>OIXG01003049.1_pt1 | contig 11657 bp, 9 predicted proteins | sample 1587731 | NCBI WGS metagenome assembly OIXG01 (sample SAMEA3888908, study PRJEB22519) | human gut metagenome | biome: human gut; feature: human-associated habitat; material: faeces | place: Denmark | collected 2010
ATCCACAAATCTTATTTTCATTCTTTGAGCAGATTGCCGACAAGCTTCATCGGTTTTTACAAAGGGAATGCGAATCGTTTTGGTGTATTCGCTTGGATGCGAACGGTTCGGTTTCACCCAAAATGGCATTGTTGGCTCTCAAAAAGCGTTTCTCTGAAAATCTCCTGTTTTCTCCTGAATTCTCGCTTTTTCTCCGTGTCAGATGGATGCGAATGATCCGCGGGGCGAAGGCAACAGTTCTGCATTTTTCAGGAAGAAACTGGAAACGACCAAAAACACAAAAAAGCCGTGAAATCAGCGATTTCACGGCTTTTTTGATGGTGGACCTGGAGGGATTCGAACCCTTGACCTCTCGGATGCGAACCGAACGCTCTCCCAACTGAGCTACAGGCCCATGTCATTTCGACTTGATAAGTGTACCTCTTTTCTGCCAAAAAGTCAAGGGGGTAATGCAGATTTTGTTTGCAAGCGCCGGACATATCCTGTAACATACGAATTTATATTGTAACAGGTGCAATTCCGCCTGCATCTTGCGCTTCTTTTTATATAGTGCTATAATGGTACAAATCTTGCAGTGCCCGTATAAAAACGTATAGGCAATGTGGATTGAATCCAGCGCGTGGGTTGAATTATAGTATTCTCATTAAAGGTACAAGAATTCAACCTATGTGGGGAGGAAACCTTATGCAAGGCAAGCTGATTGCAAGCTACCGGCGGGAGCTTTCTGCGCTGGATGATCTGCAATGCGCCGGAACCGTGACCTATACGCTGACACAGGAGGGAGATGCGTTTGTCATCACTGTCCAGCGCGACGGGGCACGGGCAGCGGCGTGTATGCTGTGTGAGATAGAGGAGGAGCGCGCGGGGATGCTGACCCGTTTCCTGTACGAAAACGCCGTGGAGCCTGCGCAGATCTCCGCGGTACTGCATGACCTCTGTGGATCGAAGGTGGGCTGACATGGCGGTGTTGCTGCATGATCGTCCGGAAGCAGCCGGACAAAAGCAGAGAGAGGCGCTCAGGCTGCCCCGGACCTCCGCCGTGGTGGCACTGTTTGCATTCAGCTCCCGCATGGATCGCGATTCCATGCGGCTGTTCGCCCGGACCCATGGGGACGAGGTTCGCGCCGCGGCCATTGCATCGACGGGGCAGGAGGTACTGGAGCTGCTGCACGGCGGCCTTCGCCCGCAGGTGCTTGTGCTCGACGCCCTGCTGACCAAGCCGTCCGTGACGCAGGTCTTGCAGGAGATCGGCACGATGCAGCCGGACCCGGAGCCGGCAGTCCTTGTGCTGGTGCCCGTGCCGGAGGAAACCGCCGCGCGCAAGGCGCTGGGCCTGTTTGCCCAGTACCGGATCATGCTGCGCCCCTACGGGATGAAGAATCTTTTCGATGAGATCTACCGCATGGGCACAACGGACGACGAGCATCGGCTCTACCACCTGCGCCGCTGCTGTGAGGATGTGCTGGATGACTTCGGCGCGCAGTCCACACTGAACGGCTACCGCTATGCCGAGCGGATGCTGCTCTACGCGCTGTACGCGGAGCGCCCGCAGAAGATCGGCGATTTGCAGCAGTATGTCGCGTCGGAGGAGAACATCGAGATCGGCACTGTGACCTCGGCGCTGAACCGGATGTCGGCGGGTATGTCCAAGCGCGGTGCGGAGCCGTACCGCGGACTTTGCCTGCGCTGCGGCCGCCCGGAAAACGGCGTGCTCTCCAACGGGCAGCTGTTTGAGGGGCTGCTCAAGGAGCTGCGCCGCCGACTGGAACCGACTGTATAAATTAGGAAAGAAGGCGTTTTCCATGGACAGAAGGAACGAGGATACAGCACTGCTGGCCTTGCGCGGGGGATTGCGCGGGCGGTTCCGGCGCTCGTTTGACAGCATGGAGAACGCCTTTGAGGTATTGCAGGACCGCTTGCAGCACGCGGTAAACCCGGCAGAGCGCGCCGAGCTGATGCCGCTGCTCGAGGAACTGCAGACGCAGCTGATCTGCCTGCGGCGGCTGGGGGACCAGGCGTCGGATGCCGCCACGGCGGCGCTGCTGCACGGCACCTGTGTGCCGCAGCCCATCGACCTGCTGGGGCAGCTGCGGGAATTTTGCAGTATTTTGCAGGAGGAGGCCGCGCAGTACGCGCTGCCCTTTACCGTGACGCTGCAGGCCGACGGGCTGGACGTGCTGCCCACGACGGGGGATGTCTCGCTGCTCAACGGTCTGCTGACGAACCTTGTCTCCAACACACTGGCCGCGGACCGTGCGGCGCACATTATGCTGCTCTGCACGCCGGGTCGGCTCTGCTACAGGGACAACGGCCCGGGTCTGCCGCCCGATGCCGCCGCTCTGCTGACCGAGGGGCAATGGAGCGAACGCCTGCTCCACGCGGGCGGGCTGGGCCTGCCGCTGGTTGCCGCTTACACAAGCGCCATGGGTTGGGCGCTGACCGTAGGGGAGGGGCCGGGTATGAGCTTGCAGTTCACGCTGCCCGCCGCGCCGCCGCTCGACGGCATGGTGCTGACCTCGCCCACCGAGTGTCTCGCTGACCGGCAGAACCGCCGCAGACTGATACGCAGGGAGCTGGCGGTTCTGGTAGCGGATACTTCGATGCAGTAAGTAAAAGCGCTGTTCTTGGAAGGGGGCAGCGCTTTTTTGCTGCATGGCTTCCCCCTCGGGGGAAACTGTCAGCGGCCCCGCCCGCTGACTGATGAGGGGAAACCTTGCCTCTGTTGCCCGTAAACGGATCGCTGTGGCAAACCTGCCCCTCATCCGGCCCTGCGGGGCCACCTTCCCCACAGGAGAAGGCTTTAAGGAGACGGGCAGCCTCATTTTTTTTCCACACCGCTTTACTTTAAGCCCAAATTATTGTAAAATGTTATACAAAAGAATGGTTTACTATGCCTGCACGGCACAGCGGACCGCCAAAATAACTACAGGTGGTGTTTTTTATGGCAATTCAGTATAAACGTATTCTTCTGAAGGTCAGCGGCGAGGCTCTGTCCGGCCCCAAGGGCACGGGCTTTGATGAGGAGACCATCGCCTCCATCTGCGCGGGCATCAAGGCTGCGCACGACCTCGGTGCCCAGATCGGCATCGTCGTGGGCGGCGGCAACTTCTGGCGCGGACGCTCCAGCGGCAAAATGGACCGCATGGACGCTGACAAGATCGGTATGCTGGCCACCGTTATGAACGCGCTGGCTGTCAAGGACGCGCTGCGCCAGCAGGGCGTGGACGCCGTCGTCATGACCAGCTCCTTCATGCCGCAGGTCGCCGAGTGCTTCACGAGCGACAAGGCCATTGCCGCGCTGGAAAGCGGCAAGATCGTCGTGTTCGGCGGCGGCACCGGCAACCCGATCTTCTCCACCGACACGGCCTCCGCCCTGCGCGCGCTGGAGATCGGCGCGGACGCCATGTTCAAGGCCACGATGGTCGACGGCGTCTATGACAAGGACCCCCACAAGTACGCCGACGCCGTGCGCTACGACACGCTGACCTTCACCCGCGTGCTGGATGAGCGCCTGGCCGTCATGGACTCCACCGCCGCGACCCTCTGCCGCGACAACGGTCTGCCCATCCTCGTGTTCGACCTGGGCCAGCCCGCCAACATTGCCAAGGCTGTCAAGGGCGAAAGCGTCGGTACTCTGGTCAGGGAATAAGACGCAAAAGCACAAATTGAAAAATTCATATTTTCCCCCTATACTATCTTAAAATAAGGAGAATTTCATTATGAGCAGCACGACGAAACCCTTTGAAGAAAAAATGAATGCCAGTGTCAACCACCTCATCCATGAGCTGGCCTCCATCCGCGCAGGCCGCGCCAACCCCGCCATTCTGGACAAGGTCACGGTCGATTACTACGGCAGCCCCACGCCCATCCAGCAGATCGCGGCTGTCGCCGTCGCCGAGGCCCGCATCCTGACCATCTCCCCGTGGGACCGCTCGATGCTCAAGCCCATCTCCAAGGCCATCCAGACCAGCGACATCGGCATCAACCCCATTGATGACGGCCAGGTCATCCGTCTGGTGTTCCCGGCCCCCACCGAGGAGCGCCGCAAGCAGCTGACCAAGGAGGTCAAGAAGCAGGGCGAGGACGCCAAGACTGCCGTGCGCAACATCCGCCGCGACGCCATGGACAAGTTCAAGGCCATGAAGAAGGCCGGCGAGCTCACCGAGGACGATCAGAAGAAGCTGGAGGAAGAGACCCAGAAGCTGACCGACAAATATGTCAAGCTGATCGACGACACCTGCGCCGACAAGAACAAGGAAATCATGGAGGTTTGATCTCTCCATGAACGATAGCCTGTGCGGGCATGTCATGCGACACGCCCGCATAGGCTGTTATTGCATCATTGAATAAAACGATTCCGCGAAAGGAAACCACCGTTTATGAAGACCCGCATCATCACCGCCGCTGTCGGCCTGGGCGTTTTGGCCGTTGTGCTGGCATTTTTTGACACCTTCCTGTTTGACTTGGTATTAAGTGCCGTCTGCCTGATTGCCATCCATGAGGTTTTTTCCGCTATGGGCTTTGGCAAAAAGCAGTGGTATCTCTATGTCGCCGCTGTGCCGCTGACGCTGCTGGTCATGCTGAGCACATCGCAGATGGTGCGCGGCCTGCTGCTGCCCGCGGCCTTTTTGACGGTGCTGTTCTACAACGTCTGTCAGATCGCCCACGTCAAAACACTGGATTTCGGTAAGCTGACGGGGTTTATCTACTTCTCGGGCGTCATCACGTTCTGCTTCTACTCGCTCATCCACTTAAAGCGGATGCTGCCCTTCGCAGAATATCGCTATGACGCGATTTATTTCATTCTGCTGATCCTCTGCTTTGCCTGGGGCGGCGACACCGCGGCCTACTTTGCGGGCCGTGCGTTCGGCAGGCACAAGCTGGCTCCTATCGTCAGCCCCCACAAGACCGTGGAGGGTGCTGTGGGCGGCGTGCTGGGCAGCATGGCTGCGGGCTGTGTGCTGACGCTCGTCTACTCGCTGCTGTCGGCCAAATACAACGTCATCAGCATTCAGGTGCAGCCGAAGCATTATCTGGTGCTGCTGGGCATGGGTGCCGTGGCGTCGGTGCTGGGCATTCTGGGTGACCTGTTCGCGTCGTCCGTCAAGCGCCAGGTCGGCATCAAGGATTACGGCACGATCTTCCCGGGGCACGGCGGCATTCTGGACCGCTTTGACAGCGTCATGTTCATCGCGCCCTTTGTTTCCATCGCGGTACGCTACTTCTTCTATCTGCTGTGAGGAATCGTAAAAATGAGTAAAGTCATCACACTTTTGGGCTCCACGGGTTCCATCGGCACCCAGAGCCTGGACGTCTGCCGTATGCACGGCTATGAGGTGTTCGGCCTGTCCGCCAATTCCAGCGTCGATAAGCTGCTGGCGCAGATCGCGGAGTTCCACCCGAAGTACGTCGCCGTCACCGACCCCGCCGCGTTTGACAAGCTCTCCGCCGCGCTGGCCGGGCAGGCCGACGCGCCGAAGCTGCTCAAGGGCGCGGAGGGACTGCGCACGCTGGCCTGTATGGACGGCGCGGGCACGGTGCTGAACGCCGTTGTCGGCATTGCGGGCCTCGACGCCTCGCTGGCTGCGATTGAGAGCGGCCACGACCTGGCGCTGGCCAACAAAGAAAGCCTTGTCACGGGCGGCCATCTTGTGACCGATGCTGTCAAAAAGCACGGCGTCCACCTGCTGCCCGTGGACAGCGAGCACAGCGCTATTTTCCAGTGCTTGCAGGATCAGCACAGCGCCAAAACGCTGGAGAAGATCCTGCTGACGGCCTCCGGCGGCCCGTTTTTCGGCATGACCACCGAGCAGCTGCGCACAAAGACGAAGGCCGACGCGCTCAAGCACCCGAACTGGAATATGGGCGCCAAAATCACGATTGATTCTGCGACCCTGATGAACAAGGGTCTGGAGCTGATCGAGGCAGCGTGGCTGTTCGGTCTGCCCGAGGATAAGATTCAGATCGTCGTCCAGCGTGAGAGCATCATCCACTCCGCCGTGCAGTTTGCGGATCATTCGATCATTGCGCAGCTCGGCGTGCCCGACATGCGCATTCCCATCCAGTATGCGCTGACCTGGCCCGAGCGCCTGCCCAGCCCCGTGCCGGAGCTGGACTTCACCGCGCTGACCAAGCTGAGCATTGCAACGGCGGACGACGAGACCTTCCGCTGCCTCAAAGCCTGCAAAAAGGCTATCCGTAAGGGCGGTCTGGCCCCCTGCGCCGCCAACGGTGCGAACGAGGCCGCCGTTGCGCACTTCCTGCGGGATGAGATCGGCTTCCTGGACATTGGCCGCCTGGTCGAGGGCATCGTCGACAGTGATTCCTTCGGCGGCGACTACACGCTTGCCGACGTCCACGAGTGCGACCGCATGGCGCGAGCCTATGTGGAGGCACATATCTGATTGGAACTGCCCGGTAGGGGCCGCACATGTGCGGCCCTCAGCTTTCCGGCAGACTCCTGCCTGCCATACACGCGCGGGCCGGGCATTCCCGGCCCCTACAGCTCTACGTCCAATACTTTACTTGTGAGGTGCCTATGACTGCATTGCTGACCGGGCTGGCATCGCTGCTCGTGTTTAGCAGCGTCATTCTGGTGCATGAGCTGGGCCACTTTATGGCGGCGCGCCATTGCGGTATCCATGTCGAGGAATTTTCCATCGGCTTTGGCCCGCGCCTGTGGTCCACGACCCGTGACGGAACGACCTATTCTGTCCGCCTGCTGCCGCTGGGCGGCTATAATCTGTTCAGCCCCCTGCCTGACGAGGAGGACGACGAGGAGGACGAGAACGGGGAGAGCGCACCGCCGCCCGCCCCGAAGCCCCGCAAAACCACGCTTTTCCCGCTGGTCGCCAGCGGCCAGAAATTTGAGGATGCCACCGCCTGGCAGCGCTTTTTTGTCACGCTCTGCGGTGCGCTGATGAACTTTATCCTCGGCGTCGTGGTGCTGTTGGTGCTCGTCCTTACCATGGGCAAGGTCGGCAGCACGACGATTGCGGATTTCAGCGAGAACGCCACAAGCTCCGCAGCCCTGCAGGAGGGCGACACGATTTTGCAGATTTGCAGCAACCCCTGCTGGACGGTCTACGACATAACCGATATGTTTTACACCGGTGAGGAGGAAACCTACAACATGGTGGTCCTGCGCGGCAGCGAGGTCCTGGAGCTGCAGGATGTGACCTTCACCCCGACGCGCGACGCGGACGGCAATGTGCTGTACGGCATGGATTTCCGCGTTGAGCCGATGAAAAGGGACCTGCGGCACGTCATTGTCATGACCTGCGATATGTATAGTTACTACAGCAGGGCTATTCTGGGCAGCTTTTTTGACCTGCTCGCCGGCAAGGTGGGCGTGGAGGAACTGTCCGGCCCCCTCGGCACGGTGTCGGCGGTCAACCAGGCCGTGCACTACGGCTGGCGGGAGGTACTGTCCCTGCTGGCTCTGCTGACCATCAACGTCGGCATCTTTAACCTGCTGCCCATCCCGGCGCTGGACGGCTGCAAGCTGCTGTTCCTTGCGTGGGAGGGCCTGACCGGCCATCCTGTGCCGCCCCGCGTGCAGGGCGTGATCAACACGGCGGGTACGGTGGCGCTGGTGTGGCTGATGATTCTGGTCACGATGCACGATATTTCACGATTCTTATAAGGAGAACTACGATGCAGCGTCAATTAAAAAAAGAAGTCAAGATCGGCAACATTAAAATCGGCGGCACGAACCCCATTGCCGTCCAGACGATGCTGAATGTGCCCGTCAAGGATATTGCGGGCAACGTGGCCCAGGCAGAGCGCGTCGCCAAGGCGGGCTGCCAGATCGTCCGCGTGACCGTGCCCACCCCGGCGGACGCCGCCGTCGTGGCTGCCATTAAAGAGAAGGTGGACATCCCCGTTGTGGCGGACATCCACTTTGACTACCGCGCCGCGCTTGCAGCGCTGGATGCCGGTGCGGACAAAATTCGCATCAACCCCGGCAACATCGGGGATGATGACCGCGTCAAGGCCGTGGCCGACGCCTGCAACGCCAGAAATGTGCCCATCCGCATCGGCGTCAACGGCGGCAGCCTCGAAAAGCACATCCTGGCCAAGTACGGCGCTCCCGTGCCCGAGGCCATGGTGGAGAGCGCCATGTACCATGTGCGGCTGCTGCAAAAATACGACTTTGATAATATCGTTATTTCGATCAAATCCAGCAACGTGCCCCGCATGATGGCGGCGTACCGTCTGCTGGCCAGCCAGACGGACTACCCCCTGCACGTCGGCGTGACCGAGGCCGGCGGCAACCGCATGGGCCTCATCAAGTCCGGTATGGGCATCGGCGGTCTGCTGATGGAGGGCATCGGCGACACGCTGCGCGTCAGTCTGACCGATGAACCCGAGAACGAGGTCTACGCCGGGTATGACATCCTGCGCGCGGCGGGCTACGCCGTCGCCGGTCCCGAGATCATCAGCTGCCCGACCTGTGGGCGCACCCAGTACCCGATGATCGAGATCGCCAACGAGGTCGAGGCGCGTCTGCGGGACGAGGGCTTTAAGAAGCCGCTCAAGATCGCTATTATGGGCTGTGTTGTCAACGGCCCCGGCGAGGCATCCGACGCCGACATCGGCATTGCCGGCGGTAAGGACGAGGCCCTGCTTTTCATCCGCGGCGAGAAAATCCGTATGCTCAAGGGCGATATTGTCGGCCAGCTGCTGGAAGAAATTCATAAAATGTAACCAATAAAGCCTTCCCCCGCGGGGGAAGGTGGCCCCGCAGGGCCGGATGAGGGGCAAGCTGTCCTCGGCAATCCGTTTGTGGGTAATGCCCGGCAACTCCGCCCTCATCAGTCCGCTTCGCGGACAGCTTCAGTCTCCGTGCCAAGAGCCGCCTACGGCGGTTGCACTCCGACACGCGCCTGCGGGCGCAGCCCCTCGGAGGAAGCCTTGTCTCTACACCCACTTGTGAGGTATCCCCATTTGAAACCATTTGTCACCCAGGTCTGGCCGCAGTTTACGGCGGACCAGCAGTTCTGCGCGGCGTTCGGCAGTGTGATTGTGGACCGCGTGGAGCTTTACCGCACACAAAGACAGGTCGTCATCTGCCTGCGCAGTGCTGAACCCTTGGATCAGGCGCTGTGCGGGCGTCTTTGTGCGTCCCTTGCCGAGGTGTTCGCCGGGTATGAGCTGCAAGTCCGCAGCTACTTTGCCTACCCGAACATCACCCCCGAGGCCGTGCGCCTGATGATCGAGGAATTGAAAGAAAAGGGAATGCCGGTCAACGGTTTCCTCGATAAGTCCGAGCCCGTCACCTTTGGCGAGGACGGCATCACGGTCCACGTCAGTGCGGGCCGCCAGATCCTTGAGAGCGTTGAGCTGCCCCGCGTGCTGGCCGAGATGATCCAGGAGCGCACAGGAAGTCTGCCTGTCGTCCGCCTGGCCGATTCCGGTAAGGCGCGCACCGAGGAGGAGTTTGAGCAGTACCTGCAGGAGAAGGCACCCGTTGTCAAGTTCGAGGCCAAGGAGACACCGCCCGACTTTACGATTGAGGGTCTCGCCCTCACGAACAAGCCGGTCAAGCTGTTCTACGGCAAGCAGTTCAAGCCCACCGACACCCGCCGCCTCAACGATCTGGGCGACGGCGGCAAGGTCACGGTCTGGGGCGACGTCTTTGCTACCGAGGTCAAGGGCAGCCGCCGCAAGATTTATTTTACCTCCATCACCGACTACTCCGGCTCCGTCAACCTCAAGGTCATGGGGGAAGAAGGCGCGGATATGTCCAAGTGGGAGGGCCTCAAGCCCGGCACGACCCTCATCGTCCGTGGCAACTATATGTACGACAAGTACGAGCATGACTTTGTCATCATGCCCTACGACGTTTTGCAGGTCGAGCGTGAGCAGCGCCAGGATACCGCGCCCGACGGCGAAAAGCGCGTCGAGCTGCACCTGCACACCAAGTCCAGCTCGATGGACGGCTTCAACGACCCCGGCAAGATCGTGCGTCTGGCTCACCGCATGGGCCACCGCGCCATTGCCATCACCGACCACGGCGTCTGCCAGGGCTACCCCGAGGCGATGCTGGCCACCGATGCCATCCACGAAACAGACCCGAACTTTAAACTGATTTACGGCTGTGAGGCCTACTTCGTCGATGACATGATCCCCGCAGTCTACGGCAGCGCCGAGATGCCGCTCTCCGGCTCGTTCGTCGTCTTTGACACCGAGACGACGGGCCTCGACTCCAACACCGAGCGCCTGACCGAGATCGGCGCAGTCTATGTTGAAAACGGCAAGATCAACGAGGAAAAGAAGTTCTGCACCTTCGTTAACCCCGGCAAGCCGATCCCGCAGAAGGTCGTTGACCTGACCGGCATCAACGATGCCATGGTCGCCGACGCCCCGACGCCCGAGGAGGCCATCCGCGCTTTTAAAGAATTTTGCGGGGACAACATCCTTGTGGCCCACAACGCCCACAGCTTTGATATGCTGTTCATCCGCAAGGCAGGGGAGAAGGCGGGCGTCAGCTGGGACGAGAACACCTATATCGACACACTGCCGATGGGGCAGGCGCTCTTTCCGGGTCTGCGCAACTACAAGCTGGACACCATCAACAAGCACCTCGAGATCCCGCCCTTCAACCATCACCGCGCCGTCGATGACGCTATGGCGCTGGCCCGCATCTATGAGGTCATGCTGACCGACCTCGAGGAAAAGGACATCCATACGGTGGAGTCTATCAACACCGGCCTCGGCGGCAACAAAGAAGTGCTGAAGAAGAAATACTACCACCTTATTATATTGGTGCAGAATCAGGTGGGCTTAAAGAACCTCTACCGCATTGTCAGCGCCGCCCACACGCAGTATTTCTTTAAGAAACCGCGCGTGCCGCGCAGCCTGCTGAACCAGTACCGCGAGGGCCTGCTGCTCTCCCCGGCCTGTGAAGCAGGTGAGCTTTACAGGGCAATCGTGGCCGGTCAGCCCTACGAACAGCTGCTCCGCATTGCCGATTATTACGATTATCTCGAGGTGCAGCCGCTCGGCAACAATGAATTCATGGTGCGCAACGGGCAGGTGGACTCGATCGAGGCCATCAAAAACTTCAACCGCACCGTCATAAAGCTGGGCGAGGACCTGCATAAGCCGGTTGTCGCCACGGGCGACTCCCACTTTCAGGAGCCGGAGGACTGGATCTACCGCGCTGTTCTGCAGGCCGGCAACGGCTTCAAGGACGCGGACAACCAGGCCCCGCTCTACTTCCGCACCACGCCCGATATGCTGGAGGATTTCAGCTATCTGCCGCAGGAAAAGGCGTATGAAATTGTGGTGACGAACCCCAACAAGATCGCCGCGACCATCGACAACAACCTGCGCGCCATCCCCAAGGGCACCTACCCGCCCAGCATCCCGGGCGCGGAACAGGAGCTGCGCGACGACACCTGGAAGCATGCGGCGCGCGACTACGGCAGCCCGCTGCCCGACGTGCTGCAAAAGCGGCTGAAAAAGGAGCTGGACTCCATCTGCGGCCACGGTTACGCCGTTTTGTACGTCATTGCTGTGCGTCTGGTGGCCTACTCCAATGCGGGCGGCTATCAGGTCGGCAGCCGTGGCTCCGTCGGCTCATCCGCCGTCGCGCACTTTTCCGGCATTTCCGAGGTAAACTCGATGCCGCCGCACTATCTGTGCCCCAA
>OIXG01003051.1_pt1 | contig 11650 bp, 9 predicted proteins | sample 1587731 | NCBI WGS metagenome assembly OIXG01 (sample SAMEA3888908, study PRJEB22519) | human gut metagenome | biome: human gut; feature: human-associated habitat; material: faeces | place: Denmark | collected 2010
GTGTCCTCGCTTTGTCGATGCTCACTGGCTGCGGAAGCAAGCAGGAGAGCTGGAAAGTCACCTGCCCGTGGGCACCGTCTGGTGTGGCAGCGATGGTCAGCCAGAAGGCAGCCGCCAAGTCCCCGGACTACTCGGAGAAAAAGATCACGCTGGTGGCAGAGGCCGTCAAGGGCGACGCCGCCACCGTCAATACTTGGGTGGCCGGCACCAAGGCAAACGACAAGGAGCTGGTCTTTGCCGGTGAGGGACTGTTCGCCATCACCGAGACGCTGGACCCGGCCAAGCTGCAGTTCAGCTACGACGATTTCGAGTTTGTGGAGAACCTGTATTCTTCCGTCTTCGTCCTGTCTGCCGATTCTTCCCTGAACCTGAAGAGTCTGGACGATCTGGAAGCCTACGTCAAGGCAGGCAACCCCGTGTCTGTGGCCGTCAACGGCGCTACCGGCTCGGAGGCCTTCCTTGCAGCGGCGCTGTTTGGCTCGATGGGTGCCGGCGATCAGCTGAAGCTGACCCCGTACCAGTCCGCCGCAGAGGCTGCACAGGCTGTGGCAAAGGGCGAGACAAACTTTGCAGTCTCGCATCAGTCCCAGATCCTCGAGACCTACCAGCAGGGCGGCGTTGACGTGGTCTGCGCATTCGACGACAAGGCCATCGAAAACGGTCCCTTCGCAGGGGTCGAGGGCGTCGGTGCCAAGGGCTATCCCTACTTCCGCAACCGCTGCTTCGTTATGGCTCGCAAGGGCACCGACGCGGCAAAGGTGGCCGAGCTGAAGGAGCTGTACGACAAGATCCTCGCCGATCAGGAGATGGTCGAGTGGCTGAACGACACCATGCTGCTGGAAGTTGACACCATGACCGAGGACGATGTGAAGGCTCACATCGAGAATGTCAAGAGCATCGTCGAGCAGTATAAGGACATCGTGGCGGGCTGATAACAGGCCCTCTATAGCGAAAAAAGCTGAAGCAGGGGGGAGGGGAAAGCCCCGACCCCCTGCTTTTGTGTTTCAAAAAGGAGTGGAAACAGGTGAAAAATCTGATAGAACGCATCGAAACAAGGCTGGACGGATGGGGCGCGAAACTCGAGGAGAAGAACATCGAGTACCCCGTTGACCTGATCTGCGGCATTCTGTTTCTGGTCATCGGCATCGTGCTGCTGCTCATCATGCCCCAGCAGGTGCAGATCTCGGAAAAGGACGTTGTGAACGGCCGCGCCTTCCCGACGATGCTGGTCTGGCTCATGCTGGCCATGAGCGCCCTTCTGGTGGGCCGGGAGGCATACAACATGGTGATGCACCGCCCGGTTAAAACGAAAACGCTGAATCTCCTGGTGGAAGCGAAAGCGCTGGTCATCGTCCTCATTCTGGTGGTCACCTATCTGCTGGCGGAGATCACGGGTCTGTTCGTGGTGGGTGCCGTGTTCTGCGCGCTGGCCTTCCTGCTGTTTTTCCGCTGCAAGAAGCCCCTCTACTACGCCATCACCGTCTCGATGGCCGTACTGATCTGGGTCGTGTTCCACTTTGTTCTGAATGTTAGTTTCTGAGGAGGCAGAATATGGGTTTGTTTGATTTTATCGGCCCGGCCTCCGGGCTGCTCTTCACCCTCGAAAATATCATCTGGATCAACCTCGGCGTCTTTATCGGCTGCGTGTTTGCAGCCATCCCGGGCCTGAGCGTTATCCTCTGCATCATCCTGTTCCTGCCCGTCACCTACACCATGAGGGCGATCCCCGGCATGATGTTCCTTCTGGGCATCTACTGTGCGGGCGGATACGGCGGCTCGGTGTCGGCCATCCTCATCAACACGCCGGGCACGCCCCACGCAGCGGCCACCATGCTGGACGGCCACCCGCTGTCCAAGATGGGCCGCACGAAAGCAGCGCTGAAGATCGCGCTCTACGCCTCCACCTTCGGCGGCATCTTCTCGGCGCTGGTCCTGCTCTTCCTCGGCCCGCAGGTGGCTAAAGTTTCGGCACAGCTGGGCACGGCGGAGTACTTCATGGTCTGTCTGTTCGGCATGACCATCATCGCAGGCGTCTCAGGTAAGAGCCTCGTCAAGGGCATCATCGCCGCCTGCCTCGGTCTTCTCATCTCCTGCGTGGGCGCAGACCCCATGACCAGCTATGACCGCTTCACCTTCGGTATCCCTCGTTTGTATCTGGGTCTTGACCTTGCAGTTACCCTCATTGGTCTGTTCGCATTAGTGGAGATCATCGGCAAGGCTGAATTGAAGCGAAATGAGCTGAATCTTCACGCCGGAAAAATCGGCAACGACGACGGCAAGATCACAAAGGATGAGTACAAGCGGATGCTCCGCCCGGTGCTCATCGGCTCTCTCATCGGCTCCTGTGTGGGCATCGTGCCCGGCACCGGTGCTTCGGAGGCCTCGTGGTTTTCCTACAACACTGCAAAGAATATGTCCAAGCACCCGGAAGAGTTCGGCCACGGCTCTGTGGAGGGCGTTGCGGCGGCTGAGTCGGCCAACAACGCCGTCTGCGGCGCGACCCTCATCCCCCTGCTGACGCTGGGCATCCCCGGCGACGGCTGCGTGGCCATTATGCTGTCCGCTCTGATGATCAACGGCCTGAACCCCGGCCTCTCGCTCTTTACCACGGACGGCCCCATCATGTATGCCATTATGCTGGGCCTCATCCTTGTGAACATCTTCATGTTCCTGCAGGGCAAGTATCTGACCAGCCTGTTCGCAAAGGTCGTCTCCATCCCCCAGCAGATCCTGACCCCCATCATCGTCATCTTCTGCTTTGCCGGTGCTTACTCGGTGAACAGCAGCTATTTCGACCTGAGCGTTGCGCTGGTGTTCGGCGTGATGGCGTGGTTCATGCGCAAGCTGGAGCTGCCCGCAGTCCCTGTGCTGCTGGGTATGGTGCTGGGCAACATGACGGAGACCAATTTCCGCCGCGCCCTGCTCATCTCGGACGGAAGCCCCAGCATCTTCTTTGGCAGCGTGTACTGCTGGATCTTCATTGCGCTGATCGTGGTGGTCATCCTCGGCATCCTGCGCGGCAAGATGAAGGAAGCAAAAGTGAAACAGTAAAGAAAGGGAAAAAACCGTGGCTTATAACATCATTTTTTATTTCAGTGACCAGCAGCGCTGGGACACCTGCGGCTGCTTCGGTCAGCCGCTGAACATCACGCCCAATCTGGACGAGCTGGCGGCGGAGGGCGTGAAGTTTGACAATGCCTTTTCGCCCCAGCCGGTGTGCGGACCCTGCCGCGCCCTGTTCCAGACCGGCAAATACCCCACCGAGACCGGCTGCTTCCGCAACAACCTGATGCTGCCCTCCCAGATCAAGACACTGGGCGAGTACATGGAAAAGGATGCCGGGTATGAGACGGCCTACATCGGCAAGTGGCATCTGGCCTCGGACGGCGAGCTGGAGAAAAAGCCGACCATCGACCACACCATCACGGCGGTCCCGCTGGAACTGCGCGGCGGCTATACCGGCTACTGGCGCGCTGCGGACGTGCTGGAATTCACCTCCCACGGCTACGACGGCTATGTGTTCGATGAAAACAATAACCGCATCGACTTCAAGGGCTACCGCGCCGACTGCATCAACCAGTTTGCGCTGGACTACCTCGACCAGTACACCGGCGAAAAGCCCTTCTTTATGACGGTGTCGCAGATCGAGCCGCACCATCAGAACGACCATAACCACTACGAAGGCCCCGACGGCTCCAAGCAGCGGTTTGCCGATTTTGTTCTGCCCGAGGATCTGAAGGCTCTGGGCGGCAACGCAGCGGAGGAGTACCCGGACTATCTGGGTCAGTGCGCCAGCCTCGACGAGAACCTTGGCAGGCTGGTGGCAAAGCTGAAGGAAAAGGGTCTGTATGACAACACCGTCATCCTCTACGCCTCTGACCACGGCTCCCACTTCAAGACCCGCAACCGCGACGCGCACCTGAACGGCTACGACGACTACAAGCGCTCCTGCCACGACGGCTGCCTGCACGTGCCGCTGGTCATCTGCGGCGGCCCGTTCAAGGGAGGCCGGGAAGTGACCGAGCTGGTCAGCACCGAGAGCATCCCCAAGACTCTGCTGGCTCTGGCAGGCGTGGACGTCGGCGACAGGATGATCGGCGAAAATCTGCTTGACGTGGTGGAAAAGAAGAACGATAATAGAGCAAACGAGGTCTTTGCACAGATCTCGGAGAGCCGCTGCGGACGCTGCATCCGCACGGCAGACTATATGTACTCTGTCTATGCCCCCGGCGTCAACGGCGGCGAGGCTGCGGCATCGGATGTCTATGCGGATGATTTTCTCTACGACATGAAGAAGGACCCGTGGCAGCTGAACAACGTGGTGGCAGACCCCGCATACGCTGCGGTCAAGGCAGAGCTTCGGGAGCGCCTGCTGAACTGGATCGAACGCGCAGAGGGCACCCGTCCCACCATCACCGACTGAAAAGGAGCGCCTGCCCATGCTCTCGGCTGTTGAGAAAAAATCCGATCAGGTATACCGCTGGCTTCTGGCCTATATCGACGAGAACAAGTTCTCCGGAAACCAGCGCCTTCCCTCGGAAAATGCCCTCTGCCGGAAGCTGGGCGTCAGCCGGGAAACGATCCGCGTGGCCATCGACCGTCTGGTGAAAGAGGGCCTTGTCTACAAGCTCAAGGGCAGCGGGACCTATTTCCACCGGGAAAAGGTGATGACGCGGGACCTGAACACCGACGATGCGCTCTATAAGATCGGCCTTATTTTGCAGGGACAGGATACCAGCGCCAACTCGGGCCTCATCGAAGGGGTGCGCAGCGTCCTGACACAGGAGCAGGTAGACCTTCACGTCTTCCTGACCGACAACAAGTTCTGCAACGAGCGCCGCTGTCTGGAAACGGTGGTGCACCAGAACTTCCACGGTTTTATCGTGGACGGCGTGAAGTCGAGCATCCTCAGCCCAAATCTCGACTGCTACAAGGAACTCTACCGGCGCAGGATCCCGGTGATCTTCTACAACAACTTCTATCGGAATCTGCGCTGCCCCCGGGTGACCATCAACGATATAGAATGTGCCCATCAACTGATCGGGCGTCTGATGGATGCCGGGCACAGCCACATCGCTGGCATCTTCGTGTACGACAACTACCAGAGCGTGGAGAAGTTTCAGGGGATGGCGGAAGCGATGCGAAGCCGCGGGCTGGAGCTGAACGATGACTATATCAAGTGGTGCATTTCGGACGAAGCCCACAATGAAAGCTATGTCCGCGCCATCGAACGGTTCCTGAAGAGCATCCCCAAATGCACCGCGATCGTCTGCTGCAACTACATCATCTATCGACTGGTCATCAAGACTTTGCAGAAGATGGGGAAGAGCGTGCCCAAAGATTATTCGCTGGTTTGTTTCGATTATTCCGAAGAAACCTATCGGCAGGAGGATGTCACCTGCTCGGTGGAGCAGGGCTTCGAGATGGGGCGTCAGCTTGCGCTGCGCCTTATGGAGATGATCTCCACCGGCGAATGCGACGACCGGAACTACACCTATGTTATGAAGCCCATCCTCTACGATGGCCATTCCATCCGGAAGATCCAGAAGGCAAAATAAAAATTCTCCCGGAGGCAGTCCTGCTCTCCGGGAGAATCTCTTTATCGGCCCTGTTGTGCCAGAAAATGTGCCGCAGTCTGCAGGCGTGGAAGTGCGTAGGAGAAGAAATGCCGGTATGCTGTGCAGAAGCGGTTGCTCCCGGAGGCATCCCAGTCACGCTTGCAGCCGCCCCGGCAGAGCAGCCGGTAAGGGCAGGCGGCGCATTCTGCCGGGCGTTTGCGGCCCTGTGCCAGAAAGGTCTGGCTCGTGGAAGAAGCAAGTGCAGCTTCGACGGTGCAGCGGCTCAGGTCGCCCAGCTTCCATTCATCCAGAACATAAAAGTCGCAGGGATAAAGGCTTCCGTCCCCTTCCACCGTGAGATAATGGCCGCAGGAGCCGGAGGAAGCGCAGGAGGTAGGCGGCATTCCCAGCAGGATGCGCAGATAATCCTCAAAATTGCGGACGCTGACGTAATTGCCCTGCTGCAGCTGCTGATACCAGACATCAAAAACGCCGCACAGAAACCGGCCATAAAGCTCCGGCGTCAGGGAATAGGCCTGTCCGCCGACGGTGTCGAGCGGGTCGAGACAGGGGATGAACTGCAGATTGTGCCGCCCCAGCGCGCAGAGGCTTTTGAAGGCTCGCTGCGGCTTTCTGGCCAGCTGGCCGGTCACGACACAGAGCAGGTTCGTTTCGACCCCGTGGGCATCCAGAAGCCCAAGGGTATGAGTCGCTCTGTCCCATGTGCCATGTCCGGCAGCGTCCAGCCGGTAGAGGTCGTGGACCTCCTGTGTGCCGTCCAGAGAGAGGCCCACGAGGAAAGAGTTGGCTTTGAAAAAGGAGGCCCACGCCTCATTCAGGCCGATGCCGTTGGTCTGGATGCTGTGGAACACCGAGAGGCTGCGCTTCAAGGAGCGCTCCGTTTCCAGAAAGAACTGAAAAAACTCCAGCCCGGCAAGGGTCGGTTCGCCGCCCTGAAACAGAAAATGGACGCTGCCGCCGTCCTCGGTGGCGGCGAAGGCCTTTTCGATCAGCTCTCTTGCCATTTCGTGAGAGAGCAGTCCCATGTTTTTGCAGGCCCGGCTGCTGGAAACATCGTCATAAAAGCAGTATCGGCAGCGCAGGTCGCACAAACTGGATGCTGGCTTGACGAGGAATGTATTGTGTTTCATAGGGATACCCTCCGTGTTTTCATTTCCTGAAACAAGGATACCGGAAAACACGGGCTTTCGCAAGCAGTAACGGACAAAAGCTGTTTGAAATACCGATAAAACCAAAATAGTTGTCAGAAATGAAAAAAGGAGCAGAAAACTTGCATGGATGAAAATAAAACATACAGTATGCGGTCGGCACGGCTTTGGAAGCTGTTTTTAAGCACATTGTACATCAGCAGCTTTACCTTCGGCGGCGGCTTTGTCATCGTGACCTTTATGAAGAAGAAATTTGTGGATGAGCTGCACTGGATCGATGAGCAGGAAATGCTGGACATGACCGCGCTGGCGCAGTCCTCGCCGGGTGCCATCGCCGTCAATGCGGCGATTCTGGTGGGCTGGCAGGTAGAGGGGCTGGTCGGGATGCTCGTGGCGGTGCTGGGGACCATCATTCCGCCCATGGTCATCCTCTCGGTCGTCTCGGTGTTCTACAACGCCTTTGCCTCCAACCACTATATTGCCCTGCTGCTCAAGGGGATGCAGGCCGGTGTGGCGGCGGTCATTCTGGATGTGGTGTTCGACCTCGGCAGCAAGGTGCTGAAGACCCGCTCGTGGGGATATATTGCCCTGATGGCGGCGGCATTTATCGCCAATACGGTGTTTCATGTCAATGTGGTCGTGGTCATCCTTGCCGCAGCGGCATTCGGCGTGGTGCGGGCGCTGGCCCAGTGGAAAAAAGGCGGTGCAAAATGATCTACGTTCAGCTTTTTCTCAGCTTTTTGCAGGTGGGGATGTTCAGTGTGGGCGGCGGCTACGCCGCCATTCCGCTGATCCAGAGTCAGGTGGTGGAGCAGCACGGCTGGCTGACCATGCAGGAGTTCACTGACCTTGTCACGATCGCGGAGATGACCCCCGGCCCCATTGCGGTCAACGCGGCGACCTTTGTGGGACTGCGGATCGCGCAGGTGTCCGGAGCCATCGTCGCAACGCTGGGCTGCATCACCCCGGCGCTGTTCTTTGTATCGCTCCTGTCCTACATCTACCGCAGGTACAAGGACATTTCCCTGCTGCAAAGCGTTCTGGCCTGCCTGCGGCCGGTCATCGTGGCACTTATCTTTGGCGCAGGGCTTTCCATCCTGTCGATGGTGGCGTTTGGCGGCGATGCAAAGACCCTCGCCCATCTGGACTGGGTCGGCATCGGCAGTTTTGCCGCGGCTTTTTTTGCGCTGCGGAAGCTCAAATGGAACCCCATCCTGACCATGTGCCTGTGCGGCGTGGCCGGGCTTGGGCTGCATGGTCTGCTTGGGATATGACCGCGGGATAAATGGCCCGGAGATGCTTCTTCGGGAAGAGGAGGCAAAGCCTCGGTTCTGCACAACAAAGGCCGCCCTTGCCCGGGGCGGCCTTTGTTGTATCATCTTATATTATTACTTAGAGTAAAGCTCTACGATGTTCAGCAGGATCTCGGTGGCCTTGTCCATCCGCTCGACAGTGGTGCACTCGCAGACGCCGTGGAAGTTGAAGCCGCCGGTGCCGAGGTTGGGGCAGGGCAGGCCCTTCCAGCTCAGAACAGCGCCGTCGGTGCCGCCCCGGACGGGGATCTCCTCCGGGGTCAGGCCGGCCTTTGTGATGGCCTTGCGGGCGGTCTCCACAAGGTGGAAGTGGGGCTTGATCTTCTCCAGCATATTGCGGTAGCTGTCCTTGATCTCGACTTCCACCGTGCCGGGGCCGTACTTGCCGTTGAGGTAGCAGGCGATGTGGAGAAGGTTGTCCTTCTTGAACTGCAGCTTGCTGGCGTCGTGGTCGCGGAGGATGTAGCCCAGCTTTGCCTCGGTGACGTCGCCGTACATCTGGCACAGATGGTAGAAGCCCTGATAGCCCTCGGTCGTCTCAGGGCGGGCCATGGCGGGCAGAGCCATGTGGAACTCCATCGCCACGTTGGAGGCATTTATCATGGCGTCCTTGGCGCTGCCGGGGTGGACAGAGAAACCGTGGACCGTGACGGTGGCAGAGGCGGCGTTGAAGTTCTCATACTCCAGTTCACCCTCTGTAGAACCGTCCAATGTATAGGCAAAATCTGCGCCAAACAACTCCACATCAAAATGAGAAGCACCGGTACCGATTTCTTCATCAGGAGTAAAGGCGATACAAATCGGACCATGAGGAATGGATTCCATCTGCAGATGTTCAACCATAGTCAGGATTTCTGCAATTCCGGCTTTGTCATCAGCTCCTAAGATCGTATTTCCATCTGTGGCAATAAGTGTATGTCCCTTTAATGATTCCAAATGCGGGAACATTTCCGGGCTTAAAATTAACCCACTATTGCCAAGAGCAAGTTCTTTACCATCATAATGTTCTGTGATAATCGGACGAATTGGCTGCTCACAGTAATCGGCTACAGTGTCCATATGTGCGATAAAGCCAATAGCAGGTGCTTTTTCATCTGTATTAGCATTTAATGTGCCGATGACAAAACCATTTTCACGGTTGTAAATAACTTCATCTAAACCGATTGCTTTTAAATCCGGAACGAGCACATTAGTAGCAAAGTCTACTTGAGTTTGAGTACTAGGAATTGTTGTACTTTCCTCGTTAGACCGTGTATTTATGCTTGTATAGCGTACAAAACGTTCGACCATTGATTCCATAATGAGCCTCCTCGTAAGTAAACATACGTGTTATACATATTGGTATAAATACTGTATATAATAAAGATTCTTAATATACTTTCATTGTAGAACAGGGGCGATGAAAATGCAAAATAAATATTTACGGTAGGTGTGATATTTTATTCGCATAATGCATAGAAAAGCATTGAACCATATATAGTGCCGTGTTAGTATAAAGGTGAATAGTTATACGTTTGTACATTTTCTGTGAGGAGGTTTTACCATGTCGGACGAAACTCGTTCTATCCCGCCCGTAGAACCGGTACTAGATCCTAAGAAGGATTACGTAGAGATTAACTCATATGTTGTATTCTGGGGCCTATTCTATGCGGCAATTTTCACACTGGCTGTAGGGTATTTATGTTTGAAAATTGGTCAAACAGTAGATGCCTTTGCTCCAGTATCTGTACTTGCAATGGGTACAGCAGTTATTTTGAAACGGCAAAATGCTTTTGCTGAAACGGTTCACATTCAGGCTATCGCTAGTTCTAGTACGAACACATTAGCTGGTGCGATGTTCTTCTTACCAGCTCTATACATTTGGAATGTTACGGATGTAACCTTTGTACAAATGGCGATTCCTATCATCCTTGGTGGCGTACTTGGTGTTCTATTATGCGTTATGTTCCGTCGCTACTTTGTTGAGGAAATGCACTATGTGTATCCGTTCCCAAGTGGTCGTGCTGCTGCTGAAGTACTAATGAGTAATGAAGGTAGTAAAGCGAAACTCATGCTTGGTTCTGGTCTTATCGCTCTTGTATATGACTTTATTCTTAACAGCCTCGGCTGGTGGGAAGAGGTTATCCGTACTACCGCATTTAAATGGGGGTCTGCTCTAGCAGATTCGACTAAGTTAAATGCTGCTGTAGATACAGATGCTGCGTTGCTTGGTCTTGGTTACTTCACAGGCTTACGGTATGCGGCTATTATCGCAGCTGGTTCCTTCTTCTCTTGGTTCGTATGTATTCCAATCGTATACTATTTAGCTCCGGAACATATCATGCAAATCAATGGGCATGCAGTTCCACTTGCAGAGGCTCCAATTCGTAAGGTGTTCCTTGATTATGTTCGTCATATTGGTATCGGTATGCTTGCTATGGCAGGTATCATCGGTCTACTCAATATGTCTAAAGTTGTAGCTAGCGTTGTTAAAAATGCGGTGCTTGATATCTTTAGTTCTAAAACGACTGATGTTCATTTACTTCGTACACAACGCGATATTCCTACATCTTGGATTGGCGCTGGCATCTTGTTATGTACAGTTCTATTTGCAGCATATTTCCACTTTATGTATGCTGAAAGCTTCTCCCAAACAATCGTAGCATTCTTAATCGTTCTAATTATGTCCTTCTTATTATCCGTAGTAGGTATCAGCTCCATTGCTTATACAGGTACAGAACCAGTATCTGGTATGACAATCTTCATGATTATCATCTCCGCTGTATGCTTAACAGCTGCAGGTATGACTGGTAAAGTAGGTATGATTGCAGTCCTAATGATGGCTTCCTTCATCGGTACAACCATCGGTATGGCTGGTAACTTCATGTCTGAGCTTAAAGTGGCTCATATGACAGGTGCTACACCTAAGAAAATGGAACAATGGCAAATCGTTGGTACCATTCTCTGTGCTGTACTTTCTGTAGGTGTCATGATCTTATTAAATGGTGCCTATGGTTTCGTAGGGGACCATGCATTGAATGCTCCTCAAGCGAATGCAATGGCTGCCATCATTGAACCAATGATGACTGGTGGTAGTGCTCAATGGCCACTATACATGGCTGGTGCATTATTCGCTATTATCTTGTGGATGGTAAAAGTTCCACCATTGGCATTTGCACTTGGTACGTACTTGCCAATGGAAATCAACACACCATTACTTATCGGTGGTTTGATTGCATACTTCGTACAAAATAGTACAAAAGATAAAGAGTTGGCAGATCTTCGCTTCTCTAAAGGTAGCACAATTGCATCTGGTCTCGTAGCGGGTGGTGCCATTGGTTCTTTATTCAGTGCTGTACTTCGTATTGCAGGTGTTGATGTATTCGCTCAAGACTGGGTTGAAACACCGGAAGCAACATACCTCAGTATTGTAATGTACTTGTTACTCTGTGTGTTCTTGTACAAAGTGGCTATGTATGTGAAAGCTAAAAAATCTTAATACTGAATAGGATATCCTCTAGAATGTGAGTATATAGCTTACTTCAAATATGTTAGGAATTCTCCACTCTGGGGATGACCGCCTTTACTGAGTTTATATTGCTTAGTAAGGGCGGTCTTTTCATTATCTATT
>OIXG01003055.1_pt1 | contig 11645 bp, 8 predicted proteins | sample 1587731 | NCBI WGS metagenome assembly OIXG01 (sample SAMEA3888908, study PRJEB22519) | human gut metagenome | biome: human gut; feature: human-associated habitat; material: faeces | place: Denmark | collected 2010
ACCCACAGGATCAGCGCAAAACGGTGGAAGGCTATCCGGCGCCATTACGGGCTGTGATCATTGCCACCAAACCGGAAACCCAGCAGTCGCTGGCGAAAAAAGCGAGATAAAAAAAGGCCCCTGTTTAATGGGCAGGGGCCTGGTACGGGCAATCATCATATTGGGCGACATGATGTGCAGCAAAAAACCGTTTAACTTCTCCAGGCGGAGATAATCCTTTTCATCTCCGCCACCGCTGCGCCATTCACGGCGTAGCGTCTGTATTCATCGGCATCGGGATCGGCTGACATCGAAACGCCCGGATGACGAAAGCGCATTTCCGACGGCAACCAGTGACCAGCCGAGCTATGGACCTCTTTCACCCCCGCCTGCAGAAACAGCGGCAGGTTCGCGGCGCGGACTCCCGCACCGGCCATAATGATTGGAGTATCCCCTGCGGCAATAAGTTCCGTAATTAATGAAATACCTTTCTCCGCCGAGGATTGTTGACCGGAAGTCAGGATACGTTTGACCCCCAGCTCACCCAGCGTTTTCCAGGCCTGACGCGGGTCGGCGCACAGATCGAACGCCCGATGAAAGGTCACCGCCAGCGGCCCCGCCGCGGCCATTATTTTTTTCATCCGCGGGATATCGACCTGGCCATCAGCATCCAGCACGCCGGTCACCAGCCCGGGGAAGCCCAGATCCCGCACCATGCGAATATCGTTAAGCATCGCGGCGAACTCTTCCTCGGTGTAGCAGAAATCGCCGCCGCGCGGGCGAACGATCGGATGCACCGGGAGAGTAATCGCCTCGCGGGCCGAGACCAGCACCCCATAAGAGGGGGTTAATCCCCCTTCCTGCGGCGCGGCGCAGAGCTCAATACGATCGGCGCCGCAGCGCTCAGCCTCCCGGGCGCACGCCACGCTGTAGCAACACACTTCCAGTACCGCCATTCCTCTCTCCCTGATCCAGACAACCTTTGCAGCATGTCACAATTTCACGCGGCAGACGCCGCGCGGCTTCACACTGTTACGTATCGGCTTGCTCGCTGGCGACGATTTGTTCAATAGACCACGGATGAAATTTGACCGTCACGCTGCCGTCGGTCACCGCCAGGGTGGGGTTCGGCAGGCGCTCATGCTCCCCTTTCGGCGAGCTGGTTTTGACCACGATCCCCGGCTGGCTGAGTCCGTCATCGGCCAGCAGCGCCAGAGCGCGGGCATTTAAGGTTGCCGGATCGCCGGGCAGGACGATTTCGATATGCTCCCAGCCTTCATGGGGATAACGCTTTTCACCCGGCCACGGCAGCTCAACGATATGGAAGCGCCAGTGCGCCACGCAGACCGGCTCCGCCAGTTTGAACAGGCAAATGGGCCGGCCGTTGATCATATTCTCCGACAGCAGGGTGCCGCACTGCTCCAGACCGCGGCGCCAGCGTTCCGCAGTGGTATTCTGATGACAGCGCAGGGAGATATGGTCGGCGTCGAGCCCGGCGATCTCCAGTCCCAGTCGCGCAGTGAAGCGCTCAAGCGCATCGGAAAATCGCGGGAGATCCACCGTAATATCGGCCAGTTGTTCATTTTGCTGCCAGTTTGCCATGGGTTTGCTCGTCAATAATGCTCGTCAGTAATGAAAAGGTAATTTACCGTGTTTCGGCCTGCGGACCAACCACCGCCCCGCTGATGGGCAACTGACCGGCGATGGATTGCGCACGCCGGCGCGCCGCGCGCAATGCTGACGGACGGGGACAAATGCAGTATACTCCCGCCCTAATTTGTCCACATTATGGCGCCGCCTCCCTCGGGGGCAGGCGCATTACACGTAAGGTATTCCGGTGAATATTCAGGCTCTTCTCTCAGAAAAAGTCAGCCAGGCCCTGATCGCGGCAGGCGCGCCTGCCGATTGCGAACCCCAGGTCCGCCAGTCAGCAAAAGTTCAGTTCGGCGACTATCAGGCCAACGGCGTGATGGCTGTCGCCAAAAAGCTGGGTATGGCGCCGCGACAACTTGCAGAGCAGGTACTGTCTCATCTTGACCTCAACGGCATTGCCAACAAGGTTGAAATCGCCGGGCCGGGCTTTATCAATATTTTCCTCGACCCCGCGTTTCTGGCGGACAACGTCAACCGCGCGCTGCAGTCTGAGCGCCTGGGCGTCACGAAACCGCAGGTGCAGACTATCGTCGTCGACTACTCGGCACCCAACGTAGCGAAAGAGATGCACGTCGGCCATCTGCGTTCGACCATCATTGGCGATGCTTCAGTCCGTACCCTGGAGTTCCTGGGTCATAAGGTGATCCGCGCCAACCACGTCGGCGACTGGGGCACCCAGTTCGGGATGCTGATCGCGTATCTGGAAAAACAGCAGCAGGAAAACGCCGGCGAAATGGCCCTGGCCGACCTCGAAGGTTTCTATCGCGAAGCGAAAAAGCACTATGACGAAGACGAAGCCTTCGCCGAGCGCGCGCGCAGCTACGTGGTTAAGCTGCAGGGCGGTGATGAGTACTTCCTGCAGATGTGGCGTAAGCTGGTCGACATCACCATGTCGCAGAACCAGATCACCTACGATCGCCTGAACGTCACCCTGACCCGCGATGACGTGATGGGTGAGAGCCTGTACAACCCGATGCTGCCGGGGATCGTCGCCGATCTGAAAGCCAAAGGGCTGGCGGTTGAGAGCGAAGGCGCCACCGTGGTCTTCCTTGATGAGTACAAAAACAAGGAAGGCGAACCGATGGGCGTCATCATCCAGAAAAAGGATGGCGGCTACCTCTATACCACCACCGATATCGCCTGTGCGAAGTATCGCTATGAAACGCTGCACGCCGACCGCGTGCTCTACTACATCGACTCTCGTCAGCACCAGCACCTGATGCAGGCTTGGACCATCGTGCGTAAAGCTGGCTATGTGCCGGACTCCGTGCCGCTGGAGCACCATATGTTCGGTATGATGCTGGGGAAAGACGGCAAGCCGTTTAAAACCCGCGCCGGCGGTACCGTGAAGCTGGCGGATCTGCTGGACGAAGCGCTGGAGCGCGCCCGTCGCCTGGTGGCCGAGAAGAACCCGGATATGTCGGCTGACGAGCTGGAAAATCTGGCGAAAGTGGTGGGTATCGGCGCGGTTAAATATGCCGACCTGTCGAAAAACCGCACCACCGACTACGTCTTCGACTGGGATAATATGCTGGCGTTCGAAGGCAACACCGCGCCGTATATGCAGTATGCCTATACCCGCGTGCTCTCCGTGTTCCGCAAAGCCGGCATCTACGAAAACGCGATGATCGACGCGCCGGTGGTCATCGCCGAAGATCGCGAAGCTCAGCTGGCCGCGCGCCTGCTGCAGTTTGAAGAGACCCTCTCCGTGGTCGCTCGCGAAGGGACGCCGCACGTGATGTGCGCCTACCTCTACGATCTGGCGGGCCTGTTCTCCGGCTTCTACGAGCACTGCCCGATCCTCAGCGCGGAAAGCGAAGAGACCCGCAACAGCCGTCTGAAGCTGGCGCTGCTCACGGCGAAAACCCTCAAGCTGGTCTCGATACCCTCGGTATCGAAACCGTCGAGCGTATGTAACAAGCAACCCGGCGAAAGCCGGGTTAGTTTTATTCGGCGCCTCGCCAGCGGGGCGCCCTGCTCAGAAGTACTTGCGTAGATACTCCGTCAGACAAAGGATCGCCATCGCCTGACCGTAGGGCATCGAGGTAAGCGGGATCTGGCGATAAAAGTCGAGGTCTGACCCCATCCCGGTGCCAAATGAGGTCTGCAGCAGCTCCCCCTGCGGCGAAATATTCTGCACAATTCCGCGAATCGCTTTTTCAGCCACCCCGGCGTAGTGCTGCCCGACGTAACGCTTGCGCACCGCTTTGAGAATCCCGTAGGCAAAGCCGGCGGTCGCCGAGGCCTCAAGATAAGAGTGCGGATCGTCCAGCAAGGTATGCCACAGGCCGCTGTCGTCCTGGCATTTTGCCAAGGCGGCAATCTGTGCGTCGAGGACTGTAATCAGATAGCGCCGTACCGCGTTCCCCTCGGGGAGATCCACCAGTTCCAGAAAATCCGGGATCACCATGGTGAGCCAGCTGTTGCCCCGCGCCCAACGCGCCCGGGCAAAGTTATGCCGCCCCTCATAGTTCCAGCCGTGAAACCACAGCCCGGTCTCCCGGTCCATCAGGTTCTGCACATGGAGCAGGAACTGGTAGGTTGCCTCCTCCACATACTGCGGGCGGTTAAGCAGCTTGCCAATTTTGGCTAACGGCAACACGGTCATCATCAGCGTGTCATCCCACATTTGCTGATGGTTCTCCTCCGCCAGAGTCATGTGCTGCATACCGCCCTGCTCGGTGCGCGGCATCTCGTGCATCGCCCACTCCGCCCAGCTCTCCAGCCACGGCAGATACGCCATACGGCCGGTCTCTTCAAAGCGGTAAGCCAGGGTCAGAAACGGGGCCATAGTATTGACGTTTTTGGTCGTTGCCCCCTCGGCGAAGCGGTCGGCAAACCAGCGATCGATGATATCACGCATCTCGATATCGCCGGTTTGCTGGTAATACTGATAGATGCCGTACAGCCCAACGCCGTGGGTCCACTCCCAGCCGGCCCAGCCTTTGGTATCGATCACGCGCCCGTCATCCAGGCGTAGTAAAAATTGCCCGCTCTCATCCTTAATATTCACCAGGTTTTGCGTCACGTTGCGGATCAGCGCCTGCAGTTCGCTGCGGGCGATAAAACGCTCAGGCTGACGCAGTAATGGGCTATGTTTGACCGGCCAAACTTTCATGTTGTTAACCTCGGGTATATGTCGAATTCAAAGCGCCGCCCTTAATGAGCGCCGGGGCAGCAGGTTTATGACGATTCAGATAGCCAATATTGTTATTGCCCCACAGACAGTCGTAAGGCATCCCCGCCAGCAGCTCGACCACCGCGCGGTGTTCCGCACTGGTCTGTTCCGACTGAGCGTAGCCGAGCTCGCGCATTCTGAGGGTCTCGCTGCGCAGGACGCTGTGGGTGTGCAGGTTGAGCTTGAAGCGCAGCGAGACGAGGAAGCCGCAGGCTAACACCACCAGAGTGCCGACGCTGAGGATCAGCAGAATGGTATGGCTGACCCCTTCAGGCTGTATTTTTTGCCCGGAAACAAACCCCGACAACTGCATAATGATCCCCACCAGCATCACCGCCCCCGCCTGCGAGGCTTTGCGGGTCAGTGTCATGATGCCGGCAAAAATCCCCTCCCGGCGCTGGCCGGTGATCGCTTCGTCGACGTCGGCAATATAGGTGTAGGTATTCCACGGTACGTAATTTATCCCGCCGCGTCCCAGTCCGGCGACAGCAGAGATGAGCAGCAATAAGGAATAGACGTCGCTCAGTCCGGCGTAATAGAGCAGCGCGTAGGAGAGTGAGCTCAGGCCAAACAGGACCACCACCATGCGGTACGACGGCGCGGGGCCAAAACGAATGCACAGCGGGATCATGGCGATTACCGCAATAAACTGGAAGATGGCCATCGTCCCCAGCAGGTTCGAGGCGACGGCGGCTTCCTGCATCAGAACAAAGACCACGTAATAGGTAAACACGGCATTGAAGACGTCCTGGGCGATATAGCCCCCCAGATACATGCCGAGGTGCTGGCGGAAAATTTTTATCCGCAGCGTAGAACTCAGCTCAATCACCAGGCGATTGAGGCTCTGAGCAAGGGTTAAGTTTTGTTTTTCCGCTTCCGCCCGCAGGGCCGCTTCCGACCACGCCTCCCGCGGTCGTTCCCAGGTGAAACACCAGACCAGAGTCAGCATCACCGCGCACAGCACCGAGAACACCAGACTGGCATAGAAGAACGAGCTGGCATTATCTTTGCCGAGCCAGGAGAGAAGGATCCCCGGCAGGAAGGAGGCTAAAATCGCCGACATCTGCGCCATCGAAATGCGCGCGCCGGAGAATTTGGTTTTCTGTTTAAAGTCATCGGTCATCTCCGGCACCAGCGTCTCATAGGGCACCAGAATCATGGTATAGACCATATCAAACAGCAGATAGGTCGCCAGGTAGTACCAGAAGCCCATCTCGCCGACCCACATCGCTGAATAGCTGAATACGCAGGGGATGCCGAGCAGAATAAAGAATTTTCTGCGGCCGAAGCGCTTACCAAGCCAGGTGGTGCCAAAGTTATCGGTGAGAAAGCCCATCAGCGGGCTTACCACCGCGTCCAGCACGCGGGCGGCAGCAAAAATAAGCGTGGCCTCAATCGGGGTCAGTCCGCAAAAGGTCGTGTAAAAGTAGAGCAGCCATGCGGCGGTTAACGCCGTCGTGCCGGCGCCGAGAAAATCGCCCGCGCCGTAGGCCAGATAGTTAGCCAGTCCAATTTTTCGTGTTTTCATCGCCGTGATCCTGTGTCTTTTTTTTAAAAGAACGCCGACAATCGTTCCGGATTTGCCACCGGAAGGGAGTGGGTACCTGGCTACACTAAAAGCTGTGAAAGGAGGTTACCTTTGTACTTTTGCCACGGAACAGTCGCCGGTGGCAAAATGACAAAGAGATGACGTCCCCACTTCACTCATTTATAAAACGGCATTTCTTTTTAATCAAAAGACAGGTTCATTGATGTGATCTGGCTGGAAGGTCGCCGACTAACGAACAGGCTCGCAAATCCCGGGATCGGCCCTTGCGCAGTCGGGGAAACAGGAGTAAAGAATGGAAGAAAGGGTTATTCCGCGTATCTCAAGGAGGCCAGATGCCTTATACCCATCTGCTGGTTGCCGTCGCGCCAACGCCGGAGAGTCAGGTATTAATTAAAAAAGCGGTGTCGATTGCCCGCCCCGTTAACGCGAAGGTGAGCTTAATCACTCTCGCTACGGATCCGGAGCTGTATAACCAGTTCGCCGCACCGATGATGGAAAATCTGCGCGAAGTGATGCAGGAAGAGACGCGGGAGTTTCTCAATGAGCTGGCTCGCCACGCGGACTACCCAATAGAAAGAATGACCATCGCCTGCGGCGAGCTAGGCCATCATATTAAGGACTTCTGCCGGTCGCACCGTGTTGATCTGGTGATCTGCGGCAATCACAACCATTCCCTCTTCTCACGCGCCACCTGCTCGGCGAAAAGTATCGTCGGCAGCTGCGGCGTTGATGTCCTGTTGGTTTCCCTTGAAAAGGGCTAACGCCGGTTAGCCCTTTTCCTGAACTAGGCCAGTTTAGGGAAGGTGGCTATCTTCCCCCGCAGACGGCTCTCCTCGCTGCGCGGTGAAATATGCTGCAGATCCTCGACAAAGCGCGCCTGCCAGTTATGAATATCATTTTCTCTGATCACGTCCAGCATCGCTGAATGACGGGCGATACGTTCCGCCAGCGGCATGCTGAGCGCGCGATCCAGCGCGGCGGCAACCTCGTCGCGATCGTAAGGATTGACGATCAGGGCGCTGGTCAGCTCCTGCGCCGCCCCGGCAAACTGCGACAGGACCAGTACGCCAGGGTTATCCGGATCCTGCGCCGCGACGTACTCCTTCGCCACCAGGTTCATACCATCGCGTAGCGGCGTCACCAGCCCGACGTCAGAGTAGCGGAAGACCTTCATCAGCAGCTTACGATCAAAATGCTGGTTCAGATAGTAGAGCGGTGTCCAGCCAAGCTGACCAAACTGTCCGTTGATGCGTCCGGCTGCGGTTTCCAGCTGGTGGCGGATATCCTGATAGGCCTGCACATCGCCGCGGGAGGTCGGCGCGATCTGGGTATAACGGATTTTGCCGTGGTGCTGAGGGTACTTCTCGAGCAGCGTCTCGTAGGCGAGGAATCGCTCCGGCAACCCTTTCGAATAGTCAAGACGCTCCACGGAGAAGATATTCTTCACATTTTTCAGCTCGTTCTTCAGCTGGGCCAGCTTCGGCGGCAGCGGACCTTTAGCGTTGCGCGTAATTTCGTCCGGATCGATCCCTATCGGATAAACCTCGGTACTGAACGCCTTACCCCATGCCTGATAGCGTTTATCGCCGAGGTCGGATAGGCGAGTCTGCATAGCAATGCTGTCGAGAAAAGCGGTTCTGTCGCTTTCGGTCTGGAAGCCCAGCAGATCGTAATCGCACAGTTGCTCCAGCAGCTCAGCGTGCGGCGGCAGAGCGTTAAAAATCTCCGGCGTCGGGAACGGAATATGTAAGAAAAACCCGATGCGATTGTTCACTCCGCGCTTACGCAGCTCGCTGGCGAAGGGCAGAAGATGGTAATCATGGATCCACAGCGTATCGTCTGGCTCAATCAGCGGCAGAAGCTTGTCCGCCAGCATGGCGTTAACCCGCAGATATCCCTCCCAGGCTTCGCGCTGAAAGCTGACCAGATCAAGGCGATAGTGGAAAGCCGGCCACAGCACGGCGTTAGAGAACTGGTTGTAGTATTCATCATGGTCCCGTTCATTAAGGTTGAACGACGCCCATGAAATATTCCCGCGGGAGACCTGCTTGAGCGGCTGCTGGTCATCGCCAATCTCGCCGCTCCAGCCAAACCACAGACCCCCCGCCGCTCTCAGTGCCCCCAGGATGCCGACGGCCAGACCGCCAGCGCTCGATTTTTTATCGTCCGGTAAGGCGATACGGTTAGAGACTACGACTAAACGACTCATGGTCATCCCTCCTTTCGGTTTGCGCGTCATACGCCAGATGTTGCAACCACGTCCTTACAGCGGCGGCATCCGCCAACCGCCAATGCGCCTGAGTTTCCCCGGCGCCAACTTTTACCGACATTCCCTGCAGTTGATTAACGACGCTGAATCCCGCCTCGTCGGTCAAATCATCGCCGACAAAAACCGGTTCGCGGCCGGCGAATGGCGCCTCCTGCATGAACGCGGTAATCGCCTCCCCTTTGTTGACGCCGCGGGGTTTAATCTCCACCACGCACTTGCCAAGCTGTAACGCCAGCAGCGGATAGCGCTGAACAATCCGCTGCGCCAGCTCCAGCACGGCGCTCTGCTGCTGCGGGGCCTGGCGATAGTGGAGCGCGAAAGCCATCTCTTTACTCTCCAGCTCACATCCCGGGAGCGCTTCCAGCGCCGACGTCAGCTCAGCCGCGATCTCATCGCGCAGCGCTGTCGGCAGAGAGACGATGTAGGTTTTACCATTGATATCACGGCGCTCGGCCCCGTGAACGCCGGCCAGCGGTAGCCGCCAGGGATGGGTTAGCGCGTCAAGTTCAGCCATTGAGCGCCCTGAAATCAATGCCACCGCGCCCCCCTGCTGCTGGGCCAGCGCATTGAGCGCCTGCAGCGTGCTGTCGGGTATCACCACCTGATCGGGGTGCGGCTGGATATCGGCAAGAGTACCGTCGAGGTCAAAGAAAAAAGCGTAGTTTCCGGTTAGCGCAGGCGGTACAGATATCTGGTTATCCACCCTGTTTCCTCCTTATCATGGCCAGCCGAAGCTGGTTGTTAATTATATGTGAGCCATGTAAGTATAGACAGTGTGACCAACCTCGCCATTTTTGATAGTTACCGCCAGCGAAACGGGCGCTGGCGGCAATTACTCTGTAAACTAAAAAGTTCGGTTTAAATTCAGGCCGCACGTTTGGCTTTTTGTTTGTAGCGGTCGAAGATCACCGCCGCCAGCAGGATCACCCCGCGCACGACGTATTGTGAGAATGGCGAGATATTCAGCAGGTTCATCGCATTTTCCACGGTTCCGAGGATCAGGATCCCGGCCACCACGTAGGAGATCTTGCCGATCCCGCCCTTCAGCGACACCCCGCCCAGCACGCAGGCCGAAATAACAATCAGCTCATAGCCAATCGAGGTCATCGGCTGGCCGCTGGTCATCCGCGACGCCAGAATGATCCCCGCTGCGGCCGATACCAGACCGGAGAGCACAAAGATAATAATCTTGGTGCGCACCACCGGGACGCCGGCCAGGCGCGCCGCCTCTTCATTGCCGCCAATAGCCAGCGTATTACGGCCAAAGGTGGTTTTGTTTAGTAATAATCCGAAAACCACCAGGCAGGCGACGGTCAGCCAGATCGGCGCCGGCAGACCAAACCAATTGGCATAGCCGAGGGTGAAGAAACGTTCATCTTCGATCCCCACCGCTTTGCCGTCGGAGATAATATAGGCCAGGCCGCGGACAATCTGCATGGTGGCCAGCGTGGTGATCAGCGCGTTGATCTTAAGGCGCGCAATGACAAAGCCGTTAACCAGGCCACTAAGCGCCCCCAGCAACAGGCCTGCGGCGATCCCCAGCCACAGGCTTTCGCTGAGATTAATCACCACCGCGGTGGTGACCCCGGCGCAGGCGATAACCGACGCCACCGACAGGTCAAAATCGCCGGAGGCCAGGCAAAACAGCATGCCGCAGGCCACCATCCCGGACATCGAGATCGCCAGCCCCAGCCCTTTCATATTGACGAATGAAGCAAAGTTGGGCACAAAAATCACACAGCCGATAAACAGCACCGCAAACACCACCAGCATGCCAAACTGATCCCAGATGCGGGCAAAGCTAAAGGTTGAGCGGGTAGCCCCGGACGTAGTCACTGATGACATCATTTACTCCTTACTCAGGCGACAGCCTGGCTCACTGTTGGCATCGCAAGGCTTAACGCCTGCTGTTCATTGGCTTCTTCATGCAGCAGTTCGCCGGCGATTTGTCCTTCGCGCATCACCACGATGCGGTCAGCGACGCCCAGCACTTCCGGCAGGTCGCTGGAGGCAAACACCACGGCGACACCGGAGGCGGCGAGGCCATAGATCACATTGTAAATTTCATGTTTGGCGCCGACGTCGATGCCGCGGGTTGGCTCATCAAGCAGGATCACCTTCATCTCTTCCGACAGCCAGCGGCCAAGGATCGCTTTCTGCTGGTTGCCGCCCGACAGGTTCATAATCAGCTGTTCCGGGCCCGGCGTTTTAATATTCAGCGACTGGATATGTTGATCGGCGTTGTCCGCCTCCCAGGCGTTGTTGATCAGGCAGCCAGCGTGAATATGCTTGCGCCGGGCGCTGATATTGATGTTATCGCGCACGGAATGCACCGGAATAATCCCCTCCGCTTTACGATCCTCCGGGCACAGCATCATCCCGGCCTGGATGGCCTGGGCCGGTTTGCGAATGGAGACGGGCTGGCCATCGATATACACCTGACCGCCGGTTATCTGCGTGCCGCCAAACAGGCCTTTCATTAGTTCGCTGCGCCCGGCACCCACCAGTCCGAACAAACCGACAATTTCACCGCTGCGCACCGAGAGACTAACCGGCGTGCGCACGCCCGGCGCTTTGACCTCCTCCAGGCGCAGCCGCTCCTCGCCATAGGGGCGAGGCTTCCAGCCATAAATATCGCCCAGATTGCGGCCTACCATTGCCTGGACCAGGGCGTCGTGGCTGACGCTCGGCATATCGTCAAAGGTGCAAACGTAGCGGCCATCTTTAAAGACGGTGATGGCATCGCTGAGGGCAAAAATCTCTTCCATCCGGTGTGAAACATAGATGATGACCCTTCCCTCCTCCCGCAACTCGCGGATGACGCGAAACAGGTTGTCGATCTCTCTGGCGGAGAGCGAGCTGGTCGGCTCATCGAACGCGATAATCTTGGCGTTACGCGCCAGCGCTTTGGCAATCTCCACCATCTGCCATTGACCAATGGAGAGATATTTCAGCGGCGTCTCCGGGTCGATATCCAGACCCAGATGCTCCAGCTGCAGGCGGGCCTCATAGTTGAG
>OIXG01003056.1_pt1 | contig 11642 bp, 11 predicted proteins | sample 1587731 | NCBI WGS metagenome assembly OIXG01 (sample SAMEA3888908, study PRJEB22519) | human gut metagenome | biome: human gut; feature: human-associated habitat; material: faeces | place: Denmark | collected 2010
GAAAAAACGTGTTCTGCTTTTGTGCGCGAGAAAAAGGCTATGAGTGAAAACCTAACGCAGCGACATATTGCACCGCTTCCCGATCAACTAATCAGCCAGATTGCCGCCGGCGAAGTCATCGAGCGCCCGGCCTCGGTCGTCAAAGAGTTAATTGAGAACTCGGTCGATGCCGGAGCCAAGGCCGTTGAGGTTCGTTTGGAGGCCGGCGGCATCAAGCGCATCATGGTGACCGATGACGGATGCGGCATCGCTCGCGAAGAGCTTGTCTTAGCGTTGCGGCGTCATGCAACAAGCAAGATTCACAGCCTGTCGGATTTGGAACGCGTCGCGAGTTTCGGATTTCGCGGCGAGGCGTTAGCCTCGATTGCCGCCGTGGCCGATGTTGAATTGACAAGCCGTACGAAAGATTCCGATCACGCTTGGTGTATCGGGAAAGACGGCGTTCAGCCGGCTTCGGGCTCTTACGGAACGCGCATCGTCGTTTCAGACCTTTTTTACAAAACACCGGCCCGGCGCAAGTTTTTAAAAAGCGAGTCAACGGAAGCTTCTCACGTGCGCGAACAAATCGAGCGCGTGGCACTTGCGCATCCGGCTATTGCTTTTCATTTTTTCGTTGACTCGAAAAATGTACTCGCCCTGACTGCCACAACGCGCGAAAAGCGTATCGACGCCGTGATGCCGCGAACATTTCGCGAAGCATCACGAGCGGTCTTATCGCAAGCCCCCGGCATTACGGTCAGAGGGGCAATCGGGTTGCCGTCTGCGGCACGAACACGTGCCGATGCTCAGTTTTTTTTCGTCAACGGGCGCTTTGTCCGTGATCGGGTTTTGCAACACGCCGTTCGAGCGGCCTACTCGGATGTGCTTCACGTTGCCCTGCAGCCGATGTTTTGCTTGGAATTGATTGTTGACCCGGCGCGCGTCGATGTGAACGTACATCCGCAGAAAACCGAGGTGCGATTTCGGGATGCCTCGTTCGTACACCGGGTTGTCGCGAAGGCTTTAACCGAGACTTTGGCTCGCATTGAAATCGATGCGGAAACAGGAGAAATTAAGTCCTCGAAAGTTCCCGAAAGTGAGGAAAAAAAGCCTGGCCCGATTCAAAACACTTTTGCGTTTCGGCGGGAAAACCCATTAAGTCAGGCACAATGGACGGCGCTTTTTTCTTCGGCCGAAGGGACTAAGACATCTGGTGTCGTACCGAGCGATTATCTGGCTCAAGAACCCTCGGACGGCCCCTTAGGGCACGCCTTGGCTCAGCTTGCCGGCATTTATATTCTTGCCGAGAATTCTCAGGGGCTTATTATTGTCGATATGCATGCGGCGCACGAGCGCGTGACATACGAGCGCCTGAAGCGCGAGGCCGATGGGAGCCTTTCCGTGCAGCCGCTTTTAGTCCCTGTCAGCATTTCGGTGAATGCCGAGCAGTCCGAAGCCTTCGAACGGCATCAGGACGATTTACGGGCCTTGGGATTGGATTTGAGCCGCCTCGGCGAGTCTGCTCTTTTGCTTCGGTCTCTTCCGGCCTTGTTACGCATGGGAGATGTGGATGCTCAAGAGCTTGTTTGTCGCGTCCTCGATGACTTTTCCGGATACGGAACATCGAAATTAACGGTTGAATTGAGAAATAAGTGCCTGGCTTCCATGGCTTGTCACGGGTCGGTTCGTGCTCACAGGACTCTGACAGTCCCGGAAATGAATGCGCTCTTACGCAGTATGGAAAGAACGGAGCGGTCCGGGGAATGCAACCACGGTCGTCCGACCTGGCAGCAGATTGCTTTGTCCGATTTGGATAAGTTTTTCATGCGGGGTCGGTAGATGACGCAACCCCGTGCTCTTTTGCTTCTCGGTCCGACGGCAAGCGGCAAAACGGCTTTGTCGTTTTTGCTCGCTAAGCACTATCCGATTGAAGTCATTTCCGTAGACTCGGCATTGGTTTACCGAGGGATGGATATCGGAACGGCCAAGCCCACGCCGCAAGAGCAAAGTGTGTGTCCGCATCACTTGATTGATATTCGCGATATTTCGCAGACCTATAGCGCGGCAGAATTTGCCGACCAAGCCGAGCGATTAATCCCTCAGATTTCCTCACGCGGACATATTCCGCTGATTGTCGGCGGAACGATGCTTTACGCCAAGGCTCTCCGAGAGGGAATTGACGACCTCCCATCCACGGACCCGGCCGTGCGCACGCAGGTGTTGCAAGAAATCCGAGATAAGGGTTTGGCGGCAGTGCGTCAAGAGCTTGTCCGTATTGATCCGGTGTGTGCCGCGCGCTTAACGGACGGCGATACGCAACGAATCGCACGGGCGCTTGAGGTCTACCGTATGACCGGAAAGCCGATGACAAGTTTTCAGTCCGGGGTTCGCAGCCCCGATTGCTCGCTCCCGGTAATCGGACTGATGCCCTCGGATCGAGTGCGCCTCCATCGGGACATTGCCCGGCGCTTTGACGCGATGCTTCAGACCGGATTTGTTTCGGAAGTGAAGGCTCTGATGGCGCGGGACGACTTTTCCCCCGAGTTGCCTTCGATGCGTTCCGTCGGATATCGACAAGCCATTGAGTTTGCGGCCGGGAAGACCGATTTGGCAACCTTCGTTGAAAAGGCTCTGGCCGCAACGCGTCAGCTCGCTAAGCGTCAACTTACGTGGTTACGTTCCATGCCGGAGACAACACTTGTCGATCCGCACACACAAAGCCGGGACGATCTTTTTTCGTGCATTGCGCCCGTTTTGGAGTCAATTCTCTCCGGGATACAAAAAAACGTCCCTTCCGATTCGGGCAGGGACGTTCGTTAGCCGGTGCGGTTTTACAGAACCACGCAGCCGGGAGCCCCTTCGGGACGTTTGACAATCGTGCCGATTCGGTAAACGGTTTCACCTTGCGCTTGGAAAGCCGCCTCAGCCTTGTCGGCATCTTCTCGGCTCACGATAACGGCCATGCCGATTCCGTTGTTAAAGACGCGGTGCATTTCATGATGATCGATGTTGCCGGTCTTTTCCAACCAGTCGAAAATCGCCGGACGCTTCCAAGAGTTCGCCTCAATGACGCACTGCGTGTCCTCGGGTAAAACACGCGGAATGTTTTCCAAAAGACCGCCGCCCGTAATGTGGGCCATGCCCTTGATTTTGACTTGTTTCATAACGGCAAGTGTCTGCTTGACGTAAATACGTGTCGGTTCTAGGGCGCGGTCTGCCAGGGTCGCTCCGTCAAAAGGCATGTCCCAAGAGGTACCGGAAACTTCGACGACCTTGCGAATGAGAGAAAACCCGTTGGAGTGGGGGCCGGAACTTGCCAGCCCCAAGACAACGTCACCGGCCGTGATGCTCTTGCCGTCGATGATTTCATCTTTTTCGACAATACCGACGGCAAAGCCGGCAAGGTCGTATTCGCCTTCGGGGTACATGCCGGGCATCTCGGCCGTTTCGCCGCCGATTAAAGCACACCCGGCAAGTTCGCATCCTTTGGCAATGCCGGTCACAACGCGGGTTGCCGTCGGGACATCTAGTTTCCCGCATCCGTAGTAGTCTAGGAAAAAGAGCGATTTGGCGCCTTGAACGAGGATGTCATTGACACTCATAGCCACGAGGTCTTGTCCGACCGTATCGTGGCGATTTAAGGCAAAGGCCAGCATCAGTTTCGTACCGACACCGTCCGTTCCCGAAACTAAAACAGGATTTTTGTAGTCTTTACCGATCTCAAACAGCGCTCCGAATCCGCCGATGGACCCGAGCACGCCGGGAATCAGGGTTCGTTTGGCAGCCGGTTTGATTTTTTCAACGAGTTCGTCACCGGCATCGATGGATACGCCGGCAGCAGCATAAGACAGTTGCGTCATGGGGCTAATGAGTTAAAAATTAAGAAAAAAACCGATGGTTCGCGGTAAAATCCGCGCTTATTCCCGAAGGTCGGCGTCATTGTAGCGTAAGCCAATCTGTTCGAGAAACGATTGTAAGACAAGAAAAAACCGATTCATTCTAGATGGATACACCGCAGCAGCTTTCCTTGGCGTTATCGCCGGCTCAGGAGCCGACGCTTGAAAATTTTGTCGTCGGAAACAATGCCGAGGCAATGGCGTCCGTACGCGCATTTTGTCAGGGAACGGGGCCGCAGTTTTTGTATCTGTGGGGCGAGCCGGGGTGCGGATGCTCGCACCTCATGCGCGCTGTTGCACCGCACCAGAGACAAAGAATTCCTGGCTTTGACGAAACCGTATCGCTTTATGCCGTCGATGATGCGCAGGCACTCCTTGTCTTTGAGCAAGAAGAGCTTTTTAATCTGATGAACGAAGTGCGCTCCCATCCCGGATACCGCATTGTCGTCGCCGGTCACGCTCCGATTCACCAATTGCCGCTTCGGGAAGATATCAAGAGTCGCTTAAGTTGGGGCCTTGTATTTGAATTACACTATTTAGATTCGGAAAGCGCCTTAGGCGAGTTCAGGCACCTTGCTTCGGAACGGGGCATTGATTTGGATGAAGGTGTTTGTCGCTGGATTGCCGTGCATTGCCCGCGGGACATGCGTAGCCTCAGGCAATTTCTCGATGACATTGATGCTTACGCAATGGAAAAGAAACGGCGCGTAACGTTACCGCTTCTATTGCAGTGGGCATCGGAGAGGAAAGATGAATCTGGCTGTTTTTGATTTGGACCATACGCTTTTGCCGTTCGATTGCGAATGGGTCTGGATTAACTATGTGGCTTCGTGCGAAGGAATCGATCCGAAAAAGGCGTTTGCTCCGTTAAAGCCCATGTATGAGGACTACTACACGCGTCACCACTTGGATGCGGATGCTTTTTGCCGGTTCCAACTGGCGTTTATCAGCCGGTTTCCGCGCGCTAGGCTCGATTGCTTACTTGCGGATTTTGTCCGAAAGACCGTCTCTCCTGCGATTTCCAAAGCAGCGCGCGACCTCGTGACCTCGTACGTTAAAAGAGGGGATGTGACGGCAATTTGTTCCGGGTCGTATTCGTACATTGTCGTGCCGATTGCCCGCCTTTTCGGAATTCCGGAGATTTTGTGCGGAGAGCCGGAAACCGATGCGGCCGGAAATTTCACCGGACGGCTTGTCGGTATCAACAGTTTCGGGGCCAATAAGGTTGTGTTCGTTCAGAATTATTTAAAGAGACATCCGTACATTCAGTCCGTCAGTTTCTTTTCCGACTCGCTCAACGATAAGCCGCTTTTTGACTATACGGAAAGCTTGGGCGGCCAGTGCTATGCCGTCAATGCGGGAGAAGATTTGACGGCCACTGCGAAAAGCCGGCATTGGAAAGAGCTCACGCTTTATACGCAAGAGGAAAGGAACAAGACCGTCTCCATTGCGGATGTTTTGGGTATTTAAGGCATGTTTGATTATGTAAAAAATGTAGTTCGTCGCCTGTGTGGTCAAACGAGCAGAACGTTTAATAAGACGCCTCGTATCATTGAAAAGTCCGAGCACGGCATCAATCCGAAACTGGTGAGTTGGCAGGCCAAGAAAACGTGTGAAGCCTTGCAAAAGCGCGGATTTAAAGCGTTCATCGTCGGAGGCGCCGTTCGCGATCTTTTGCTCGGAGCGTCTCCAAAAGACTTTGATGTTGTGACGGATGCAACGCCCGAACAGGTCAAGCACTCGCAGCGGCGCGCCATCATCATCGGACGTCGCTTCCAAATTGTTCACGTTTTGTTCGGCCCGGAGATTATCGAGTGCTCGACGTTTCGGGCCCTCGATGCGCTCGGAGTTCGGAAGGATGCCGAAGGACGTGTCGTGAGCGACAATGTTTTCGGTCCGATGTGGCAGGATGCAGCGCGACGCGACTTTACAATCAACGCGCTTTACTACGACCCGGTGACCGAGCAAGTTTACGATTACCACAACGGACTGAAAGATCTCGCGCAACGGCGCTTACGGATTATCGGATTTGCACCGGAGCGGTATCGGGAAGATCCCGTGCGCATGATGCGCGCCATTCGGATTGCCGGAAAACTCGGGCTGAGCATTGAGGCGGCTACGAAAAAGCCGATTATCCAAATGGCCGACTTGTTGCGTAATGTTCCGGCCGCGCGTCTTTTCGATGAGATGATGAAGCTTTTTACTTGCGGGAAGGCTGAGATTTGTCTGAAAGAGATGCGCAAAAACCACTTGCTTTATCCGCTCATGCCGGTTTTGGACGTGATTTTGAGCGAGCCGCAGGGCGAAGAGTTTTTGATGCTCGCCATGCACAGAACCGACGAGCGTATTGCCGTCGGAAAGAAGATTTCGCCGTCCTTTTTGTTTGCAACACTTTTGTGGCCGCAGGTCAAAAAACGGTGGGATGCCTATCAGAGTCGTCCGAGAACAACACGCGTTAGCGCGCTTTTTCAGGCCTGCGAAGATGTGGTTGCAACACAATGCAACGGCCTATTGATTCAAAATCGTTTCATTATCGATATGAAAATCATTTGGATGCTTCAAGTGCGTTTTGAGCGTCGGACGGGGAAAAACCCGTATACGCTGATTGCGCACCCGAAGTATCGTGCCGGGTACGACTTTATGCTTCTACGGAGTCAACTCGGCCACGTTCCCGAGGAACAGGTGCATTGGTGGGAAGCTTTTGTTGCCGCCGATGAGACAACACGCGAGGCGATGGTCCTTGCGGAAGAAAAGGCCGCTGGAAAAATACCGGCCAAATCGCGTCGCCGTATAAGGGCCTCTAAGGGAGCAGTTTCGGAATCCGAGGTTGCCGAGGCGCTGCAAACACTCGAGTCGGAAAGAAAGGTCAGAAGGTCTCGGAAAAGACAGACTTCCCGCAAGAGAGCCGACAAGGGTAAGGTGATTGCCGAGGTGTCCGAATCGACGGAACAGACATCCCGATCCGATTCGCGCAAATCAGTCCGGGAGAAGTGCGTTGATTCCGAAACTTAAGAAAGCCCCTGACGATTTTGTCTCGGCTTACGTGGGGCTCGGCGCGAATTTGGGTGATGCGCAAGCCACGCTGCGCGCGGCACTTTCGCAAATGGACCGTCTGGAGCACACACGTCTTTTGTCATCCTCCTCGTTATATCGGACCGAACCGATTGACTCGTTCGGGGACGACTATATCAATGCCGTTGCCTGCCTGGTTACAAAGCTCAGTCCTGCGGACCTTCTTTCTTCCTTGCAGGAGATTGAGACACGTTACGGTCGCGTGCGTCCTGCCGGCATTCATAATGCGCCTCGAACGCTTGATTTGGATTTACTCTTGTATGCCGATTTAAAAAGCGAAGACCCGGACTTAACACTTCCGCATCCGCGGATGAAAAAACGGGCTTTCGTTCTCGTGCCGCTGTTTGAAATTGCTCCGGCCGGGTTTCCTTCTCAAGACCTGCTACCCGATGTCTTGCTCCCCGGCGTCTCCGGGCAACGCATCACTCCGGTGACAAAGGCCTTGTTCTTGTCGTCTTCGGAAAGAGGCGGATTTTAGGAGTTTCTATGCATTTTCTTTCATCGGTGCCGGTTGTTGTACAAACGGCATTTCTTTTGGTACTTTCCAATTGCTTCATGACATTTGCCTGGTACGGGCATCTTAAAAATCTCGCCGGCTCCCCTTGGTATGTTGCCGCCGTCGTCAGTTGGTCGATTGCACTTTTTGAGTATCTACTTCAGGTCCCGGCAAACCGAATCGGGTTTACGGAGCTTTCGCTCGCGCAACTTAAAATTCTGCAGGAAGTCATCACGCTCAGTGTCTTCGTACCCTTTGCCGTGCCGGATAGCAAATCATCAGCCGTAACATCATATTCTCCTATCCACTCAAAGCCATTTTCTCCGCTTAATCTAAAAGCAAGGGATTTTGCTTCGGGAGCGAGGGAGCTTTTAGTCTGACATACAACTCTTATTTCGGGTTCGTCTTTAATTCTTCCGACAATTAAAACACTTCTTGCTGCTGCCTGAAAATCTATTGAACCTAATCCTCTGTATGCCGATTTTCCCATACTGCATTTGTTCATATGCCCTATGAGGATAACCGCACATTTGTACTTTTCCGCAAGCTCGGATATATGTTTCATAACAGGTCTGATTTCGTTTGCCCTGTGCATATCAACATCAGCACCCAAGAAGCCTTGTATCGGGTCTAAAACCACGAGCTTTGCATTTGTTTCAATGATAGCTTGTTCAAGTCTTACATCACGCATTGTTAGTGGTGTATCTTTATCGTCAATTACAAGCACCTTTGAGCAATCCGCATCTGCCGACAACAAACGAGGTTTGATTGTATCTGCCAATCCATCTTCGGCGGTTTGGTAGATAACATTTATCGGCGCTTTTGCTTCTTCATTTACGATACTTTCGCCCTTGGTGAGCCTTGCGATAATTTGAAGTACAAGTGTTGTCTTGCCTTCACCCGGATCGCCTTGAATTATTGTTATTTTTCCATACGGGATAAAGGGGTAAATAAGCCATTTTACTTCTTCAACCTCAATATCCTGCATATTTATCAGTTTTAATTCTGACATTTTTCGTCACCTCCTATTGTAAAATCAATAGGAATGTGGTAAAATAACATCGTTGGGAGTGTCGGTTTTACCACATTCCTTGTCCTAAGGTATTTGCCGATACTTTAGGACTTTTTCTTTGTTATAAAATCTTCTGCCGATAAATCCTGATTGTCTGTTATAACCTCTTGAAGTTGACTAAGTAATGCTCTGCACTCAATAACAATATCTGCTATATCGTTTGAGGTTGCGACTTCGAGTGCTTCACGCAGTTTTTTCAATTCAAGAGCCAACCTATCACTTTTGTATTTACCTACGGAAATACATATTTTTTGATGTAAAAGAGATTGAATAAAATACTCTCCTTTAGGCATACCCGACACTTTTATTCGCGCTTGTATCTCCGTATGCTCGAATGGGGTTACATAAAAGCTAACCGTTTTACTACGAACTCTGTTTTCATCCTTCCTCGCCACTTGATAATCCCTCCTGATAAATTTTTTCAAGTTTGTCTGATAGTTTTTTCTGCTTGTTCGGATATATATGTGCATACACATTCAAGGTGGTTTCGACTCGCTCATGCCCCAATCGGTCTGCGACCTCTAAAGGTGCAATACCCATTTCAAATAATAATGCACAATGGGAGTGTCGAATGTCATGGATTCTTATGCGTTTAACACCGCTGTTTTTAATGCCCCGTTGCATTTCGTGTTCCATAAAATATTTTGTTATTTGGAATAGTCTGTCGGTGCTTTTTAATCCATATACAGCATTCATATAATCCTTAATATCCGCAAGGAGAAAATCTGGAACTGTGATAATTCTCTTGGATTTTGGTGTTTTGGGAAGTGTTATTTTATCCTCACCGTAAAGCCTTTGGTATGATTTTGAAATAGATATTGTCTTATTTTCAAAATCAACATCTGCAGGAGTAAGAGCCAACATTTCTCCCAACCTCATTCCTGTCCAAAAGAGTGTCATGAATGCGACATAGGAACTGTGCTTATCCATAACCGCATCCGCAAATCGCGAAAATTCTTCTTTTGTCCAAAACTTCATTTCATCCGCTTTGTTCTTTCCCATAGTACCTGCTTTTCGGCAAGGATTGACTTTCAAATCGTAGTATTTAACTGCGTAATTGAAAATCGCCGTCAACTGATTGTTAATCGTTCTCAGGTAAGTTTGGGAATAACCCTGCGAAATCAATTCGTTTTGCCATTTGCGAATATCTGCTGCCGTAATACTGCTCACACTTCGCTTTGCAAAGTACGGCAGTATCTTCAAATCAATTATGTACTTTTTGTTATTCATCGTGTTTTCACGAAGACGGGGTTCCATATCCTCATAATAGAGTTTAAGGAAATCCTCAAAAGCCATATTGAAGTCTGCCTGTTGGGAAGCTAAGAACTTTCTAACATATTCTTCAGCTTCCCTTTTGGTTGTAAAACCACGCTTTGTAGTTTTTCTTCTGACTCCTTGCCAATCCGTATAACGGAACTGAATGAGCCATTTTCCGGTTTTCTTGTCTTTTTCAGCTTTCATAGCCTATCTACCTCCTTATTGTACGCCGTAACCGTAACAGCGCTTATTGAAATATTCTTTGGGTACTTTTCCCGATATAACAATATATCCATCTTTTTTCAGCTCGTTGTTCAGACCTCTTATGATTTTATAAGCATGCCCTATGGATATTCCGAGCATTTCTGCTAATTCTGGTGCAGTAATGTAGATTTTGTTCTGAACACTCATAACGCCATCCTCCTTCCTCAAAAACTTGTTGCGATGTCGCTACCTCAACTATATTGTAGTGTATTCGCTACCTTTTGTCAAGAGTAATTTTGAAATTTCACAAAATGTTCATTTTTTACAATTTTTCAAAAAAGTATAGATTTTTTATTTTTCTTGTGTTATAATTGTAGTGATTAAACTACGAAAGGAACTTTTTTACTATGACGATAGGTGAAAAAATCAAGTATTTCAGAACTCGTATAGGAATTACTCAGGCGAAACTTGCAGAGCTTTCGGGAATACACCCCGTATCAATAAGAAAATATGAAATAAACAAAATGGTTCCTCAATCTCAACAGATTGACCGAATTGCTGAAGCTCTTGGAGTAAGCTCATTTGCGATAACAGGTTTTGAAAATAATATTAGCCTAAAAACCGAAGGCGATTTTATGGGATTGATGATTATGCTCATAAAATCAAATATATTGTGCTTCAAAGGTGAAAGGGATGAAAACTCCCTTTATGATATAGAAACTGTATCTTTTGAAATAAACCCTCTAATTACAAAATTCTTTAATGCTGATGTTGACGATAAACAATTTTCCGCAAAAGACATACTTTACACATTAAAAAGAAAAAATCTCCTGCAAGACCTTTTGGCTTGGGAGAAGATAAATTACGGATATGAAAAATGTGCCGCTAAGTATAGCGACACACCTGATAAAGCAACACAAGAAGCATTAGAAAGATTAAAGAATGATAAAGAAACTATCGAAATGGAACTCCAACGCTCAAATATGTTGCTTACTACAGATGGACATATTGCGGTTAGGATTTTACCACCCAACTTTTTCGACTAATACTCCTGCAATATTTTAGTTTTGTACTCAAAATGCACTCAAAAGACAAAAAGAAACCCCGAAAACCCTGATATTTCAAGGCTTTCGGGGATTTTTCGTTTTATTCCCACTCGCTCCTGATAAAGAAATCTTAAACAATTCTGTTTAGAGATTTTATCACGAGGTATTGTAGTTATCTGTATTATCCACAACCTATGGACTATCCGATTTTTTGTTGCCATATTGTTGCCATTGGACAGTTCATATTATACATCAAAGCCACAATAAAATCAATGCTTTTGCAAAAATTAGTTATATAAATTTTGCCTACATAATTTTTAACTTAGTATGTGGAACAATAGCTGTGCGAAATCGCCCTTTATATACGGTTTTCAAAAACCAAAATTTACAAGGTAAGGATTTTATATTTCCACCCTCAAAAATAGGTTTCTATCGTTCTACTTTTGTCACGCAATAGAGGTTAAAAACGCTCATTTTATGCGGTTAAAATATGCAAAAAACATAAAGGTAATGGTTTTATATTCAAAGCCTCAAAAATGAGCTTCTATTGCGTTACACAGTATGCAAATAAAATCGTGATACCTTTTACTCATTAAGCAAATTGTACCACGATTTTTTCG
>OIXG01003058.1_pt1 | contig 11635 bp, 9 predicted proteins | sample 1587731 | NCBI WGS metagenome assembly OIXG01 (sample SAMEA3888908, study PRJEB22519) | human gut metagenome | biome: human gut; feature: human-associated habitat; material: faeces | place: Denmark | collected 2010
CTGCGGCACCTCCCCTATCCGCGCTATCGCGCGGCAGAGGAGGACATTGCTACGTTTCCCCATTGCAATTCAACTCCCATATTTGCTACATTTCAACTGCACACAAACTTCACAACGCCTTTGCCAACTTCGCAGTTCTCTCAACTCTCGACTCTCAACTCTCGACTCTCAACCCTCAACCATTTTGATTTAATGAAAATGTTACATTTCAGCAAAATGCCATGCCGTGGGGCGGAAAACCTGTCAAAATGCCACGAAGTCGGGGCGGTTTGCACGTCGGCGGCAGGAGAACGGCGAGAGTCGCAAATTTTTGAAAAACACGGAAAATAAAAAATAATTTTTTAAGTGCGATTTTTATGAAAAAATCTGTACTTTTGCAATGCAGACAGAGGGCGCGTTTCGACGCCGCACGGTTGGTGAGGACGTTGCCGCCCGAAGTCAGGAAAAGGAACAGTTACGCGCACAAATCAGGCAAAGGGAAATAGGTACGAACATAAACATATAAACCAATAAAAATCAATTAATTATGAAAAAAACTTTACTTTCTATGGCGTTTGCGTTTGCAGCCCTCGCAACCGGCGGACTGAACGCAGCGGAAGTGACCGATGTGCTTACGGCGGATGGTCTCGGCCTTGGTAGCGGTTATAGCAACTTTTCGAGCAAAAGCTTTACCTCTGAGGCTGTTTATGCTGGAAATGCAATGAAAGGTGAAAAAGAAAATTTGGGTGCAATACAGTTGCGCTCCAAAAACTCGAATTCCGGCATCGTGACTACGGCATCGGGTGGGACATTGAAGAAAATAACTCTGTCGTGGACAGAAGGAACTTCAGATGCTCGTATTGTAGATGTGTATGGAAGCAATGAGCCTTACAATCTAGCTACAGATTTGTATAATAATTCTACACGAGGCGAATTGATCGGTTCTTTGCAAAAAGGCGAAACGGAATTGGTGGTAGAAGGCGGTTACCAATATTTCGGACTTCGTTCGCACGATGGTGCGCTGTATTTGCCGGAAATTCAAGTAACATGGGAAACCGGCGGAGAAGTGTTGGAGCGCGTTGAAGCTCCGACATTCAGCGTGGCAGATGGCATGTATATGGAAGCTACCAACGTGACCATTTCTTGCGCTACGGCAGGCGCTACGATCCACTATGCTGTCAACGGCGAAGCTGAGCAGACCGGCGCGGCCGGCGAGAGCGTGATCGTTCCGTTGGCGGACAACGGCACTTACACCATCACGGCATACGCCACGGCAGAAGGTATGACGGACAGTGCACCGGCTGAAGCAACTTATACAATTTGGTTTGGCGCAGATGGTTTCTTCAAGGAAACTTTTGACGGCAACACAACTGACGAAGGTGGAAATGACGGACAATGGAGTGGCATTTCTAACACTAATGAAGAGATCAATACCGACATGGCAGGTTGGACTTTTTCTGCCGGATATGCGGCGAGCAAATGTATCAAATTGGCGACGGGAAGCAAAGCTGGTAAAGCGACTACACCTGCATTGGAAGGTATTGGCTCGTATGCGAAATTGACATTCTTGGCCGGTTCTTGGAGCGGCGACGGCACAACGCTCAATTTGTCGATTTCCGGCGGCGGGCAATTGTCGGAAACAAGCTTTGAATTGCCGGACGGCGCATGGGGCGTTTATACGGTGTATATAGAAAATGCCACGGCCGCATCGAAAGTAGAATTCTCAAGTGCTTCCGGTAAACGGTACTTCTTGGATGAAGTGGTGATTGCAAACGAGGCCATGACGCAGTTGGTGGCTCCGGGATTCTCGGGCGTGACGGACGGCGCTTCGTACTACGACGAGGCTACGGTGGAAATTGCATGTGCTACGGAAGGCGCGACGATCAACTATACGGTGACGAAAGACGACGTGGCAGACGAGCCGGTGACCGGCGCGGCATCTCCCGTATCTGTCAAACTTACGGAACCGGGCCGCTACACGGTGACAGCTACGGCATCGAAGGACGGCGAGACTTCCGCAGAAGCAACAATCAGCTTCACAATAAAAGAATCTTATTCCTATGAGTATCTCGACCCGAACAGCGAAATCAAGGAAGGCACGTATATGATTGTGGCAGCCGACGGATCCGGCCAATACTACATGATGAAAAATGCCGTGTCAAACAATTTCTATGTACAAGCTGAAAAGTTCGATTTCGGTGCAGATCCGAAAACATTCGATACGCCGTACTACTTCTTCGTGGAAAAAGCCGATGGCGGATACTATATCAAGAACTTCGACCAGACGTATGTTTCGTTGGTAGTGAGTGGTACTCATACCAACTTGAAGCCGGCAGAAGAGACTCCGTTTGTATGGATATTCTCCGGCACGAAAGATGCCGTCGTGGCAACAGGAACGGAAATCACTGTGCCGATGGGATACGATGTTAATTTTAATAATTTTGCAGCAAATGCGGATGACGTTAAACCGATGTTTATCTATGTGAACAACGAAACGTCGGGCGTTGAGGAGACGATGGCCGGCGGCGTGGCTGTGGCAGGCATCGACGGCGCGATTGCAGTGGCTGCCGACGAGGCTGTCTCTGTGGCTGTCTACACGGCTGCCGGACAGTTGGCCGTATCGACGGAAGTGGCTGCGGGCACGACGGAACTTTCCGTAGCTCCGGGCTTCTATATCGTGAAAGCCGGCGATGTGGTGAAGAAAGTTATTGTGAAATAACGATATAACTGTTTCATATTGTGAGGAAACGCCTCTGCTCCGGCAGGGGCGTTTCTTTGTTGTTGAGAGTTAAGGGTCTATGGTTGAGAGTTGAGAGTTTAGGGAACTGTGAAGTTGGCAAATATGCGGTTGTGCGCTGTTGAAAGTGGAAACGTAACAATGTCCTCCTCTGTGTGTTTGCGGATATGCGTGTGTTTTCTGTGAGAGTGTGGACAGATGCGTAGTAATGTCCTCCTCTGCCGCGCGATAGCGCGGATAGGGGAGGTGGCGCGGAGCGCCGGAGGGGTTGGGAAAAGAATCAACATTGCAGCTTCACAAACTTTACTACTTTCAACCATGCTGAAAAGCCGCTTTGTGGCTGTGGGTCAACCCCTTCGGCTCTATCGAGCCACTTCCCCTATATCGCGCTGACGCGCGACACAGGGGAAGACATTGGCAGTTTTTAGTTGAGGGTTTAGGGTTTATGGTTGAGTTGCGCAATGCGCATGACCGCGTGTTGTTTAGGCATCAGCCTGTCGGTTTCCCGCTATCAACTCTTAATTTCCAACTTGCGGCTCTAAACTCTCTTATTTGCTTTTTTCTGCCAAGCAGACTCCAAATATTACGGCTGCCGAACCGATGAGGGCCACCGTCGTGATTCGTTCGTCAAGAATTAGAAATGCGGCTATGAATGTGACAATCGGGTTGAGATTGATGTAGTTGGTAGCTTTTACCATTCCTATTTTCCGCACGACGACGTTCCAAACCGTGTAGCATCCCATGGACGCTATGACTCCGAGGAAAAGCAAATTGAGCAATACGTCCAAGTCGGATAGGGCGGAAAGATGGAAAGACGCCGGATGGGAGAATGGCATCCAAACAGCCATGGAAAGCAATCCGTAGCCGAACACTTTGCGCGATATGAATGCTACCGGATAGCGTCGGCTCAGATTTTTGACGATTAGGCTGTAGAAAGCCCACGACAGGGCTGCCGCGAGTGTCAATAGGTCGCCTTTTAGGTTGAAGTGCATTTCGGTGTTGCCGTTGAGCACGATGGCTGCAACGCCGATCAATGCGATTGACGAGCCGGCCACGATTCGCCATGGGCGTTTCGTGCGTTCGCTTTTGTATATGGCCATGCCAAGGAGGGTGGTGAGCAGCGGCGTGATGCTGATCAAGATGCCGACATTCGAGGCTTGTGTGAATTCGAGCGCCGTGTTTTCCGTCGTGAAGTAGACAGAACCGCCCGTGAGCCCTGCGGCAATCATTTTAATTTCGTCGAGCCATGATTTGGCAAACACTTGCCTGCCTGCAATGAAAATGATGCAAAGATATGCAAGGGAGAAGCGGTAAATGAATATTTCTGCCGGTGTCAATCCGGCAAGCAGCAATGTCTTTGTGGCTACGAATGTAGTTCCCCAAATGCCGGCAGTCGCAATGGCCAGCAGGTGATAAAAGAATTTTTTATTGCTGTGTGGCATTTGGATTTGGGATTGTACCTAAAAAAATGACGACTGCCTGAGCAATCGCCATTTTTTTGTTAGAATATGCCTGTTTACGGCTTAGTTTTCTGTCGCTTCGATCGGCTTCACATTGATGAATTGGCGACCGCCTTTGCCTTCCGTGAAGACAACTGTGCCGTCGACGAGTGCAAACAATGTGTGGTCTTTGCCCATGCCTACGTTCAACCCCGGATGGTGAACTGTGCCGCGTTGACGTTTGATGATATTGCCCGCCTTAGCGAATTGTCCACCGAAAATCTTGACGCCCAATCGTTTGCTTTCTGATTCGCGTCCGTTCTTAGAACTACCTACACCTTTCTTATGTGCCATTTCTTCAAATTTTAGCGGTTATGCAATTACGTCTTTGATCACTACGCGAGTGAAATATTGGCGATGGCCGTTTAAGCGGCGGTAGCCTTTGCGACGTTTTTTCTTAAATACAATCACTTTGTCGCCTTTTACGAGAGGAGTGATGACCTCGCAAACAACTTTTGCTCCTTCAACGGTAGGAACACCGACTTTGACGTCACCGTCGGCATCAACAAGGAGAACTTTTTCGAAATCGACTTGGTCGCCTTCTTTTGTGTTCTCGCCGAGATAATTGACATACAGTTTTTTGCCGGCTTCAGCCTTAAACTGTTGTCCTTGAATTTCTACAATTGCGTACATCTAATAGATATTTACAAGTTAACCCGTGAGGCGAATGCCATTGTTGGCATTTCTTTTTGAGCCTGTTCGGAAATGAGCGTACAAAAGTACGGCATTTTTTTGTCCTATGCAACAATCTTTTGGGAAAATCGTTTTTTTGCTTCGCAGGGCAATAGGCGGAAGAAGGGCGAAGACGTTGTGGAATAACGGTTTAAATGTCGATAGACAGCATTTCGCGGGCGAGGATGGTGTCGGGAAATTCTGCTTTGGCTTCATCGAGAATGGGCTGCTCGTTGAGGTAGCGCGATGAAAAATGCCCGACGATGAGACGCTTGGCTTCTGCCAATCGTGCTATCCGTCCTGCATCCCGTGCCGTGGAGTGGAAGGTTTCTTTTGCCCGATCGTGCATGTCGCTGAGGAAAGTGGCTTCGTGGTAAAGCAAATCGGCTCCACGCACTTCGTCGGCGACGGCAGTTAGCGGAAGGGTGTCGGAAACGTAGGCGTACATGCGAACGGGATCGGGAGGCGTGGTCAGCATTTTGTTTGGAATGACGGTGCCATCCGGTTTGGTGAAATCAGCCCCGCTGCGAATTGATGGCAAAGTGCGGACGGGTACTTGATGGAAATCGACCATCGCGCGGTTGATGTGGCGCAATTTGGGCTTCTCCTTGAAGACGAAGCCTACGCATGGAAGCCGGTGTTTTAAAGGGATTGTTCGGACTGTCAGTGTATTGTCTTCGTAAATAACTTGGCTTTCGCGAGGAAAGGGCTTGAAGTCCACAGTCAGCCCGTGTGTAGAATATTCGAGCAGGGGCTTGAAAAGGCGTACCCCTTCTTCCGGCAGGTGGATTGTCACTTCTCCGCACAATCCCGTGAGCCCCATGGTGGAGAGCAGCCCGGGCAGCCCGTAGCAATGGTCGCCGTGCAGGTGGGAAATGAAGATATGCTGCATGCGATTGAGTTTGCAATGTGCTTTCATCAGTTGCATTTGAGTGCCTTCTCCGCAGTCGATGAGGAAAAGTTTGTCGTGGTAGCTGATGAGTTGTGCGCTTGGATGGTGGCGCAAGGATGGTTTGGCAGAGCCGCATCCGAGTATGGTGACTTGAAATTTGTCCATTTGTTTTGTAATCGATTCCCAAAATTAGTATGTTTCTTTTGTTTGGCAAAAAGAAAGGGCGAAAAGCATGGCGGTGCTGTTGAAGGCGACTTGCTGCCTTTGAGTAAGACAGGATGCGTCTTGGCATAACAATCTCAAGCGTGCTTGATTGTTCTGCACTCGACTTTCGCTGCCTTTGAATAAGGCAGGATGCGTCTCGGCATAACAATTTCAAGCGTGCTTGATTGTTCTGCACTCGACTTACATTTTTGATAAGATAAGCTGCATTTCGGTATAAGTTTTCGAACAAGTTCGAAACTTCTACACTCAATTTGCATTACCTTTGTCCCCGGACAAGTTGCATTTTGCCATTAAAAAATTGATGTGTTTATGCGGAAATTGGAAGAATACCTGCGGATAGCCGAGGATGCTGTGTCCGGCGTGGTTTATCCGGCACGGCCGTCCGGCCTTTATGAACCTATTGCGTATGGATTGTCGCATGGCGGAAAGCGATTGCGGCCTGTGTTGCTTTTGGCTTCATGCGATGCAGTGGGAGGCGATTGCATGGCAGCGTTGCGACAGGCTGTGGCGATAGAAATGTTTCATAATTTCACATTGCTGCACGACGACGTGATGGACAATGCCGATTTGCGCCGCGGCGTTCCGACGGTGTGCAGGAAATGGGACGACAATACGGCAATCCTTTCGGGCGACACCATGCTGACGATGGCAACCTGCATGGCGGCGGAAGGCGTTTCGCCGGAAAAGGCTGTTGGCGTGTTGCGCGTGTTTAGCGAAACGGCGATTGGCGTGTACGAAGGACAGCAATATGATATGGAATTTGAGCATCGGACGGATGTCGGTCTCGACGAGTATATCGAAATGATTCGATTGAAGACGTCGGTGTTGCTTTCCGGCGCTTGCCGGATTGGGGCGATGATGGGCGATGCTTCGGAACGCGTTAGCAATGCTTTGGCGGAATATGCCGTGAATATCGGTTTGGCATTCCAGCTTCAAGACGATTGGTTGGACGTATATGGCGATCCGAAGGTGTTTGGCAAATCGATAGGCGGCGATATATTGAACGCCAAAAAGACCTATTTGCTTATTAAAGCGATGGAGCTGTCGAACGAGGCCGAAAAGGCGGAACTGGCAAAGTGGTTGGAAAATGCGGCGTGCGACCCGTCGGAAAAAATAGCTGCCGTGACAGCGATTTACGATCGTTTGCGAGTGGGCGACATGTGCCGGAATCAAGCCGAGGTGTATGCGGAAAAGTCGTATGATGCATTGCGCAGCGCGTCGCTTGGCAAAGATGCAGAAGCATTTTTTGAATCGTTTGGGGCGATGTTGCTAAAACGGGTAAAATAGGAATGATCGATACGCATTCTCATATCTATTTGGAGGAATTCGACGAGGATCGGAGCGAAGTGGTGCAGCGTGCGCTGTCGGCAGGAGTTCGCCACATGGTTATGCCAAACGTCGATATGAAAACATTTGATTCGATGGTGCAGACATGCCGGTCGTATCCTGCCTGCACGTCGATGGCAATGGGGTTGCACCCGACTTCGGTCGATGCGGGATTTCGCGAACAGCTTGCCGAAGTCGCTGCCGCTTTCGATCGGTATCCTTTTGTTGCCGTGGGAGAAGTTGGCATTGATTTGTATTGGGATAAGACTTTCGCGGCAGAGCAAATGGAAGCATTCGACACGCAATTGCATTGGGCAGAACGGCGAGGGCTGCCTGTGATCGTGCATTGCAGAGGCGGGCTCGATGCGATCTTGTCTGTGTTTGAAGGATATGGCGGGGTGTTGCCGATGTGCGTATTCCATAGCTTTGGAGGGACAGTTGCCGACATCGATAGGATTAGGGCTTATGGCGATTTTTATTTTGGCATCAACGGGATTGTCACTTTTAAAAATTCGCATTTGTCGGAGGCGTTGGACCACATAGGAATTGAACGTATTCTTTTGGAGACAGATTGCCCGTATCTGACGCCGGTGCCTTACCGCGGACGGCGGAATGAGAGCAGCTATGTCCCGTATGTGGCGGCAAAGGTTGCAGAAACGTTAGGCATTACGATTGAAAAGGTGTCGGAAATCACGGATCGTAATGCTGAAATATTCTTTAAATCAAGGTTTTGATTTTTTTTGATTGCTGGTTTGAATGCTTCAAATCGCATAAGTGCATTAATTTAAAATTTTAACAGAATTGTAATATTAAATATTTTGTTTTTAGGGAAGAAAAGGCTAATTTCGCGGCCAAATTGAAGAGAATTAAAATTATGTTACAACACAGTTTGCGTAGATGCGCAACGTTTGTAGCGACGGGTATTGTATTGATGTCGGCAGCTTCTTGCGATGAGGATTTCGACTTCGATAATTTGAACACCGACATGACGCTCGGTGGCACTTTCACAATTCCTGTCGGGTCGACAGACACGTTGCGGCTGGAGAGAATGATTGAACTCTCCGAAGAGTTGAAGGTTGATGAATCCGGCGCTTATGCGCTTGAAACGGAAGGAAATTTAGACGTAAAAGCTGATGAAATTGAAAGCGTTACGGTGGACGACTTGTCGGCAGATCCGAAAGTCATTTATTTGTCGGCATCGAATGCGCCATCGTCGGGTTCGGGAGATTTTTTCATGTCGGAAGATATTTTGGACAAATTGCGCATTGAGTCGTCGACAGATATTCCGGAAGAAATTGTGTCGCTCTCCGTGGTGGATATCGAGCCGATATGGGCGAATTTGTCGTTTCGTTTGGAATTTCCGGATCAGGCAACGTTGCAGAAACTTCAAAATTTGCGTGTGCGGGGATTTGAATTGAAATTTCCAAAGGCGTTGATTTTCGCTCCCGGAATAGAAGGAATGGATTATTCGACCAATACGTTGCGATTGTCTCGTTGCGATTTTTCGGCCGACGGCACGTTGGATGTGCCGGTTTGCCTTTCCGGATTGAAGGATTTGCCTGCTATTGTCGATCATGTTTTGCATGTTGATGCCGATGTGCCTTGTTCCGGCGTGCTGGAAGCAGATGTGAAGGGTGGGACGGCAACGGAATTTGCCGATTTCCAATTGGTGATGAATTTTGAAGTTCCGGAATTTGAAATAGACAAAGTGCGCGGCATAATCGACACGGATATCGATATTGCAGAGAGCGAGGTGACGATGGGCAATTTGCCGGATTTGCTCACGGATGAAAATACTTCGATTAAGATTAATACGGTTTGCGTGGCGGTTGATATAGAAAATCCGATAGGCATCCCGTATGATGCTTCTCTTTTGATAAAAGCATTGGACGTGAACAGACAAGAAATCAACGAAGCAGTTGCAGTTTCATTGCCGGTGCCGGCTGCAACGGATTATGAAACGTCGTCGGTGTCTCATTTTTGGGTGACCAATTCGGAAACGCTGCAAGCGCCGGAGGGATATACGAAGATTTTAGTTCCGAATCTGACAAAACTTGTCGATCGGATTCCGCAAACGCTTCGAATCGTTCCGGCTGTGGACATCAACAATGGAGAAGAGCATTTCATTCAGTTGGGAAAACGCTATGAGGCGGATGCCACTTATACGGTCGACATGCCGTTTAATTTTGGAGAAGGTTCGCAGGTTGTTTACAGGGAGACAATCGACGGGCTTCAATCGGATCTTGCCGATGTGGCCGACAAACTGTCGGCAGCGGAAGTGGCGGCGGAAATATACAGCACAGTCCCGTTGCAACTACATGTGAAGGTGACGCCTTATGATTATGCGGGCAACGATTTGTCGGACGCTCTTGAATACACCAGAGAGCTGACGCTCGATCCGGGCACGGAATCGTCGCCAAGCCAGCAGAAAGAGATTGTATTGAAAGAAATTCGCGAGGGCGCATTGGCCGATTTGGACAAGATCGAATTGGTGATCGAAGGAAACACGCAGGGCGCGACGACAGTGCTTCGTCCCTCTCAATACGTATTGGTGAAGATGAAAGCCACATTGAGCGGTGGCGTGTCTATCGATGAATTGTAGTACCCCAGAAACAGAATCAAAATGAGATTAGCAAAATATATTTTAGCGATGGCAGCTTTGTCGATGTGTTTTGGCGCGGCTGCCCAATCCCCGCATTCCGGTTATTTTTTGGAAAATATTCCGAACCGTCATGAATTGAATCCTTCTTTGACACCGGATTTTAATTATGCCAGTTTTCTTGGTTTGCCGTTGGGCGGCATGATGACCATAGGCCTTAACTCGAATGTCGGAGCTGAAACTTTCTTGTTTTCGCGCAATGACGAACTTGTCACAGGTTTGCACGAATCTGTTTCGAGCGAAGAGTTTCTTGGCAAATTGAAGAAAAACAATTATTTGGAAGCAAATCTTCGGTTGAATATATTGTCGTTCGGATTTAAGAAATGGGGCGGTTTCAATACGTTCAATTTGAATGTGCGTTCGACCACGGGTTTCAATTTGCCTCGTGAATTGTTTGAGTTCGCCAAAATCGGGCAAGAGGACGGAGCGCCTGCGTCTTACGATCTTAGCAGCATCGGGGTGTCGACGACGAACTACGTAGAATTTGCATTCGGACACTCTCGCCAAATCACCGATAAATTGCGTGCCGGCGCGAAATTCAAATATTTGGCCGGTGTCGCAGCCGCAGATTTTTCGTTGGACCGGATGGATGTAAACATGTCGGGCGATCGTTGGAGCATTCGTGAATCAGGCCAATTGTTCACGACAAACGTTGTGGACATCATGTATAACCAAAATGGCGAAATAGACGATTTCGAATTGGATGCCGGACGGCTTGGCGTTGCGGGCAATGGTATCGGTTTCGACTTCGGAGCTTCTTATCAACTGTTGGACAATTTGACGCTTTCTGCATCGCTCACGGATATTGGTTTTATCACATGGAAAGGATCGACAGCTACGGCTAATCCGGATGAGTTCATATTCGACGGCTTCCACCATATTGGCGCGGAAGACAATCCCGAAACAGGGGAGTCGGCATTAGATCAGGAAATGGACCAGTTGGAAGACGACTTGAAGGCTTTGGCGCGATTCAAGAATGAAGAGGATTCGCGCAGGACGCAATCGTTGACGACCACATTGAATATAGGCGGCGAATATAGTATATTGAACCGTAAAATATCATTTGGCTTGTTGTCGTCGACCCGCATGACGTCGCCCAAAGTTTGGACGGAGTTGATGGCATCGGTGAATTTCCGTCCTGCCTCGTGGTTTCATGCCACGCTGAACGGATCGGTGTCGAATCTCGGGCAATCGGTGGGAGTTTTGCTTAATTTCTGTCCGAAAGGATTCAACTTCTTTATCGGCTCGGACTATATTCCGTTGAAATATTCAAAGCAAGGAATTCCGGTCAGCACGGCGAAGTTGAATTTTGTCATGGGACTGACGTTCACGTTCAAGCACGGGTAAGATTTGAAGTGCATAGAATAGCTGCGGCGCGACCTCAAAAAAGTCGCGCCGCCGGTTTTTTTCGCGAATATGTGCTACTGTTGTCGGGAGATTGATTCGTGAATGATTTCGAGTGCTGCGTTGATGTCGTGAAGGTGCGTGTAGTTCAGCAGTTTGATATCACCTGCGTTGTTTTCTAACTTTCATGTGGTTTGTGCAAATTTGAAGTGTGATTGCAAAATTGCACATTTTAAATAAGATAGTCTGCGGTTCGGCATAAGAAAAATGAATAAATTCTTTTTCTTCTGCACTCACCTTTC
>OIXG01003059.1_pt1 | contig 11629 bp, 10 predicted proteins | sample 1587731 | NCBI WGS metagenome assembly OIXG01 (sample SAMEA3888908, study PRJEB22519) | human gut metagenome | biome: human gut; feature: human-associated habitat; material: faeces | place: Denmark | collected 2010
CGGGAGAGCCCACAACTACGAAAGCGAAGCGTGTAGTTATAGTGGGCTATAACCGGAAGCCTTTCGGTTTCTTGGGTAACGCATCATTCCTCTTTTTGACGAATTGCATTTGCTCTTTTCTATCCGCCATACGTTTCTGCAAATACTCGTTCAGGTCTTTGCATCCGCTGTAGATTTGTGAAGCGTCCCGTATATGCTGGGTGCTGTCGTATTCCTTGCGGATTTGCTGAAGGGCTTCCATTCCTGCACGGTCATTGTCAAAAAAACAGTGGATTCGCTCATAGCTTCCCAATGGATAAAGTGCTTTGGAAACATTGGCAACAGAGTTCAAAACCATGTAATCCTGCCTGTCGAAATCGGGATATTGCGGACAGCTTTCGAGCCGCAGGGTCAGAAATGAGAGGTAGTCCATAAATCCCTCGAAAACGAAACACGTGCCCTTTGGCTCTCCCGACTGTCTGATGTGGGATATTTCCTTCGGTGCGATACAGCCCTTGAAATATCGGTTGCGGATTTCATAGCCGCCCGACATGTTGGGAAACGCAATGGCGAAGTACCGTTTGCCGTTGTGCGTAAACCGCGCTTCCTTACATTCTTTTTTCGCCAGTGCCGGATTTATTCCCCTTTCCTGCAAGTAAGCGAGCAAGGCAGGAGAAGAAAGCGGCACGATTTCCAACTGTTGGAAACTCGGCTCTGTAAATGACTGCTTGCGAAAAGAGAAAGAAACGGGGCGCACGTGCGCTGCCTGTTCCTCTATGCGTTTCAAAAGGTACGGCACGCTGTCCGTTGCATAGAGGTGCGAAGCCAAAGCGATGATGTTGCCACCCTTGCCGAGCGCAAAATCATACCATTGGTTCCGCTCGGTGTTCACCTTGAACGAGGCTTCGGTTTCTTCCCTGAACGGTGATTTGTACCATAGATTGATGCCCTGCCGCTTCACCGGGCTATATCCCAAGCTGTGAAGATATTCTTCCAACCTGATTTGTTTTGCTGTCTGTATGTCCATAAATGATTGTCTTTAACGGTTATTGTTTGTTTTTCTTTTCGCCAGTACCTGTCCATATAGGTTACTGGCTGTATAACCACTTCACTTTATTGTCGTATATATAGGATACGGCTTAAAGTGAAGTGGTTTGATGTGTCCCCACAACCACTTCGCTTTATCCTAATATATAGACCCGGAGAATAAAGTGAAGTGATTGCGGAGAAGCGTGTCAATAGTGGAAATCCGGTTCGTACCTGTACTTCCTGCCGTTCTCCTGCACTATCATCCGCTTGTTCTTTAGCACAGTGATGAGTTTAACCAGCTTGTTGTCACTTAATGGAATACCCACTAAGGCATACGATTCTTTCAATGCTTTGCCCAGTTCCTTATATCCATATTCGTCCTGCAACGAAAATGCTGCTTCCAGTGCTATCCGGTGTTGTTGCTCGGAAATGTCCTTGCAGGCATCGAACCTTTCGCCTTGGGGTCTGCCGGGTGCTTTGGCTTCTGTCTGGTAATCCTCTATCAGTTCAGGCAATGCCCTGTCATTGATGCGGAAGGCAAACGGCTCGAAGTCCATCGCACGGATGTGCATGGCGGAAACCTTGCTGATGTCCCCGTTGCTCTTGTCCTTTTCAACGAGCAGCACGGTTTCAGCCTTGTTGTTCAGTTCCGTGCCGATATGTCCCCTCGCGTTCTCATCCCCCTTGTTCTGGTGGAGTATCGTGTGGATATGTATCTGCCTGTCGTCCGTCCACTGCATCAGTTTCGATATGATGCGTGTCGATTCGCCGGGGCTGTTGATGTCATACACCATGTCACGGATACCGTCTATCACCACCAGACCAAGGTTCGGCGTATGGTAGATTGCCTGTTCGACAATCCTTATGCGCTGCTCCGGCGTGTATTTCCGCAGGGCAAGGAACTCAAGGTTCTCGTTGTCCCTGTCATCGGGCAGCCCTGCCATGCGCATGATACGTTCCATCACATTCAGGCAGTGGTGGGGGCTTTGCTCCGTATCGACATACAGCACTTTCCGCTTGGCTTCGGGAAGTTCAGCCGCATACCTGAGCACCGTGCCGTTCTTCAAAGCCGCAGCCACGATAGCCGACACATTGAATGTCTTTTTGCTTTTGGCTTTACCGATGGATGCGCTGAAATTTCCCAACGTGCCGATTACAGAACCTTTCACTCTGAGGATTTCGGGGGCTTTCTCGTATTTTCCCGACAGGCTCAGCCGTGAGGCTTGCCAGAGAATTACCGCCTGTTCGTCCGATATTTCCCGGATGTCTTTCATATAGTCCATAGCGATTCCTCCCGTTACTTGCGTCCGCCTGTTTTCTTCCCTGCCAGTTCAAGGGCAAGTTCCGCATCCACGATAATCTTGCGCCCTATCTGGGTGATAGCCTTGTCTATTTTTCCGCTTTTCTTTATGCGATTGGCGGTGGGCAGGCTGCATCCGAACAGTCTGGCTATGCCAGGTATTCCGTACACATATTTCCTGCTTGTGTCCGTTACGGGCTGTGGCTGCGCTTCCGTCTGAACGGAAGCGTGTCTGCTTAACATTATGAACTCTTCACCCGTCATCTGCCAGACGGGTTTGGATAATAATTCTTGTAGATTTTGCATAGTTCTACTTTTTTGATTCAACAATCAGCCGTGCGCACTGGCTGTTATTTCTGTTCTCGAACGATGCAAAATTAGGTAGGATTATGAGTGGTAAGGATGGGGACGGTATAATCCGAGCATCGCTGTATCTTATTGAATATCAGAAAATAAAAATACCACTCAAAAATTAATTTGAGTGGTAAAAGTGGAACTTTCGTAAAATATCAGGATATGTCACCGATTATCTGAATATATGCTCCATTTCTTTGGCGAATTTCTGGTTGCTGTCACTGGGGAAATCAGAAACTGGCTCCTTGTACTTGGACTTGTAGTAGCTGTCATCAATATCCAGCAGTTTCAGTATCCCGGCTTTCCATTTGTCCTTGTCCTGTTTGGAGAGTTTTTCGCTCATGAGGAATATCAGATAACATACACGTATCTTCTCTCTCGGTTTAATTCTCAACTTGCAGTTGCAGGGGTGCAAGTTCATATTGGCATAAAAATCCGGTGCGGAAATTTCCTCGAACTGTTCTCCAACACATACCTCATGAATGAGCGAAAGCAATTTCATGCTGAAATACTCTTGTTGTTCATCCGCCGTTTCCTGCTGACTGATTGGCTTGCTCGGCTCGTCCTGTCGTTTCCCGTCAGGAATGTATTTCTTCAATATATCCAGAAAAAGGCAACTTTGACGGTACATGTCCTCACAACGGTTCTTCATATATTGGAATGCCTCTTTCCTTGCTGCCTTTTGCTGGTCATAGAGTTCATTCAGTTTGGCTCTTTCCTTGTCATATTCAGCCTTGCAGCGTTCATATTCTTTTTCAGCCTGTTTTTCCTCTTCGGCAGTATGTTCCCTGTAGCCAATGGAATCATACCTGTTGTTGGCTTCATTCAGCGGCTTGCTTAGGCTCCTTGTTACATCCTGTTGGGCTTCAATTTCAAGGGAATACCTTTCCATGTGTTGATAGCAAGCACGCTCTACGGCACTATCACTTATGGGGTGTGTTTCATAAGCCTGTATGCTCTTTTCTATTTCGGTTTTCAGGCTGTTGAGTATCAAGGTGTATTGTTCTTTTTGCCTGTCAAGCACCAGTTCAAGGATGGCGGCTTCAAAAGACTTCATGTCATTGTATTCCTGACAGAAATCGGAAATGAATTTTTGCCTGTCAAAAGAGAAAACTCTATTGTCTATATAGTCCCTATATATTCTGTTGAGTTCCCCGTATCGGGGAATCATCGTCTGTATATTGTCTGCCATAGGTGTCCTACTTTTGTCTGTTCCTTTCATTGTCAAGAAGCATCGTCAGTTCTTCTTCCACCTGTTCTATACTCGGCAGTGCCGATTTCAGGTTTTCCGGCACAGCCTTGCTAAGCTGATAATCGCTGATGCCGATAGGTTGGTCATAGCCGGTCAGCGCATATTGTGCGACAATCTCATCCTTACCCTTGCACAACAGCAGCCCGATGGTCTTGTTGTCATTCTCTCCCCTCAGTTTGTCGTCCACCACATTGATGTAGAAGTTCAACTGTCCTGCGTATTCCGGCTTAAACGAGGTGGCTTTCAGTTCATATGTTGCGTAGCCATTTATGTTGGCTTCTAACTCTAATCCTTTGTATATAAACAATCTCTTCATTTTCTACACAACATAAATTTAGCTGCAAAAGAAGCTAAAAGTCTCCATTTGACCAAACTTACTTGCTCTAAAAAGCATATAACTCGCCTTAATTCTTCATATTTAGGAAACAGCCTAAGTATTAACTTTAAAAAGAAGAATTATGCTTGAAACAATCATTCGACGCAAATGGTACTTGCAAAAGCACCTCGACGCTCCTTTATTGAAGGAACGTGAAAACTATCTTGCTTTCATGGCTGAAAAGCGCAACTACAGCCATAATTATCTGCTTTCTTTGGCAGATTATCTACTACTGATAGTCACAAGCCTCAAGCTTGAAGATGGCTTCTCTGAACAGGTCCCTATCAGTAGCATCAAGGACGCCGCCATCACATGGTCAAAGACAAAAAAGAACCATCCGATGAAGAGAAAGGACAACAGTCCCAGCAGTGTTCGAAAATATATGGATATTGCTTTTTCATGGCTTGCCTACATAGGCAAGTTAGATGGCATCTATACAAATAATGCTATTATTTTGAACCGCCTTTTTACCCGTAAACATCATAAGTTACGTTATCTCACCTATCCTTTGTTAAAAGAACGGGCTGAGTATCTTCAAATATGGGAAGACAAAGGTGCGGCTACACAAACACTACGGGATATAGCCGCATACCAACTTCATTTAATTGACTATCTGCATGTTGAGGACAGACGCATGGTCAGTATTGAGGATATCCGAGAATCCGCTGACAGTTGGATGACTGTACAGAAGCCCGGTGTAAGAGATGCATCCGGGATATACGCAAGAAGACGTTTTATATCATATACTACCAGTTGGTTGTCTTATATGGGTCAGCTTATATGTGAAGATGATGCGTTTCCCTTTAAAGAACATGTGATGGAATATCTTGATTGGCTGAAACAAAACAAAGGCTATTCTTCAAGCACCACCGAAGGCAGATACAGTCAGCTCAAAACGATGATGCTGAACTTAAAAGTCGACGGATTGAAAGATATAACGTCTTCAGTTCTTGATGACTATATACGTAAGAGACATGATGAGGACGGTTGTAACAGAAGAACGATAGCCGATACCGTCACTGTCCTTCGTGGATTTTTCAGATACGCAGAAGAAAAAGGTCTGTGTAATCCCGGACTTGTGTATAGCTTAAAAGCCCCGAGAGTATATGCCCATGAAAACCTGCCTTCGTTTGTCCCTTGGGAGACAGTTCAAGATATCCTGCAATCCAAAAAGGATGCCGCCGGGACAGGTGTCAGGGATTATGCCATATTGCTTCTTTTGACTGTCTATGGCCTTCGTTGCAGTGAGGTGACAAACATGAAGTTGAAAGATATAGACTGGCGGAATGAAACGCTGTATTTAAGACGGGCCAAGAACTGCAGGCCACAAGTGCTACCTTTGCTTCCCATCGTTGGCGATGCCATTATCAGATACATCAAAGAGGCACGCTTTAATAAAAGCGGAAACGAATACCTCTTTTTATGCAGACGTGCCCCTCATGAACAGCTTTCCACTTCGACTATATACAAGCTGATCAGGGACGAGCTGAAAGGCAAAGGACTGGAGTTGCGTCATTACGGGCCGCACAGCCTGCGTCATACTTGTGCCACACGCCTTATCAACACCGGGCATTCCTTGAAAGAAATCGCAGATTTGCTGGGGCACATCGGGCTTGATACCACACGCATATATGCCAAAGTCGACATTAAGAACTTACGTAAGGTTGCTGATATGGATTGGGAGGGCTTGCTATGAAACTGAATGAAATGACAGAACTTTATATAAGTTACAGACGGGCTTTGGGAGAAAAGTTCAAGACAAACGCGCAAGCATTGCGTTCTTTTATGAAGCATATCGGTGGCGATACGAATCCGGCGGAACTGACTGTAGGACAGGTCGAACCCTATTTATATTATCCCACAGGAACGGTCACTGCCGGCTGGTTCATAAGGCACACAGCCTTAAAGGGCATGTTCCAATGGGCCATGTCACGGGGTATAATGAACAATGTACCCCTTCCCGCAGACTTGCCCAAGCGTTTGGAGCACATGACACCTTATATTTATAGCAAACCGGAACTGCAACGGTTGTTCCGCTCAGCCATGGAATATCAGAAAAACCGGAGTAAAATCCATCCTGAATGCATGAGGATGATACTGCAACTGACCTATTTTCTTGGATTGAGGCTCCACGAAACGATGTCTTTGAGAATAAGAGACCTGAACCAACCGGATTTGTATGTGCATATACGAGAATCGAAATTTTACAAGTCACGGATTGTCACATACAACCATAAGGTTGGAGAGTTGATTGATACTTTTTTGAAATGGAGAGAGAAACAAGGCATGTGCTGCGTACCCGAAAGCAAACTCTTTTTAGATAAGAAAGGCTTGGACATGCATATAGACACCGTGAGAGGTGCTTTTGAAAGAATCAGGGAACATGCCGGTATCTCCCGTTCGGATAAATCCCCCTTCCAGCCAAGATTACATGACCTGAGGCACACCTTCGCCGTCCATCGGCTTACTTCATGGTATAGGGAGAATCAGGACGTCCAACAGTTGCTCCCTGTGTTGAGCACATATCTTGGACATACACATTTATCCCATACGTCAGTCTACCTGACCATGACCGATGGACTGCTGGGAGAAGCAAACAACCGTTTTGAATCATACATAAAACAAGGAAAAGATGAATGAAGAAAATAAGTTTTATGCCGGATACTGGATACGAAGGTTTCTTTGTGAATATCTGACAAATATACGTAACCTGTCTGCCAATACGCTTAAATCGTACCGGGATGCGATCAGATTGCTGATGCCTTTTATTGCCAAGTGTGTGAAAAAAGAAGTGGACAAGATACTCCTTACTGATATTACAGATACCAGGGTTGCCGACTTCCTGGAAAGTCTTGAAAAAGACAGGTCATGTTCAATCAAGACCAGAAATATCAGACTGGCTGCTTTTTGTTCTCTTGCAAAGTATGTATCCGCCAACAGTCCGGAGCATATAGAATGGAGTCGAAATATAAGAAACATACCTGTCAAGAAGACCAGGAGGACTTTGATAACGTACCTTGAAAAAGAGGAAATGAATGCACTACTGGACGCACCAGATAAAAGTACAAGCCAAGGGTGGAGAGATTATGCCCTCTTACTTTTTTTGTATAATACGGGAGCGCGGGCAGAAGAAGCTGCTACTTTATTGATAAGGGATTTATCCCTACCCAAGAAAAAGGGCTTGGCTGTAGTGACTATAACGGGCAAGGGAAATAAAACAAGAAGATGTCCATTATGGCAACATACCCGTGAGGCACTATCTTCCATTATCAAAAACAGAACAGAGGATGACCATGTCTTTTTAAACCGAGTTGGACAACCAATAACCCGCTTTGGCATCTATGAGATGGTAACCCGTTATGCAGAAAAGATAGAAGATAAGATGCCTACAATTAAAAAGAAACGCGTCAGTCCGCATACAATCAGACATACAACCGCAACCCATCTACTCCAATCAGGTGTTGATATCAATACTATCAGAGCTTGGCTTGGGCATGTATCCATTAATACGACCAATATTTATGCTGAAGTTAATATGGAAATGAAGGCGAAAGCGTTGTCAAATTGTGAAATAGAGAAGAAGTATAAAGTGAAAAGCCATTGGAAGGACGATAAAAAACTAATGGATTTTTTGGATAGTCTGTGATATTATGCCAACTTTGCGTAGAAATTTATGTTGTGTAGAAAATGAAGAGATTGTTTATATACAAAGGATTAGAGTTGGAAGCCAACATAAATGGCTACGCAACATATGACCTGTTATGTTGTGCACAACATAACAATTCCACGACCACATAGGCATGAAGCTTGATGTTGTACAGAATCAGGTCGGCATAGAAATCGCTGTCGCCAATCTGAAAATGCTTCTGTCTTGCGACAAAGGCGAATCCGTTGCCCATTTCCAAAAGATAACGGGTAACATGCTTCACCAACTGTTCTTCTATGTCCCTTTCGTCCGCACGTTTCTTGGCTCCCGCCAAGTCAAAGATATACGGGTCTTTCAACAGGTAGTTGGCAAGGTCGCTTTGGGGTGCGGGAAGTGTGGCGATAAAATTGTTTACTTTGCGGTTGTTGATTTGCCTTTCGTACAATTTGCTTTCAATCTGCATTTTAAGGACATTGCTGCTCCAGCCCATTTCCACGGATTGCTTCATATACCAGTAATCGACACCTAACGGAAGGGAACTGTTCAGCAGAATCACATGGCTTGCCCAATTGATTCTTGCGACAGGTGATGCCAGGAACAGTTTTTCCATGTCCTCAATCGGTACTTGATAAACGGCGGCTACTGTTTGGACTACATCCTGAATTTGTGCAAGAGGTTCTTGCACAATTACAATTTCCTTATTGTCTGAGGATTGAATTTGCGCAAGAGGCTCTTGCGTAAATGTCATATTGTTCAGGCTTTGAAGTTCATCCGTGATTTTCTGCACACTTGGAGTAAGTAATTTCGCATCGGTTTCTATAAAACTCCGTAATGCGCCCAATGGATAGGAGCGTGCGAACTGGCACATATAAGCCAAGTTCCTGACCGAATACCCTTTCTTTTCGGGATAATTGAACCGTATCGCATGCGCCAGTTTCTTGATGACCTTACCGCCCCAGCCTTGTCGGTTCTGGTGGTACAATATGTAATTGCCCATCTTCCAATAGTGGAACAGCATCTGCGCATTGGCTGCACTGATGAGCCGGACTTGCGCCTGCTCTATTTCTGACCCGATGGCATTGACAAAAGCCTCGAAACTTCTTTTCTCTATATTGTTATCGTTGTTGCTCATTGTTGTATGTATTGAAAGTTACAAAGGTAAGCCCAATTACAGGTTTTCCATGAAACTTGCTGATTGTTTTTACAGTTGGTTGAATTTGTTCATTGCATTTGCCTTGATGTCATCTGCGATGTCAATGTAAGGTTTCATGGCTTTATAATCGCTGTGTCCCGTCCATTTCATGACCACTTGTGCCGGGATACCGAGTGCCAAGGCGTTACAAATGAATGTCCTTCGTCCGGCGTGAGTGCTTAACAGTGCGTATTTAGGTGTCACCTCATCTATACGCTCATTTCCTTTATAATATGTTTCCCTTACAGGCTCGTTAATTTCAGCAAGCTCGCCCAACTCTTTCAAATAATCATTCATTTTCTGATTGCTGATGACTGGCAGCGCCATGTTGTTCTCAAAGTGAATGTCCTTGTATTTTTCAAGTATGGCTTTGCTGTATTTGTTCAGTTCTATATTTAGGCTGTCCGCCGTTTTGACGGTAGTAACTTCTATGTGGTCAGATTTGACATCACTTCGTTTCAAGTTACGGACATCTGAATACCTTAGACTTGTGAAACAACAGAACAGAAAAACATCCCGAACACGTTCCAAATATTGTTTGTCTTTGGGTATCTGATAGTCTTTCAGTCTATTCAATTCGTCCCATGTCAGAAAGATTACTTTCTTTGAAGTTGTTTTCAATTTCGGCTTGAATGTATCAAATGCAATGTTTTGATTATATCCTTTCTTGAAACTCCATCGCAGGAACCATTTGAGGAATCCCATCTGTTTGCTGATGGTACTGTTTCTCATGTCTTTCTTGTCACGCAAGAAGTTTACATACTCGTTTAGTCCGAACTCATCGAAATACTCAAAAGTCACATCTTCTTTGAACTCTTTCAGGTGATTTTTTACGGCTGCAAATTTTTCGTATGTGGATTCTGTCCAGTTGTTCTGATTACCACATTCCTTAACAAACTCATCAAATACCTCCCAAAAACTTATTTTAGTATCTTCTTGTTGCTCCTCGCTGCCATTTTTCATTCGCAGATTGAATGCTTCTTTCAACTGTTGTGTGGTCGGCATGGTTTCCTGTACCTCAAATTCTTTGAACACGTTTTGAATTTCAGCATAGTATCTTAGCAAATCAGCATTGATTTCAGATGCGCTTTGCTTTAATTTATTGGTACATCCGTTCTTTACACGCTGCTTGTCGGTATCCCACTTGGCTATATCAATGCGGTAGCCGGTTGTAAACTCGATGCGATGGCTTGCGTATATGACACGCATACGGATGGGTACGTTCTCCACGATTGGAACGCCGTTCTTTTTGCGGCTTTCAGGTGCAAAAATGATGTTTCGTTTGATGTTCATGACTGGGTGTATTTGAAATTCTGCACCCAAATATACACCCAAAAATTGAAATAGCGAGCGATATTCGATAATATTTAGATTTAATTATGATTGTAATAAGCTGGTTATTAATAGACATTTGCGATTATGTGATATTTTAAGATAGTACAGGTTCGAGAGCCTGTCTCTCCGCACAGAGTCCTGTAAATCGCAAGATTTACGGGACTTTTCTTTTTTGTACTTTTAAGTAGTCCCCCCTTACCACCATATAAAGCGGTAAGTTATGTGGCATTTACGATGATATAAGAACTACTGCAAAAATAGTCGCATCATACGACTATTTTTGCAGTGATTTCATTCTGTTCTTTTATTTCAAACCAAGAACTCTACGGATTACCACATTTCTATTCGTTTATTTTGTGTAAATACACGTTATTAACGACTACAAAGTAAGAGGCTAAAAATAACTACTCAGCACCCCTATTGAAAATAGAAAGGCCTTGAAATATGAAAGCGGCTTCGATAGTCAATGAAGCCTATTGCGTAGAGCAATTAAAGCGGCTTCGTAAGCAGTTGAAGCCTATTGTATTATTCTGATAGAAACTATAAAAAAATATAGTTGACCACTTTATTAATAATACACGTTGACTCACAGTATTAACGTAACAACTCATGACAATATGGGTGTTGACTAATCCAAAGTGTTCATTCTGTTGGCAAAAAACTATAAAAAAGCGTTCACATTTCGGACTTTTGCTGCACCGAGGGTTCACCGTTTTACGCCATTTGTGACGTTTTTGTGAATACCTGTGAAGGGTGGGTTCACGCCCTGAATCCCCTCTGTTTATCGGGCTTCCGACGCTGATGTGAAGGGTGAACCCTCGTTTCTTGCTTTCACACGCATACGCGAAAGAAAATAAATAAAGAAAGAAAACAGCAGTATGGGTAATGCCCTAAAAACATATAAAAGAATATATATATATTATAATAGACGTTCACAACTTCACAAAATGGTCTCAAGCCCGATAAGTTATTCAGGCCTGCCAATGACTTACAGAGATTTCCCAATAAGTCACTGAGATGTCTCAATGACTTACCGGGACATGCTAACTATTAAACTGAGGTTTCGTTAGTATGGAGTTAAAGAAGTTAGAGAAGTTAAAGCCATATTCGACCCACACGCCCTGAAGGGGCAGAAGCTCTTAGCCCAGGGCAGCGCCCTGGGTTAT
>OIXG01003063.1_pt1 | contig 11614 bp, 10 predicted proteins | sample 1587731 | NCBI WGS metagenome assembly OIXG01 (sample SAMEA3888908, study PRJEB22519) | human gut metagenome | biome: human gut; feature: human-associated habitat; material: faeces | place: Denmark | collected 2010
GCGACTTACCGAGCTCGCATGCTCGCTCAGGGGCATGCTCCGAAGGTCGATACCAAGGACAAGTATACCGTCATTGCGTTGCGCGAAATCGAGCAGGGCTTTATCGGTAAGGAAATGCTCGAGCGCGTCTCCTGAAAACCGGCGTTCTTCGGCGTTGCGAGAGCTCTCGCACCCATTGTTGAAAGCCCTCGGGGCACAAGACCCGACCGGGGACAAGCATGGATATAGCAACGAGGAAAATTTCTTCGCCGAATCAATCCTCCGAACGTGACGAGGACTATGACGTTGCGTACTTAGACCGTGCTGAAAACGCGCTCGATGACTCGGCTGATTTGCCGCTCTTTTTCTCTGTGGCTAAACCGGCCAAGATTGTCACGAGCGCAGAACTTTTAGATCGCTGCGCGATTTATCTAGCCCAATCGGATATCGACAAAGTCAAAGACGCCTTTAGGTGCGCTGACGAAGCGCATTTAGGGCAGTTTCGTAAATCCGGAGAGCCGTACATCACCCACCCCTTGGCAGTTGCCTCCATCCTAGCCCAATGGCACATGGATGCCGATACGATTTGCGCCGGTCTTTTGCACGATGTTTTAGAAGACACCGGCATGGGCAAGTTCGAGATGGTCCAGCGCTTCGGCGTACAGATTGCCGACCTTGTTGACGGAGTGAGTAAGCTCACGAAGATAAGCTTTTCTTCCAACGAAATTGCTCAGGCCGAAAGTTTTCGCAAGATGCTTTTGGCGATGAGTCGCGACGTACGCGTTATCCTCGTAAAACTTGCCGACCGATTGCATAACATGCGTACGCTCGGCGTGATGCGCCCGGAAAAACGCCGGCGCATTGCCACGGAAACTCTGGAAATCTATGTGCCGATTGCCCACCGCTTGGGACTTAACGGCCTATTTCGGGAATTGCAGGAACTGGCGTTTATCAATCAATATCCGAGACGCTACGAAATTCTTCGCATCAATGTTCTTCGCACCCGTGACAAACGCCGTGCCGTCTTAGAGCGCATCCTCAAAGAAACGCGGGAGGCTCTTCCCAAATCCAACATTCGAGCACGCATTCAGGGGCGCGACAAAACCATTTACGGAATTTACAACCGCATGCGCGATTCGCATGCCTCATTTTCCGACGTGTTGGACGTCTACGGGTTTCGTATCATCGTACGCACGGTCGAAGAGTGCTACTTAACGCTCGGGGCCTTACATAAACTCTACAAACCCGTCAATCGACGCTTTAAAGACTTTATCGCCATCCCGAAAGCTAACGGCTACCAGAGTCTGCACACGACGGTTATCGGTCCTTCAGGCACCCCGGTTGAATACCAGATTCGTACCGAAAAGATGCACCGCATTGCCGAGAAAGGCATTCTGGCACATTGGCTTTACGGCGACGGCATGGACACAAGTGAAATTCAAAACCTTGTTTCCAACTGGCTCCAAAGCCTAATGGAAATTCAGCGGACGACATCGGACCCCTCGGAATTTATCGAAAACATCAAGATTGACCTATTCCCGGACCGCATCTACGTTTTTACACCCAAGAGCCGAATTCTGTCACTGCCGCAAGGCGCTACCCCGATTGATTTTGCTTACCAAATTCACACCGGTATCGGAAACGGAGCTGTGGCTTGTCGCGTCAACGGCGAAGAGGCTCCGCTTTCTAAGAAACTGAGAAACGGCGACATGGTCGAAATCCTCACCGATCCGACCTCACATCCGGCTCCCGAATGGCTGCGCTTCGTGCGTACGGGCAAAGCCCGGGCCAAGATTCGTGAATTCTTGCGCGAGCGCAACCCCGAAGAATCCGTGAATCTCGGGCAGGAAGCGTTAAAAAAGGCGGCTTTAGAGGCCAAACTCGACATCAATACGGTTCCGGAACCGATTTGGTACAAGATTTTGAAAGAAACCAACGAACCGAATCGACAGTCTCTCCTACAAGACGTAGGGCTCGGCAAGCTCTTTGCTGCCGTTTTGATTTCGCGTATCACAAGTCTGGCGCAGGAAAAAGCTCCGGCGACAAGTCGCGTGCCCGTAACGATTCACGGCACTGAAGGCGTGGCCGTCCAGCTTGCCGGCTGCTGCCACCCGATTCCGGGCGACGCGATTTGGGGCTTTATGCGAACCGGTTTGGGATTAAGTGTCCACAGAGCCGATTGCGATCACGTCTCACGCGGTCGCAAACTTGATTCTTCGCGTTGGATGCCGGCCCAGTGGAAAGAGGAATCCCAAACAGAGGCCCTTTTTGCCGTTCCAGTTCTGATTGTGACAACCGATGAGCGAGCCACACTCGCGAGAACAGCTACAGAACTTGCCAAACTGCGCTCTTCGATTACGGGCGTCGGAATTACCGATCAGGAATCGGGAAAAACCCACACTGTCCGTCTGATGATTCAGGTTCGAGATACGACCCACTTAGAGCGCATCTTGCAGGAAATCAAAGGAATCGAAACCGTTGTGAGCGTATGTCGTATGTTCGACAGCAACCGCCCGATTCCCGTTAAAGCATCCAACTAGATAAACCCGGTCTGTCTCTCTTTCTTAAAGTAGGCAGATGCTTGGGTTGCGACACTCCGTCAGGCAAGGATGTATGCGACTGTATATTGCCGTATAAAACCGTATAGTTTCGTATACCTCATGCATTCTGCTCCCTCTCCCGTTTATAGACCACTGCTCCGGACATGAGACCGAAGGCTATACGGTACAGGCGCTCAAGAGGAGACTTCCGAAGAACACCCAAACACGCTTTCAACTTGGATGAGTTCGCTAAAATGGGACAATAAGCCCGTCTTGTTTCGGAGGTGTTGTTATGGCATCGTGTGTTCGCTTAACGGCCTTGACGCTCGAGAACTTTAAGAACGTCATCCATGGGAAACTGACATTCCCGGAACTGGAAAACGGCGGGAGCGTCTTGGGACTTTACGGTCAAAACGGATCGGGAAAGTCGGCCCTTATCCGCGCCTTAGCCGGGCTTAAAACTCTTCTTGTCGGACGCGCCCTGGAAAAGTCTCTTGCCGAATGCATTCGGATTGATGCCGAAAAAGCCCACATCACCTATGACTTTTGTCTTGCAAACGAGGATGAGAAAACCCTTCTTTCTTACGAAGTTTTCTTACAAAGCCCGCCTTCGGGGCTAGTCAACGCCACGGCAAGTGTCCTTGCCGGAGAAAAGCTTTCGGTGGCTTTAAAAGGCAAAGACGGAAAAGCCCGCAAGACACTCTTAATTGATACGACAACGGACGATTTACCTTTCGGACCGCAATCGCGTTTTAAAGAGTTTGTCAGGCCTGATAAAAGCCGCCGTATGGCGCTGAGTGTTGCTCGGGAACTGACGCGAGAAAAGGGAACGTCGTTTCTCTTTTCCCCGACTTTGAAGGAAGCCCTCACGGATTGCCTAGGAAGTAATCCAAAAAAAAACAGGGCCCTTTGCAAGGTCCTCGGCGTACTTGAGCGGCTTGTTACTTACGGGAAAACCGAATTTTTCGTCTCGGATGCGACCGGTACGGGACTGACACTACACACCGACGGCATCGGTGAAAACACACCGGCGACACTAAGCGGAGGGCTCCTTCTTTTGCCGCTGACAGGTCCTGTGAAGGTGGCAATCGAAAAGCTCCCTGCCCTAGAAAAGCTCATCGCGCAAATGAACCTTGTCCTTAAGGAAATGATTCCGGGGTTGGCGATTGTTGCCAAGCGCGTCTCAACCGCACTCGGTCCGAAGGGTGAAGCTGTTGCCGTTTTGGAACTTTCCTCGCTTAAAAGCCGTGAGCCCATACCGCTTCGTTACGAATCCGAGGGCATCAAAAAAATAATCTCCGTTTTAAACCTCTTGATTTGTGTCTACAACGAGGCATCGGTTACGGTGGCTATCGATGAACTGGATTCCGGCGTTTTCGAGTACCTACTCGGGGAACTGCTACGCATCATCTCGCAGCGCGGCATGGGACAACTGATTTTTACCTCCCACAATCTGCGCGCTCTCGAGACCATGGACCGCGCCTGCGTTGCCTTTACGACAGCCGACCCGAAAGACGCCTATGTGCATATCAAGGCCTCGCAGTCCGCAATGAACCTTCGGGATCTTTATTACCGCATGCTCATTCTCGGTTCTTCGGGAACAACGCCGCTTTATAACCCGACAAGCAGTGCCCGCATTGCCCTGGCCTTACGCGAAGCGGGAGGCCGTCGTGACTAGGTCGTACGAAAAGAAAATTCTCCTGGTGATTGTCGAAGGAAGAACCGATTCGGATGCCTTGGAACTATGCCTATCCTCGATTTTTTCCCGAGATGATTTAATCGTTGAAATCACGCACGGCGATATTACCTCGCGCGCGGGCGTCACGCCCGCTTCCGTCCGTCGTAAGGTCGGCAAAGTCGTTCATGCATTTTTAGACCGCAATCACTTCCTGACGCGAAGCGACATACGGGAAGTCATTCAATTAACCGACACGGACGGTGTGTTTATTCCCGACGAGGCGGTCTATCAAAACTCCACGTTCGGCAAAATCCGCTACAGCACGTCGGCCATCACAACACCCTGCCGTCGCTCGATTCTTGAGAGAAATAAACGAAAAAGCAGTTGCCTAAAAGAGCTCATCAAGATGCGAACCGTTCTCGGAAGCATCCCGTACCGCATTTTCTTTATGTCGTGCAATATGGAACATGTGCTACACAACAAACTGAATTGCGGGGAGCGCGAAAAAGTTAAATTTGCCTTGGAATTTGCCCTGCGCTTTAAAGACAATCCTGCCGGCTTCAAACGCTTTATGGAGTCTTCGGACTTTGCCGTTCTCGGCGGCTATGAGGACAGTTGGAACTGTATTCGACAGGGAACCGAATCGTTAAAACGCCACAGCAATCTGGCGCTTGCCTGGCATGCGCACAAGGCGCATCAGAGTTCCTAAAGCGTCTTAATCGGGGAAAAGGATTTCCTATCGCGTCGCACTCCCTTCGCGAGCCCTAGCTTCGGGAAGCCTTTCAGATTGAAAATCCTCTGATTTTTCTTGCTTTTGCCGCCTGTCTTGTCCATAATGGCAACCTTCCCGGTTGGGCACGTGGGCGCATGCCCGCCATAAGACCGTCTTTCAGGACGGCGGGTGCGCAAGGACGCCAGGGCGACCGACAAATCAACTACTAGGAAAACTGAAAAATGAAACCCAATATTCATCCGGAATACCGCGAAGTCGCGTTCCTTGACGTTTCCGTCAACAAGACCTTCATCATCTCGAGCGCCGTTCAGACCAAAGAGACCATCGAGATTGACGGCAAGACCTATCCGCTCTTTAAACTCGATACGTCTTCGGCCAGCCACCCCTTCTACACGGGTGCCCAAACGCGTATCGTCGAAGCGGGTCGCGTAGAGAAGTTCCGTGCCAAGTTTGCTGCCAAGAACAAGGAATTGAACGAGGCTGCGGCTGCTAAGAAGACGAAGAAGTAATTCCGAACGCCTACTTCAAAAGGGAGCGTTGCAAGGGACCGAATGTCGGATTTTTTGCAATGCTCCTTTTTTCTTTGTCAAGAGCGCAAGAATCTCTCGATGATGTGTCCTTTCTGCCGGGAAATGCACTCCGGAACCTCGCACCCCTGTGTCCACTAATTCTTTTGCATGATTCTCACGCTCTAGGGGATACCATGGGAATCCGTTGCGATTTGTATTTGAATCGACTCATTCGCAGAAAGCACAACGGTCTGATCAAGGTGATTACCGAGATGCGCCGTTGCGGGAGATCGTTTCTGCTTTTTTGATATTTTAAGCGACACCTTCTCGAGTGCAGCCTCCCCGAAGCGCACATCGTCTTCGATGCGTACGAAAACGCACCCTTACGCAATCCGACTGCCCTCCTAGAGGCTCTCAACTCCCGATTAACCGATTCAGACCCGTACTATATACTTCTTGACGAAGTACAACTTCTCGAAAGTTTTGCCGATGTCCTCAACAGTTTAATTCGGCAATCGAACATAGATGTCTACGTGACGGGAAGCAACGCTCGGTTTCTTTCCAAGGATGTCATTACCGAGTTCCGAGAACGAGGCAATCCGGCCCACATGCAACCACTCTCTTTCGCAGAATTCATGTCCGTGTATGACGGAAAACGGCAAAACGGCTGGAACGAGTATCTTTTGTACGCCGGGTTGCCGTTGATTCTAAGTTTCACGGAACCGGAAGACAAAAGTCATTACCTGAAAATGTTGTTCCGAGAGACTTACCTTTCCGACATCGTCAACCGTCACTCCATTCGTCATCGAAAAGAGTTTGAAGGCCTGATTCGTGTATTAGCCTCGGGAACCGGAGCTCTGACGAATCCGGCCAAACTGTCTGCCACGTTCAAATGCCTTAAGGAAAAGATCTTGAGTTCAGTCACGATAAAAATCTGTATCGACTACCTTGAGGATGCCTTTGTCCTAACCGGAGCAAGGCGCTTTGATATCAAGAGGAAGAAATACATCACCCCGTTAAAGTACTGTTTTCCGACTTAAGCCTACGAAATGCCCTGCTTAACTTTCGACAAATCGAAAAGATGTATTCCCTGGAAAACATTTTTTTCAATGAACTTATTTGTTTTTTCTCGATAGTGACAGTCTTCGACGATGACCGCGCTTCGAAATTGTCTCGGGCACAATTGCGGCGGGACGCCGTACGTGCTAAATCGTTTCGATTCCGTCGGTGTCCGAAAAAAACGGATGACGATTGCTCGCCACCCGTTTTGATTACGTTACACGAAAGGCCGACGGACTTTCTCAGACCGATTAGAAGGAGTGCGCCAGACCGATGGCCGCATCAAAGGACTTGGTCTTCTCGCTTATTCCAGTGAGCTTGTCCTTGATCTGCAGATAGCCGACACCAGCATAAACGGATGTGCGCTTGCTAAACGGATAGGTGTAGGTCGCAGCCACGTTGTAGGTCTTAACCGTGTGATCGGAATTGTTCTCGGATTCGGCCGTTGTGTAGTACCCGGCGAAGTTAACCGTGCCGGTGCAAACCGGAACGGCTACACCGAGACCGAAGTTGTGTCCCTTCACCTGGGTTTCGTGCTTTTCGTAGGTATTAACACCGCCGGCAAAGTTCTGGCTCTTACCATACTGATAAGCGGCATAAAGCTTGGCCGCACCGAAATCATAGTTACCGCCGAAACTAAAGGCACGACCGTCCTTCTTGGCAACAGGGTCAGCCGTCGGGTTCAAGACAGAGTCGTAAACGGCAACCAGAGAGAGCGGACCGTTTTCATAAGTCAGACCGACACCGGCATAACGCTTAGAGGAATTCTTTCCTTCCGTGCCGATGGGGTTACCGTCAGCATCCGCGGCATCGTTATCCACTTTAAAGGAGTACTGAACGTAGCCCTTCACACCGGCCATTGTCGGCGTGGCGTAAGTCACCATGTTGTCCGCACGAGTCACATCGTAGAAGAAGTTCGATCCGGCGATAGCGGCGTTAGCAGTTGCCCAGCCGCCGTCAAACAAATCAGCCGTACCCTGGAAGATATCGTAGGTACCGGCAGACGAAGTCATCGTACCCATACGGCCGAAACTTACCTCGCCGAAGGGGCCTGCCACAGTCAAACGAGCTTCGCGACCAAACAAACGGCCGTTCTGCCCCAATGTTCCAGTATCCGCATCAAAACCGCTCTGAAGATCAAAACTCACGGAGTAGCCATTGCCGAGATCTTCGCCACCCTTGATACCCCAACGAGTCGGACCACTGATTCCACTATCCAGCTTGAAAGACTTGGTCGATTCTTCGCCTTTGACCTTCGAATAGCCAAAATTGAACCCTGTATCAACTGTGCCGTAGATAGACACGTCAGCTGCAACGGCACCTGTCGCAAAAGCGGCAGCCACAGCGCAAGCGAGAATTTGCTTTTTCATCGTGTTCTCCTATTTGCAAATTCAATAAATTCAAGACCCGTTCCGAGGTCTCTCCCGTCCTTTTCGGCGGGAACTACCCGCGGGACACAAGAAAGATAACCTTGAGCATTTAGGCGCTACAACAAAGAAATATCACCTTTTCAAATGACTGTTGCAAAAAACATAATCTCTAACTGGAACACCTTATTTTTTCTAGAGCAAAGTACTTAGCGTCGCATGCGCATTACAATCCGACTACATTTCTCGAGAGAAGACCTATGCAACCCATGCTTGATACATCGAATCTGCCGCGAATTCCTACCTGGAAACCAGCCGGAGCCTTCACGGATATTCGCTATGAAAAGGCCGAAGGCATTGCCAAAATCACCATCAATCGTCCTGAGGTTCGGAATGCCTTTAGGCCACTTACAGTCAAAGAAATGCGTCAGGCTCTTGACGATGCAAGAAACGATGCTGCCGTCGGCGTTGTGATTTTGACGGGTGCCGGGGATTTAGCATTTTGCTCAGGCGGCGATCAGCGTGTGCGCGGAACAGGTGGATATGTGGGAAGCGACGGCACTCCGCGTCTTAATGTTTTGGATTTTCAGCGAGAGATTCGCAACTGCCCGAAGCCTGTGATTGCCATGGTTGCAGGTTGGTGCGTCGGGGGCGGTCACGTTTTGCACATGCTCTGTGATCTTACGATTGCGGCTGACAATGCCAAATTCGGACAAACCGGGCCCCGCGTCGGCAGTTTTGACGGCGGCTGGGGCGCAAGCTACATGGCTCGAATCGTCGGTCAGAAAAAGGCCCGTGAGATTTGGTTCCTGTGCCGCTTTTATAGTGCTCAGGAAGTGCTTGACATGGGGCTCGTCAATAAGGTTGTTCCATTAAAAGACTTGGAAGCGGAGACCGTGCAGTGGTGTCGTGAAATTCTCGCGAACTCCCCGCTTGCCATCCGATGTCTGAAAGCGTCGCTCAATGCCGACTGCGACGGACAGGCAGGTCTGCAGGAGCTTGCCGGCAATGCAACGCTTCTTTACTACATGACAGAAGAAGGGCGCGAAGGTAAGAACGCTTTCTTAGAAAAACGACGTCCGAATTACTCCAAATTTACGCGCCTGCCGTAGAGCCATGCCCTATCCTTTTGAGCGATACGTCGATACGGCCTTTTCTATTGAAGACGCCGCCCGAGAATGTCCGGACGGCGTTGCTCTTACGGACTTCGGGAAGAACTACACCTACGGAAAGCTCAATGCCCTCGTGCATGAGCGCCGGGCGGGCCTTTACCGCCCCGCCAAAGGGCGTCCTTACATTCTTGTCGGAGACAATCGGCTTGATGTCTTTGTCACGCTCTATGCGCTTTTAGAAGAACGGATTCCCTTTCTTCTGTTGCATCCGACCTTAACCGAGCATGAAAAAGAAGCACTTCTAAAACATATTCATGCCATTGATGCCCCGATTCCGGACGGTGTAGCTGCCGTTCTCATGACGTCGGGAACAACCGGGACTCCCAAGCCCGCGATGCTCACGCGCAGTGCCCTTGCGGCCAGTGCTTGGACAAGCGCTCAAAATATTGCCTTAACGAAACACGATGCCTGGCTCATGAGCCTATCGGTCTCGCGCATCGGAGGGCTTTCAATTCTCACGCGCTCTCTTGCTGCCCGAAGTCGAGTCGTCCTTTTCCCGCACTTTTGTGCGCGTGAATTTATTTGTGCCCTGAAAGAAAACGCCGTCACACTGGCTTCGATTGTTCCGACGATGCTCACCAAGCTTTTAAAGGAGTGCCCCGACTTTAAACCTGAAAAATCGTTACGCGTGATTTTGCTCGGGGGATCGTTTGCCTCACGAACGCTTTTAGATGACGCCCGAGGGCGAGGGATTCCGATTGTGACGACATACGGCATGACGGAAACGGCAAGCAATGTTGCAACGAGTGCCTACACAGAGCGTCTGACTCTCGGTGCCAAAGCTCGTGCCAACACCTTAGCGGAACTTTCCGTTCGAAACGGAACACTCCACGTGCGAGGGCCGATGCGCATGGCCGGCTACTGGGGACACCAACTTTTACGCGAGGATGCGTGGTTTGATACGGGCGATATCGCCTCACTTGATAAAGACGGGAGTCTTACGGTTTACGCCCGACGAACGGATCTAATCGTCACGGGCGGAGAAAACGTCTACCCGGCCGAAGTGGAAAACATATTAACGCGCATTACCGGAATCCGAGAAGCGCTCGTCCTAGGACTTCCGGACAAAACGTGGGGCGCCGTTGTCACGGCGCTTCTCGTGGCTCAGAGCGAGCCCCTTCCCGAAAAAAATCTCAAAGAAGCACTTGTCGGGAAACTCGCGCCGTACAAGAGACCGAGACGGATTGCCTGGGTAAAACACCTTCCGGTCAATAGCGCAGGGAAACTTAACAGAAATCCTGACGCATTAACGGGACTTGTTCTCTCGACACTGCATTACACACGATAGTCGTCCCCGTTGTGTACTTGTTGGTAAGGCTGGTTTCTTTTGACATCGCTGACGGTACCTTGCCCTAGTCAAGTACCAAACCATGGCGTTAAATTCCCGAGTCTTCGGTTTACAAATAGCTACAGATTACGCCGTAGACACAGCGTCAGTCGCGATGGCAACCATTACAATGAAGTGTTTGCAGTCAGGTCTATTGGAAATAGATTTTGAATCGCGCCCCTGATCTGAATAATTCCTTTTGTGCCGGAAAATTCCTCATGTTCTTTGCTCGACCGATTCTTTTCTTTTCCTGTCTTGGGTTAACTTTTGTCTTAATCTGTGGGACCGAATCCTCTGCCATGGCCAAGGCCGGCAAGTTCTATGACAAAGACGGTCCGCCCGAAACATCTCGGCCCTTCACTGCGCAAGAACACACCGTCCTTAAAGTCGAAAAATCCTGCAAAGCCGCTTCTCGTCCGTACACCGTCATGGGGAAACGCTACTACCCGATGTCCGGTGACCATACCTATTCTCAAACAGGGGTTGCCAGCTGGTACGGAAAACAATTCCACGGACGCAAGACCGCCATCGGTGAGCGCTATGACATGTTTGCGATGACGGCAGCACATCCGACCATGGAGCTCCCGAGTTATGCCCGTGTGACCAACTTAAGTAACGGAAAAAGCGTCATTGTTCGTGTCAATGACCGCGGACCGTTTCTCGGAGACCGCATCATCGACATGAGTTATGCGGCAGCCGTGAAACTCGGCTATCACAAAGCAGGAACAGCGCGCGTGAAAGTCGAGCGCATCACACGGCGCGCTATTGCCGCAGGGGACTACAAAACAGCGCCCCGGAAAACTTCTTTGGCTCTTGCTGAACCGACCGAAAAAAAATCTCCCAACAAACAGACGAAAGTACGCGGGAAACGTATATCCGAAGTCATCGGAACGCGTGAAACCCCTTCTTCCGAGACAATGCCGGCCGGCACGGCGACGACCGTTTCGGATTAAACATACGCGCCGGCATCCCCTGTTTTGGAGAAAGACTACCCCTTACAACACGGCACTGCAGTCAAACGAAACCCCTGCCGGGAACCGATCTTAAGTCCGACACAAAAGTGCTTAACTCAAGAGCAAATCAAGAAGCCGCACATTGAGAAACAATCGGGTTTTTGAGGTCTTAGCCTCCTGCAAAATCCTGGCCGCCACAAGAGCGTCAAGATATTTAGCCACCGTTTGACGTGTTCCGATTTTCTTTTCAATAAGCGTGTTAATCCGTGTGTAGGGCATAGAAAAAATCAGGTCCGT
>OIXG01003072.1_pt1 | contig 11587 bp, 9 predicted proteins | sample 1587731 | NCBI WGS metagenome assembly OIXG01 (sample SAMEA3888908, study PRJEB22519) | human gut metagenome | biome: human gut; feature: human-associated habitat; material: faeces | place: Denmark | collected 2010
GAAGTGTATCCAAAAGTCCGTATTTCCATATGGAACATATGCGGGATATGGGATTATTTCAGATCGATGGTGTGGGAGTGGGAGAGAAAACCGAACATCCCACAGCGGCTTATGCCCGTATGACGGAACGTTCGAGAGGAAAGGATACGACCATAGGACACTGGGAGATTGCCGGTATCTATTCGCCAAAGCCTCTTCCTACGTATCCCAACGGTTTCCCGGAGGAGGTTCTGGAAGAGTTCCGGCTGCGCACCGGAAGAGATATTCTGTGTAATAAACCTTATTCCGGCACCCAGGTCATTGCGGATTATGGGGATGAACACGTACGCACCGGCAAGCTGATCGTATATACTTCGGCAGACAGCGTATTTCAGATCGCTGCACATGAGGATGTGGTTCCTGTGGAACAGTTATACGATTATTGTCGTATTGCCAGACAGATATTACAGGGAGAACACGGCGTGGGTCGTGTCATTGCCAGACCTTTTGTAGGTGAGAGCGGACATTACACCCGTACTCCCAGGAGACATGATTTCTCTCTGCTGCCGCCCGCAGTTACCATGCTGGATCAGCTGAAGGCTGCAGGAAAGGATGTCATTGCAGTAGGCAAGATCCAGGATATTTTCGTGGGCAAGGGGATTACCGAGCATGTCTATACTTCCGGCAATGCAGAGGGAATTCAGCAGACACTGGAATATCTGGATAAGGATTTTGAAGGACTGTGTTTTATTAACCTGGTGGATTATGACATGCTCTACGGTCATAGAAGAGATGTGGACGGTTATGCGAAGGCACTGGCATATTTTGATGAGAAGCTGCCGGAGATCCAGGCACATATGAGACCGGAGGATATTCTGATGATCACGGCGGATCACGGCTGCGACCCCAGCTACACTAAGACCACCGACCACACCCGTGAGCACGTGCCGTTCCTGATTTACGGCGACGAGGTCAAGCCCGGCGTCAACCTGCACACCCGCTACAGCTTCGCCACGATTGCCGACACTGTCTGCAAGGCGCTGGGCGTTGACTACTGCCCGGCGGGCTGCGGTGTTTATGATGAAATTGCCCGCTAAGGTGGGCGTGCTTGTACTGGACCTGCTGGCCGCAGTGCTGGTCCTCTATTCGGTTTCGCTGATTTTTCTGTCCAACTTCAACATGGGCAACCTGATGGTCTGGCTGCTGACGGTCTGCGTGGCCGGGTACGCCGTGTTCCGCCGCCCGCTCAACCTGTGGTTTTCCGCGGGCGCAGGACGGGTCGTTTTCTGGGTGCTGGCCGTTCTGGCCGGGGTGTATCTGGCGCTGATCGCCTATGTGTCGGTCAGCGGCTATATGAACCCGCCCACGGGGGACGAAAGGGTCATTATCGTGCTGGGGGCCGGGCTGCATAAGGATAAGCCCAGCAAGCTCCTGCAATGCCGCCTGAATAAGGCGTATGACTACGCCGCAGCCCACCCGGACACACTGGTCATCACCAGCGGCGGGCAGGGCCGCGACGAATGGCGGCCCGAGGGCGACGCCATGCGGGACTACCTGATTGCCAAAGGACTGCCTGCGGACCGCGTGCTTGCCGAATCTGGCTCGACCTCCACCGAGGAAAACTTTGCCTTCTCACTGACCATCCTGCGGGAGCATGGCTTTGATGAGACAACGCCCATCGTCTACGTTTCCAATGCGTTCCACTGCTACCGCGCCGGGAAATACGCCGCCCTGGCGGGCTTCACCAAAGCCACGGCGCTGCCCGCTGCAACGCCGCTGCGCAGTGTGCTGCCATGCTATCTGCGGGAGGCACTGGCACTGCTCTACTACTGGGTGTTCAAAACGTCCGCCAGCGGACCGATGCATGCGATGGTCGGCCTGCTGGAGCTGAATAAAAATTTCTTTTATAAATAGGAGGGGACTGCCATGCAGATCCGCTATTACAAGGAGTACAGCCGGTTTCTGAACCGTTTTATGGAGTTTAAGGTCTACGGCCATGCCGGACGCCCCATCGTCATTTTCCCGTGCCAGAGTGGCCGCTTCTTCGACTGGGAGGACCGTAATATGTGCAACGCGGCGGCTCCCTGGATCGACAGCGGCAAGCTGCAGATCTTCACCGTCGACAGCATCGACCCCGAGAGCTGGGACAATAACGGCCCCGAACGCCCGCGCATCGAGATGCAGGAGCGCTGGTACAACTATATCTGTGAGGAGTTCGTCCCCCGTTTGCTGGAGATCAACCGCGAGCAGGGCGAGGACCACACAGGCTGCATCCTGACCGGCGGTGCCAGCATGGGCGGCGGCCACGCCGTCAACTTCTACCTGCGCCGCCCCGACATCTTCAACGGCACGATTGCCCTGAGCGGCCTGTACTCCTCCGGTATGTTCTTCGGCAGCTACATGGACGACCTTGTCTACCGCAATTCTCCCTGCGATTACATGCGCAACTTCCCGACGACTCACCCCTACATGAAGCTGTTTGAAAAGGCCGACAAGTTCATTATGTGCTGCGGCCAGGGCGCGTGGGAAGCTGACCTGCTGGCCTCCACGAAGGAGCTGCAGGCCATTCTCGAGAGCAAGGGCCTCCATCCCATCGTGGACATCTGGGGCCAGGATGTCTCCCACGACTGGTACTGGTGGGAGAAGCAGTGGGTCTACTTCCTGCAGATGACCCTGGGCGACGCATAACGAATACAGTAAGGAACACGATTCTATGGATTTTTGGCACGATGCAGCGGCGCAAAAGCGCTGGCTGCGCCGCTTTGCGCTGCTGACGGGCGTGCTGCTGCTGCCCGTGCTGGTGCTGGCGGTCTTTGCGCGCCCCTCGGCAGATGACTTCATCTACGCCGCCCGCACCCATGCCGTGGTGCAGCAGTACGGCCTTGACCTGCCGCGTCTGCTGCGGGCCGCGTGGGACACCAACGTCTACTACTATGAGAACTGGCAGGGACTCTACGTTTCCGGCTTTACGCTGGCGTTTCAGCCCGCCATCTTCGGCAACAAATATTATGGTGTCACGCTGGTCTGCGTGCTGCTGCCGCTGTTTTTCTGCCTGTATGGGCTGGCACGGTGCGTGGTGCTGCGTCTGGACCCGGCGCAAAGGCGTCTGCCCTGGGCACTGGCGCTGCTGCTGACCTTCGCCTTTATCGAGGGCATGCCCGCCCCCGTGGAGGGATTGTACTGGTTCAACGGTGCCATGAACTACCTGCCGTACTTTTCGCTGGCCGTGCTGAACGCCGGGCTGGCGTTTGCGCTCTGCTTTGCCGATAAGCTGCCGACCCGCCGCAAATTTTTCTATGCGGCAGCGGGCTGTGTGTGCAGTCTTGTCATCGGCGGCGGGCATCAGGTGGCCGGACTGCTGAACGTGCTGGTCCTGCTGTTGGCCGCGGCGCTCTGCGCTGTGCGCCGCCGTAATTTCTGGCAGGTCCCCGCGCTGGCCGCGGCCATGGCGGGGCTGCTTTTGAATGTGTTGGCCCCCGGCACGCAGGTGCGTACTGCAGGCTTTGCCGGTGCGGGCTTTGCGGAGGCTGTCGTCAAGAGCTTTATCCTCGCCGCCATGGAGTGGATCCGCTGGCTGGATGTGCCGCTGCTCTGCCTGCTGGCACTGCTTGTACTGCCGCTTTTGCATCTGACCCGCAGCGCCGTGCTTTCGGACCGAGTGTTCCGCCATCCGTGGCTCGGCGCGGCGGTCACCTTCGTGCTGATGTGGGCCATGATCTTTCTGCCGTCCTACACAATGGGCGGCATCGGTGCCGGGCGGCTTTTGAACGTTGTCTGGATGACCTTTGTGCTGGGTCTGGCTGCCACCGAGTTTTTGCTGCTCGGCTGGCTCGAGCGCGTGCGCGGCGTTTCTCTTCATGGTGCTGAGCAGTTCTGCCACCGCCAGGCCCGCCGTCTGCCGCTGCTTGCCGCCGCTATGCTCCTCTGCATGGCCTGCATCGGCAGCCACACCGTAAAGGAGGGCCAGGACAGCTACTTCGCCACCAGTCTCGAGGCCGCCTATGAGTTGGCCAATGGCAGCGCCAGGCGCTATGCCGACGCCCTCGACGCGCGGGAGGCACTGCTGAACGACGCCGCCCAGCCGGATGTTTCCATCCGCCCGCTGAACGATGACGAACGCCCGTGGCTGCTGTTTTATACCGATGTCGCGCCCGGCCCCGATATGTGGGGGCTGACGCCGTACTTTGGCAAGCAGTCTGTCACAATTTCGGATTTTGAATGACACAAACCCCTGCCGTGCCGCAGGGGTTTTGCATGAATGCAATTCCTATTGAGCAGGTAGGAAACCGCACCTGCCATACTGATTCTATAAAGAGGCTTCCGCATGATCTATCTCGACTATACCGCCAACACCCCGGCAGACCCCGACGTTCTGGACGCATACCTTGCGGCGGAGCGCCGTTATATCGCCAACCCCAACTCTACCCACATTGCCGGGCAGGAGGCCCGCGCCGAGATGGAGCGGGTGACCCAATCCATTGCGCAGCACCTTGGCGTGCAGCCTGCCGAGATCATCTACACCTCGGGCGCGAGCGAGGCAAACAACCTTGCCCTCAAGGGCATTGCCCATGCGTCGCGGCACATCGGCAAGCACATCATCTCCACCCAGCTGGAGCACTCCTCGGTGGGCGCGTCGCTGTCGGCTTTGCAGCAGCAGGGGTACGAGATCGACCTGCTCGACATTGGCCGCGACGGCAGGGTAGACCTGGACCAGCTGCGGGAGCTGATGCGCGACGATACGATCCTAGTCGCCGTCTGCGCTGTGGACAGTGAGCTTGGCACGATCCAGCCCATCCGGGAGATTGCCGGAATCGTCAAGCCATACCCCGGCTGTCGCCTGCACGTGGACGCCACCCAAGCCGTCGGCAAGACCGACCTCTGGCTTGACGGCGTCGATACGATGAGCTTCACTGCCCACAAGTTCTACGGCCCCAACGGCATCGGCGCGCTGTACAAGCGCCGCGGCCTCGTCATTGAGCCGCAGATTTCCGGCGGTGCCAGCACCACGATCTACCGCAGCGGCACGCCGACGCTGGGTCTTGCCGTCAGCCTGGACGCCGCACTGACCAAAGCACTGGCCGGGCAGGACGCCCGCAACGCCCATGTGCAAAGGCTGCATGACCGCCTGCTGGCGGGCTTGCAGCAATACAGCCTTGTGCGCGTCAACAGCCCCGCGCATGCTGTGCCGCATATCGTCAATGTCAGCGTGACCGGCGTCAAGGGCACGCGGTTTCAGCAGGCGCTGAGCGAACAGGGCGTCTGCGTGTCGGTCAAATCGGCCTGCTCGTCGGACGGTCTGCCGTCCAAGGCCGTGTTCGCCGTCAGCCGGGATCGCCGCAACGCGCTGTCCAGCTGGCGCATCAGCATCAGCCACCTGACCACCGACGCGGAGATCGACGGCTTCCTGCAAGCCTTTGACACCTGCTACAAAACCCTGACGAATAAGGAGAATTGACCCTTGGAACGCCAACTAGAGACCTATCAAAAAATCGAGCGCAGCATTATCAAAAAATTTCGCAAGCAGCTTTGGACGCCCTTCATCGTGGCCGTCAAGCGGTACGAGCTGATCCAGGCCGGGGACAAGATCGCCGTCTGCATCTCCGGCGGCAAGGATTCGATGCTTATGGCCAAGCTCCTGCAGGAATTGCAGCGCCACAGCGAGGTTCCGTTTGAGCTCGTCTACCTCGTCATGGACCCCGGCTATAATGAAATCAACCGCCAGAAGATCGAGAGCAACGCCGCGCTGCTGCACATTCCCATCACAGTATTTGAGACGAACATCTTTGATGTTGCCAACAACAGTGATAAGTCGCCCTGCTACCTCTGCGCCCGCATGCGCCGCGGCCACCTGTACAAGAAAGCGCAGGAGCTCGGCTGCAACAAAATCGCGCTGGGACATCATTTTAATGATGTCATCGAGACGACAGTCATGAGCATGTTCTACGGCTCCCAGCTGCAGGCCATGCCGCCGAAGCTGCACAGCACGAACTTCCCGGGCATGACGCTGATCCGCCCGATGTACTGCATCCGCGAGGATGACATCATCGCGTGGCGCCGCTACAATGAGCTGGAATTCATCCAGTGCGCCTGCCGTTTTACCGAGGCCTGCACGATCTGCGACAACGGCGGAGGCGGCTCCAAGCGTCAGGAGGTCAAGGTCCTGCTGCGCCGCCTGATGCGCGACAACCCGAACATCGAAAACAGCATCTTCCGCAGCATCCACGCTGTATCGCTCGACACAATGCCAGGCTACAAGTCCGAGGGTGTGGAGCATTCGTTCCTGGAGCGGTTTGACAGGGTCGAGGAAGAACTGAAAACAAAAAAGGCTTCCCCCGAGGGGGGAGCTGTCCGCGAAGCGGACTGATGAGGGCGGAGCTGCTGCGGCAGCTTGCCCCTCATCCGGCCTCGCTGCGCTCGTCCACCTTCCCCCCACAGGGGAAGGCTTTTTTATTATCCTCACCACTGCCGCCGGTATTCCCCCGGCGTCGTGCCCTCTACTTTTTTAAATAAGCGGGAAAAATAATTTGCGTCGTTCAGCCCGCATTCCTGCGCAACGTTCTCCACGCTTTTGTCCGTGAACCGCAGCAGCCGCTTGGCCTGCGTAATGCGCAGCTGCGTCAGGTAGCTCGTCACCGAAAGCCCGAACTGCTCCTTGAACACCCGCGTCAGGTAAAACTTGTTGATGTAAAACCGCTCGGCCAGCGCGTCCAGCGTGATCTTCTCGGCAAAATGCAGGTCAAGATAGTCCTTGATCTCCTGCACATTCTGTCGCTTTGTGCCCGCAGTGCGCACAATTTCGGGGTGCCAGCTCTCCTGCATCAGAAGGGTCAGCAGGGCAAACAGTCCCTCGCAGATCTGCATATCCCGCACGTAATTGTCAGAGGCCGCCAGCGTGTACAGTGCTTCGAGACGGCGGGTGTAGGGTGCGGTATTTTCCGGGTGAAAGCTCGGCTGGCCGCCGCGCTCACGATATTTTTTGTAGATGGCTGCCATATTCGGGCCATAAAAGTGCGCCCATCGTAGCTGCCACAAATCGTCGCCCGTATAATGGCGATAGGGGCGGCGGCAGTCGAGAAACACACAGTCCCCGGCGCTTAGCACGCGGGTCTCGCCCTCATATTCCAGCGTGCCGCTGCCGCTTTCGACCACAAAAAACAGGTAGGAGGCCAGCCCCTGCCGGGTGCTGGCATGGGGGCTGCGTGCCTGCAGCTGCCCGACCTCCTGCAGATGCACAAGGTTCGATTTTGCAAACGCCGACGGCGTGTAGATCATGCGCCGGGCGTGCACAAGCTCACCGTCAAACAGCGGGGTATCCATCCGCGTCACCTCCCGGAACCCAGTATACCAAAAAAGTCAATATAATGCTAGTCTTTTGCAAGATTCCCACTGCCCAATCACAAAATAATGCGGTACAATAACAAACAAGATACGAAAATCCGCGCAGTACGCTGCGCAAGATACAGATGAAAGGGTAGTAACCTATGAAAAAAGCACTCATCACCGGCATTACCGGCCAGGACGGCAGCTATCTGGCTGAGTTCCTGCTGGAAAAGGGCTACGACGTCCACGGCGTCATTCGCCGCTCCTCCGTCGATTACCGCGAGCGCATCGCCCATCTGGAGGGTCACCCGCACTTCCACCTGCACTACGGCGATCTGAGCGACTCCATGAGCATCCTCTCCGTCGTCAGCACCGTGCGGCCCGACGAGATCTACAACCTCGCCGCCCAGAGCCATGTGCAGGTCAGCTTTGATGTGCCGGAGTTCACCGCCGACGTCGATGCCACCGGCGTGCTGCGCGTGCTGGAGGCTGTGCGCCTGTCCGGTCTCAAGGACACCTGCCGCATCTATCAGGCATCTACATCCGAGCTGTACGGCAAGGTCGAGGAGGTTCCCCAGAACGAGAACACACCGTTCCACCCCTACAGCCCCTACGCCGTCGCCAAGCAGTACGGCTTCTGGATCGTGAAGGAGTACCGCGAGGCGTACAACATGTTCTGCTGCTCGGGCATCCTGTTCAACCACGAGTCCGAGCGCCGCGGCGAGACCTTCGTCACCCGCAAGATCACGCTGGCTGCCGCCCGCATTGCGCAGGGCAAGCAAGATAAGCTGTATCTGGGCAACCTGTCCAGCCTGCGCGACTGGGGCTATGCCAGGGACTACGTCGAGTGCATGTGGCTGATTTTGCAGAACGACAAGCCCGAGGACTTCGTCATCGCCACCGGTGAGCAGCACTCCGTCCGCGAGTTCTGCCAGCTGGCCTTCCACGATGTGGGCATCGAGCTGGAATTTGTCGGCGAGGGCATGAACGAGAAGGGCATCGACAAGGCCACGGGCAAGACGATCATCGAGGTCAGTCCCGACTTCTACCGCCCGACAGACGTCGTCAACCTCTGGGGCGACCCGTCCAAAGCAAAGCGCGAGCTGGGCTGGAACCCGACCAAGACCACGTTTGAGCAGCTCGTCAAGATCATGGTCGACCACGACATGAAGAAGGTTGCCGTCGAGCGCGCTGAGGAGCACATCAAGACGAACCTGGCTGAGTATCTCGAAAAGGGAGTTATCAAATAATTTATTCAAAAGAGGGTAACTTATTATGATGGACAAAAATGCAAAAATCTACGTTGCCGGGCACCGCGGCATGGTGGGCAGCGCCATCGTGCGTGAGTTGCAGCGTCAGGGCTACAACAATATCATCACCCGCACCCACAAGGAGCTTGACCTCTGCCGTCAGGAAAATGTCGAAAAGTTCTTTGCCGAGGAAAAGCCCGAGTACGTATTCCTTGCCGCGGCCAAGGTCGGCGGCATCGTCGCCAATCAGGAGGCGCTGGCCGATTTCATGTGGTTCAACATGACGCTCGAGATGAACGTCATCCACTCTGCCTGGCAGAACGGCTGCAAGAAGCTGGAGTTCCTCGGCTCGTCCTGTATCTATCCGCGCATGGCTCCGCAGCCGATGAAGGAAAGCTGCCTGCTGACTTCCGAACTGGAAAAGACGAACGAGGCTTACGCCCTCGCCAAAATCAGCGGCCTCAAATACTGCGAGTTCCTAAACCGCCAGTACGGCACGGACTATATCTCGGTCATGCCCACGAACCTGTACGGCCCCAACGATAACTACCACCCGACCCACAGCCATGTGGTTCCCGCGCTGATCCGCCGCTTCCATGAGGCGAAGGTCAACGGCGTCGAGAGCGTCACCTGCTGGGGCGACGGCAGCCCGCTGCGCGAGTTTTTGTATGTGGATGACCTCGCGAACCTCTGCGTGTTCCTGATGAACCACTACTCCGGCAACGAGACAGTCAACGCGGGTACCGGCAAGGAGCTGACCATCAAAGAATTGACCGAGCTCGTTGCCAAGGTCGTCGGCTACACCGGCAAGATCGAGTGGGACACCTCCAAACCCAACGGCACGCCCCGCAAGCTGCTGGACGTCTCCAAGGCGACGAACCTCGGCTGGACCTACAAGACCGAGCTGGAGGACGGCCTGCGCCTGTCCTATGAGGACTTTCTGAACAACCCGATGCGCGCCGAGCGCTGAAAGGAAACGCTATGAATATCATCCTGCTGTCCGGCGGCTCCGGCAAGCGCCTGTGGCCGCTGTCGAACGACATTCGTTCCAAGCAGTTCATCAAAATCTTCAAGACCGCCGACGGGTACGAGTCGATGGTCCAGCGCGTCTACCGCCAGATCAAGGAGGTCGACGCCGACGCCAGCGTGACGATTGCCACCAGCAAGACGCAGGTATCGTCCATTCACAACCAGCTGGGCAATTCGGTGGGCGTCTGCGTCGAGCCGTGCCGCCGTGATACCTTCCCGGCCATCGCACTGGCGACAGCCTACCTGCACGACGTCAAGGGCGTCGGCCTTGATGAGGCTGTCGTCGTCTGCCCGGTAGACCCCTATGTCAACAATGACTATTTCGCCGCGCTGAAAACCCTGTCCGAGCTAGCTGGGCAGGGGAACGCGAACCTCTCCCTGATGGGCATTGAGCCGACCTACCCGAGCGAAAAGTACGGCTACATTATCCCGCAGAGTGCCGACGCCGTCAGCCCGGTCAAAACGTTTAAAGAGAAGCCCGACGCCGCCACCGCCGAAAAGTATATTGCCCAGGGTGCGCTCTGGAACGGCGGTGTGTTTGCCTACAAACTGCGCTACGTGCTGGACAAGGCCCACGAACTGATCGACTTCACCGATTACAAGGACCTGTTCGATAAGTACGAGACGCTGAAAAAAATCAGCTTCGACTACGCCGTTGTCGAGAATGAGTCCCAAATTCAGGTAATGCGCTTTGCGGGCCAGTGGAAGGATATGGGCACCTGGAACACCCTGACCGAGGCCATGGAGGAGCCGAGCATCGGCAAGGCTATGCTGAACGACACCTGCCAGAACGTCCATGTACTGAACGAGCTGGACGTGCCCGTGCTCTGCATGGGGCTGAAGGACGTCGTCGTCTCGGCCAGCCCGGAGGGCATTTTGGTCTCTGACAAGGAGCAGTCCAGCTACATCAAGCCGTATGTGGACAGCATCCATCAGCAGATCATGTTTGCCGAAAAGTCCTGGGGTTCCTTCCGCGTGCTCGACGTCGAGGACGCGAGCATGACCATCAAGATCACGCTCACCCCCGGCCACGGCATGAACTACCACAGCCATGAGAACCGCGACGAGGTCTGGACTGTCATCTCCGGTACCGGCCATGCGATTCTGGACGGCGTGCGCCGCGACGTGAAGGCAGGGGATATCCTGACGATGCCCGCCGGCTGCCGCCACACAGTCTTTGCCGACAGTGAGCTGAAAATCATCGAGGTTCAGCTCGGTCCGGCCATCAGCGTGGAGGATAAGCAGAAGTATCCGCTGCCGCAGGCTTGACAGCCGGCGCAAACCGCGCTATACTAAATAAGTATTCGCAAAAACACAGCGACGGAGAAAGTACGCACAAGCTGCTTTAGGCAAGAGAGGGCGGTCACCGGCTGCAAGCCGCCTGTAAAGCACTTATGCGGAAGTTCGCTCCCGAGTGGTGCGCGGGAAAGGCCAAGGCCGAGTAGTGCGCAACGGCTCTGCACCGTTACCGGCAGCAAAGAGTGCCGCACTTTACAGTGCGGAACACGGGTGGTACCGCGGAGAATTGTATTTTGCAAGGCTTCGTCCCTGATTCAACACAGGGACGGAGCCTTTTTGTTTGATCCGGCCCTACTTCAAGCAGAGGTGTACTATGGAAGAAAAAATCAAGGAGCTGCGCGCCGCCATTGAGCAGGCCAGCGCAGACGTCACCGACAAGGCCCGGCTTTCTGACTTCTGGCAGAAATACCTGAGCAAGAACGGCGAGGTCGCGGGCCTGACCAAGAGTCTGCGCGATGTCCCCAAGGAGGACCGTCCCGCCGTCGTCGAACGAATACGCAAGCTGATCGACGAGGGCGTGTATCCCGCTAAGCTTTGGCCTTAGGCGGCCGTGTCGCGGCGAGCCCGGAGGACCCGCGTCGGGAGGCGCCCGGAGCAGGGAATTGCAAGCCGTCGTAACCGGCGATTCGGCGCAGCGAGACCGGCTGCGGCCCCGGAAAAACCGGTCCGCGATGTCCGGGAAGCCGCGGGGCCGTATGAGATGAATTAAC
>OIXG01003073.1_pt1 | contig 11586 bp, 12 predicted proteins | sample 1587731 | NCBI WGS metagenome assembly OIXG01 (sample SAMEA3888908, study PRJEB22519) | human gut metagenome | biome: human gut; feature: human-associated habitat; material: faeces | place: Denmark | collected 2010
GCGCGCTCGAAAGGCTGAGCGCCTACCGCGCCTCGCTCACCGACAGCTACGACCTTGATATGTTCTCCCGCATCGTCGCCTATCTGCTCGGCGACCGTGACGGCCTGACCGACGCGGGCCGCGCCGCACAGGCGCGTTTCCGCGCGATGTTTGGATAGACCGCCCACGCTTTATTGCCATGAAGCGGAGCGAGCGGCAGCAGACGGCAGCAGCGGAAAAACCGCCGCGTGAACACTGATAAACAGCAAAAACGGAGCCGTCTTGGCTCCGTTTTTGCACCGTTGCGCCGTCTCTTTCGTCGCATTTTATTGCAAACATACCCGCTCTATGGTATGATGCGTTTGAGAAGATCTGCGGCTCTCTCGACCGTCCGCCGGGCTGACAGTGGGCCGCAATGAAAGAAGGGGGAAACAATATGAAATACACCTCTGCCGAGGCAAACAAGCTGCTGAAAAAGCTGAACGATGAGCACACCGCGCTGCTCGACAAGGAAACGCGCAGCCGCGACTTCCGCGCCGCGATGGGCGAGGATGTCGCGTCCGTGCGTCCCGCTTACGACTATGCCGAGACGCAGGCGCGTCTTGCGGAGCTGGAGGGGAAGATCCGCGCCCTCAAGCACGCCATCAACCGCTTCAACACCACGCAGGCGGTGGACGGCTTTGATATGACCATCGACGAGCTGCTGGTCTACATCCCGCAGCTCACAAAACGCAAGGCCAAACTCCTTGAGATGAAAAGCCGGCTGCCCAAGGAGCGCGTCGAGGAGCAGTACGGCCGGCAGTCGAACATCATTGACTACACCTACACGAACTACGACATCGCGGCTGTGGAGGCGGACTACGAGAAGACTGCCGACGAGCTTTCCCGCGCGCAGCTCGCGCTGGACGCGGTCAATGGGCGGGAGACCTTCGAGTTCTGATAGTCATTTCTTTCCGTCGCGCGGGGCGTTTTTGTCAAAAAGACTGACTGCTCTGTTTCCCGTTTGCGTTTAAAGTCATAGAGGGGAAACCGTTATTCTTTTTGTTATCTCTTATGCCTGCCTGTGTTTAATGATGGGGGTACCAACATTGATCCGGCACGGCGCTCGGCGCGAAAAAACTTTTTGGAGACCGAAGTACGGTTATAGGCCTCCGCTTGAAATCGGCTTGCACCAAGCCGGTTTCGCGGCCCTCTGCTCCAACCGAGAATAACCGAGATTATGACAGGTGAAAGGTCACATCACACAGCGTAATGTGACGATCAAAACATCGGTCTACCGCATCACCAACGGAGAGATCGACGCCTTTGAGCGGGATTTTCAGGCGCTTTTCAATGCCTGCGAGCGCGGTGAGCACCTGAGCCCTGCAATAATGACTCGCCCCGCACGCCGACAAGGCGGCGCGGCCGCGGGCAGAAAATCATGGTTGAAAACGGTGGGCAAGCCGTGTATAATGACGGTATCACATTACAAGGGGGGTAACCGCTATGGGAAAGACCGCTCGTCTGGTATTGAAGCTCGTGGCCGCAGGTCTTGCGTTCTGCGCGCTCGTCTGCCTGATCGTAGGAAGCTGGTGCGATGTCGGCGAAGCCATCGATCGCCGCAAAAAGCAGCGCCTCGCCATGGATGAATACAGCGATTACGCGGATGAGGAGCTTCGCAGATAAAAGGAAATCTCAATAAACAGCATAACGAAGCAAAAGAGTCATCTTCTGCCGCGGCAGAAGATGGCTCTCGTTGTTTTTCAAGAATATACGCTGCGCAAAAGCACCTTCGGATAACTTATTTCACCCGCCCCAAAATATGATATACTTTTGAAAATAATTGCGTTTTACCGTAGGATTTGCCGCGAAAACCGTAGTATATGGGTGAAGCCGGAAAGGAGGCGGTGTGATGATAGACGATGAAAAAATCATAGAACTATTTTTCGAGCGTTCCGAGCAGGCGATCCGAGAACTGGATGCGAAATACGGAAAAGTTTGCCACAAGTTATCGTACAACATTCTGAGCAGCCGACAGGACGCGGAGGAATGTGTCAACGACGCTTATTTAGGCGTGTGGAACGCGATCCCCCCTGCAAAGCCCGACCCGCTGCTGACCTACCTTTGTAAGATTGTCCGAAACATTTCCCTGAACGCCTATTACAGGAAGGACGCCGCCAAACGGAGCAGCCGCTGCACGGCAGCAATGGAAGAGATCGAAGATCGCATCGCAAGCCCCAACACGGTGGAAGCGGAGATCGAAGCCAAAGAGCTATCCCGCATCATTGAAGCTTTTCTGGACACGCTGAGCGCTGAAAACCGCGTCATCTTCATGCGCCGCTACTGGTTTGCCGACAGCTATACGGACATCGCCGTATTCGTGGGACTGAGCGAGAAAAACGTCTCCGTCCGGCTGAGCCGTATCCGTAGAAAGCTGAGGCAATATCTGATCGAAAGAGAGGTGCTTATATGAACGCAAGGCAGTTTACCGAGGCCATGAGCGAGCTGGATGACAGGTATGTCACGGAAGCTCTCTCCTACGAGTGCCCGCACACATCGAAGGCAAGCTCTAAAAAGCTCGTCATTCTGATCGCCGCCATCGTCGCCGTATTGGCACTTTGCGGTTTTACGGCGCATGAGCTCGGGCTGTTTGACCGTTGGTTTCAAAAGCCCTCTGCCGATCCGACGCAAACCGTCCAAAGCGCGATCGAGGGGCAAGCCGATAAGGTATATACGATCTGCATGCGCATCGATGAGATCAAAGTGGACGAGGACGAAACCGCGCGCGTTGTCAAGATGTACGCCGGCAGCGAGCTCGCCGGATCAAGAGGCTGGACGGACGACTATCTATCAGAGCATTTTGTCGTGGTTTTGGCGAAATACTATGTGGAGTACGACCATACAAAAACATTTTTAGACGACGGCCGCATGGAGCAATACTTCTATCTGACGCAGGATGCGAGAAGCGGAAAATGGACGATCGTTGACAACACCTCGCCAAGCACAAGGGTAAGTCCGTAAGGTCAACATTCAAAAGAGCGCAGCAATTCTTGCGCGAATGCTCCTGCACGCGCCGCCTTCTCCTCGTCCATAAATACGCTCCGATAGCCCGGGTCGTGCTCCGCCAGCATGCCCATGTAGCGGAGCTGCGAATGCTTGCAGTAGCGCCTGACGCCGCTCTCCCACAGGTCTGCACCCTTCTCGATCGGATAGCCGCAGGTCGTCAGCAGGGCGACCCGCTTACCCTCCCACAGCGCGCTCCCCTTCCGCTCGCCGTAGTACTTGTTCATACCGTAGACCAGCCGGTCCAGAGCAGCCTTCATGGGCGGCGTGCAATACCACGAGTAGATCGGCGTCGCCAGCACCAGCAGGTCGCTGCGCAGGACGCTCTCGGCGATTCCCTGCATATCGTCGTCGAGCGCGCAGCCGAAGGCGGCGTGCTCATTTTGGCAGCAGCAACAGGCGCAGCAGGGCTGAATCTCCTTTTCGTACAGCCAGATCAGCTCGCAGGCACAGCCGCCCTGCCGCAGTTCGTCCATGAACGGCTTTAGCAGGTGCATGGTGTTGCCGTCTTTCCGCGGACTGCCCATCAGAATACAAACTCTCTTTTCCATGAAAGCAATTCACCTCTGTTAAATTATAATTTTAACACAGAAATACATTGCCGTAAATACGCCTTTTGTAAATCCAAGTCGGGTGCATCATCCGAAAAGCTTATATATCACTTGAGCTAAAAGAGATTTCACGCTCGCCTGCACAGTCTATGTGTGCAGCCATCATAGAGCTTCGGCGTGCTCTTTCCGCGCGTCTTTATGCCTTGGCATCGCTGCTGTTATTGGGGATATTCTCGCCCTCCGGCTTTGCCCGCGGGGTACTGCCCTCCGGCTTTGGACCGTTGAAGCCGCCGGAAGGCGGCGCGCCGTCCGGCTTCTGCCCGCCGGGGCCGCCCATATTGCCCATGCCAGCGCTTACTGTGCCGGTCTGGGCGGCACTCTCCGTCTGGGTCTCACCAGAGGAAAGCGTATAGCTTCCTCCCTCCGAAAGGTCGCCAGAGGAGAAGAACACAAAGGATGCGTTGTAAACCGCCTCACCCGTATACAGGGCCGTTCCGCTGCTGTCCGCAACGGTAAAGGCGCTTCCCTGCGCCAGCAGCGACGCGCCGCCGGAAAAACCACCCCGCGCGGGCCGCGTTTCGCCGTTGGGCTGCTGGGTTCCGTCTGGCTGTTCATTGCCGTTGGGCTGTTCGGGCGGGGTATGCCCGCCAAGCCTTCCCGCCGTATCCCCGCTGTAAATCACGCAGGGCTGGCTGGCTACAAGATTCATCCCCATGCCGCTGCTGCCGCCCGCTGCCAGTACCGTGCCGCCGGAGACAGTGACCGTGCCGTCCGCGTCCAAGGGCTCGTTGTCGGCGGCGTTAGCGGTCCAGATGGTCACATGGCCGCCGGAGATTGTCAGATCGCCGTTGGAATCGAAGCCGTCGCCGCTGTCGGAGCGGGCCGTGATCGTCCCGCCGTAGATATTCAGCGCATAGGCAAAATCCGTCAGGTCGGCGTTGGCGGCGTTGATGCAGTCGTCCGTGGACTGGATGCTCACATTGCCGGAAAAGACATTGACGGCGGCACCCTCCAATCCCTCGCTGCAGGCGGTGATGGTCACATTGGGGCCATCCGTCCCCTCCGCGCCGATGTTCAAGGTGTAGTCACAGTGCAGCGCGTCATCCCCCGCTGAGAGGGTGAGGACGCCGTTCTCTACCTCCAACGCCGCCTCCGCGTTCACCGCGTCATTCACCGGCGCATCGATGTTCAGCGTCAGTTCCCGGATGGTCAGGGATGCCTCGCCGTCCGCAGTGGTGGCCCCGGATTTGATACCGTTCTTGCCATTTGCCTGAATATTCAGCGTTCCCGTGCCGCAGAGCACCACCCGGGAACCGTCCTTGCACTTGATGACGGCATTTTCCGCGTCGGCGCTGCCGGTCTCATCGTTGTTGCTTTCCGTATCGGATAGTGTGTTCTCCGTTCCGCTTGCCGCCTCAATGGTGACGGCGCTGCCCTTGCCGCAGAGGATAGGGGCGGTAGTCTCCGAGGTGAGGGTCAGCCCGTTCAGTACCAGCGTCACGCCGTCCACGCCCTTTTCCACCTTCACGCTGCCGTCGGCGCAGCTGCCGGAGAGCACATAGGTGCCGGAGGCGGTGATGGTCAGGGCCGTCCCGTCGATGGTCACGCCATCTGTGGAGGCAGTTGTAACCTTACTGTCGCTGAATTGAATTTCCGTGCCGCTGACGGTTGCGGTATTCTCTTTTTGGTTAGCGGCGCAGCCCGAGAGCAGACTCAAGGCAAGCGCCAGCGCAAGAATGATTGCTGATTGTTTCATAACATATCCCCCTGTCTGCCCTCTGCGGGAATGCCGCAGGCGATCTCCAGATTTCCGTTGCGGCAGCGCATGGCGTCCAGCAATTCTTTTTCTTTGCCCGCGTCCTTCAGCGTGACCCGATAGTGGAGGCTGTACAGGCTACCCATGTTCACGGTTTTGACCCGCAGCAGCCGGGAAGCTGTGGTGTGCTCCGCGAAAAGGTCGGAAAACAGGTCGTTGTAGTCCAGATTTTCCGGGATCGTCACCCGGATGTCCCGCGCATCGGCGTCCGCCGCCTGTCTCCCTTGCAGCAGAAGAAGGATACAGGTCACCACCGCCGCCAGCACCGCTAACGTGCAGTAGCCCATGCCGCAGCAGAGTCCCACGGTCATCGCGAGGAAGATGGCCATGATATCCCGGGCGGAGCCGGGAGCGGAGCGGAACCGCACCAGACTGAAGGCACCCGCCACCGCCACGCCCGCGCCCAGATTGCCGTTGACCAGCAGGATGACCAGCTGCACCAGAAAGGGCAGGACGGTCAGCGCCGAGATCATGGTGCCGCCCTCCCCGCTGATTTTCCGGTAGACCAGCGCGATGCCGAGGCCCAGTGCCACCGAGAGCAGGCAGACGGCGAGAAATACCGGTGCCGTCACCGAGGTCGTATAAAGGGACGCAAAGATTCCGTCAAGCATACCGTTTCATCTCCATTTCGTTGATGCGATTTTTGCAGAGGGTTTCAAAGGCTCTGCCGCATTTGGAAAACGAGATCGGGAAAATCCCGTTTTCCGAGAGGGCCTCCGCCAGCCAAAGCGGGGCGGCGTTGGTGATCTTCACCTCCATGAGCACCTGATCCGGCCCCAGCAGCGGTTCGCCCCACGCCCCACGCCGCAGATCCAGCGCTTCGGCGCGCCAGAGGATCTCACGATCCAGCGTCAGGCGCAGGGAGGGCTCCTCCCTCCCCCTCCATGAATCCCGCTCATAGCTGAGAAAGATCCGGGGGGCGAGGCTGCCGTAGGCGAGAAGCATCCAGTTCAGCTCTTGAAAGATCTGCCCGTCCCCGCCGGGACGGCGGCGGGATAAGTAGTGGATCGCGTCGCCGTAGGGCATACGCACCCGGCGCTTATAGACGATCCCCTCCGCCTTCTTTTTGATCTCCGGAAACACCTGCGTCTCCTCGTCCGGCACGCCGTAGCCGCGCAGGCGGAGCTTTTCCTTATAGGCGGGCTTTTCCTGCGAGCGGCGGAGCATCCGAAAGTCCGGCGTGTCGTAATAGAGATTGGAAATGCTGCTGTGGGCAAAGGCGTCCGGTTCCATGTTGGTTTCCAGCGCCGGACGCAGGGCGGCAAGCTGCGCCTCCGTCAGCAGGTATTTTACTTCTTTCCGTTTGAATACGGCTTGATAGGTTTCCATTGTGATGCCTCCTTTTGGTTTTACTGCCCCCTATTATCCATGTACTTCTGAAAAAATACTGAAAGACGGCGCAAAACTTTTTTCAGAACTCTTTCAGATTTCCGTGTACAATGATAAAATGAACCAAAAAAGGAGGGCTTTCCGTTGAATATTCTGATCGTAGAGGACGAAACCGCCTTGGCGGAGGCTGTGGAGCATATTCTCCGCAAGGCGGGGCACAACACGGATCGGGTGGCGGACGGGCAGTCCGCGCTGGATTATATCCGCCTCGGCGCCTATGACCTGATCCTGCTGGACATCATGCTGCCCAAGCTGGACGGGCTCACCGTTCTGCGGCAGCTGCGAAGCGAGGGCGCGCAGACCCCTGTGCTGATGCTCACCGCCCGCACCACCGTCCCCGACAAGGTGGCCGGGCTGAACGCCGGGGCGGACGACTACCTCACCAAGCCCTTTGACCCGGAGGAGCTGCTGGCCAGAGTCGGCGCCATGACCCGCCGGAAGGGCACGATGGTGCTGAACGAAATTTCCTTTCAGGACCTGACCCTTGACCTGAACGCCGTCACCCTCCGCCGGGGCAGCCGGGACGTGCAGCTCAGCCCCAAGGAATTCGCGCTGGCGCGGCTGATGCTCTCTGAACCGAGCATGACCTACTCTAAGGACCTTCTCATCAGCCGCGCGTGGGGGCTGGATTCTGAGGCGACGGACAACAATGTAGAGGCCTACATCTCTTTCCTGCGCAAAAAGCTGCGGTATCTCGGCTCCAAGGTCAGTATCAGGAACCTACAAAAGATCGGCTACCGCTTGGAGGTCGCGCCATGAGTCCCTATCGGAAACGCTTTGTACAGTTCAACATGCTGCTCATCGGCATCATTCTGACCGTCATGGTGGCGGCAGTCGCTATTTATATGGTGAACGACTACTACAACAGTCTGCGCGTGACCATGGAGCAGGTGGTGGCGCCCCTGCAAGGCTTCTCGCAGCCGCCGAAGGGCGAGCCGCCGGAGGAAAAGCCGGGGCGGGACGGCTTTGCGCGGGAGAAGAACATCCTCACGGTGTTCTACTCCCCGGAGAGCGGCGAGTATTCCGTCCTGTCGCCCAACAACTCCTATACGGAGGCGGAGCTGCGCAGGCTTTTGAGCGCCATCGTTTCCCAAAAGGAGGACTTCGGCACCCTGCGCCAAAGCGGTGTCATCTATTATCGCAGCGGAAACGCCCCCTGCCGCATCGCCATCGCCTCCACGGATTACATCACCCGTTCCATGTTGAACTCCGCGCCGGTGCTGCTGGGGATCTGGCTGGGGGCCATGCTGCTGTTTTTCGCCGTCAGCGTCAAGCTCTCCGCCCTTGCCGCAAGGCCGATGGAGGAGGCCATGCAGCGGGAAAAGCAGTTCATCGCGGACGCCTCCCACGATTTGAAAACGCCCCTGTCCGTCATTTTGGCAAACAACGCCATTCTATCAGAGAACCCGGAAATGCCGGTGGGCAGCGTCCGCCGCTGGGTGGACGGCACGCAGGAGGCCGCCAAGCGGATGCAACAGCTCATCTCCCAAATGCTCACTCTCTCTGATGTAGAGCGGCCGGACACAGCGCTTTCCATGCAGCCCGTCGACCTTGCCGCCATCGCAACAAAGGCGGCGCTGGAGATGGAATCCCTCGCCTATGAGAAACGCGTCACGCTGGAAACAGCGCTCCCCGGGGAATGTATGCTGCGGAGCAATCCGGACTATTTGCGGCGCATCGTCAGCAGCCTGCTGGAAAACGCCCTGAAATATGAGCCAGCAGGCGGGCGGGTACGGCTGACGCTCATGCGGGACAAGCGGCGGGCGCGGCTCTCCGTTCAGAACTTCGGCAGCAGTATCCCGGAGGAAGATCTCCCCCACGTTTTCGACCGCTTTTACCGCGGCGACAAGAGCCGAAAAAACGAGTATGGCAGCTTCGGCCTTGGCCTTGCCATCACGAAGGAAATGGCGGAAAAGCTCGGCGGAGAAATTTCCGTGTCCAGCTCCGCGGAGGACGGCACTGTGTTTCAAGTCACCCTTCGTCTGTGAACGAATTTCTGCCGTAAGCGCTTTCCGATCCTGTACATATGGCTGTGCAGACAGCAAAAGTCCTCGGCCCGCTGCGGTGCAGCGATCCGAGGACTTTGGTTTGCTTGTGAGTGCCTTATCTCTTCTTGTAAACGACCAGCTCCGGGTTTTTGCCGTTTTCCTCATAGGTGCAGACCAGCAGAAACTCCATATTCGCGGCTATGCCGAAACATCGATCTCCGCCAAATTCACATTCCAGCTGGTTGCCGAGATAGGTTGCCCGGTCGTCAAGGAATTTGACGGTATCCCCGTTGGGAAGGCGGTATGCAAGGTTGATGTACTTGCCTACAAGCGCGTTGAGCTTTTCCACCTTGGGCATCCCGTCAATGTGCAGATCGTTGAATTCGTCCATCAGCGCTTGCTTGTATTTCTCAAACGCTTCCGCGCCGCCAAGGTTTTCATACCGCTTCCAATAATTGAGCTTGGGCAGCGTGTCCCGCAAATAGGCCCGCGCCTGCTCGGCGGGAAATTCCTCGCTGGCCATGTTCCGCACACAGACCTCAATCAGATCGTCTAAATCGTGGTACATATATTCGCCGTCGGCATAGCACCACTTGCAGTATTCCTCGTTGAAAAGGCCGTCCGTTTCCCTGCTGATGTCCCCGTCCGCAAGGGGCATCCCACAGCATTGACAGATCAGCTGTCTCGGTGAGCCGAGCAGCGTATTGATGGAGACATCAAATAGCTTTGAGAGCAGCTTCAGCGTTTCCGTATTCGGCGTTGTTTCGCCGTTTTCCCAGCGGGAGACCGCCTGACGGGTCACAAACACCTTTTCCGCGAGCTCGTCCTGCGACAGCCCCATCTTTGTTCTAAGCTCTAAAATCACATTTTTGGTATCCATACGATCATCACCTCGGGCCCATTATAACGCAGGGCCGGTCGGCGGGGCAAGCAACGCGCTGTTGCGGAGCCGCGCCGCAGGCTTCATTTATCGCGCAGCCGTTTCTCTCAGTCGTCTATCTCCACCTCGCACCAGAGGATCGCGCCGGTGGCGGCGTTGATCTCATAGCTGTACTCCATGCCGCCGGACTTGAACTCGACCTCGTAGATGAACATACCGTCCTCGTCGTCCAGCTCAATGTCCATGTCATACGCCTTGCTCTCACTCACGCCCGCGTGGTTCAGGGCGATGGACTTCGCCTTGGCATGACCGATGTCCGCGCTGCCGGACGGCTGGACAGGCTGGGAGGACTGGGCAGGCGGGCTGACGGGCTGAGAGGGCCTTACCGCGTCATTCCGAGCGGAAACGGTGGACGGCAGGTCCTTTTGTCCGCTGAGTACTTTTCCCGTGTAAGCGTCCACCAGATACTCAAACTCGCCCCATGCCGTGTGCAGCTCCACCTCGTAGTAGGCGAGATACTCGTCCAGCTCCGGGTCGACCTCCGCTGTGACGGAGTCCAGCGCCGTTGTTCCGGCATACTGCTCCGCGGCGTAGGCGGCGGCAGCCTTGCCGATGGGCATAGCGGGCGCGCCCGCTTCCGCAAGATCCTTCAACTCCTCCACCGAGAGCGCCGCCAGCTCATCGAACTTGAGCGTGGAATTGATGGCGAGGACACGGTTCACCAGCGCCGCCTTTCCGGTGGAAATGTTGTTTTCCCGCGCCTGCTGCTCCCGCCCCGCGTCCTGCGTCAGCGTCTGCGTCAGGACCGCCGCCTTTGCCGCGCTCGTCTGCAAAACGCCGTCCACGGCGCTCGTCAGCTCGCGCTGGAGCTTTTCCGCACGCGATGTATCCTTGTCCTCCACCGAGATCATGATGGCAGAGGAAATGCTGCTGAGATAGCCGTTGCGCACAAGACTTCCCACGATGGCGTTTACCGCCACATCGAGCTTCGCGCCCTTGAGGTCTGCGCCGTTGCCCATATCCGCAAGGATCGACTTGGCATCCTCATTGAGCGGGGTGCAGGAGAGCACCTTTTCGCTCCGATTTACCTTCAGTTCAATACTCGGGTTCACATCCAGCGACACCACGGACGCCACCGCGTTCGCCCGCTGGTAGAACACGCCTCCGCCGCCGAGCAGCGCCACCGCAAGGCAGGCGGCGATGAGCGATGTCCATCTTCTCTTTGCTGCTTTTTTCGTTGTCATGTTGATTACCGTTCCTTTCCGCTCTTCACAGCGGGAGAGAACGCCGTGCGCATCGTCCGGCGCGGTCTTTTCAAGCGCCGCAGCCAAACGCTGCTCCATTTTTTCATTGGTCATCGGGCGTCATCTCCTTCCAGAAAAATCCGCATCTTTTTCAATGCTCTGTGATATTTTGACAGGACGGTGGGAAGCGGCAGCTCCAGCAGCGCCGCGATCTCCCGATGCTTCATGCCCGTGACCGCGTGGAGCAGCACGATGCGCCGCTCTTCGTCAGCGAGGCTTGCCAATGCACCTTGCAGCAGTGCGCGCTCGTCGGCGTCTAGTCCGCACTCCTGCGCGGGAATGGCGTCCCATTCCTCCTCGCTGAGCGTGGCGTGGCTCTCCTCCCGCCGCAGGCGCATCAGGCACAGGTTTCGGCACACGGCCAGCAGCCAGCCCATGGGCGAGCCGGTGGACCGGTACTGCGCCGCGCAGTCCCACACCTGCACATAGACGTCCTGTGTGAGATCCTGCGCGTCCTGCGCGTTTTTGAGGTACGACAGCGCAAGGCCGTATACAGCCGATCTCGTGCACTGATACAGTTCCGCCAGCGCGTCGCGCTCACCGCCGGCAATGTGAACCAACAACTGCTGCAGCTCGTGTCGATCCTCTGCCGGCGCATATTCGGTTGTCATCAGCATACTGAGCATGGGCTTTTTCT
>OIXG01003078.1_pt1 | contig 11577 bp, 9 predicted proteins | sample 1587731 | NCBI WGS metagenome assembly OIXG01 (sample SAMEA3888908, study PRJEB22519) | human gut metagenome | biome: human gut; feature: human-associated habitat; material: faeces | place: Denmark | collected 2010
GTCTCACCGCGGCGCTTTATTTTTCCGTAAGTTCGTTCAAAAATTGCCAACAGTTCTTTGTCCTGCTCCAGCGTGCCGCGGTAGGCGTCGGCACGGCGGCGGCGCGCGTTGGCATCGTCCTCAGCGTCGGCTTCTTCTGTTGCCGTCTCGCCGTTCAGCCGCCGTTCCAGCCCTGTGGACAGATGTGCCCGGGCGGGCACCTCGTCCCATTTGACCAGATACCCGGCCCCGTGGGCGCAGAACACCGAATCCGCCGGGTTTTCCACATCCGCGTCGGGGTCATACCCCGCGGCGGAGACGATCTCGTCGGCGTTATGGCAGGCGTCGTACCCGGCAGGCAGCACAGCCCAGCGGCCCAGCCCGTGGGTGTAGGCCGCGACCTCCCGCGCATAGCCCCGCGCCGTCGCCACAGGCAGACGGCCCGTCAGCCGCACCGTGCCGCCTGACGTCTCCGGTGCCTCAAAGCTGCCGCACATCCTCTGCACATCGGCCATGGCACGGCCCAGCGCGTCGGCGGGCAGCTCCAACGTAAAATCATACCACGGCTCCAACAGCTGCACGCCGTCCTTCGCCTCGGCCATCCGCAGGCCCTGCCGCACGGCGCGGTAGGTCGCCTGGCGGAAGTCCCCGCCTTCGGTATGCTTCTGGTGGGCACGGCCCGCCGCCAGCGTGATCTTCACATCGGTCAGCGGCGCACCGATCAGCACGCCCGGGTGGGTGCGCTCAGCCAGATGCGTTAAGATCAGCCGCTGCCAGTTTTCGGCCAGCGTGTCGGGCGGGCAGTCCGCCGCCAGCTGCACACCGCTGCCCCGCGCCCCCGGCTCCAGCAGCAGATGTACCTCGGCATAGTGGCGCAGCGGCTCATAGTGGCCGATGCCCTCCACCGCCCTTGTCAGCGTCTCTTTATACAAAATGCCACCCTCGCTGAACGCCACGGTCAGCCCGAACCGCTCCTGCAAGATCGTCTGCAAAATTTCCAGCTGCACCTCGCCCATCAGCTGGACGTGTACCTCGCCCAGGTCATCCCGCCAGTGGACGTGCAGCTGCGGGTCCTCGCCCTCCAGCGTTTGCAGCGCCTTTAATAAGGTATGGGGGTCGGCGTCACAGTCCACGCGGTAGTTGAGCACCGGCTCCAAAAGCGGCGTCTCGGCGTCGGATTCCGCGCCAAGCCCCTGCCCGGGCCGCGTACTGACCGGCCCCGCTGCGGCCACGACCATGCCGGGCAGCGCCTCGCTGACCAGCCGGAATTTGCCGCCGTTGTACAGCCGCAGCGCGTCGGCCTTCTCGCCGCCGGGCAGCACATCTTTTACATGCAGCACGCCGCCCGTGATCTTCAGCCAGGTCAGCCGCGTGCCCGCATCCTCACTGATTTTGAACACACGCGCGCCGAATTCCGGCCACCGGAGCGGGGTGCGGGTCAGCGTCTGCAGGCCGCGCAGCAGCCCGTCCATCCCGTCCAGCCGCAGCGCCGCGCCGAAAAACACCGGAAACACCTGCCGCCGCGCAATAGCGGTCTGTATCGTTTCTGCCGCTGCTGCGCCGGTCTCAAGCACCTCGTTCATCAGCGGCTCGCTGCACAGAGCCAGCGCCTCCGGGTCGGGCGCGGCGGAAAAATCCACGCATCCGTCCCCGAACCGCCCGCGCAGCTCCCGCAGGCGCACGGCGGCGTCCGCGCCGGGCAGGTCCATCTTGTTGACAAATACAAACGTAGGTACGCGGTAACGTGCCAGCAACTTCCACAATGTCTCGGTGTGGGCCTGCACGCCGTCGGTGCCGGAGACGACCAGCACCGCGTAATCCAACACCTGCAAAGCGCGCTCGGCCTCGGCGGAAAAATCCACATGTCCGGGCGTATCCAGCAGCGTCAGCTCGGTCTCGTCGGCGCCGTCCGCGGCGGGCAGCGTCAGGACGGCCTGCTTGGCAAAGATCGTGATGCCCCGCGCCCGCTCCTGGCTGTCGGTGTCAAGAAAGGCGTCCCTGTGGTCCACGCGCCCCAGCTTGCGCAGCACCCCCGCGCGGTAAAGCAGCCCTTCGGCCAATGTAGTTTTGCCGCTGTCCACATGTGCCAGCAGCCCGACGACCAGACGTTTCATACCCGTTCCCCTTAGCTTTCAAAAATCATGCCCCTATTGTACAATTTTTCTTGTCATTTGGCAAACGCTGTGCTATACTTATCCCAAATTCACCGAGGAAGGAGAGCACCCTCTTATGCGTTGGCAGTTTGGTGTTGTGTTCCAGAAAAAAGGAAACCCCTGACCTACTGACGCTATAAGTGTGCCCTTTTTTACCTCGGTAACGCTGTAAGTGTGCAGTTTTTGCGCCCTGTGGCTTTGCCGCGGGGCGCTTTTGTTATGCAAAAAATCGGGCACGTTTTCGTATACTATCACGAAAGGGTGTTCCCCCATGAATTTACAAAAACAGCTTCGCTGCGTGTATCTGCACGCATTTACCTCTACCCTGCGCTTCACCGACGCCGTCTGGGTCGCGCTGCTGGCGGCCCGCGGCTTCTCGCTGGCACAAATTGGCCTGGCCGAGGGTGTTTTCCACGGTGTCAGCCTGCTGTGTGAGGTTCCCAGCGGCATGGCCGCCGATTTGCTGGGGCGGCGGCGCACGCTGATCTTCGGCGGTGCGCTGGGCGTTGTCTCCGCCGCCACCATGGCGTTTGCGCCCAGTCTCGCGTTCATCTGCGCGGGCATGGGGCTGAAAGCGCTGGGCTACAACCTGCTCTCCGGCACCACGGAAGCCCTGACCTACGACAGCCTGAAAACCGCCGGACGGGAGCGCGACTACATTAAAGTTGACGCCAAAGCGTCAATCTTCATGAAGCTAGCCTCCGCCCTCGGCGCACTGGCCAGCCTGCTGGCCGGGGTGCTGACCTCGGCGGGCTACTACCTTGCGGACGCCGCGGTCAGCGCCGTCTCCGCCTTGGCCGCGGCCAACCTGACCGAACCTGTCGTCACCGACGAACAGGCCGCCCGCGAGAAGCACATCTTACAAAAATTGCCCGCCCGGCTGCGTGTGCACATTTTGGACAGTCTCGACTGCCTGTGCAGCAGCACACCGGCGCGGCGCATTATCATGGCCGACGCGGTCATCTCGCTGCCGTCCTACCTGACCTCGATGTTCGTCCAGCAGCGGCTGACCCAGCAGGGCTGGGCCATGGAATGGCTGTTCCTGCCGGGTCTGCTGGCCGGGGCCGCGGGCATGGCGGGCGCATCGCTGGGCCGCCGCCTGCACCCCAAACGGCTGCGCGCGCTCTATTTCGGCTGTGCGCTGCTCGTCGGCACAGGCACGCTTCTGGCGGGCGCGGCCCCGGCGCTGCTCTGCGCCGCTGGGCCGGTACTCGTACAGGGGGCACTCTCCGTCTGGTTCCTGCACAGTATGCAGCGGCTCAACGACGCGATCCCCAGTGACCGCCGTGCAACACTCATCAGCGTGGACAGCATGGCCTACAGTCTGCTGATGATCCCCGCCAGCCCGCTTGTGGGCCTTGTGGGCGACCTGACCGGCCAGGCGGGCGCAGGGCTCTGTGTACTGTGCGCACTTGTCGTCGTCAGCGGCCTTGCGGCAGCGGGCAAAACGCGCTATAATGGGCGCGGAGCATGATTACCCGATTTTTGTAGGGGCCGATGCTCGCATCGGCTCGCAACACAGGAGGCAAAATCCAGATGACATATAAAGAAGTTTTACAGGCTGCCCAGGGTCAGATGGGCCCCTGCCGCGCCTGCCCGGTCTGCAACGGCCGCGCCTGCGGCGGCACGATCCCCGGCCCCGGTGCCAAGGGCAGCGGCACGGTGGCCGTCCGCAACTTTGACGCCTGGCGCAATGTACGGCTGAACATGGATACCATCCATGAAAATTTTGAGCCGGACACATCCCTGACGCTGTTTGGCCGTAGCTTCAAATATCCGTTCTTTGCCGGGCCTGTCGGCGCCATGGCGCTGCACTACGGCGACAAGTACAACGATCTGGACTACAACAATATCCTTGTCCCCGCCTGCGCGGCGGCTGGCATTGCCGCCTTCACCGGCGACGGCACGAACCACAAGGTCATGGAGGGCGCGGCTGCTGCCATCACGGCCTGCGGCGGCGCGGGCATCCCCACCGTCAAGCCGTGGGATAACGCCACGGTGGCCCGGAAAATAGCGCTGGCGCGCAGCTCCGGCTGCTTTGCCATGGCCATGGACATCGACGCGGCGGGCCTGCCGTTTTTACAGCACCTTGACCCGCCCGCGGGCAGTAAGACCGTGGAGCAGTTAAAAGAAATCGCCCTGGCCGCGGGCGTGCCGTTTATCTTAAAGGGCATCATGACCGTCAAAGGCGCGGAAAAGGCCATCGAGGCCGGTGCCGCGGGTATTGTTGTCTCGAACCACGGCGGGCGCGTGCTGGACGACTGCCCCGCCACGCAGGAGGTGCTGGCCGACATCGTCGCCGCCGTGGATGGCCGCGCCAAAATTCTGGTGGACGGCGGCATCCGCACCGGCAGCGACGTGTTCAAGGCGCTGGCCCTCGGCGCAGACGCCGTGCTGATCGCGCGGCCCTTCGTCACCGCCGTCTACGGTGCCGGTGCCGACGGCGTCGCCGCCTACACAGCCCAGCTCGGCAATGAGCTGGCCGACACGATGCGCCTGTGCGGTGCGCCCACGCTGGACGCCATCACCCGCGATATGGTACGGGTCATCAAGTAAAAAACACAATAAAAAATACCATGTTTCCCGGTTGCAAAAACCGTCGAAACATGGTATTCTTTTTATGCCGCTTTATGCGGCGGGCACTGCACATACGGCAGGCGGTTGGTCTCTACCCTCCGAAAGGAGGTGAGATCATGCGTTTTACATTCACGTTTTATGTTGGTCGCAAGACTATTACATTGAGCATCGTTGTAAAAAGCAAGAACCGCCACTCTGGCAAGTGACGGTTCTTAGGTTCTTACCTATCAACCCAATTTGAAAGAGACCAACCGCTTGTCGCAGTGCCTTTTTCTATACTTATTATAACGCTGTGCTGTCCCTTTGTCAAGCCGCAGCCTGCCGCCTCTTCCCTGCATAAATATTCTTTTTTCTGCAAAAATCCCCCAAACCTCTTGCATAACCCGCGGTTTTGCATTACTATTAAAGCATACCGCCGCTTTAAACCGGCAGTGTGAGGGATCTGTGCGAAGTATAGGAGGAAGTATCATGAAAAAATTCATCAGCACCGTTCTGGCACTCGGCATGGCCGCGAGCCTGGCCGCCTGCGGCGGCAGCGCATCCACGGCAGCTTCTACGGAAAGCACCGCAGCTTCCGCCGCTGAAGCCACTGCCGACAGCGACCTTGCCTACATCAAAAACAAGGGCAAAATGACCATCGGCTACACCGTCTATGAGCCGATGAACTACACTGACGCCGACGGCAATTTCACCGGCTTTGACACCGAGCTTGCCACTGCCGTCTGCGAAAAGCTGGGCGTGGAGCCCGACTTTGTTGAGATCAACTGGGACACCAAAATTGTCGAGCTGGACGCCAAGAGCATCGACTGCATCTGGAACGGCATGACCCTGACCGATGACGTCATGGCCAACACCGCCTGCACGAAGGCCTATGCCAAGAACGCGCAGGTCGTCGTCATGAAGGCCGATGCCGATTACAGCTCCACCGCCGACCTTGTCGGCAAGACCATCGTGGCCGAGGCCGGTTCCGCCGGTGAGAGCGCCATCAGCGAGGACGAGAGCCTCTCCCAGGCCGACTACGTCAGCAAGTCCGTCCAGACTGACTGCCTGATGGAGGTCGCCGCCGGTACGGCTGACGCCGCCGTGCTGGATCTGACGCTGGCCACCGCCATGATCGGCGAGGGCACCGACTACGCAAACCTCGCCATTAAGGACGAACTGAACGCCGAGGAGTACGGCGCCGCCTTCCGCAAGGACAGCGATGCCGCCGACGCCGTGAACGCCGCCTTTGACGAGCTGAAGGCCGACGACACGATGCAGGCCCTGGCCGACAAGTACAGCCTGACGCTGGCCGACTGATGGGCGAGGCAGCAGTCATCTGGGGCCGCCTGACCGAGGCGTTCTGGCTCAACTGCCAGCTGTTCGGTCTGACTCTATTGTTCGCACTGCCGCTGGGGCTGGTGGTGTCGTTCGGCTCCATGAGCAGGCTTGCCCCGCTGCGCGGCGTCGTCAAAACGTTTGTCTGGGTCATCCGCGGCACGCCGCTGATGCTGCAGATCCTGGTCATCTACTTAGGGCCCGGCCTGCTGGGCTTCACCAGCCCATGGCCGTCTGGCGGCAGCGGGCGTCTGGTCGCCGCCGTCGTGGCGTTCGCCATCAACTACGCCTGCTATTTCTCGGAAATTTACCGCGGCGGCATCGAGGCTGTGCCCAGGGGCCAGACCGAGGCCGGGCAGGTGCTGGGCATGACAAAGACCCAGATTTTCTTCCGCGTCACGCTCCTGCAGGTCATCAAGCGCATCCTGCCGCCCATGGGCAATGAGATCATCACGCTGGTCAAGGATACCTCGCTGGCGAACGTCATCGCCAACAAGGACATCATCATGATGGCGAAAGAGTACAGCGCCAAGGGCCTGATCTGGCCGCTGTTCTCCACAGCGGTGTTCTTCCTCGTGTTCGTCGGTGCGCTGACGCTGCTGTTCGGCTGGCTGGAAAAGCGGCTGGACTATTTCAAGTAAGGGGGCGCGGCTATGGCATTGTTGGAAGTAAACGGCATCGGCAAGAGCTTTGGTGCCACAAAGGTGCTGCGCGACATCTCGTTTGATCTGGCCGAAGGCGAGGCTCTCGCCATCATCGGCTCGTCCGGCTCCGGCAAAACAACGCTGCTGCGCTGTCTGAACTTTCTGGAGACCGCCGACACCGGCAGTATTACGGTAGCGGGTGAAACGCTGTGGAGCGCCGCCGACACCAAAACGCAGAGCGAAGAAGCCATCCGCAAAAAGCGGCTGCACTTCGGCCTTGTGTTCCAGAGCTTCAACCTGTTTCCCCAGTACACGGCGCTGCAGAACGTCATGCTGGCGGGCCAGCTCCTGGCGAAGGAGCGCCCCGACTACAAGCAGAACCGGCGGCAGATTCTGGCCGACATTGAAACGCAGGCAAAGGCCCTGCTGGCGCAGATGGGGCTTTCTGACCGGGAGAACCACTACCCGCACCAGCTTTCCGGCGGGCAGCAACAGCGCGTGGCGATTGCCCGCGCACTGGCGCTGCACCCGGACATCCTCTGCTTTGATGAGCCGACCTCAGCCCTTGACCCCGAGCTGACCGGCGAGGTGCTGCGCGTCCTGCGCGAGCTGGCCGAGCACAAGACGACGATGATCATCGTCACGCACGAGATGAAGTTTGCCCGCGACGCTGCGGACCGCATCCTCTTCATGGACGGCGGTGTCGTCGTCGAGCAGGGCGACGCCAAGGAGCTCATCGACCACCCCAAAGAGGAACGCACCCGGCAGTTTTTGGCAAGCTACGGGAAATAACCGAAACCGGCAGACCGTTTTCAGGCGGCCTGCCGGTTATCTTTTTCTGTAGGGAGGGGTCTTGACCCCTCCGCGGCGCTTTGCGATCGGCACTCACGGCCCGGAACGGTCAAGACCGTTCCCTACAAATCCGCGTTTCCCATTTGCGATTTTCCCTCACGGAGCCTCCGTAGGGGCGCATTCTATATGCGCCCGCGTCGTCCGCGGCGGCGGAAGCATCCCCGGGCGGACAGGAAATCCACCCCTGCAAAGCACTTTATCGCGTCAATGCGCTATTACCGCACCGCAATGCACTCGATCTCGACGAGCGCTCCCTTCGGCAGCGCGGCGATCTGCACGCAGCTGCGCGCGGGGAAGCCGCCGTGGAAGTAGCTGCCGTAAATTTCATTCACGGTGCCGAAATCCCCCAGATCCTGCACAAATACTGTCGTCTTGACGACATTGTCCAGCGTCAGACCGGCCTCCTGCAGCACAGCCTGCAGATTCTTGAGCGCCTGATGCGTCTGGGCCTGCACGCCCTCGGCCAATGCGCCGGTGGCGGGGTCCAGGCCGAGCTGGCCGCTGCAATAGACGGTGTCACCGGTGTCAACAGCCTGGGCATAGGGGCCCAGGGCGGCGGGTGCGTTCGTGGTAGCAATACGCTTCATAATACTAAACACTCCTCTATATCATTTTTCAGGCTCGTCGGTCTCGGGCGGCCATACAAAGCCGCGCCGGGCCAGACAATCCTGCAAAAACTCCGTTGCCTGCTTCGTGTAGGCGTCGTTGTCGTGGTAGTAGCTCACGGCGTGCTCTGCGCCGTGTACCGTCAAAAATTTCTTGCCTTTCGCGCGGCAGGCTTCATAGTTGCGCTTCCCCATATCATAGGGTACAAAGCCGTCCGCGTCGCCGTGGACAAACAGAATCGGCACCTTGCTCTGCGCTGCGGCGGCCTCGCAGTCGGCGTCCTCGGGGTCAAAGTGGCCGAACAGGATCGCGCCCAGCCGTCCAACCGCATAGGTCAGCTCCAGCGGCATGCCGGGCAGATACTCCGGCAGGCACTTACGGGTGATCTCCCGCGGGCTGGTGTAGCCGCAGTCTGCCACAATGCCGCAGACGTTGTCCGGCAGGTTCAGCCCGGCGGCCAGCAGCACGGTGGCCGCACCCATCGAGACGCCCATCAAAAAGATCGGCACCTCGGGGCCGAAGCGGCTCCGCGCCCAGACCGTCCAGTCGCGGGCGTCGTAGCGCTCCTTCACGCCCATCGTAATCGTATGGCCGCCGCTGTAGCCGTGGGCGCGCTGGTCGGGCAGCAGCACATTGTAGCCCAGCGCCGTACACAGCGTATAGCCGCCCAGGCCGTCCCGCTCCGCATAGCCGCGGTAGCCGTGGAAGATGATTGCCAGCGGCGCGCCGTCGGCGTGGTGGTAGTAGCGTGCGGCCAGCGGCGTACCGTCCTGCGCCGTGATGTGCACGGCCTTGAACATATCCCGCGCCAGCGCGTCGGCGTCGGGGCCCATGGCCTTGCGGTAGCACTCCCGCGTGGGCATATCCGCCGGGGAGGGCACCTTCGTCGTCGGCTTCTGGTAAAAGGCAACGCGGTAGACGGCATACGCCGCGCCCAGCACCGCCGTGCCCGCCGCGGCCCCTGCCGCCAAAAGAGGATGCTTTTTCATAATGGTCACCTCGTTTTCACTTTCCCAGATTATAACAAATTTCCCGGCATATCGCAACGATGTACCAAAAAAGTTTACACTTGCCAGCGCGGCACTTTCGCGGTATAGTAATAGCATTCCATAAATGGAGGCCGCCCCCATGAGCGAACTGACCCAGACCCTGAAGATACTCGTCACCCGCTACCCCGGCACAATGGCCGAGCTGGCCCGCAAAGCGTCGATCGACCGCTCCACGCTGTACAAAATTGTAAGCGGTCAGCGCACCCCGCGGGAGTTCCAGCTGGAGCACCTGGCCGACGCGCTGGAATTGAGCGAGGAAGAGAAATCCGCCCTGCTGCTGCAATACAAGCAGCGTGGCCGCGGCCCCGATCCCAGGCTGCGCGCCGAGCTGCACCACCTGCTGGAGGTCTCTTTCCGGGTGGAGGATTTCACCCACCGCGAGGGCCTTATCTCCAACGAAGCCGCCAGCCAGCTGCACTGCAGCGAGCAGTACATAGAGGGCAGCCGCGCAGTCGCCGCCGCCGTGGCATCGCTGGTGGCCAACCACATTCTGTCCGGCGATACCCGCCCGCTGCTCCTCTCGCCGTTCACAAACCCCACGCTGGACCATGTGCTGGTAGAACGCTTTTCGGCAGCGGACGGCGCACCCGTCGCACTGTCCCAGCTGCTGGTTTATGCCGAGAACCGCGACATTCCCCGGGAATGGGTGTCCGGCGTGTCCGTCCTGACCCGCACACTGCCGTTCCTTTTCCTGCCCAAGCTGAATTACGAGGCCCGCGTCGTGCGCCACGTCATGACCGAGCCCAGCCCCGGCACGCTGATGCCTGTCTATCTGCTGCTGCCCAAGGCCGCCGTGATGATGGACATCCAGGGCCAGAAGGCCTACATCATCATGGACCGCCGGGCCGTCGAAAATCTGCGCCTTGCGTTCAGCCGCAAATATCTCAACGCCGCATCGGTGCTGAAGCTGGCCACCGATGCCCACGACTTTTCGGAATCCATAGCGCTGTACAACGACCTCTTTTCGGAAAAGCGCCGCTGCTCCATGATCCGCTACCAGCCGCCGTTCGCCCTGTTTGCCGACGAGAAAATGGCCCTGCAGCTTGTCCGGCCCGGCGCCGCGCTGCAGTCCCTGCCCGCCCTGCTCGAACACCTGCAGATGTGGAGCGCCCAGGCCCCGGACCTCTATTTCTGTGAGGAAGGTCTTTTGCAGTTTGTACGCACCGGGAAAATGTTCGACATTCCGCCGGATCTGTGCGATACGCCGGACATTCCCACCCGCCGGGAGCTGCTCCTGCGGCTGCGCCGCGCTGCGGAGTCTGACCGCCGCACCCTGCGCATCGTGGACTCTGCCCGGCTGGCGCTGACTCCGTCGATGTGCGTCAATATTTTTCAGGGCCGCGGCGTTGTGTTCTGCCAGGCTATCCAGGAGCCGGACGAGCAGTACTGCCGCGAGTATCTGATGCAGGACCCCATCCTGACCGAAGCCCTGCTGGCCTACCTCGATGACGGCCACGCCTCTGATTGGCTGCGCAGCCAAAAATATACGCTCGACTTTATTGATTATTGTCTGCGTCTGCTGTAAAATGGAAGCAGTATCGGTCCTGCCTGTACGGCGGGGCCCTTTCTGCAAAGGAGAAAAGCAATGGCACATACCGAGACCATGCTGGAAAGCAAGGAAATCTTCAATGGCCGCGTCATCCGCGTGACCGTGGACAAGGTACAGCTTGAGGACGGCACGACCTCGACGCGGGAGATCGTCCACCACCACGGCGGCGCCTGCATCCTGCCTGTGGACGCCGACGGAAGCGTGACGATGGTACGTCAGTTCCGCTACGCCTTCGGTGAGGAGATCTGGGAGCTGCCCGCCGGCAAGCTCGAAGCGGACGAGGACCCGTTTGAGGCCGCCAAGCGCGAGCTGAGCGAGGAGTGCGGCCTGACCGCCGACAATTTTATCGACCTCGGCGTCGTCTATGCCACCGTCGGCTACGACAGCGAGAAAATCTATCTGTGGGCCGCCACCGGCCTGCACAGCACAGCGCAGCACCTCGACGCGGGCGAGTTCCTTGATGTCGTCAAAATGCCGTTCGACGAGGCTCTCGGCCTTGTGATGGACGGCACGATCAAGGACAGCAAGACCCAGGTCGCGCTGCTGAAATACGCGCAGCTGCGCTCAAAAGTCTGAATGGGCGTTGAAATTCTGGACAACGGCACCCGCGTGCTGACCGCGCCGGGCGCGACGTTCGGCACCGACGCGCTGCTGCTGGCCCGCTTCGCGCAGCCCCGCAGAAACGAGCGTGCGCTCGACCTGTGCAGCGGGTGCGGCATCGTCTCACTCGTTTGGCACGACGCCGGGCACCGCGGCCCCTGCACCGCGCTGGAGATCGACCCCGCCGCGTCCGCCCTCTGCGCCGCGGCCCTGGCCGAAAACACCGACGCCGCGCACATCGCGCCGGTCTG
>OIXG01003085.1_pt1 | contig 11565 bp, 7 predicted proteins | sample 1587731 | NCBI WGS metagenome assembly OIXG01 (sample SAMEA3888908, study PRJEB22519) | human gut metagenome | biome: human gut; feature: human-associated habitat; material: faeces | place: Denmark | collected 2010
CGCCTGGGTGTTGGACGCGTTATCCTTCATCCGCTGTTGATTCCACTCGCTGCCCAGCGTCAGGTTCTGATTAACCAGATAGTCGAAGGGAATGCTGACTTCGCTGTGCAGCATCACATCCGCCAGATCGATATCCGTGAACTGGTTGCTGTTAAAGATCCCCTCGGTGCCGCCGGCCAGGCCTTCGCCTTTGCGCGAGTTGCGGGTGCGTTCGTACTGCGCCCAGTTGCTGGTGGTCACCCCGTTGTCCCAGGCGCCGTTCCAGGTAACCGAGTAGGTGTTGCGATACAGACGGTTGGTCTCTTTGCCGTAGTTCTCTTTTACCAGGTCGTTGGAGTTGGTGTTCTGGGTGTCGCCGGCGTAGAGGTTGCCCTGGCGGCTGTAGCCGGCCTCAAACTCCAGCGACTGCATCGGAGCGAATTCCCAGCGCACCAGACCATCGATGTTTTTGTTTTTCACCCCTTCGCGCCCGGCCGGCAGAGTATCGGCATAGATCCCGGTACGCTCGGACTGATGGCCCTGGTTGATATCCCAGGCGTCGGCCTGCGTTTTGTCGAGGTTACCGAACAGGCGGAAGCTAAAATCGCCGCCCAGCGGGCCGCTGAGGCTGAAGTTAGTGCGTTTGGTGGAGCCTTCATCCTTGTGCTCCGGGGCGTTCATATAGGTGTTCCATGAGCCGTGCCACTCATCGCCGGTTTTTTTGGTGATGATATTCACCACGCCGCCGGCGGCGCCGTTGCCGTAGCGGGCGGCGGCCGGGCCGCGAATCACTTCGATACGTTCGATTATCTCCGGCGGCACCCAGCTGGTATCGCCGCGGGTGTCGCGCTCGCCGCGCCAGCCAAGGCGCACGGAGTTGCGGCTGGTGACCGGCTTGCCGTCGATCAGGATCAGGGTATTTTCCGGGCCCATGCCGCGGATATCAATCTGGCGGTTGTTGCCGCGCTGGCCGCTGGTGGAGTTGCCGGTCAGGTTGACTCCCGGCATGGTGCGAATGATCTCCGAGACGTCGCGCGCCGGGGGGCGTTTGCGGATCTCATCGGCGGTGATGGTGGAGACGCCCGGCGCCTGCAGGTTCTGCTCGGCGGCGGTGACCACCATGGTCTCTTCAGCGGCGCTGTTTTTATCGTCGGTGGCGGTTTCCGCTGCGCTTAACGGAAAAGCAACCCCGTAAATTCCCAGATTGACCAGCAAGGCCAGGGATTTGATCCTGTTATTCATTGTTATTCCTGCTTTTTGTCGCCACGTTCCCCAAACGCCCCTTCCCACCGGGAGGGGAGGCGGCATAAATGTTGCCAAAAGCGGGCAAAGGCACTCCGTCGCTGGCTGAATAAGCCCGATTTGACATGTTCTGATGAAAGACGCGCTTCCCACGGCGCGCTAATACGCTATTGCAAATGCAAATAGTTATCAATAATATTATCAATAAATAATGACAATTAATTAAAAAAGTCACGCTATACATAGGGTTAATGACAGAATGTTAAGGACAGGAAGCGAGGAGTGGTGGCAAACCCTGCGGGGGCCGCAGTGCCGCGCAGTGGATGACGCCATCGAGGTAACGTTCTGGTGGCGGGACCCGGCGGGGGATGAAACCCGCTCTCCCCATCGTCGGGTATGGCTCTATATCACCGGCGTGACCGACCACCATCAGAATGCGCGACCGCAATCGCTGCAACGTCTCCCCGGGACCGACGCCTGGTTCTGGCGCACTACACTGTCGCCGACCTGGCGCGGCAGCTACTGTTTTATTCCCTCCGACCGTGACGATGATTTTTCCCCTGAGGTGTTCAGCGCTGATGCGCCCGACCGCGCGCTGCTACGCGAAGGCTGGCGCAAACTGCTGCCGCGGGCGATAGCCGATCCGCTGAACCCGCACAGCTGGCGGGGCGGACGCGGCCATGGCGTGTCCGCCCTGGAGATGCCGCAGGCCCCCGCGCAGCCTGGCTGGGACCCGCTTAATGAGGCACATCCTGCCGCCCGTTGCCTTGAGTGGCGCAGCGCGCGTCTGGGCAACCATCGCCGGGTCTGGATCTACACCACCGGCGAGGCTGTCGACCCGCAAACGCGGCCGCTGGCGATCCTGCTCGACGGCCAATTCTGGGCCGAGAGCATGCCGGTGTGGTCGCCGCTGGCCGCCCTGACCCGCGAGGGGAGACTGCCGCCGGCGGTCTACCTGCTGATCGACGCGATCGACAACCAGCGCCGCGGGGTTGAGCTGCCCTGTCACCGCGATTTCTGGCTGGCGGTGCAGGAGGAGCTCCTGCCGCTGGTCCACGGCTATGCCCCGTTCAGCGACCGCCCGGATCGGACGGTGGTGGCCGGGCAAAGCTTCGGCGGTCTGGCGGCGATGTTCGCCGCTCTCAACTGGCCGCAGCGCTTTGGCTGCGTGCTCAGCCAGTCAGGCTCCTACTGGTGGCCGCACCGTGATGGCCGCGGGACGGGCTTTATCGGCGAACAGCTTCGCCAGGGTGAGGTGTCCGCGGCCGGGCTGCGCGTCTGGCTGGAAGCGGGCCAACGCGAACCGATCATTTTTCGCGCGAACCAGGTGCTACTGGCGCAACTCACCACAACACAGCAGACGATTTTCTGGCGTCAGGTTGACGGCGGGCATGATGCGCTTTGCTGGCGCGGCGGGCTGACGGCAGGGCTTATCCAGCTCTGGCAGCCTCTGCTGTCGCACCCTTAGCATCGCGTTTTACGACAGGAGTTTGATATGCAATTCAGTAACCCCTTCGACAATCCGCAAGGGCAGTTTTACATTCTGCGCAATGATCAACAGCAGTACAGCCTGTGGCCGGCGCACTGCGACCTGCCTGCCGGCTGGACGGTGGTGTGCCCCCCGCAGTCGGCCGAGGCCTGCAACGCCTGGCTGGCGGCCAACTGGTCGACACTGACCCCCGCCCATCATGCGTCATAAGGAGCTGACAATGACCACTCGTTTACCGCTGGTTGCCGCGCAGCCGGGGATCTGGATGGCCGAGCGCCTCTCCACTCTGCCAGGCGCCTGGAGCGTAGCCCACTATGTTGAACTACGCGGCGCCCTCGATCCGACGCTGTTGGGAAAAGCGATTGTCGCCGGTCTGCAGCAGGCGGACACCCTCAGCCTGCGCTTTGAGGAAGAGGAGGGGGAAGTCTGGCAGTGGCTGGCGGCCGACCGCACCTTTGCCGAACCGTCGATCATTGACCTGCGGACGGCGCCGGATCCGCATCGCGCCGCTACGGAGCGGATGCAGGCGGATCTGGCGCAGGATCTGCGCGTCGACGGCGGCAACCCGCTGGTGTGCCATCAGCTGCTGCGCGTCGGCGACGACCGCTGGTACTGGTATCAGCGTTATCACCACTTGCTGGTGGATGGCTTCAGCTTCCCGGCGATAACTCGGCAGATCGCCGCCATTTACCGCGCCTGGCAGCGTGGGGAAGCCACTCCTGAGTCGCCTTTCACCCCCTTCGCCGAGGTGGTGGACGAGTACCAGCGCTACGCCGGCAGCGAGGCCTGGCAGCGGGATAAAGCCTTCTGGCAGGCTCAGCGCCAGGCGTTACCGGCGCCTGCCTCACTCTCTGCCGCGCCGCTGGGCGGACGCGCCGCCGGGAGCGATATCTGGCGGATGAAGCTGGAGATGAACGCCGACGCCTTCCGCCGCCTGGCCAGCCATGCGCCGCAGTGTCAGCCCGCTGACCTGGCTCTGGCGCTCACCACGCTGTGGCTGGGGCGCCTGTGCAACCGGATGGACTACGCGGCGGGCTTTATCTTTATGCGTCGGATGGGTTCAGCCGCGCTGACCTCGACAGGGCCGGTGCTCAATGTCCTGCCTCTGGCGGTGCATATTGACGCCCGGGAGACGCTGGCGGACCTGGCGATGCGCCTCGCCGCTCAGCTGAAAAAGATGCGCCGCCATCAGCGCTATGACGCCGAGCAGATCGTCCGCGACAGCGGCAAAGCGGCAGGGGACGAACCGCTGTTCGGCCCGGTGCTGAACGTCAAAGTCTTTGATTACCAGCTGGATATCGATGGTGTGCAGGCAGTGACCCACACCCTCGCCACCGGCCCGGTCAACGATCTCGAGCTGGCGCTGTTCCCGGATGAGACCGGCGGGCTGTCGCTGGAGATCCTCGCCAACAAGGCCCGGTACGACGAAGCCGAGCTCCGTCGCCACATGGCGCGACTGACCGCGCTGCTGGCGCAGTTCGCCGCCGATCCGGCGCTGCGCTGCGGCGAAGCAGAGATGCTCTCCGCCGACGAGCTGGCCCGGCTGGCGGCGGTCAACGATACCGCTGTGCCGCTGCCTGCCACCACCCTCAGCGCGCTGGTGGCCGACCAGGCGCGGAAGACCCCGGATGCGCCGGCGCTGGCGGACGCCCGCTGGCAGTTCAGCTATCGCGAGATGCGTCAGCAGGTGGTGGCGCTCGCGCAGCTGCTGCGTCAGCGCGGCGTGAAGCCTGGGGACAGCGTGGCGGTGGCCCTGCCGCGCTCGGTGTTCCTGACCCTGGCGCTGCACGGCATTGTCGAAGCGGGGGCCGCCTGGCTGCCGCTGGACACCGGCTACCCGGACGACCGCCTGCGGATGATGCTGGAAGACGCCCGGCCGTCGCTGCTGATCACCTCGGAGGACCAGCTGGCCCGCTTCAGCGATATTCCGGGGCTGGAAAGCCTCTGCTACCAGCAGCCGCTGGCCGCCGGGGATGACGCGCCGCTGGCGCTGTCAAAACCAGACCATACCGCCTACATCATCTTTACCTCCGGCTCCACCGGGCGGCCGAAAGGGGTGATGGTCGGCCAGACCGCCATCGTCAACCGCCTGCTGTGGATGCAGGATCGCTATCCGTTATCTGCCGACGACGTGGTGGCGCAGAAAACGCCGTGCAGTTTCGACGTTTCGGTGTGGGAGTTCTGGTGGCCGTTTATCGCCGGCTCGCAGCTGGTGATGGCCGAGCCGGAGGCGCACCGCGACCCGCAGGCGATGCAGCAGTTCTTCGCCCGCTACGGCGTGACCACCACCCACTTTGTGCCGTCGATGCTGGCGGCGTTTGTCGCCTCGCTGGATGCGGACAGCGTGGCCGCCTGCCGCACGCTGCGGCGGGTATTCTGCAGCGGCGAAGCGCTGCCGACGGAATTGTGCCGCGAGTGGGAGCGCTTAACCGGCGCGCCGCTGCATAACCTGTACGGCCCGACGGAGGCGGCGGTGGACGTCAGCTGGTACCCGGCCTGCGGATCTGAGCTGGCGGCGGTGACCGGCAGCAGCGTGCCGATTGGCTGGCCGGTGTGGAACACCGGGCTGCGCATTCTCGATGCCGCGATGCGCCCGGTGCCGCCGGGGGTGGCGGGGGATCTTTATCTCACCGGCATCCAGCTGGCGCAGGGCTATCTGGGGCGCCCGGATCTCACCGCCAGCCGCTTTATCGCCGACCCGTTTGCCCCCGGCGAGCGGATGTATCGCACCGGCGACGTGGCGCGCTGGCTGACGAACGGCGCGGTGGAGTACCTTGGCCGCAGCGACGATCAGCTGAAGATCCGCGGGCAGCGCATCGAGCTTGGCGAGATTGATCGGGTGATGTTGGCCCTGCCGGACGTGGGGCAGGCGGTGAGTCACGCCTGCGTCTTCAACCAGGCGGCGGCGACCGGCGGTGATGCCCGACAGCTGGTGGGCTATCTGGTCTCTGACTCCGGCCTGCCGCTGGATACCGCGGCGCTGAAAGCGCGGCTGGCGGAACAGCTGCCGCCGCATATGGTGCCGGTGGTGCTGATGCAGCTCGCTGAGCTGCCGCTGAGCGCCAACGGCAAACTGGACCGCAAAGCGCTGCCGCTGCCGACCCTCGGCGGCGAGCGCAGCGGCCGGCCGCCGGAGCCCGGCATGGAAACTCTTGTCGCCGCCGCCTTCAGCCAGCTGCTGGGCTGCGAGGTGAACGATATCGACGCCGATTTCTTCGCCCTTGGCGGTCATTCGCTGCTGGCGATGCGCCTGGCGGCACAGCTCAGCCGCCAGCTGGCGCGGCAGGTGACCCCGGGGCAGGTGATGGTGGCCTCGACGGTGGGCAAACTGAGCGCGCTGCTGGCCGCCGATCTCAGCGATGAGCAGGCCCAGCGCCTGGGGCTGGATACGCTTCTGCCGCTGCGCGAGAGCGACGGCCCGACGCTGTTCTGCTTCCATCCCGCCTCCGGCTTCGCCTGGCAGTTCAGCGTGCTGGCGCGCTATCTCAGCCCGCGCTGGTCGATTACCGGTATTCAGTCGCCGCGCCCGCAGGGGCCGATGGCCAGCGCCGCCAGCCTCGACGAGGTCTGCGAGCATCATCTGCAAACGCTGTTGGCGCAGCAGCCGCACGGCCCTTATTACCTGTTCGGGTATTCGTTGGGCGGCACCTTAGCCCAGGGGATTGCCGCCCGCTTGCGCCAGCGCGGCGAAGCGGTGGCCTTCCTCGGCCTGCTGGATACCTGGCCGCCGGAGACGCAAAACTGGGCAGAGAAAGAGGCCAACGGGCTGGATCCCGAGGTACTGGCGGAGATCGACCGCGAGCGCGAAGCATTCCTCGCCGCCCAGCAGGGGCAAGCCTCCGGCGAGCTGTTCAGCGCTATCGAAGGCAACTATGCCGATGCGGTGCGGCTGTTAACTACTGCCCACAGCGCGAAGTTTGACGGCAAGGCGACGCTGTTCGTGGCGGAGAAGACGCGGCAGGAGGGGATGGATCCGCAGGTCGTATGGGGCCCGTGGGTGGGGGAACTGGAGGTGTTCAGCCAGAACTGCGCCCACGTCGATATCATCTCCCCGCAGGCCTTTGAGGCCATCGGTCCGGTGGTCAGGGAGATTCTGGGGTAACGGTTGAGTTCGGGCTACAGCAGGTAGCCCGGCTCAGCGTAGCGCAAGCCGGGGAAAGAGGAGATTACCGGCGGCCCAGCGGGACCACCAGCGGCGTATGCGCCACCGGATCTTCAATGATCGTGCAGCGCAGACCGTAAATCCGTTCAATCAGATCGGCGGTGACGATCTCCTTCGGCGCCCCCTCGGCGACGATCCTGCCGTCGCGCAGGGCGATCAGGTGGGTGGCGTAGCGGCAGGCCTGGTTAAGATCGTGCAGCACCGCCGCCAGGGTATAGCCCTTCTCGCGATTCAGCTCGCTCAACAGCTCCAGCAGGTCGATCTGATGGCTGATGTCCAGCCAGGTGGTCGGCTCATCCAGCAGCATAATCGCCGTTTCCTGGGCCAGCACCATCGCAATCCACGCCCGCTGCCGCTGGCCGCCGGAAAGCGTGTCGACGCTCTGCAGCGCCAGATCGCTGATCCCGGTCGCCCGCATCGCCTTGTTCACCGCCTCTTCATCTTCTTTGCGCCAGCGGGTAAACAGCGGCTGGTGCGGATAGCGCCCGCGGGCCACCAGCTCCTGCACCGTGATATCGCCAGGGGTGGTGGCATTCTGCGCCAGCAGCCCGATGCGGCGGGCAACCTCTTTACTGGCGTACTGCTGGATCTGCGCGCCGTCGAGCCAGACGTGGCCGCTGGCGGGCGTCATCAGGCGACTGAGGGTGCGCAATAGCGTCGACTTGCCGCAGCCGTTGGGACCGATAATGGCGGTGAAGTGACCGTCAGGGATGGTCACGTTCAGCGACTCGGCGATGGTCTTGTTCCCGTAGGCCAGGGTTAACTGCTCGCCGCGCAAACGGGAGGGGACAGCACTCATTTTTTGCGGGACTCCTGAATCAACAATGCAATAAGGTAAATACCGCCGAGGCTGACGGTTAACACGCCAACCGGCAGCTGCCACGGCATAAACAGCCGTTGGGCGCCGTAATCGGCCAGCGCCAGCAGCAGCGCGCCGCACAGGGCCGACTGGGTCAGTCCCCAGCGGGCCGTGCCGCTCAGGCGGCGGGCGATATGCGGCGCCACCAGCGCGATAAATGAGATCGGCCCGGCCAGCGCCGTCGAGGCGGCGGTGAGCACCACCGCCACCAGCATCAGCAGCAGGCGCGAACGCTCGACCTGCACCCCCAGCGCGCAGGCGGTATCGTCGCCCATCTCCAGCAGCCGCATCCGGCGAACCAGCAGGGCGCTGCCCACCAGCATCAACAGGATCAGCGGCGCCGACGGCCAGGTTTTACCCCAGGTCAGGCCGTTAAGCGATCCGGCGTTCCACAGGCCCGCAGAAAGGGCGGTCTCCAGCGAGGCGCGCAGCAGCAGCCAGGTGTTGAATGCCACCAGCATGGCGCGCACGCCGATGCCGATAATGATCAGGCGGAAGGTTTCGATCCCGTTGCGCCAGGCCAGCAGCCAGACCACCAGCGAGGTCAGCACCCCGCCGGCCATCGCCGCCAGGGCGATCGCCGTCAGGTTCTGGCCGAAGAGGACCATTGCCACCAGCACGCCGCTCCAGGCGCCGGTGTTAAAGCCCATCACGTCCGGGCTGCCGAGCGGTTACGGGTCAGCGACTGGAAAATGGCGCCGCTGACGCCGAGCGCGGCGCCGATGAGCAGCGCCATTAACACCCGCGGCAGCCGCCATTCGTTCACCACCATCGCGACGTTGCGCGGCGCATCGCCGAACAGCGCCGAGAACACCTGGTCAATCGTCAGGGGCACCGGGCCTTGCGCCAGCCCGAGCAGGGAAATCAGCAGGCTGGCGGCCATTAGCAGCAGACAGCTGGCTATCAGGCGGCGGGACGGGGCAATCACAGGCCACCTCCCCGCGGCTGGCGGCGCACCAGCCAGATCAGCACCGGCGCGCCGAGAAAGGCGCTCACCACCGATACCCGCAGTTCGCCGGGCACCAGCAGGCGGCCAATCACGTCGGCAAACAGCAGCAGGGCCGGGGTGGCGAGCAGGGTGACCGGCAGCGACCAGCGATGATCGGCCCCCACCAGCCAGCGCGCCATATGCGGCATCATCAGGCCGATAAAGGCGATGGGGCCGACGACGGCGGTGGCGCTGCCGCACAGGACGGTGATGACGATCAGGCCGATCAGCTGGGTGCGGGCGACGCGGCTGCCGAGGGCGGTGGCGGTATCGTTGCCCAGGCTCAGGCTGTTCAGCGCCCGGCTCAGCAGCAGAGCGGCGATCCCCGCCACCACTACCGGCAGCAGGACAATTTTCAGCGTTTGCAGGGTGCGGATATCCAGCGAACCGGCCTGCCAGAAGCGTAGCTGATCGTAGACGTCCGGGTTGAGCAGGGCGATGCCGTTGGACAGCCCCTCGAGTACCGCCGCAAGGGCGACCCCGGCGAGAGTGAGGCGCACCGGGCTCAGCTGACCGCCGCCCTGGCTGCCGGTAAAGGCTACCAGCAGCGAGGCGCAGAGCGCGCCGCAGAACGCCAGCAGCAGCTGCTCCTGCGGGGAAGTGATCCCGAACAGCGCCGCGCCGAGGACGATGGCGAAGCTGGCGCCGGAGTTGACCCCCAGCAGGCCGGGGTCGGCCAACGGGTTGCGGGTGAGCGTTTGCATCAGCGCGCCGGCGAGGCCGAGGGCGACGCCGGCCAGCAGACCGGCCAGAGTGCGCGGCAGGCGCGCGTCCAGCACAATAGTGCAATCAGCGCTTTGACAGGTTCCGCTGAAGGCGGTGAATACCGTGCCGATCGGCAACGATTTGGCGCCGATGGTCAGGCTAAGCGCGGCGGCTAAGGCGAGTAATAGCAACAATCCGGGCACGGCGACAGAGCGTACCGCGGTCGTAGAAAACGACATAACTGACATCCCTGATATGATAATGATAGTAATTATCGTTATCGATTTTATTCAGCTATGGTAGCATGACCCACAGTAAAAAGGGTATTAAAAATAACGACAAGGCGCTGTAATGAACCGACAATCCTGGCTGCTCAATCTCAGCCTGCTGAAAACTCACCCGGCGTTTCGCGCCGTTTTTATCGCTCGCTTTATCTCTATTCTGTCGCTTGGCCTGCTGGGCGTGGCCATCCCGGTGCAGATCCAGATGATGACCCATTCGACCTGGCAGGTCGGGCTGTCGGTGACGCTGACCGGGGCGTCGATGTTTGTTGGTCTGATGGTGGGGGGCGTGCTGGCTGACCGCTATGAACGTAAACGCCTGATCCTGTTGGCGCGCGGCACCTGCGGCGTGGGCTTTGTCGGCCTGTGTCTGAACGCCCTGTTGCCGGAGCCGTCGCTGGCGGCGATCTACCTGCTGGGGATCTGGGATGGGTTCTTCGCCTCGCTGGGGGTGACAGCGCTGCTGGCGGCGACCCCGGCGCTGGTGGGGCGGGAAAACCTGATGCAGGCCGGGGCCATCACCATGTTGACGGTGCGCCTTGGCTCAGTGATTTCGCCGATGATCGGCGGCCTGCTGCTGGCCACCGGCGGCGTGGCGTGGAACTTCGGCCTGGCGGCGGCGGGGACCTTTATCACCACCTTAACCCTGCTGCGTCTGCCGCAGCTGCCGCCGCCTCCGCAGCCGCGCGAGCATCCGCTGCGCTCCCTGCTGGCGGGGCTGACCTTCCTCTGCCGGAGTCCGCTTATCGGCGGGATTGCGCTGCTTGGCGGTCTGCTGACCATGGCCAGCGCGGTGCGGGTGCTCTATCCGGCGCTGGCCGGTAGCTGGCAGATGTCGGCCGGACAGATTGGCCTGCTGTACGCCGCTATTCCGCTCGGTGCGGCGCTGGGGGCGTTGACCAGCGGCCAGCTGGCCCAGACGGTGCGGCCGGGCGCGCTGATGCTGGCGACCACGGTGGGATCGTTTGTCGCCATTGCGCTGTTCAGCCTGATGCCGCACTGGGCATTGGGCGCGCTGTGCCTGGCGCTGTTTGGCTGGCTGAGCGCTATTAGCTCGCTGCTGCAGTACACCCTGATCCAGACCCAGACGCCGGAACATATGCTCGGGCGGATTAACGGTCTGTGGACCGCGCAAAACGTCACCGGCGACGCCATCGGCGCGGCGCTGCTCGGCAAACAATACAAATGATTTTCCAGGAGGCTTCATGAGCGGGATACACGAGCTGCGGGCGTACTGCGAATCGATCGGGTGCGCCTGCCATGCGGACGAACCGATGTCCAGGCACACGTCGTTTAAAATCGGGGGGCCGGCCGACCTGCTGGTCCGCCCGGCGGACGCTGAGACGGCCGCGAAGGTTATGCGGCGGGCGGGGGAGCTGGGCGTTGCGCTCACGATCATCGGCAGGGGGTCCGACCTGCTCGTCTCGGACGAGGGGATCCGGGGCGCGGTGCTCTCCTTCGACGAGCAGGCCGCGAAGCCCGGGATGCAAGGCCCGGAGACGATCTTCTGCCCCGCGGGCGCGAGCCTGACGGCGCTCTGCGTCTTCGCGTGGCAGCGGGGGCTGTCGGGGCTGGAATTCGCCTACGGCATCCCCGGCAGCGTGGGCGGCGCGGTCTATATGAACGCGGGCGCCTACGGCGGCGAGATGAAGGATGTGCTTGAAAGCGTCCGCTGTCTCACGCCGGAGGGCGGGGAACGCGTCCTCGGCGCCGCGGAGCTGGAGCTCTCCTACCGGCACAGCTGGTTTACCGGCCGTCCCGGGCATCTCATCACCGGCGCGGCTTTCCGGCTCCAAAAGGGCGACCCCGCCGCCATCCGCGCCAAAATGGACGATCTCATGGAGCGCCGGAAGCAGAAGC
>OIXG01003088.1_pt1 | contig 11555 bp, 8 predicted proteins | sample 1587731 | NCBI WGS metagenome assembly OIXG01 (sample SAMEA3888908, study PRJEB22519) | human gut metagenome | biome: human gut; feature: human-associated habitat; material: faeces | place: Denmark | collected 2010
AAAACTGGAAAGACCATTTACAAAAAGGCGGCTCGCTGATGATTGTTATACTGGGAAATATACTGTATGCCCTGGCTGTAAAGCTGTTTTTAATGCCTGCGGGCCTGCTTACAGGGGGGACGACAGGTATCGGTCTGGCATTAAACAGGAGCTTTGGAATACCGGTAGCAACTTTTGTACTTATATTTAATGTAACCATGCTTCTCATCGGCTGGAAGGTCATGGGACGAAAATTTGCTCTGACAACCGTTGTAAGTACCTTCGTATATCCGATTGCACTGGGATTTTTTGAGAAAGTTTTTGGAGATCTGGTGCTTACCCAGGATCTGTTTTTATGTACCATCTTTTCCGGATTGGGAATTGGCGGTTCTTTAGGCATTGTGATCCGTGCAGGGGCTTCCACAGGAGGAATGGATATCCCGCCGCTGGTGTTGAACCATTACTTTAAAATTCCTGTTTCCGTTTCCATGTATGTGTTTGATTTCTGCATTTTACTGGCCCAGGCAGTGGGAAATCCACCGGAGAAAGTACTGTATGGCCTGATCCTGGTAATGACATATACACTGGTGTTAGATAAACTAATGCTTATGGGAACCACCCGTACAGAAGTAAGAGTCATCAGTGAACGTGCCCAGGAGATAAGGGAAGCTATTTTAGCGGAAATGGACCGCGGCGTTACCATGCTTTCCGGCGAGACCGGCTATTTAAAACAGGAGACCCAGATGATCTTCAGTGTAATCTCCAACAGGGAGGTTCCAAAGATCGAAAAGCTGATCCACACCATTGATCCGGAAAGCTTTATGGTAGTAAACCGTGTCAGCGAAGTAAGCGGCCGTGGATTTTCCATGAAAAAGCGGTACAGATAAATTTCACCGTTGACATTTTGCAGTCTGCTGTGTTATTTTAAGTTTAGATATCAGGGAGTAGTTCACACAGATTTTTCTGTGTTGTGCTGGTCGTCATCACGCGGCAGGATAATGAAGATACATTAGGCCTGCAGCCGGGCAGTACACATGTATATGGAGCGAGACTTTTATTGCATATTTTTGGTGCAATAAAAGTCCCGCTCTTTTGTTTTTCTGGAACATTTCCGATCATACTAAAACAAAGGAGAGAACATTATGACAGAGAAAAATATGTGGAACCTGTCACCGCAGGAGGCGCTAAAAGCCTGTCAGGCATCAGAACAGGGACTGACTACAGAACAGGCAGAAAAGATCCGTCTGGAAAAAGGGGAAAATGTACTCTTAGAGGAAAAAAAGAAAAGTGCTTTTCAGGTCTTTTTAGACCAGTTTAAGGATCTGATGGTAGTGATCCTGATCGGTGCAGCTATCATATCCATGTTTTCTGGAAATGAAGAAAGCACCATTGTTATTTTTGCAGTCCTTGTGATGAATGCGGTCCTTGGAACTGTGCAGCATATGAAGGCAGAAAAGTCCTTAGAGAGTTTAAAACAGCTGTCTGCGCCGGATGCCAAGGTTATAAGAGATGGCAGAAAGCAGGAAATACCGGCAAAAGATGTAGTTCCGGGGGATATCCTGGAATTAGAGGCTGGGGACATGGTGGCTGCAGACGGAAGGATCCTTCATAATTATTCCCTGCAGGTCAATGAAAGCTCCCTTACGGGAGAGTCTACTAATGTAGATAAGCAGGAGATGGCACTAAATGGAGAGGCAGCGCTGGCAGACCGCACCAATATGGTCTATTCCGGCAGCCTAGTAACTTACGGAAGAGCCACTGTTCTTGTTACAGCAACAGGTATGAATACGGAGATCGGTAAAATAGCAGGGCTGATGAACGGGGCAGAAGAACGGAAAACACCGTTACAGAAAAGCCTGGATCAGTTCAGTGGAAAACTGGCAGTCCTGATCATGGTAGTCTGTGCCCTGGTGTTTGCCCTTTGCATGTTCCGGAAAATGAGCCTTCTGGATGCACTGTTATTTGCAGTAGCCCTGGCAGTAGCAGCGATCCCGGAAGCACTGACTTCCATCGTTACCATTGTCCAGGCATTTGGAACCCAGAAAATGGCAAAAGAAAATGCCATTATCAAGAAATTAAAGGCAGTGGAAAGCTTAGGCTGTGTATCTGTGATCTGTTCTGACAAAACAGGAACACTGACCCAGAATAAGATGACGGTACAGCAGGTTTATGTAGATGGAAAGGTGATCGACGGGAAAGAGTTAGATCTTACAGACCAGACACAGCGTTATCTTCTTTATGATGCAGTACTGACCAATGATTCCAGCATTGTAGACGGCAAAGGAATTGGTGATCCGACAGAATACGCTCTTTTGGAGATGTTTCGTAAGATCCAGGTCCTTCCGGACAGCTATTTTGGAAAAATGGGAATGCATGAGGATGCGTTAAGAAAGGTAATGGACCGTATAGAAGAGGTCCCTTTTGACTCTGACCGGAAACTGATGAGTACAAAATACCGGATCCACGGGGTGCCTACGATCCTTACAAAAGGTGCGGTAGATGTTCTGTTAGACCGCTGCGTATCTGTGCGCTATGGTGATGGGATCCGTCCTATGACAGAGGAAGAAAAAGAAAAGATCCGCCTGCAGAACCAGCACTTTTCAGAAAATGGTCTCCGTGTTCTGGCCTTTGCCTATAAGGAGTCCAATGAAATGCTCTGCGCCCAGGCAGAATGTGGATATGTATTCCTGGGACTGATCTCCATGGTAGATCCTCCAAGACCGGAGTCTGTAAAGGCAGTGGCAGAGGCAAAGCAGGCAGGCATTAAGACAGTTATGATCACAGGCGACCATAAGGTAACGGCAACAGCCATTGCAAAGCAGATCGGCATTTTTGAGGAAGGGGATCTGGCACTTACTGGTATGGAATTAGATGCCATGAGTGAAGAAGAACTGGATCAGAAGATTGATAAAATATCCGTTTACGCCAGAGTTTCACCGGAAAATAAGATCCGCATTGTAGAAGGCTGGCAGAGACGGGGAAATATCGTTTCCATGACAGGAGACGGTGTGAATGATGCCCCGGCACTGAAAAAAGCAGATATTGGTGTTGCCATGGGAATTACAGGAACAGAGGTTTCCAAGGACGCTGCTGCCATGATCCTGGCAGATGATAACTTTGCTACGATCATTAAAGCTGTGGCAAATGGAAGAAATGTATACAGAAATATTAAAAATGCAGTGCTGTATCTTCTTTCCGGCAATACAGCTGCTATCTTTGCTGTATTATATACTTCCCTTATGGCTTTACCGGTGCCTTTCGCTCCGGTGCAGTTGCTGTTTATCAACCTTCTGACTGACTCCCTTCCGGCCCTTGCCATTGGCATGGAACCGGCAGATGAAGGCCTTTTAAAAGAAAAGCCGAGAGATCCGAAAGAAGGGCTGATGACAAAAGATTTCATGATCCAGATGGCAGCCCAGGGTGTGTTGATCGCAGCAGTAGTCATAACTGCTTTTTATCTGGGATTAAGAAGTAGCGCAGCAATGGCATCTACCATGGCATTTTCCACTTTAACACTGGCAAGACTGTTCCACGGATTTAACTGCAGGGGAAAGAAATCCATTTTTAAACTGGGCTTTGGCACCAATCCTTACAGTCTTTACGCTTTCGGAGCAGGTGCTCTGCTTTTAGGACTGGTGATTTTCATTCCTGGACTTCACCGTCTGTTCCAGGTACAGAGTATGCCGGTGGTATCTCTGCTCCAGGTGGCAGTTTTAGCGTTCATCCCGACTCTTATGATCCAGATGAAACGGCTGATCTGCAAAAAATGATGTGCAAAAACAATTGTAAATACAGAGCAGATCTATCGGAAATGTAAAAATTTGTAAAAAACACAAAAACAACTTGAAACCTACTGGAAAAGTAGGTAATATAAAGGGCAGCTATTAAGTTAGCTGCTCTTTTATGTTGTCATGCATCTGGAAAAAGCTTCCAGCGGCAGGTTTTATAAGTTTTGTGCGAAATGAGCAAAAAGAAAGTGCTTACAAAAAATAAGTTGTGCAAAGTATAAAGAAACTTGTTGACATTGGGCCGGATAAGGACTACAATGGTTGTAATAATATTAAAGATAATATTAAAAAGAATATTATAGGAGGATTAATAAAATGACAAAGCGCGAAAGAGTAATTGCAGCAATCGAAGGAAAGAAAGTAGATGCCATCCCGTCTTCATTCTCTCTGCACTTCCCAAAGAACCAGGCAGTAGGTGATGAGGCAGTAGCAGCTCATCTGAAATTCTTCAAAGAGACCGATACTGATATCGTAAAGGTTATGAATGAGCATCTGGTTCCTTACTATGGAATGATCCGCACACCAAAGGATTACTATGAACTGATCCCATCCTTCAGCAGAAACACCAACATCATCGAAGATCAGATCGAAATGACCAAGAAGATCATGGACGGAGTTGATAAGGACGCTTTCACCATGGGTACTTTACATGGTATGTGTGCTTCCGGTATCCATCCATTAGAGAAGATGGGTGAAGGCTACAACTACGATCAGGTTCGTCAGATGCAGGTAGACTTCCTCCGTTGGGATGAGAAAAAGATGTTAGACTCTATGGAAAGAATTGCAGATGGTATGTGCATCCTGGCTGAAAGATACATCAAGGACGCAGGCGTTGACTCTGTATACTATGCAGGTTTAGGCGCAGAGACCAGATGGTACACTGATGAAGAATTCGCAAAATGGATCAAACCATTTGACTTAAAGATCATGAAGGCAATCAAAGATGCAGGCGGCTACTGCTTCTTACATATGTGCAAGAGCGGCCTGAACATGAAGAGATACGATGAAGATTACGCTGCACTGGCAGATGTTGTAAACTGGGGCGTATACGAAGCACCAATGACTCTGGCAGACGGCAAGAAGCAGTTCCCGGGAAAGACCATCCTTGGCGGATTAGAGAACAGAAGCGGTGTTCTGGTAGATGGTGACGAGTACGACGTAAGAAGAGAAGTTATCAAGGTTGTTGAGAACTTCGGCAGAGAAGGATTTATCCTTGGCGCAGACTGCACACTGGCAACTGAGCAGGATCTGAAGCTGGTAAGAGCTGCAGTAGAGCAGGCAAGAAGCTTATAATTTACAGATCTTAAGAAAAGAGGGATGCAAATGCTCAGATATATAGGAAAAAGAATATTAATTGCAATACCTACTTTTTTGGGGATCACGGTTTTAGTATATGTGCTTTCTTCAATGGCTCCTGGTACACCTCTGGAAATGATCTTCAATGATCCTAATGCCACAGCAGAACAGATGGCAGCGATGAAAGCAAAGCTGGGACTGGATCAGCCGGTCATGATACAGTATTTTAACTGGCTGGTACAGCTCCTGCATGGAAATATGGGTGCATCTTACCGAACAGGACACGCCGTTTGGGCAGATATCTCCGAGCGTATCGGACCGACACTGCTCCTTACCATGTCCTCTCTGGTGTTCTCCATCCTGATCGCAATTCCTCTGGGAATCATGTCCGCATACAAGCCTTATACAGCCTGGGACTACATTTCCTCTGCGTTTTCCTTTATCGGAGCAGCCATCCCAAACTTCTTTGCAGGACTGGTATTTGTATATCTCCTTTCTGTAGTATTGAAGATCTTCCCAAGTGGAGGTATGTACGATACATCAGGTGTCAGAACCCTTCCGATGCTGTTACATCACCTATTCCTTCCAATGCTGGTCCTTTCCATCCAGCAGGTAGGAAGTCTGATCCGTCAGACCCGAGGCGCTATGCTTGATGTACTTCAGGAAGATTACATCCGTACTGCAAGAGCAAAAGGCGCGTTAGAAGGCAGAGTGCTTTTTAAACATGCTCTTCAGAACGCATTTATCCCGATCATCACCCGTATTGGTATGATGATCCCATTCTTAGTAGGCGGCGCTGTTGTTACAGAACAGATCTTTGCATGGCCGGGACTTGGAAGCCTGATGGTACTTTCCATCAACTCCCGTGATTATCCGGTGATCATGGGTATCACTGTTTTCATTGCAGCAGCTGTACTGATCGGTAACATGATCGTAGATCTTGTTTATGGTCTCTTAGACCCGAAGATCCGTTATTCATAGGAGAGGAGTAGACGTAATGGCGAAAGAAAATAACAGAAGCTCCTATTTCGGGGACGTAGTCAAAAAATTCCTGGCCCACAGACTGGCTATGATGGGCACTATCGTACTGATCCTGGAAGTACTGGCAGTTGTCTTACTTCCATCGATCATGAAGTTAGATCCTTATTCCATGGACTACATGGCATTTGGCGGTGCTCCTTCAGCTGAACATCTGTTAGGCTGTGATGACGTAGGAAGAGACTTATTTGCCAGACTTATCTTTGGTGGCCGTGTATCACTGATGGTTGGTATCTGTTCCGCACTGATCAGTTTGGCCATCGGTGTTCCGTTGGGATTGTTTGCCGGATATTTCAGAGGCGCAGTGGAAACCGTTATCATGAGATGTGCAGACATCTTCATGTCATTCCCTAACATGATCCTGATCCTGGTTTTAGCCAGTGTTTTAGGACAGTCCGTAACAACTGTTACATTAGTAATCGGATTTCTTGGCTGGACAGAGTTTGCCAGACTGATCTATGCAAGCGTATTGTCTGTCAGGGAAAAGGATTACGTAGAATCAGCAAAAGCAATTGGTGCAAAGAACGGCACGATCTTACTTCGGTACGTTCTGCCAAACTCATTTGCACCGGTTATCATTTCCTTTACATTCAGAACCGCTCAGGCGATCATTACAGAGTCATCCTTAAGTTTCTTAGGACTTGGCGTACAGCCTCCGGAAGCTTCCTGGGGAAACATCCTTTATTATGCACAGTCCATCAGTGTCCTGTCCACAAAGCTGTATATGTGGGTACCCGCCGGTGTTGTACTGGTCCTTACTGTATTGAGCATTAACTTCATTGGTGACGGCATCCGTGATGCTCTTGATACCAAGATGAAGATTTAACGCTATATAGTTTTATGCCCTCTCTGAGAGGACATCTTACGAAAAGGAGGAAAAACATGAAAAAAAGTAACCTTTTAAAGAAGGCTGTGTCAGTGTTATTAGTAGCATCTGCACTGGCAGGTTGCGGCAGCTCTGCATCACAGACAGCTACCACAGCGGCTCCGGCAGCAGCTGGAACTGAAACAAGCGAAGCAGCTACAGAAGCTGCCAGCTCAGAAAGCTCAGCAGAACCTGGCACCATTACCATGGCAATGGTTTCTGCATGGGATTCCATTATCCCATTTGATACTACAAGCTCTTATTCAGATGTAGTTCTGGATCTGATCTATGACAAGCTGGTATATCTGAAGCAGGACGGTACTTATGAACCAAGACTGGCTGATAAGTGGAGCATGAGCGATGACAACAAGGTATTGACTGTACACCTGAATGAAAATGCAAAATGGCAGGATGGCGAGCCTGTAACTGCAGATGACGTAGTATTCACCATGCAGGTTTACAACTCCCCAAGCGCAGCTGTTGTAAGACAGAACAACGTAAGCCCATTCGCAGGATTTAAAGAGGGCGATGACAGCCTTCAGGTAAAGGCAGTAGACGAGCATACAGTAGAAATGACCTGTGCAGAGCCTACCAATATGGATTTCCTCTTTTTTATCAAGTTCAGAGATATCTATATCCTTCCAAAGCATCTGTTAGGCGATACACCATATGCTGATATCAGAAACAACAGCTACTGGGAGAAACCAATCGGTTCCGGTCCATGTATCTATGAGAGCCAGATCAGCGGCGAGCGTATGGAATTCAAGGCAAACAAAGACTACTACTTAAAGACTCCTCAGTGGGATCGTTTCGTAGTAAAAGTTGTTGCTACACCTAGCCTTCTGTCCGGTCTGATGAACAACGAGATCGATATCCTGGCTGGAAACGTTGCTTCCCTTCAGTTATCTGACTGGGATATGGCACAGCAGCAGCAGAACCTGACCTGCGTATCTACAGAGTCTGTAGGATACCAGTACATGGCGATCAATACCGAAAAAGATTATCTGCCACCAAAGGTTAGACAGGCAATTGACATGGCCATCAACAGAGACGCGATCGTTTCCGGTCTGTTAAAGGGCGAAGGCGAGCCGGCATTTGGACCATTTGCAACAAGCCACAAGTACTATGATGATGTAGTAAACGTAGGATACAACCCAGAAAAGGCAAAAGAGCTGTTAGCAGAAGCTGGCTGGGATGGTTCCCACGAATTAGTATTCTCTGTACCTACAGGTAACAGCATCAGAGAGCAGGCTGCAGTTATCATCCAGCAGAATCTTCAGGAAGTTGGTATCAAGACAAAGATCGAGTCTGCTGACTTCGCAACCCACTTAACCAAAGTAAGAGAAGGAAACTATGACCTTGGTCTGATCGGTTCCGGCGGTTCACCTGACCCATCTGAGTGTGTAATCAACTTCAAGCCAGATCACATCAACAACTTCTCTCATCTGTCTGACTGGACCATTTACAACACCGGTGCAGAAGGCGAGCATGCATTCAGCTTTGAAGACAGAAAAGTTAACTATGACAATTATCAGGAACTGCTGGTAGAGCAGGTACCATTCTGCTTCCTGTATTTCCAGAACAACCTGTTTGCTTACAACAACAGAATTGTAAAAGACAACCAGGATTACTCTCAGTTAAACAGAGACGTATGGAACTGGACCATCGAAAAGTAATAAATGTTTATAATATAGGCATTGCCCGCCACCTTGTGTGGCGGTGCAGACCGAAGCAGAAGGCAAAAGCTGCTCCGGTCTGCAGCACCACAGAAGAGGGGTAATGCGTTCACAAAAAGATTGAAAGAACGTGTAGCGAAATGGAGGATGAACATGGAACCTTTATTAGAAGTGAAGAATTTGAAAACCAGCTTTAAAATTGGCAAGAAGTGGGTTCCTGCCGTAGAACAGGTATGCTTTCATGTAGATCCGGGAGAGACACTGGGCATCGTAGGCGAATCTGGCTGCGGTAAGAGTGTAACTTCCATGTCGATCATGCGCCTTTTACCTAAGGCAACCACAAAAATAGAGGCAGATGAGATCATCCTGAACGGAAAGAACATTGCAAACTATTCAGATAAGGAAATGGCCCAGGTGAGAGGAACCGGTATCGGTATGATCTTCCAGGACTCCATGACTTCCTTAAACCCGGTAAAGACCATTGGAAAACAGCTAGATGAAGCATTTATCGTACATCACAGCTGTGATAAAAATGAAGCAAAAAACCGCAGTATTGAAATGCTGACAAAAGTAGGTATCCCTTCTCCTGAAAAGAGATATGGAGAATATCCACATCAGCTTTCCGGTGGTATGCGTCAGCGTGTGATGATCGCCATGGCGCTGGCACAAAATCCATCTCTTATCATTGCCGATGAGCCAACCACTGCACTGGATGTTACCATTCAGGCGCAGATCATGGAACTGATGAAGGAAATGAAGGAAAAGACCGGAGTTTCCATTATGCTGATCACCCACGATATGGGTGTTGTAGCAGAGATGGCAGACAAGATCATGGTCATGTATGCAGGTATGGTCATTGAATATGCAACTGCAAGAGAGATCTTTAAAGATCCAAAACATCCTTATACAAAGGGACTTCTGGCATCTATTCCACGAAAAGACAAAGATATTGACCGGCTTTACACCATTGAGGGAACCGTACCTTCCCTTACTTCCATGCCAAAGGGATGTCGTTTCTGCGACCGCTGTACCTGTGCAATGGAAAAATGTCGGAATGAGCAGCCACCAATGTATCAGTTTGGTGAGAGAAGCGTCAGGTGCTTCCTGTATGAAGATAAAGGCGGTGTAAGCGATGAAAGATAATGTGATCCTGGAAGTAAAAAATGTAGAGAAATTTTTTTATGGAAATAAAAAACTGTTTCAGAAAGACAGACCGGTTGTAAAGGCTGTCAATGATGTTTCTTTTACCATTAATGAAGGTGAAACATTCGGTATCGTAGGTGAGTCCGGATGTGGAAAATCCACTCTGGGAAGAACGGTCATCCGCCTTTTAAATCCAACCAGTGGACAGGTCCTTTATAAGGGAACGGATCTGGCAACTCTTTCCGGTGAAGAGATGCGTAAGCTGCGCCAGGAGATCCAGATCATTTTCCAGGATCCTTATGCATCCTTAAACCCAAGAATGACAGTCAGAGAGCTGATCCAGGCTCCTCTTGATGTATATTCTCATGAGTCAGAAGCAGAAAAACTGGCAAAAGTAAAGAATATCATGGCGAAAGTAGGTCTTCGTGAAGAATACATGAGTAAATATCCTCATGAGTTCTCCGGCGGACAGAGACAGAGAATTGTTATTGCAAGAGCGCTGATCTTAGAGCCGAAGTTCATTTTCTGTGATGAGCCGGTATCTGCTCTGGACGTATCTGTCCGTGCACAGGTATTAAACCTGATGAAGGACCTTCAGAAAGAATTTAACTTAACTTATATGTTCATTTCCCATGACTTAAGTGTGGTACGTTTCTTATGTGACCGCATTGGAGTTATGTATTTAGGACGTATGGTTGAGATCGCAGACAGACAGGAATTATATGACAACCCGATGCATCCATACACAAAGGCACTGCTTTCTGCCATTCCGGAGCCGGATCCGCTCAATGAGAAAAAACGCGTAAAAATCCATTACAATCCGGAGATTCATCATTACGGTGAAGGAAAACAGCCGTCCTATCACGAAGTAAGTCCGGGACATACGATCTATTGTTCGGACGAAGAGTTTGAAGAGTATAAAAAAGAGTGGAAAGCGTAATTCCGGACGTTATTTAAGAAGCCAAAAAGACTGCATATCCGTTTGTTGGTATGCAGTCTTTTAAAATGTTTCAATCGTATTACCGTCTTCCCGTGTTCCACAAAATATCATGGTTGATGGTCTCATAGAACATCTCCCGCACCTTATCATGATCTTTCGTCTGCCCAAGGATCCACATGAGCTTTGTCACGGTGGCTTCCAGGGTCATATCGTAGGACTCGATGAGACCGAAGGCGTTTTTGATCTTCTGGCCGACCTCGTAGACGGACATGTTGCTGCCTTCCTGGGTGACCTGGGTGGTCATGACGACAGTCTTGCCCATGGAGATCCATTTTTCGATGGAGCTGTAGAAATCGCCGGATTCGTAGGAGGGAAGGCCGCCGACGCCGAAGGATTCGATGACGACTGCGTCGTAATGCTCTGCCATATAGTCGAGCAGGCTGGAGTCCATGGACGGGATCAGCTTTAAGAGGCTGACCTGACTGTCCATCTCGTGGTAGAAGCGGACGCTCTCGCGGTCCTGCCATTTATCGTCGATATAGTATAAAATGTGCTCGTCCTGGATCACGGCGAGATACGGGAAATTGATGCTGGAGAACGCGTTGTAGCTCTTGCTGCGCTCTTTCTTTCCGCGGGTTCCCGCAATGACTTTTCCGTCAAATACGATGGTCACGCCGTGGGCACGTTCGGAGGCGGCAAAGCGCAGGCTGTCCAGAAGGTTTGTTCTTGCGTCCGTCACGTCGAGGTCGATGGGCTTCTGCGCACCTGTGATCACGATGGGCTTGCTGGAATGCTGGACGAGATAGGACATGGCAGCAGCGGTGTAGGCC
>OIXG01003094.1_pt1 | contig 11533 bp, 11 predicted proteins | sample 1587731 | NCBI WGS metagenome assembly OIXG01 (sample SAMEA3888908, study PRJEB22519) | human gut metagenome | biome: human gut; feature: human-associated habitat; material: faeces | place: Denmark | collected 2010
ATCCGCTGTTTCTGACCATCACTGATCCGGGAAAACTCCCGGTCTTCCAGTTCTTCTGCGTGCACCATGGCAAGTGCCTCCCGCACAATAGCACGGTCCGTTTCCGACAGTATTCCGAAACGTCCGGTATGGGGATAACGCCCCATGGCCGCCACATCAAAGCAGGTCATAAGCTCCGGCTGCATCCGCTCCGTCATCATCACCGCCATCCGGCGGGCAATCTCCGTTTCCGGCCACTGTTCCATCATCCGGCCGTCCAGACTGACCACGCCCCCCACCGGCTTTAACTGTCCGGCAATGCTTTTTAAAATTGTGGACTTTCCCGCTCCATTCGGGCCGATCAGTGTCACAATTTCCCCACGCGAAGCATGAATGCTGATCTCACGGATCCATGCCTTTCCATCATAGCCGGCCGCAAGATTTTCTGTTCTCAGATATGCCTCTTCCTGTCTCACCATTTCCATTCTCCTTTCCCTGCTGCTCATTTCCGGCTTCTGCCCCGGATCATAAGCCAGATCACCACCGGTGCTCCAAACACTGCGGTCACCGAACTGATAGAAAGCTCCGTGGGCGCAAACAGAGTCCGGGCGATCAGATCACTGAGCAGGCAGAAGACTGCGCCGCCCAGGAAGCAGCCTGGGAGCACTACAATGGGCTTTGCCGTTCCAAAGAGCCGCTTTACCAGCTGCGGCACAGCGATGCCCACAAAAGATACCGGTCCCGCAAAGGCCGTCACACAGGCCGACAGGACGCTGGAAAGCAGCACCAAAAGAACCCGGAATACCTGCACGTTCAGGCCCATATTTTTTGCGTAGGCCTCTCCCATCTGGTAAGCGCTGATGGGCTTGGACATGAGAAAGACGCAGATAGCCGTGATACCCACCACGATGGCCATAATCAGCACATTGTCCCAGGTCATGCCGGAAAAGCTTCCCTTAGACCAATTGTGCAGATTGACGATGTCCGCATCGTCAGCGAAGGTTACGACAAAATCCGTCACTGCAGAACAGATATAGCCAATCATGACGCCGCTGACGATGAGCATGGACATCTGATCCATCACCTTCGACATGAGAATCACGAAGCCCATACAGATCATGGCTCCCACAAAGGCCGCGATAATCAGGACCCAGGAGCTTAAAGCAAAAGCATTTCCCAGGGCCGCCACCATGACCAGGGCCACCACCAGCTTTGCGCCGGAGGAGATACCCAGGGTAAAGGGACCCGCAATCGGGTTATGGAAGAAGGTCTGCAACAGATAACCGGACAGAGCCAGACCGCCGCCCAGGATGCCAGCTGCTGCCGCCCGGGGAAATCGGATGCCCATGACGATATCCGTATAGGTATCGTCGCCTCCATTTTTGCCCAGTATCCTTGGAATCTCCAAAAGCGGAATGTTCACGGTTCCGATGCAGATGCTCAAGACCAGAAAAACCAGCACCAACAGGGCCAGTATCAGAAATGCGGCCCAGTATCTTCCTTTGTTTCGGGCATTTCTGCCGCCTGTTGTGTTACCCATTGTTCTCGTTCCCTTCTGTCACTGTGCGAATCCCCACAGCTACCGTGTTTCTGTTATCCGGCGCATACTTTCCGGATCCCTCTCTTTGCGCTCCGAATCGTATCAGTTTAACTTGTAAAGATAAGTCAAATCTCCGTCGTCCCCCACCAGCATCCGGTGAATATCCGACGTGATTGTACCCAGCTCCATGGTGGATTGATACAGGTTCTTGGTCGTACAGTACACATGCCCCTCCTGCACCGCCTTGAATTTCTGAAGCAATGGGCTCTTGGCCAGAAGCTCGTCCACCGAGGAAAGCTGTCCCTCTATGGTGCTGTTGTAAATGATGTAATCCGCGTCCTTCGCTCCTGCATAAAACTCCTCCATCTGCATGGACATGGTGGACATGGCGTCATCCTCATCTCCCAGCTCCCGGAAAATGTAAGTGCCGCCAGCCAGCTCAATCATTTTCGGCAGATAGTCGGCAGATTTCCGCACGTTGGCCTCGCCGTTGCTGGTGATATAGAAAAATGCCACCGTCTTACCCGTGGCCGCCTCGCCGCTGATGGCCTCGAAGGCGTCCGCCTCTTTGGCAAAGGCCGCCTCGGCTTCCTCCTCATGGCCGGTCAGAAGGCCGTAGAGCTTCACCCACTCGGTCCGTCCCAGGGGATTCGGCTCATAACTGGAGTGATCCACCAGCACTGGAATTCCAAACTTTTCCAGCTGTTCCTGTACCTCCGGCGTGTGGGAAATCATGGTATTCTCGATGGCCAGACCACAGTTCTGGGCCAAAATCTGCTCATAATCCGGCGCGGAATATTTGCCCGCATAGAGAATGTCGCCGTTCTCCATGGCCGCCTTTGCCTCGTCGATATACCAGCCCTCCGTCTTGGTGCCGCTGAACCTGATGGTATCCAGGGCGTCCAGAGACACGAACATGTCCATAACTGCTGAAGCCACCAGATATATATTCTGAATGGGCTGCTGTAACACGGTGATATCCTTCGCCAGATCTGCCGGCGCTTCTTTTCCTTCCGGAACCACCAGGAAACGTCCGTCATCCGCGACGGTAATCAGCGCGTAGCCGCCCTCATAATTGTCGATAGTAAATTTCTGCGCGTATTCCAGCTTCGTGCTGTCCGTATAAGTCAGCTCGTCACTGATATCCGTGCTGTTCTCTGCCGTGCCGGAACCGCCTGCTCCACAGGCCGTAAGTCCCAGACACATAGCCAGGCACAGAAGAAGTGCCATCAGTTTCTTTTTCATGCTTTCGTATTCCTCTTTTTCCGCATTACAACCGCTGCAATCGCTGCCGCCGCTACTATAATCACGATGCCTGCTGCCGCTGTGGCGGATCCGGATTTGCCTGCTGCGCTGCCGCCCTCTCCCCGGATGGAATCTGACGCGAAGGTCAGCGTATACTCCACCTCATGGGGCGTACTCATGGCCGTGGTATCGCCAATCACGTCCATTCCCTCATCGAACACTGCCACCGGAATCTCAAAGACTGAATGCTCGTCTGTGCTCACCGGAAGATATTTCTCACCGCCCACGATCATGTAGTCGTAATGATTGCTGCTCCAGGTAATCTGGGCCACGGCCTGTCCGTCCTCCACGGACAACGCGGTGGGCGATTCGATGGTAGCCCGGCCGCTGCCGCCCTCCATGGTCACTTCCACTGTGTAATTGCCGTCTGCCAGCTGTAATTCATCGATTGTCATAGCTTTACCCCTCGAATCTTATTTGAACAAGGGGGCTGCCGCAAAACGTTCTGCACATTCCACAACAGCCCCTGCATTTTACTTATTCGTAACGGTTCAGTCCCCTGAATCATTACATTTATTCTGCATTTCGCGTATTAGTCCTGAAGAAGCTCCGGATTGGATACGCTGACCTTATGGTCATACCATACGCCCTTGGTTCCGATCAGCGCCAGGTCGAATTCCTCGTCCAGTGCCGGTACCGGTACATCGAAGGCATTGGCCTCCTCCGGTTCTGTACCATCGCCGAAATCTACGGTCTCTACGGTCGGCTGCAGAAGCTCTGCGCCGTCCTTCTGGGCATCCTCTGCCAGACCTTCATACAGATTCACAATGTTCTTGGAAGGCATAACCACATGAATGGTCATCTGTCCGTCCTTTACGGTCAGAGTTCCCTTTCCCTCGTAAAATTCATTTACATGGAACATACTGCTGTCTGTATTGAAATCTGCGGTGTAAACGCCGTCCTCCAGTGCCGGTGCTGCAGGTTCTTCTGCGTCAGCCTTTTCCGGCTCCGCCGTTTCTTCTGTCTTGGCAGTTTCCTCATCGGAGTTTTCCGCTTCTGTGGTAGTCTCTGCAGCCGGCGTCTCCGCCTTGCTGCCGCAGCCCATCAGCAGTGCGCAGCTTATAACTGCCATTCCCATTAACGCGATGATTTTCTTCTTCATTTCTTTTCTTGTCCTTTATCCTTACTTATTTCATAGCCTCTGCGGTATGAGCAACATAGAGATTCTGGATTGCCTCGATCTCGCCCAGACCTGCGATCTGGCAGTCTACGCTCTCGAACTTGCCGGATGCGTTGAACATGCTCTTCCAGGAATCGTCATCGTCGCCTGCCATGTCGTTGTTTGCATGGTCGCCTGCAACTACCATCAGCGGACGAAGTACAACCTTGGTGTAACCAGCCTCAGATACAGCTGCGATCACATTCTCGCATGCGGTCTCCTCCGGCTTGCCCTCTACGGTTCCGATAAATACGTTCTCATATCCCAGATCCTTCATCTGTGCCTGCATCTGGCTGTAGGACACCTTTGCGTTATGGGAAGTACCATGTCCCATAAATACGAATGCAACGCCATCTTCCTTTGCTGCATCCAGAGTATCAAAACCAGCCGTCTTTACAGCCTCAGCAGTAATAGCCTCAGCAACAGCCTTCTTATCTGTATTTACAGCGGAAGCATCTGCGCCAACCTCGCCCAGAAGCGGCTCAGCTACCTTTACAGACTCAAATTTATCCTTGTATGCGTCTACAGCCTCCATCAGCTCGTCGTACTCAGCGCCGTGCATCAGATGGGTCGGCTGTACTACCAGGTTCTTTACGCCGTTGGCAACTGCGCGATCCAGAGCCTGATCCATGTTGTCAATTGCCTCGCCGTCGCGGGCCTGGATATGGTTGATGATGATCTGCGCGGTAAAGGCACGTCTTACGGACCAGTCCGGATTTGCCTCTGCCAGAGCGTCCTCGATACCCTTGATATCAGCTACACGGCTGTCATTGAAGGAAGTACCAAAGCTTACTACCAGCAGCTCGTTCTCGCCGATCTCGTCCTGGTTTCTCGGATCATCCTTGGAAGCGTCTCCGGTGTCGCGTCCGAAGTAATCCGGATCAGCGTTCTCGCCCTCTACCAGCTCCTTCTGAGCGTCTGTCAGAGCGTCCCATGCTTCCTTGGCTGCCTTACAGTCAGCGTCTGTGGTCTCTGTTCTCTCCTGCACATAGATCTTGTCAATCAGGGCTGCCACATTGTCAGCTGCAGCCTGATCTGCGTCCGCGTCGTCTGCAGTCTCCTCTGCAGCGTCTGTGGTCTCTTCCGTAGTAGTAGTGTCTGCAGCCGGCGTCTCAGCCTTGCTGCCGCAGCCTGCCAGCATGGATGCTGTCAGAGTTGTTACACATAACAGTGTTACAAGTTTCTTTTTCATTTTCTTTTCCTCCTGCAAAAATTTTTCAGTTAAATGAAATTCATAAGATCAGAAGGAATCTGCTAAAAAATCCGACGTTCCTGTGGATCGTCGGATTTTCAGTCGTCAGCTTTACATCTGTTCGCCCATCCACGCAAAACAGCGCTGTGCGGAACAGCTGTGTCTATACCCCATCTGGCACTATCAATCCTCGTGATCCGGAATCTTTCGACTCCATGCGCCGCAGTCTGGCAGGTCTCCTGGCTTACAGTACAAGCGCTGCTTATCGTCTTCCCGATGGCTCAGTGACGTATGATAAGCCGCTCCTGCATACAGTGACGAGATCGCGCAGGTCTCTCACCTGCTTCCCTATTCTCCGTTTTTTAACGGCACCAGCTGCTTCTTATTTGATTTCACATAACCTACACAAGCATTATAGCAGTCTTTCTGAAATAATCAACTGTTTTTCCGCTATTTTTTCTTCCTTTTTGCATTATTTCGCCCGTTTTTTCATAAATAACAGATAAGCGAGCAACAATATGATTCCTACCGGCAGAGAAATCAGCGCAGACTGGGTAAATCCTGCCACAATATAGGTAATAAAGGAAATCACTGCTACACTGACCGCATAGGGAAGCTGGGTGGACACATGGTTTACATGGTTACACTGGGCTCCCGCAGACGCCATAATGGTCGTATCGGAAATCGGAGAGCAGTGGTCGCCGCAGACAGCGCCCGCCATGCAGGCAGAGATGGCCACGGTCATCAACGCCGGATGGGTGGTCTGGAACGCGTCTACCACAATCGGAATCAGGATACCAAAGGTTCCCCAGGAGGTTCCGGTGGCAAAAGCCAGGAAGCATCCAACCAGGAAAATAATAGCCGGAAGCAGAGCAACCATACCCTGAGAGCTGCTCTTAATCAGATTAGCCACGAACTCCGCGGCGCCCAGGCTGTCTGTCATGGCCTTCAGGGTCCAGGCGAAGGTCAGAATCATGATAGCCGGAACCATGGCCTTGAAGCCCTCGGGAATGCAGTTCATGCACTCCTTGAAGCCCAGGACCTTACGGCTCACATACAGCAGAATCGTGATGACCAGGGCGAAAGCACTTCCGATGGCCAGACCGATGGACGCGTCGCTGTTGGAGAAGGCGGTCACGAAGTCCGCGCCGTCAAAGAAGCCGCCGGTGTAAATCATGCCGATGACGCAGCAGATGATCAGGGAAAGAATCGGAATCAGCAAATCCTTTACGGAACCATTTCCCACGTTATCCAGGCCTTCTGCGTTGCCGTAAGGTCTGTCCGGCGTAGTAAACAGGTCGCCCTTCTTTGCGTTGTCCTCATGGACCTTCATAGAACCGAAATCTATGTTCAGAATTGCTATCGTAATCATCATAACGATAGTCAGAATCGCGTAGAAATTATAGGGAATCGCGCTGACAAAAAGCGCCAGTCCGTCCTCACCCTCTACGAAACCGGTTACGGCCGCCGCCCAGGATGAAATCGGGGCGATGATGCAGACCGGAGCCGCTGTGGCGTCGATGAGATACGCCAGCTTCGCCCGGGAAATGTTGTGCTTGTCCGTCACGGGACGCATGACGCTTCCCACGGTCAGGCAGTTAAAATAATCGTCGATGAAAATCAGAACGCCAAGGGCTACCGTAGCAAGCTGAGCGCCGGTGCGGGTCTTGATATGCTCACCGGCCCACCGTCCGAAGGCCGCCGAGCCTCCGGCCCGGTTCATCAGTGACACAATGGCTCCCAGGATAACCAGGAACACCAGAATTCCCACATTGTAGCTGTCGGACAGAACGCCTACGATTCCATCCTCAAAGATGTGAAGCACCGTTCCCTCGAAGCTGAAGCCCGAGTAGAACAGGCCTCCCACCAGGATACCCAGGAACAGTGAGGAATACACCTCCTTGGTAATCAGAGCCAGAACAATCGCTACTACAGGCGGCACCAGCGCCCAGAAGGTAGCATACATAACAGGTACATAATCCATTTTTAAAATCTCCTTCCCTCGAAAACAGTCGAAAAAAAGACCGTGAGCACATACTTCCCGACTGTACTCACGGTCCGAACTTCCCCTTCGACCTATGATAGCTCTCCACAGTCCTGTGACAGTCTGACGCATATTCTGCGGCAGCCCAGAAACCCATCCTTCGGAACGGATGAATCCCTTCGGCGGTCTTCCCTTTCCCGGCTGACTGGTTCCGACCTTATGTCAACCGATACTCCTGAAGCCCCGCGCCTCTATCATTTTCTAAAATTGCCTATGTGGCTATCCTATCACGAAATGGGAGGAAGATCAAGTGTTTCTACTATTTCTCTGCAGGATAATGATCCCGTACTCCATCCAGCTTCTTGCTGCCAATCCGTACGTGGAAATTCGGATCTTTCGGAATATCCGGATTGATACCCAGATCCTGCGGAGCCAGGCATGCAACTACCTGCATGGGAATGATATACTCCCACGCGGAAAACAGCGGATCCTCTACAAAATCACAGAGCAGATACTTGTCGTTATGCTCCTCTACTCCCTCCGGAGATCCGATGAAGTAATTATGGGGTGTCCAATCGCTCAATATCTCTATCAGCTTTAATACACGGGGCTTGTAATCTCCCTTGGAAGCCAGATAGAAAATATGTGCGCTGTCTGTAATGGAATTGTAGATACCATGGAAAAATTCTTCAATATCATATCCGGTTACACCCTGACGGACAGTTTCCAGAACCTTTAAGGCTCCCTCCAGTACATCGGCATACATTCCATCGTATCCGACTACAATAATTCTCTTAGCCGGGAGGAATTCTTCCTTGATCCTGCCATACCATTCTGTTGCGGCCTTTGTCACATTTCCCAGGTTATCGATGACCTTATTCATTCTTTTCAGATAAGCATCTACAGTAGCCTGATTGGTAATGCCCTTGGCCAGAGCCAGCTCCGTCAGCATCATCATCAGCGTCACAGTAGTTCCTGCATAGCCCTTCGTTTTTGCTCCGCACTTTTCATTACCCACCTCAATCCGGGTTTTCGTATCCGCATGCTCAAAAACAAGTGCTGTGGGATTTTCAGACACTGCTGCTGTATACAGTCCTTCTGCAATAGCAGCGTCCAGGCCTTCTACTGTAGAAAGGCTTTGTCCACCCTGGGACATTCCGATCACCAACGTATTCTTATTGAATACCTTTTCGCTGCGTGCAAACTGTGTCGGATACATGCAGAACACCTTCCGGTTCAGCAGCTCTTCCAGATAATTCTTGGCAGAAAGTCCTGCATGATAACTGGTGCCTGAACCAAGCACATAGATCTGCTCAATATTTTTATCCTTAAAATATTCTACAAATTCCTTTGTAATCTCTTTTCTGTTCTCAATGATTTCTCTCAGAACAACCGGAGTTTCACAAATATAATCATACATTTTTGTCTTTTCCATTAGAAAATACCAATGACAGAACCAATAATTCCTACGATAATCATACCCCAGAGAATTGTGGTTGTCTTAATTCCTTTCTGTAATAATTTGTAAGTTCCAAGTGTCAGACACAACGGCAGGAAGCCTGTAATAATCGCATCAAAGATATCCTGCACTACAATTTCTGCACCGGAAATTGTAAATACCAGCGGTGTGGAAAGTGATACCATGGACGCTGCCATAGAACCAACTACCACCAGACCCAGAATCTTTGCGGCCTCGGTTAACGCTGCAATTACGCCTCCCTGAGACAGGCCCGCCAGGAAATTTACACCACTCTTATAACCAATACGCAGTCCCTGATAACGCACCAGGAAATGCGGGATATTGTAGATAAGGAGGAACAGAATGGCACCTAAAATGCTTCCCTGTGCTGCCAGGCTGGCACCGATACCTGCACCGATAATACGGAAGGTTCCCCAGAAAAAGGAATCACCAATACCTGCCAGAGGCCCCATCAGTGCTGCTTTTACTGCATTGATAGATTCCTCGTCGCACTCCTCCCCTGCGTCCTTGGCCTTCTTGAATTTTTCCTCCATAGCAATTGCTGCACCTGTGATAAAGGATACAATAGCCGGTGTGGTATTGAAGATAGCCAGATGCCTCTTCAATGCTTCGGAAGCCTCTTTCTTATCCGGATACAGTTTCTTCAGAGCCGGAACCATCTGATAAGCAAAGCCTACATTCTGCATTCTTTCATAGCAGAAGCATGCCTGCAACGGGAAAGAACGCCAGAAGGTTTTCTTAAAGATATCTTTTGTCATAACGGATTCTTCATTAGCCGTTGTGTTCGTCATATTCTCTGCCATTACAGTTCACCTCCCAAATCATCAGATGCTGCCGGAGCAGCTGCTTCTTCTGTTTTCTTATTTCCTGCATACTGGAAAATCACATAGGCAATTGTCGTACCGATGACAGCTGCTCCTACGGTATTCACACCGAGAAGTGCTGTAATTGCCCAGCCCATGAAGAAGAAAGCTACATTCTTCTTGTTAAACAGAAGCTGCATCAGAATGGCAATTCCAAGTGCCGGAAGCATACCGCTGGCTACAGAAAATCCATTGATTACACTCTGCGGAATTTTATCAACAAATGCACTGATAACGGTAGACCCAAGCAGTGCACCGCAGAATACCAGCAGGAAATAAGCAACAAAGAACAGAATGGCGCCGCCCCAGAGAGCGCGGTCAATTCCTTTATAATCACCATTTTCTGCTGCCTTATCTGCCTGATGTACGAAGTAGCCATTGGCAGTTCTACAAAGAATACCTACCAGCTGTCCTAAGGTTGCAATGGGCAGTGCCAGGGCTACTGCTGCACTGACATCCAGCTTGGCACTGATGGCAAATACGGTAGCAAGAATACTTCCGGATACGGTGTCAGGCGGTGTGGCGGAACCAATTCCAACTACACCCATCATAACCAGCTCCAGAGAAGCTCCAATAATAATACCTGTCTGTAAATCTCCCAAAATCAGACCTACCAGTGCTCCAAGAACCAATGGCCGATCCAACATACACATTCCGAATACACGGCTGTCCCAAATACCGATACCGCCCAGAATACCAAGCAGTACTGCATGAATTATACCCATAACCTACACTCCTTCTTTTGAATCTCTCTGTTTCTGTTACCTTGCAAAACTTTTTCTGATATCTGCTGTGGTCAGGCGCTTCGATGTAGGATCTGCCTGCATCACAAGCTCAGCCCCTTTTTTCTCCATGCTGTCCATCACAGCGATATCATCTGCATCCATGTAAGAATTCATATCAATTTTTTTCTTTCCTTCTCCGCTTCGGAGTCCGCCCAACAATACATCCTTGATCGCTCCGTTTGTCCGATCGTACAGATATTCCGCATCCTTCATATCTTTGCAGATTACCATAATCGTACGTGCTGCATGCTTTGGGTTGTTGATCACTGCTACTGCTCCATCCAGAGATTTCATGGAAAGTGTTACCTCCGGCGGTGTGGCCAGTTTAAAAGCCATCTGCATGGTCGCATCTGTAATCAGCTTATCGTTTGCCACTACAATCGTGTCAATCTTGTAATAGTTTGTCCATGCCACGGCTACCTGTCCATGAAGAAGTCTATCGTCTACACGCAATACTTTAATCATCGTTTTCCTCCAATCTTACAGTTCCCCGTCATCACTGATGGATACGGGTTCTGCCTGCTGGTCATTGACCAGTATAATCGTATCTCTGGCTTCCGCCAAAGCTGTACGAATCTGCCTCAGATTTTCTTCTCTGTCATCCGTAAGTTCCAGCATAACCAGTGACACCAGCAATCCCAGATTCAGGCCGCTTACCAGATAAATCTCCGGATGCTCCGCCATAATTCCAATGGCTGCCTGTGTGGTACTGCCGCCCGGCAGATCTGTAATCAGAATTGTCGGCCAATCATTCTCAAAGGAAGCGATCGCATCATTCAGTTTTTGCTTCGTCTGTGCAATGTTTTCATCCATGGTAATGCTCAGCGCTTTCAAATTCTGAACTTCACCGAGAATAAATCTGCAGGACTGCGCAATTCCCTTGGAAAATTCCCCGTGCGTCAGTAAAACAATGTTCTTCATAAGCACCTCCTATAAATGTATATACATTTTACTATATGCTACTATACTTTTACCCTCTTGTCAATCCTATTTTTATATACTTTTAATAATTTTTATTCCATTTCCATTATTTATATCTGCCTTTTTTCTATCTCCCTTGACTTTTTTCATTTCCCCAGCTATCATAAGTATATACAAATATGTGTAAATATAGAAACAAGGAGATTACGATTGAAAAATTCACCGCGGTATCTTGCCATCGCACAGGATATCATCACTCAAATTCAGGAAGGAAAACTTCGCCCTGGTGATCAGATTATGACAGAGGCACAGCTGTGTGAGGAAT
>OIXG01003098.1_pt1 | contig 11519 bp, 12 predicted proteins | sample 1587731 | NCBI WGS metagenome assembly OIXG01 (sample SAMEA3888908, study PRJEB22519) | human gut metagenome | biome: human gut; feature: human-associated habitat; material: faeces | place: Denmark | collected 2010
AGAAAGTCTGTGCAGAAGTAATGGACAACCAGCTACAGAAGCCAATCGGCGGACTTCGACTTCCTGTACCGCTGGCCGAGCAATACCGCGATATGCGGCATAAGAAACTCATTGATTTGATTGATAAACCGCAGTGGTCTGGGACTGCATCGAACGGTGAATCGTTTGTGAAGCAGGCCGAGGATACGCTCATCCCAGACCTCATTTCCATCGTTAATGTCGATGGGAACTATCAATTTATCATCTTTGACGCCAAATACTACAACATCCAATTAGAACATAATAAAAGGCTGCGTGGTCAACCTGGTATTGAGTCCATCACCAAACAGTATCTGTACCAGTTAGCATATCAGCCGTTTGCGGAAGCACACCAGATTAATACGGTTCGAAATTGCTTTCTCATGCCAACCGATTCTGCAGAAGTAGTTGAGAAAGGAACTGTGTCTCTCGCCATGTTAAGTAATCTGGGATTGCAGGATATTCAGGTGCGATTGCTGCCCACAAAGACCGTTTATCGCCACTATCTTAAAAATACAAAGATGGATATCAAAATACTAAACCTGTAAAAGAGTTCTCAATGAAAACGACTGACTAAAACGAAAATACCAATAAATAGATGCGGATTCATTGTGCTGGTGGCAGTTGGAAAAGCGGTTTAAGCGCATGGAAAATAATGTGGGTATAGTTAACCTGGGAGCCCGCGCCACAAGTACCCCCATCCCAAATAGCGGCTGAAACGATGTGCTTCAGCCGCTATTTTTCTTAAAAGTTTCAGTAGCTGTTTCCGCCGAACTGTGGTATATGTTTGTGCTGCAAGGAGGCGAGTACATGACATGAAATACAAACTGTTGAAAGACCTATATGACTGCTTTTATACCCCATCTGAACTCCCGGCGCAGAAACAGGAAATTGAGAAATGCCACCAAGCACTTAGTGAGGTGCTGGGCAAACCGGAGCGTCGGCTGGTGCTCCAGATCATCGACGCAAAAGACCGTTGCTGAGGACACCTCCATCGACAGCTTTATCGCCGGATTTGAACTGGCGTGGAAACTCTCCATGGAATTGAACCATTACAAAAACGAGCGCTCAGTCTCCTGCCGAACGGCAATGGAGTTGAGGGCTCGTTTCGCATCTAAGGAGGACGAGAAATGAAGAAACTCATCATAGTGACAATGATTGCCGCGTGTATCGTCTTGTGCGTCGCTGTGTGGCCACATGGCAACGCGGTCGAGGAAACACCCATCCCAGCCGCAGAAACCGCTGTGAGCGCCAAGGAAGCGACCATTGCGGAAATTGAGGAACAGAAGCCTGCATTACTGCCAGAGAAAGAAAAAGGAGTGATTCAGCAGCAAGAAGCATCCCAAGAGGAACGTCCTGAACCAGAGACAGAGTCTATTGAAATGCCCGCAGATTCGGAACTCCCGTCTTCCATGGGTCAGACACCTACTAAAAATTCCGTGCCGGAACAGACTCTGCCCCAACCTCCCAAAGAACTGCAACCCGGTGATAAAGTCTGTGTAGCGGGCTTAGGCTGGGTGGAGTACGAGGGGGCCAATCATTGTGAAGACGGCGCGGACATTTACGAAAACGGCAACAAAATTGGGATCATGGGGTGAAATATGCGGAAAACACTTTCAAAATCCAGACAGAAAAAGCAATGGGACAGGCCATAAATGCTTGTTCCGCTGTCTATATCGTAATAATCGGCAGTAGCGCAAATGCAGACATATAGACCGGTCAGAGGTTTAGGAGCTTTTCCCTTGACTGATTATCGGCACACCGATATAATAAGAGCGGTGATGTATATGACGATCCAACAGATACTGCGGGAAAAGAACCTCTCCCGCTACCAGCTCTCCAAGAAAAGCGGTGTGCCTTGGGCAACGCTGGCGGACATCTGCTCCGGCAAGACAACGCTCTCCCGATGCAGTGCCGGTACACTCATGAAGCTATCCTCCACACTGGATATCCCGATGGAACAGCTCATTACGCTGACCGTGGAGAAACCACAAATGCATGGCGGCAAGCCGACTGACCGAACCTATCTGGAAAAGAATCTGCCCGCCAGTTTGGATAAAGCGCTCCGTGAGTACATTCAGGGCGAAAAAGACAAAGTGTCTTATATGGACTGCCTGTGGGGAGAATTATATAGTGCGATTAACTCCAATCAGTGGAGCAACGCCATTACACAGGAGCAGGCAGATTATCTTCGCACAAAATATTTATAAGGGGGTGAGAACCCGTGATTGATTTTACCAACTGCCCAGTCAACCGCTTCCGCGCCTACGGCGGAGCCAATGGGAATAAAATTAATATCACCTATCAAGGACATAGCTATATGCTCAAGTTTCCGCCAAAGCCCAGCAGGAATCGGGATATGAGTTACAGCAACGGCTGTATCAGCGAATATGTCGCCTGTCATATCTTTGAAATGTTGGGCTTTCGGACGCAGGAAACGCTCCTCGGAAACTATACGGACAACCGCGGCAAAACAAAGCTGGTAGTTGCCTGTCGGGATTTTACAGAGGACGGAAAACGGCTCATCGAGTTTGCCCATCTGAAGAACACCTGCATCGACAGTGAGCAGAATGGTTATGGAAAAGAACTGTCCTCCATTCTGGAGGCCATCGAGGAGCAGAGTATTTATCCCTCCGATGAGCTGCGGCAATTTTTCTGGGACATGTTTATTGCGGATGCGTTCCTTGGAAACTTCGACCGGCATAACGGCAACTGGGGATTCCTCGTGGATGAGGAAAAACAACAGGCAGAGCTGGCGCCGGTCTATGATTGCGGTTCCTGCCTATACCCGCAGCTTGATTTGGAACGAATGAAAAACGTGCTGCAAGACGAAGCGGAAATCGACCAACGCATCTATACCTTCCCAACTTCCTCTATCGAAGAAGACGGGAAAAAGATATCTTATTTCGATTACATTTCTTCGCTGAAGAATCAGGATTGCAATGATGCGCTCAAGCGTGTTTGTTCAAGAATCGACCTCGATGCGATCCATAACTTTCTCGAGGGTGTCCCTGAACTGCTGCCAATCCAGCGTGAATTCTATCTGACCATGCTGACCGATCGCAAGGAGAAGATTTTGGATTACAGCTTGGAACTTTTGATGGAGCAGGAGCAGCACACCTCACCGACGCCGGGAATGTAAAACCGAATATTTTATTTAGAGAGTCGTGCCAATTGGCGCAGCTCTCTTTTTGCGTCTATAGTCTATGCGGGATTCGCGGAAACAAAGCGGTTTATATGTTGGAATATCCAGCATGAACATGGAATGATTTTCGGATAGCAGCAGCAAAAATGCCTAAAAAATCGCCAAAAACAGCGATGAGCAGGGTGACAAAAGTCTTAAAAGTGGCGATAAGCAGAGGAACGTTAACATTGCCATTCGTGAAGCTGTTGGATGGTATGGAACTTCTATTTGCCGGCTCAAAAGATACGCCGCGATAGACAAAGAAAAAATTTTCTAAAACAGGGTGTGCAAAACATGTTTTCCTCCGCGATAAGTGGAGGGATTTTTTTAAGGCATTTAGCAGGGAGCAATTTTCTGTATTCAAATCGAACTGAAAGGAGTGACGCCTATGGGTTGCGATGCAGCTCCCGTCAACAAACATCAAAAATTACAAAGGAGGAAGCCAATGCAAGAATCCACATTCACCAACTACGATCAGCTGCCGCTGTTTCTCAATGCGAACACGGTGGCGCAGACCTTGGGCGTGTCCATCTCCAGCGCCTATGAGCTGATGCGTGAAACGGAATTCCCGGCCCTGCGGATCGGAAACCGCATCGTGGTACCCAAAGAAAAGTTCCGCCAATGGGTGGAAACGCAAGCGGGAGGTGATGCCTGATGTACCAGCGCTGGCCCAAGCGGGAGGCAACCAAATATTACTGCCTCGTCCCCAACGAGGTCTTTGAGCTCGGTCTCAACTCCCATGAGATCGCCGTCTACAATTACCTTCTGCGCTGCGAAGATCGCAGGACATATCAATGCCATCCCAGCTACCGCACCATCGGTCGGGCGGTATAGCTGAGCGAAAACACCGTGCGGAAGTATGTGGCCGGTCTGGAGGAGAAGGGGCTTATTCACACCGAGCCCAGTACCATCACCACAAAGGACGGCCGCGTGCGCAACGGAAGTCTCATCTACACCATCCGCCCCATTCAGGAAGCACTGGAGCTGAACTATCAGCGGCAGTTCCTGCGGGCGGAGCGTGACATAGAGCGGGCAAAGGCAGAGAAACGGCTGGCCGAATTGAATCGGCAGAACAAAAAGGAGGAAAGCGCATGATGCAGCAGATTGCAAACTTTATTGTAGACCATGACCCGATGATGGTTCTCCAGCGCACGCACGACACGGTGCGCTACATTCGGTGGGAGTGGAACAAGGAACATGCCGACCCCATTGATGAAGAAGAACTTCGCCTGTTCCTCTGCGATGAACACTACGGTGATCTGACCGATGAGCAAAGAGCTGTTGCCCGTCGGTGCCGGGACGAGATGCGAGATGTCTATGCGGAGATGTGCGTGCGTTTGCTGCAGAGTGGGATCATGCTGGAGCGTGGCATGATGCCAGATGTTAGTACCTACCGCAGCGTGTTCTGCACGGAAGGAGGTGATGCGCCATGGATGATCGACCGGGCGGGATGACCTAAAATCAGGCCGATTTGCCGCCGACAATAACAGGGCTCCCGCCGAAGCCCAGCGACAAGGTGAATTGGCCGAAGGCCAAGAGAAGATGGTCTTGGCCAAGCGGGTTCGGTGGGAAGAGGAAGAGCTGCGGAATGAGCGAGTTTCCGCCCCTGGGGGTGGGAATGAGGGATATGGAGCCAGCGATGACGAGAAGCAGGAGAAAGCCCTGACGCTTTTCTGCGTCAGGGCGAGCCACAACTGCCCGCAGTGCGGGCAGTTTCAGGGCTTCCAATCGACGCTGTTTTGCCGTGGGAAACCATAAGATGACGCTATTTTTGTGAAATACAGGCGAAAGACCAGCGTTTTCGAGAAAACAAATGACGCTTATCAGAAAAAATGAAAGGATTTGAAGCGATGAGTGATAAAAAAAGACACACGATCTGGATCGATGAACGAATCTGGGAGGATGTACTGAACCACTATAAAAGCGACAACTGCTCCACGCAAAATGAGTTCGTGGAGAACGCGCTGCGATTCTACATTGGGTACCTGAACACAAAGAATGCTGGCGCATTCCTGCCACAAGCCATCTCCTCTGTGATGATCGGTACGATGGACAACTATGCGCACCGTGTTGGTTCACAGCTCTACAAGCTGGCTGTGGAGCAGAACCTATGCAATCACATTTTGGCCGAGGACACCGATATGGACGCACGTGACTATCAGCTTCTGCGTGGTCAGAGTGTCCGTGAGGTGCAGAGCACCAACGGACGGATCTCCTTCAAGGAAGCTCTCGACTTCCAGAAGACGGTCTAAATCTTTCAAAAAACCAATAGCTATTTCCGCAAAAGTGTGGTAGTTGTTTGTGTTGCAAAAAGAAATTGAATCCAAAGGAAGTGAAATACATGGCAAAACGAAGGCCGGCCGGTGACGGCATGGTACGAAAGCGGGAGGACGGACGCTGGGAGGGCCGCATCGTCATTGGGCACCGGGAAAACGGCGAGCCGCTGTTTCGCCACGTCTATGCCAAGACGCAAAAGGCGTTGCTGGACAAGCTGCACCAGAACATCGAGTGTTATCGTGATGTGGAGTTGACCGAGGACAGCCGCATGACGCTGAGCGAGTGGCTGGATCGTTGGCTCACGGAATACAAGGCGGGCACGGTACGGCCTGGTACGCTCAAAAGCTATCGTTGCTATATCGAATACTACATCAAGCCGCAGTTGGGCGACAAACAGATCTCCCTTATCTCCCAGCAGGACATCCAGCGAATGTACCGCCGTCTGAAAACGGAGGGGCGCATCCACGAACATCCAGAGATGGACCACCAGCTTTCCGACTCCATGGTTCGCCACATCCATTCCACGCTCCACGCCGCGCTGAAAGATGCGGTGCAAGCGCATGTCATTCCCAAGAACCCCACCGAGGGCACAACGGCGCCCAAGCCCAACTACAAACCCAAGCGTATCCTCACCCGTGCGGAGCTGGATGCCTTCCTCAAGGTAGTGGAGCAGGACGAGGTGTGGCGTGACTTCTTCCAGACGGAACTGATGACCGGTCTGCGCCGCGGCGAGCTGATGGCGCTGCAATGGGATGACCTGAATTTCAAAACCGGCGTACTGAACGTGAACAAGCAGGTCTACGATGTGCGGGGTCAGCTTCAAATCAGTACGCCCAAGACGAAGAACTCCGTCCGTAAGATCGTCCTGCCGCCCGCCGTGGTGTCGGTGCTGCGGGAGTACAAAGAGACGGTGGACTCCCGCTGGATGTTTCCGTCCCCTGTGAATGAAGACTGTCCCATTACGCCCGGCGTGGTGCGGCGTAGACTGCAACTCATCTTAGAACACGCAGGCTGTAAGCATGTGAGGTTCCACGACCTTCGCCATACTTTCGCAACGCTGGCGCTGGAAAACGGCATGGATGTGAAAACGCTCTCCGCCATGCTGGGCCATGTGTCAGCGGCTACCACGCTGGACATCTACACCCACATCACCGACGATATGCGGTTCACAGCCGCTGCCAACATTGACCGCGGCATCGGCAAAGCAGCACCGCAGGAAGACACTTTAGAGCCGGGGCAGGAAACTGCCCCAGCCCAGGCGGAAAAGCCGAGTATGACCGATTTCAAGCCCTATGTGGGCCGCAAGCGCAAGTCCGGCACCGGCTGCGTCACCGAGATCAACGACCATCTCTTTGAAGGCCGCTATTCACCCAAATGGCCCGACGGTAAAAAACACGCCCGCAATGTCTACGCCCACACCCGCGAGGAGTGCGAGGAGAAGCTGAAGACGCTGATTGTGGATATGAAAGCGGAGATCGCGGAAGCGAAGAGGCTGATAAATCTGGAGGCAAGGTGATGGTAGCCCCAGAGGGGAAATAGGAAGGAAAGAGCGGGTAATAAAAAGCACGGCCATGGGTACAGAGTCATTGGTATCCATGGTTATGCTTTTCTAAGAGAAGATTTAGCCCTGAAAGGGTGTGAACTTAGTATATTCTTTTACGTGTCCAAACTTCCGTATAATTCTATCGAGCGTTTGTTTTTGTACTGTTTAAATAGCGTCCTCTGGTATGTTCGGAAAGTCAACTGCTTACTCGTATTAAAATGATAATATCCCCAGAAGAAAAACAGATTTGACTTATTCTGCAACAAAAATTCTGCGATTATCTTCTTTATCTTATTTGCCAGATTAGTTTCTGCGGCAGTTGCCATTGGACGAACTATGCCTTCCAATGCCGTTTTGACTGAACCTGAGATGTATGGGCAATTAATAAATGTAATCACATACCAAAACTCTTTTTGCAATAAAGGATCTTTACTGCCAATCTGGTCTACCTTGTACTGCAACAATTCTTCAACCCAAGTCAATATTTCTTTGTGGTAATCAGAATGGTATCTGCTATAGATAAGATAGTTTGCCCACAAAATGGGGTTGTCCTCTTCGCGGAGCTTCTTTTCAAGAATAGCCTCTGTATTGCGCAGTAAGGGTACACTATAGTCATGAAAAAATACAAACCAATTGCAAAGATCATTCATGTTTCCTTTTTCAAAAACAAACGAATATCTTCTGATAAGGTTAATTAGTTTTTTGTGATTTAATTCATCCTTCGAGAAGTGAAGTTCATCATCCATGTAGACAATCATAGAAATTATTTTTTGAGTGTGTTCAAAGCAAGGGCAGAACGAATATATGTACATTGCTAAATCCAACAGCACAAACGCGCGAGCACACTTATCTGGCTCAAATAGTGCATACCCATCCTTTTTATTGCTTATATTGTTCAGAAGGGTGCTCAGCATAAAAGAAACGATGTATCTTTGTTCCTTCGGAAACTCATTCACAAGATAAATGAAGTCATCTTTGATTCTATCTACGGAAATATACCCGCTTTTTAGAAGAGGCTTCTTGTCTACCATGTCGTGTAGCTCTTGTTTGCGATAAAAGAGAGCCGAAATCCTATCTGACAATGCGCGTGCCTTACCAAGCCAAGAACTTAAAACAACCGGTGTATTTGCTTTCAAGTATTTAAACTCATTAAATTTAAGCAAATATTTCTGAGCAGCTATTTCGATTGTCTTAATAATCAAGTCTGTATGTGCTTGAGTATGGGAAAAAATATATATATCATCCACATATCTAAATACCCTATAATCAGTCCCTGCGTTTAATCCTTGTGCTGCTAAGTTTTGCTTTACTTCAACATCGATTTCTTGCAGTAGAACTTCGGCAATCATTCTGGAGAACTCAGGCCCTACAATAAGGCCGTTAGACGATCTACCGTTTATATTCTGTAGCACTCGATCTATAACGATGTGTAGGTTAGCGTTAGAAGCCTCTTTTGAATCAACAGTATCTTTTTCAATACACCATTTATAAGCGTGGGTGTAAATACTGTCAAAACAGGACTTGTAGTCAATTTTGGCAAAGTTACGATATTTGAAATTGCACTGCTGCCATAATCGTGAATTCGTAAAGGACGATACTGAATTGAACTTATAAATCTTGAAATAAGCTCCTGTTTGTTGCAGAATGGCTCGATTCACTTTTTGCGATGTTTTTTCAAAATAATCCACAATTTTCTTGGATTTTCGTCTATAAAATAAGTCGCTGTTTTTCCGGTGATACCGTAGCGAAAAACACGAATTGTTGGATAGTATATCAAGCAATTCTTTCTGAAAGCATTCTACAAAGAAATAAATATTCATTGCAGAAAGGGGTTGAACCAAATTCAGTCCTCTGATGGAATCGGTTCCCTTCAATATGTTGAACTTCAAAGGCGATGTTGCCCAATTTCCCCATTTCCCTCCAGCAAACGGTGTTTCTGAATTTTCAGCTTTCATTGCACGCATTTTGGAGACAATATCATCCAGAGTCGACTGTTTGGATAGAAGATATTCATAAAATTTGCTGTATGAAAAGAGCTCCGACACCTCAACAGGCATAATATCAGTTAATAAGTAATCCAACTTATTCCTTTCAATATTTTTTTTCGATCTTTTCATTGAATTTCCTCCAAACAATGCATATAATAAACTTGTAGAGAAAGTACAACTCTACAGCAATCTGAAAGGATTGCACACATCAGCGCTGCAATTATTTTAAGGTTCGTCCAATGGTTGCATGAAGAGGCTATATACATTTTTAGACTCGGTTTAGGAGGCCAACGGGTAACCGATGGCCTCTTAAATTTTTATTTAGTGACCTACCTTAACTTTGATTAAGTAGTCTCTAACAAGTCCATCGTAACCCTTGTCACCGCTAACATCTATCCCAATTTGTCTACATATCTTTTTCAGCGTGCCATGATTTATGCCAATCAACTCTACGAACAACAGTGTACGGTAATTTTGCATATTGTTATATAAACTATAAATGGACTCATCTCTATTTCCTTTGAGAAAATACGGAATGGGTACACCTTGATTTGTAAATGCGTTTATAACAGCGTTTTTCAAAAAATCTTCGGTAGCTTTTGTCAGAGAATTCATTCTAAATCTCAACTCGCAGTAATTGGCAATGAAACCTTTGTTTTTCCATACAATACTTTTATACCGGCTTATTTGATACACAGATCTATGCGTAAATGCCTTTATCCGATGTCGTAAAAGTTCGATATCTTTCTGCGGAGATAAGACATACTCCTTGACGATATCTTCAATTTTCTGAGTGTACTTATCAATTTTTGCTTGCGTAATACCATAACGGAACTCAGTTTTTTGTTTTTGTTGCCTTGTCAATATTTTTTTCAATTCAAATTCATATCCCAAAAAATCGAATGCCTCGGAAGGCCCACCAACCGCAAGACATCTCCCTGCAATATATCTTACTTTTGATAAATTCAGCGCTGTTTTGCACGGGGACAATTTGGAATCCTGGGGAGATAAAAACACTTCCTTTATTACATCGTTGACTATCTCCAAACAATCTTTTTGCTCAACATAACGGTTCAATATCACAATTCCATCATCAATATATCTTTTATACAATATGATTCCTTGCTTTGAAAACCGTTGAACTAATCGCTGATCAAAATCTCGAGCAATAATTTCACACAGTATGTTCGATGTGTTTAATCCCGCAAAAGCATATTTTGTAGCATTCACAAAATTGGCCATCAACTTGTCTTGGTATCGTTCAAGTGAAGCACTCTGGATATACTTGTGATAAACATATTCACTGGAGACAGTATTAAAAAAATCAGAGAAGTCAAACTTGAATATCGTATAATCTGACATGTCTTTGATTGCTGCGGCTGTGTCGAATAGAGTACGAATATACTCATTTCTGTTCGGATAAGATATATGAAATTTTCTATCCAGCACCCGTTTCAAAAAAATGCATAATAGCTCTTCAGGAGAAAAAGACTTATACATAATAACTTGACGATGCTTTCCGTTTTGGTTCAAATCCAAATGCAAAAACGATTTGAAGTCAAATGTTCCATTTTTTAATGATTCAATTGCGTCGTTCGCAATAATTTCAACAGCTTCTTCAGTCCTTTTTTGATGGCGAGGAAGTATCGAATTTTGGTATTCAGCAATATGCTTCAATTCTTTGTTTATCTCCATGATACAACCTCCTATACGCTATAGAAAGCGAGAAGCTGGATAAATTTTCCGTGCAGTAGGCCTTGCAGACGAAAGTTATACTGTTAGTCGATTATACTGTACTTCGGCAAAAATTACAATATTAAGTCTGCACTTGTCGAAAAGATATGTTGAGAATGACGATCTCGGTATTTGCGCCGCAATAGACAAAGAATAAGAAAAATCCCTCTGAAATCAACGATTTCAGAGGGATTTTGGTCCGAGTAGTGCGCCTCGAACGCACGGTCTCCTGGTCCTAAACTTATGTCTGAACCTTCAGCGAGGACTCTTGTGCCCTCTTTGGCGCTTTCCGTCGCTCCAACAGTTCCTCCTTGGAACTCTTTTGCCCTGTTTATTTCAGCCACCGCTTTCGTCTTTTGGGATTTGTGTGGGATTGAATTCTGTATATTAAAAGTGCTTCCGACCAGATTTACCTCCGACAGCGGGTGTTTTTGCCGCAGAGAGCAGCTCAGAAATTGCGCCGCATAAACAAAGAAATAAGCGCGATGACAAAGAAACAGCAGGCTGACTTGGATGATAGCCAGCCTGCTGAGCGAAGATATTTATTCGATGTTTTGCCTTTCAGCAGCAATGCGTGTTCTTTTACCAGAGAATGCAATGCCGATTTTTATAATTGACGTAACATTCATTGCCTGCAAATCAGCGCTGTATGCACGGTTGTTAATCTGTTGCAAGGCAACATTAGCAAGGTCTTCAAGCTGTGCTTCAGAGCGGTCTTTTCCGGCCTTTAATTCAATCAGAATACCAGGCAGCCGCTTATTCAAAGGAAGCATCT
>OIXG01003101.1_pt1 | contig 11513 bp, 8 predicted proteins | sample 1587731 | NCBI WGS metagenome assembly OIXG01 (sample SAMEA3888908, study PRJEB22519) | human gut metagenome | biome: human gut; feature: human-associated habitat; material: faeces | place: Denmark | collected 2010
TTCCATTCCATACCAGCCGATCCATCCAGAACAGCTGCTCAAACAGCGCATCCTCTTTATCATACAATAATGCCAGTTTTAGCATTGCAGGAATATATTGCCGATTTGCCGCAATTTCATAATATTTGCAGGCAACCTCCGGATGGTTCTTTTCCATCAGCGCTCCCATACAATAGCAGGCTTCCGGATACTCCTGCTGAGCTGCCTGTTTCAGCCAGCTCAATACCTGTTTGAATTCTTCCTCGGACAGGTTCCCGTTTGCCTGCTGCGCTGTCCATATTGCAAGCCGATAGCAGGCTTCCGCATTTCCTACATTCGCTGCTTTTTGATATGCAGCAATCGCTTCTTCTGTATTTCCTTTCTGCATGGCGTCCGCTCCCTGACGATACAATGCAAATGCACTGCCACGCTGCTTGCCCAGTTCTAAAATGCGGGCTGCCAGCGCCTCATCCTGTGCCAGGATCCAGTCGTACTCCACCAGATTGTCTTCGATATAATCCTGATTGACTGCACGCCGGATCCATTCCGCTGCAATGAATGGATTTTGTGTCTTTGTCATACCCTTTATCCAGAAATACCCACACAAAAATTCTGCAGGTGCATAGCTTCCAAACGCTGCCTTTTCCAGCTTGTCCGTCACTGTTTTATACTCCAACGTCTGTTTCATCTCATCTATGGCATCCTGATATAACTTCTTTGCCTCTTCCAGAGAAATTGCATCCTTGCCGCCATTTTCAAAATATGCCTTTGCTTCTTTCTGCTGCTCCTCAGCGATATAACCCTTCAAAGTCTGAATCGCTTCTTCACACGCTTCTTCCCGTCTTGCATCCGCCAGCTTCACTGCTTCAAACAGCTCCAGAGCCTCCCGATACGCATCCAGATTTCCTTCTTTTCCCATACAAATCTGCGCCACTTCATAGATGGACATAACGCTGCCCTGCCCGGCTGCAGTTCTGTACATTCTTTCCGCATCCGATTTCTGTCCATTCCGTTTATACACATTTCCTGCGACGACAGTTGCCCCACTGCTGCCATGTTCTGCCGCCCATTCCAGCCTGGTTACCGCCTCGGAATCATTCCGTTCGGTACCTGCGCCCTGGCTGTAACACAAGCCCAATGCATAATGGACGTCTCTTTCCAGCTCCAGGTCATATTTTTCGTTTCTCCGCATCTCATCCGCTTTCGTCAGGTTCTCAAATGCCTGCTGCGGATCTTTTTCACCACCGATGCCTCTCAGGCAATACCAGCCATATTGGTACTGCGCCTTCCGGTGCCCCAGCTCTGCTGCCTCGCGGTAAAGCTCGCGCGCCTGCACCAGATCTGTCTTTTTGATATCCTCTGCTTTCTGATAGCACTCTGTGGCTCTTCGCTCTTTTTCTTCGTTTGCCTGGCGCTCTTCCCATGCCAGATCGTCTTCTTTTTTTCTTCTGAAAAAAGCCCAGACTCCATATATATCGATAGCAATTATCACTACATTACAGGTAGAATTAAATCCTATGAGAAACAACAGCAAAACAACTCCTGCGATCAGTCCGTATCGAAGGAGTTTATATTTTCCCAGTTTTTCCCCGATAAATTCCATATCGATCACAACTGTAGTGACCGCTGCCGCAAACAGCACCAGCGATACAATTCCTCTTAAAAATGAAACCAATATTCCCATGACGCCCTCCGGTTTGGTAAATTTTTCATTAAATAAAGTATATATTTTCCCAGTTTATTCGTCAATATAATGGGCATCACGGCAAACGATTGTTAATTAATCATTCTTTTCACATTTGACTCGTCAGAAACAACATCCGCACAAGACAAATAGTCCATAACGCACCTCCAAACGATGATCTAACGCAATTACATCCTATATAGCGAAATAAATCCAACATTTTTCGTCTTAATTTCGTTTGAAGCGAATTTTTCCTGGGGTCAGGTACCAACACTCCGATTTCGTCCTCTCGTGTCAAAGGAAACTCACGCAAACAAATGCTCTGCCAGCTGTGCCAGTGCTTCGGTATCCTTCACCCCCGCTGTCTCGAATGCAGAATGCATGGCCAACTGTGCCAGTCCCACATCCGCAGAGGGAATGGAGACATGGGCAGTAGAAATGTTTCCAAGCGTGGAGCCGCCTGCGATATCCGAACGGTTTGCAAAGGTCTGCAGCGGGATCTCCCAGGTATTGCAGATCTGGCGGACAATTGCTGCAGAATAACCGTCTGTCGTATATTTCTGACTGCCGTTATATTTGAGCACAACACCACCGTTTAAGTACGGACGGTTGGTCGGATCGGTCTTCTCCGGATGGTTCGGATGCACCGCATGTCCGTTGTCCGCGGACAAAAGAAAGCTGTTCTGATAAAAGCTGCGCTTCCAGAGCCTGTTTTTATCCGGATAGACATTTTCCAGAACAATTTCCAGAAACTCCTCCAAAAACGTGGAATCTGCGCCCTGCTTCGTTCCGCTTCCAACTTCTTCATTATCAAACAGCGCATACACACTGATAAATTCTTCCGGTTTCGATGCCAGAAATCCGTGCAGCGTCGCATAAGCGCATTGCAGATCGTCCAGACGCGGAGAACCGATCAGGGAATCGTCCGCTCCCATGATGCGCCCTTTATCCCGGTTATATACATACAGATCGCTGCCAAGAATCTCCTCTTCCGCCACGCCTGCCGCTTCTGCGCACAGCTTTTTGATCGAAAGCTCCTGATCCAGCCCCATCAGCGGTGCCATGTCTGTCTGCGGATTGTATGCAAAGCCATTGTTGATTTCCCGGTTAAAATGAATCGCTACATTGGGAATTATCAACAGGTCTTTTTTCAGATTGACGAGCTTTGCTTCCGGCTTTCCATCTTTTCCGGCCACAAACACACGACCGGCAACGGAAAGCGGGCGATCCAGCCACGGGCTTAAAATCATGCCGCCGTATTTTTCCACATTCAGCTTCACATAGGTGTTTTCCACCTTCATCTCCGGCACTTCCTTGATTTTAAAGCACGGAGAATCGCTGTGGCTTGCTGCAATCCGGAAACCCTTGGTAGGATTTTCGGGGATTTTCACCGCCAGCACCGCAGAACCGTTCTGCATCGTATAATAGCTTCCGCCCGGCACGAGCGCTCCCTCCGCCAGATTTTCCAGCTTTTCAAAGCCGTTTTCCAAAAGCAGCGCTTCTACGTTTGCCGCCGCATGGAATGCCGTCGGGCTCTCCTCGATAAATTGAAGCATCGCTTCGGTTATGCTTTGGTTTTTCATAATGTACCTCTCCTGATTTCCTATTTTAGTTGCCGCAGACCCGGCGCTATGTTATCAAATAAACAAATGGCCAACCTGATAGACCACAAATGCCGCTATCCAGGCGAGCACGCACTGTCCGACCACGACAAATACCGCCCATTTTCCGCCAAGCTCCCGACGAATCGAAGCGATCGCCGCCACACAGGGCGTATACAACAGGCAGAACACCAGAAGGCTGACAGCAGAAAGCGGCGTCAGAACCGTCTGCAGCGCCCCGGTGGAACCAAACAACACGGAAAGCGTCGAAACCACGCTTTCCTTTGCCATAAATCCGGTGATCAGCGCCGTGGAGATCCGCCAGTCTCCAAAGCCCATGGGTGCAAACAAAAATGCAAGGCTTCCGGCAGCCAGCGCAAGTATACTGTCTTTCGAATCCGCTGCAATGTTCAGATGCAGGTCAAAGGTCTGCAAAAACCAGATCACCAGCGTTGCCATGAAAATAACGGTAAAGGCCCGCTGCAGAAAATCCTTTGCCTTGTCCCAGAGCAGATGTCCAACATTTTTGGCTCCCGGCATCCGATAGTTTGGCAGCTCCATGACAAAGGGAACCGCTTCTCCCTGAAACAGCGTCCCACGCATGAAAAGTGCCATCAAAATCCCGATCACAATTCCGCCAAAATACAGTGCAATCATCACAAGTGCCCCGTGTTTCGGGAAAAATGCCGCTGTGAAAAACGCATAAATCGGCAGCTTTGCAGAACAGCTCATAAAAGGCGTCAGCAAAATCGTCATTTTCCGGTCCCGGGCAGAGGGCAGTGTCCGACTCGCCATAACGCCCGGCACTGTACATCCGAATCCAACCAGCATCGGCACAATGCTTCTGCCGGAAAGACCGATTTTGCGCAGCAGCTTGTCCATCACAAACGCAACCCGCGCCATATATCCACTGTCCTCCAACAGCGACAAAAAGAAAAACAGCGTCACAATGATGGGCAGAAAGCTCAGCACGCTTCCAACACCGTTAAAAATACCGTCCATCACAAGCGAATGAATCACATCGTTTACGTTCCACGCTGTCATGTGCGCATCCACCCAGCTTCCAAGCGCCGTAATCCCTGCATCGAGCAGATCTGACAGGCCTGATCCGATTACGCTGAAAGTCAGGAAAAACACCAGTGCCATAATGCCTGCAAAGCACGGAAGCGCCGTATATTTTCCCGTTAAAATCCGGTCGATTTTCTGACTGCGGATATGTTCTTTACTCTCTTTGGGGCGAATCACCGTTTCGTCGCACACCTTTTCGATAAAATCAAACCGCATGTGCGCAATCGCAGCGGCACGGTCCAGCCCCCGCTCTGCTTCCATCTGGCAGATGATATGTTCCAGTGTTTCCTTTTCATTTTCATCCAGCTTCAGGCTGTCCCGGATCAGGACATCTCCCTCTGCAAGCTTGGAAGCTGCAAACCGCACCGGAATCTCCGCTTCTTTTGCATGATCTTCAATAAAATGCATGATCGCATGCAGACACCGATGCACGGCACCGCCGTCTTCCTCACTGTCGCAAAAATCCACCCGTCCGGGGCGCTCCTGATACTTTGCCACATGAACCGCATGGGAAATCAGCTCTTCAATGCCTTCGTTTTTGGCTGCGGAAATCGGAACAACCGGAATGCCCAGAAGCGCCTCCATCTGATTAACCAGAATGGAACCGCCGTTTTCCCGCACCTCATCCATCATATTAAGCGCCAGCACCATCGGGATATCCAGCTCCATCAGCTGCATCGTCAAATAAAGATTCCGTTCGATATTTGTCGCATCCACGATATTGATAATTCCTTTTGGGTGCTCCTCCAGCAGAAAGTTTCTCGTCACAACCTCTTCGCTGGAATAGGGGGACATCGAATAAATGCCCGGCAGATCCGTTACCAGCGTATTTTCCTGTCCACGGATCTGACCGTCCTTTCGGTCTACCGTAACACCCGGAAAGTTTCCGACATGCTGATTTGAGCCGGTCAGCTGATTAAAAAGTGTCGTTTTTCCGCAGTTCTGGTTGCCGGCAAGGGCAAACGTCAGTACCTCCTGATCCGGCAGCGGATCTTCCTTTTCCTTATCGTGATATTTTCCCTCTTCTCCCAGACCAGGATGCGGAATCGGCTTCCCCATCTGCCGGGAAGTCTCAGGACAGACGTCCCGCACATTCTCTATTTCAATTTTCTCCGCATCTGCCAGACGCAGCGTCAGTTCATAGCTGTGAATCCGCAGCTCCATCGGATCGCCCATGGGCGCATATTTCACCATCGACACGTCGCCCTGTGGAATCAGTCCCATATCCAGAAAGTGCTGCCGGAGCGCCCCCTCTCCTCCGACCGATTTAATTGTAGCTGTTTTTCCAATTGGTAATTCTCGTAATGTCATTTTTTCTTCTTCCATTCTACCAGTTCGCCAACGAGGTAGCATACCGCTGCAATAACCATACCGTTGACAGAAGCGATGCCCCACGGAACCAGATTTGCAACAGCCGCGCCGATGAGGACGCCTGCGATTGCGAACCAGTTGACCTGTCTGGGAATCACATCCCATTTTTCGTATTCTTCTTTATGGCAGAAATAGCCGAGTACAACAATCATGCCAACCGGAGGCAGTGTGCAGTTTAAGATATTCAGCCAGCCGACAAAATTGTTGTACAGCCATACCGCGGTTACGGTTCCCAGAATACCGGAAATTACAACCATCGGACGTTTACGCACTTTTGTGATATTAGACAGTCCAAGACCTGCGGTATAAAGCGCGTTATCATTGGTTGTCCAGATATTTAAGCCCAGGACGATAATCGCAAATACCGTCAGGTTCAGCGCAACCATAACTTCAAAAATATCGTTTCCGCCTACATAAACGCCGCTGAACGCGCCGAAGCAGAACATCAGACTGTTGCCGATAAAGAATGCGACTACTGTGACGATAACGGACTGCAGTGCCGTTTTGGAAAATCTTGCAAAGTTCGGAGTTGCCGTACCGCCGCTGACAAACGAACCGATAACCAGTCCAGCGCCTGCAATGACGCTCATACCCTGGCTTTCTGCAAATTTTTCAGCCAGCGGAACGTCACCGGTTTTGACCGCCATTACCATCGCCGTAATGCCGAGAATTGCGATCAGCGGAACGGAAATATAGCTGACGATGGTCATCGCCTTAATTCCGAAAAATGCGGAACCGGTCATGCAAATGCCGGCAATCGCAACGAGCAAATAAGGCAGCCAGGGATTTTCCGGAGCGATCAGTTTTGCAACCGGAATTGCAAACATCGCAACACCTACGCCAAACCATCCGATCTGGGTAAAGCTGGTCAGCACAGACGGCAAATAGGAGCCCTTTGCACCGAAGGAATGCTGTGCCAGCAGATCCAGGGAAAGTCCAGTTTTGGCACCGACATAAGCCAGAGAGCCGGTATAAATTGCAAGAATGATACCTCCCAGGATCAGGGAACCGATAAAGCCGGACAGGTCAAGGCTGTCACCCAACGTCTGTCCCGTCCACATGCTGGCTGAAAAAAACGTAAAGCCAAGCATGATCATAAACATTGTCAGCAGTCTGCGCCGTGCAAACTGAGGCACCGGCTGCAGGGAATAATCGTGGTCTTCTACTTTGGTTTCTTTTGCATTACTCATGTCTTTTCTCTCATTTCTCCTGTCTATTTATTCATTTTATAAACCGGATCGGCCGGGTAACCGCCCCGGATATTCTGCATTCCGCGCTGTATGGCATCTTTGGAATTTTTCCAGTCCGCGTCCTTGTTCTGGTAATCGAATTTTTCAATCAGCCAGTCCACATCTGCGCTCATACGCTCCATATTTTTCTGCATGATCTCGAAAATTTCCGGGAAAAAGGTCTCTTTTTCCTTCTCCGACAGTCTGGTATCCGCGCTGCTGCAAAGCTCCCCAAAATGATGCAGGCAAAAGCCCTTGCTCTTCGCAATCCGTGCTTTGAAATCCGGGTCTTTTTCATATAAATAGAAAAAAGTGTCCAGATAGCGCTCGTATTCTTTTTGGAAACGGTCGCAGATATAACAGGTGCTTTCCTTTTTCTGCACCCAGTCTGCCACGGAGTTTTTCGGCGCAATTTTGCGCAGCTTGTCCCCCATCGACTGCTTCTGCGGCCTGAAATGCCTGAATTCGCCATCCATTTCGGACAGCAGTTTTTTATAGTAGGTTTTTAAAATCCAGCCATTGCCAAGGGTGTTGCCGTAATCGAACATTTTTTTCATGTGCGTGCGGCAAAATCCTTCCCGGTCTGTATCCTCACGGACATCGCTCTCCATGTACGAAGCGCAGGAGCCAAGCACAAAATCCATCAGATCCTGCTCTACATTCCGCTCGATATAACAAAAAGGGCACTCATCGCCCGCATTTACCGCATCATTCAGCGGTATCGTATAAAGCTTTTCTTTCACTCTTCTTCCTCCATTCCGCAGTTGCTTGCGCCTTTAAGTCTCTTTTATGGTCATCCGCCGCAGCGTGTCCAGATAAGCGCAGATCTCTGCAAAAAGCTTCTCCGGGGAAAAATCGTAGCGCTCCGACATCTCATCGGTCAGCCCGTCGATCGTATAGCGCACCATTTTTGTCACACGCACAGAATCCCCGTATGGTGCAAAAATGCTGTAATCTGCCTGCATGCTGTATGCCCGCAGCCGATCCTCGTAATCCAGCTTCTTTTCCGCGATCCGCTCCACCGCTTCCGTATGCTCTTCTTTTACCGCAACATCCAGAAACCGCTGCATATACGGATAAAGCTTCATCACCTGCATCCGCGCCTGTTCCATCTGCTTTGTCAGGGCAAAATAATCCGTTTCGGAACGTTTTACCTCTCTGGAAAGCTCCAACAACATAAAGCGTGCGCTGTAGTCAAACAGAAATCCGTACAGCCCCAGTTTACTTCCAAAATAATGAAAAAGCAGTCCCTTACTGATCCCCGCCTCCTTTACGATCTCATCCGTGCTGGCGTGTCGATAGCCGCCCCTGGAAAAAATCTTCAGAGATGCGTTGATCATCCGGTCCTGCTTTTCCTGTTTCAAATCAAAAAATTTATCATTCATGTGTCTGTCCCCGCGTCATTGACTTTCTGAGTCGTTTCATTCTATCATACCTGCAGGGTCACTTCAATGTTAAGTTTATAGATTTTTCATACATACTGACCTTTTCATTTTCATAAAATAGTATTAAAATGAGAGAAATAAGTAACCATATTCTGGTATATGTATGGAGGGCATTATTATGGCTAAAAAATTAGGAAAACTTTTCACTCTCGCAGTTACCGCCGGCACCGCTGCTGCCGCTGCTTATTATTATCTCCAGAATAAAAAAGCCGCAGTGCAGGAAGCTCCGGAAGAAGAGGATGATTTCGAAAAAGACCCAGAGGATGACTTTGACGACACCGATTTCACGGACGATGATTTCGTCGATGAAAGCGAGCATCCGGAAGAAGCCAAAGAAGAAGCAAAAGAAGACACTCCCGTCTTTTCTTCCGAAACGAAAGAGGACGGGCATACCTATGTGACCCTGGACTTAAAGGCTGCTCAGGATAAGGCTGTCCAGCTGCGCGACACTGTTTTCAATAAAGTCGGCGACACCGTTTCCAGAATCAAAAACAGCAGCGAATACGAAACCGTAACCGGCAAAATCAACGAAACGGTCGACAAGGTTCGCAGCAACGAAGATGTACAGGCTGTCGAGGAAGCCGCTCACACTGCTGCCGGCGCTGCAAAGCAGGCCGGAAGTGCTGCCGCTGATCTGGCCAAAGACGCCGCCCGCTACGTAGCAGACAAGGTTCACACCACTGTAGCCGAAGCTGCTGCAGAGGCAAAGGAGGCTGCAGAGGCAATTGCAGAGGAAGAGGCTGCAAAGGAAGCTTCCGCTGCTCCGGCGACCGATGCTCCAAAAGCTGAGGAAACCTCCGGCGATGTAAAGACTGAGGAAACCGCTTCCGAATCCGATGCTCCGGCGGCAGAATAAACAGCTGTAAACGAATACTGGGATTTGAAACGAACGCGCCTCCGGCTGAAGAAGTTCTCGTTACAACGGAGGCTGACAACTAAAAAACGAGGCTATCCTGCAGTCATAAACTGATGGGATAGCCTCGTTCTCATTTCTAATAAGCCATGCCTTTCCTATCTGCCTTGCCCCTGTGACCAAAAGTGCCTTTCTTTCTGCAAGCAGCTTGCCTGCAGCCAACAAACAGTGGCAGCGCTCCCTGAACCCCTATTACAGCATAAAATTCTTACGCAATCCTATTTAACAGTCCCGTTGAGGTCAAAAACAGGATCAGCATCACAACCGGCACGACGTATTTGATCATAAAACGATACAGCTTCGCCCTTGTAAAGCGCTCACCGTTTTTCTCCACCTCACCAACGATCCAGTCCGGGCCAATCACCCAGCCGATCAGAATGCTCGTCAGCAATGAAATAAACGGCATCAAAAAGCTGTTGCTGATATAGTCCATCACATCGAGCAGCTGTCCGGTGGAACCGTTTGGCAGCGGCAGTTCAAAGTAAAGCACGTTGTAGCCAAGGCAGATCAGCACCGCCGTTACCAGCGAATAAACGCCGATCAGTCCACACATCTTTTTGCGTGTCCGATGAAATACTTCCATACAGTTTGCAACCAGCGTTTCCATAACGGATACACACGATGTCAGCGCCGCAAAGCCCATCATCAGGAAAAAGGCGATTGCCACGATTCTTCCTGCGCCTCTCATCGCCGCAAAAACCTTCGGCAGCGAAATGAAAATCAGGCTGGGACCGGACGCCATGCCCTCTTTTCCAAGGAACACATAAACCGCAGGCAGAATCATCATTCCAGCGAGGAATGCAACTCCTGTATCAAAAATTTCGATCTGGTTCGTCGTTTTATTTAAGTCCACGTCATCTTTTACATAGGAACCATAAGTCACCATGATGCCCATCGAAACACTCAGGGAGAAAAACAGCTGGCTCATCGCATCCAGCAAAATCTCCAGAAACCGTTTCACCGTCAGCCCATGAAAATCCGGCAGCAGATAAATCGCCAGTCCCTGCATTCCCGTCCGAACCGCACCATCCTCCCCTTCTGCCGACAGCGTCAGGGAAAAAACCGCAATCGCCACAATCAGAACAACCAGCACAGGCATAATAAAGCTCGAAACCTTTTCGATTCCCTTTTCCACACCGCCGTAAACGACCGCTGCTGTCAACACCAGAAACAGAAGCATAAACACGATCGGGGCTGCCTTTGACGTGATAAATGAAGTAAAATATCCGTCCTGCGCAGGCACGTTGTCCCCAGATACCAGGTATTCTACAAAATATTTAATTACCCATCCACCGATGACAGAATAATACGGTACGATCAACACAGGAATAATTGCATTGATCCATCCACCGAATTTTAAAGATTTCTTTTTTCCGAAAGTGCCAAAAGCACCAACCGGACTTTTTTTTGTCATCCGCCCCAGTGTCGTTTCCGACATGATCATGACATATCCGAACGTCAGCATCAGGATCAGATAAACCAGCAAAAACATACCGCCACCGTACTTTGCTGCGAGATAAGGGAAACGCCAGATATTTCCAAGACCGACTGCTGAGCCTGCCACTGCCAGAACATATCCTATACGCCCTGAAAATTTTCCTCTTGCATCCGGCTTCTCCTCTTTACCTTTCTTTTTTGAGACTTTCTCCATGGGAAGTTCCTCCATACTTATCAATATAGTCAGAACATTAGCCTATCATTAAACCTGCCAGGATTCAAGCCTCATACTCAAATTTCTGCCTTTTTTCGACTTTTATTTTACATAAATTTTTCATTTTTCACCCATTCTTCTTTACATCCTTTTTCTATACTGATCTCAGATAGAAAAAAAGATTTCTCATAGATAGAAAAGAGGGAACTGTCATGTACAAAAAATTATGGAAAAAACTGAATCAGAATCATACTGTAGCACATACAGCTGCTATTTATCTTACTGTTATGACTCTTGGATGGATGCTTGCCGGACTCCTTGTCGGCGGACTGGCTGATCTGATCATACCTTTTAATATGGAAAGTAAAATTACACTTTTCATCTGCTTTGGCGGTTACGGTGGCCTGATTTTTGGATTATTTGGCGGAATCTTTTATCTGTACCAGTTAAATCTGAAGAAACGGAACTGACCGTGACTTTTCTCTGCATATGCCAGAGCATTTTTAATCGTTCCCTCTGCATATGCAGTAATATTCTTAATGATACCAGGGTCAAAAGGTCTGACACCACGT
>OIXG01003109.1_pt1 | contig 11488 bp, 5 predicted proteins | sample 1587731 | NCBI WGS metagenome assembly OIXG01 (sample SAMEA3888908, study PRJEB22519) | human gut metagenome | biome: human gut; feature: human-associated habitat; material: faeces | place: Denmark | collected 2010
AAGCGTCAGACAAGCTTCCTCCAGATTTGTGCTTTGGTCTGCAACGACGGGCGTTATGATCAGACGTTCCTTGCCAATTATCTGGACATCAATGTACTGCCTCAAATCAAACGCGTAGAGGGAGTAGGAGATGTAATGGAATTGGGAGATACATACAGTATGCGTATCTGGTTGAAACCGGAACGGATGGCACAATATGCCTTGGTTCCTTCGGATATTACTGCCGTGCTGGGTGAGCAGAACATTGAAGCTCCTACCGGTTCGCTGGGTGAGAGTTCGAAGAATGTCTTCCAGTTTACCATGAAGTATCGCGGACGATTGAAGAGTGTGGAGGAATTCCAGAATACCGTAATCCGTTCGCAGAGCGACGGTTCTGTGCTCCGCCTAAAGGATGTAGCCGATGTACAATTGGGTACGATGACTTATAGCTTCCGCAGTGAAATGGATAGCAAACCGGCTGTTCTTTACATGGTATTTCAGACGGCAGGCTCCAATGCAACCGCTGTGAATAAGGAAATTACTGCCCAGATGAAGCAGATGGAAAAGAGTCTGCCGGAGGGAACAGAGTTCGTCACGATGATGAGTTCCAACGACTTCCTTTTCGCTTCTATCCACAATGTGGTAGAAACATTAATCATCGCTATTATTCTGGTTATTCTGGTGGTGTATTTCTTCTTGCAGGACTTAAAGAGTACGCTCATTCCGTCCATATCCATCATAGTGTCTCTGGTAGGTACGTTTGCCTGCCTGGTGGCTGCGGGATTCAGTCTGAATATCCTGACATTGTTTGCACTGGTGCTTGCCATTGGTACGGTGGTGGACGATGCCATTGTGGTGGTGGAAGCGGTGCAGTCCAAATTTGATGCCGGATATAAATCTCCTTATCTTGCCACTAAAGATGCGATGGGTGATGTGACGATGGCTATCATCTCTTGTACCTGTGTATTCATGGCAGTGTTTATTCCTGTAACATTTATGGGAGGAACTTCCGGTGTATTCTATACACAGTTCGGTATCACGATGGCAACTGCCGTAGGTATTTCCATGATTTCGGCTTTGACGCTATGCCCGGCTTTGTGTGCTATCATGATGCGTCCGTCGGACGGGACCAAGAGTGCCAAGAGTATTAACGGACGGGTACGCGCAGCTTACAATGCCTCGTTCAACGCTGTGCTGGGTAAATATAAGAAAGGTGTGATGTTCTTCATCCGTCATCGCTGGATGGTGTGGGCTTCGTTGATAGCCGCTATCGCGTTGTTGGTTTATCTGATGAGCACTACCAAAACGGGACTTGTTCCTCAGGAAGACCAGGGTGTCATCATGGTGAACGTCAGTATCTCACCGGGAAGCACGCTTGATGAAACAACGAAGGTAATGGATAAACTGGAAGATATCCTCCGGGATACGCCTGAAATAGAACATTATGCCCGCGTAGCAGGCTATGGACTTATATCCGGTCAGGGAACTTCTTACGGTACAATCATTGTGCGCTTGAAGGACTGGAGCGAACGAAAAGGAAAGGATCATAGTTCGGATGCTGTGGTTGCCCGCCTCAATGGACAGTTTTATGGTATTAAGGAAGCGCAGATATTCAGTTTCCAGCCTGCTATGATTCCGGGGTATGGTATGGGTAACTCCCTCGAACTGAACCTTCAGGACAAGACGGGTGGCGATATGGAAACATTCTACCAGTCGGTAATGCAGTTCCTCGGCGCACTGAATCAGCGTCCGGAAGTAGCTATGGCTTACACGGCATATGCCATCAATTTCCCGCAGGTATCGGTAGAAGTAGATGCGGCTAAATGTAAGCGTGCCGGTATTTCTCCGGGAGCAGTGCTCGATGCATTGGGCAGCTATTGCGGTGGTGCGTACATATCTAACTATAACCAGTTCGGTAAAGTGTATCGTGTGATGATGCAGGCTTCGCCTGAATACCGCCTGGATGAGCAATCTCTGGACAATATGTTTGTACGGAATGGTACGGAAATGGCTCCGGTAAGTCAGTTTGTAACATTGAAGAAAGTGTTGGGACCGGAAACAACCAATCGTTTCAATCTGTATAGCTCTATCTCTGCCAATGTAAATCCTGCCGAAGGTTACTCTTCCGGTGAAGTGCAGAAGGTGATTGAAGAGGTGGCAGAACAGACTTTGCCTACGGGCTACGGATATGAATATGGTGGTATGGCACGTGAAGAAGCAAGTAGTGGTGGTGCACAGACTATTTTCATCTATGCCATTTGCATATTCCTTATCTATCTGATTCTGGCATGTCTTTACGAAAGTTTTTTTGTACCGTTTGCCGTTATTTTCTCCGTACCGTTCGGATTGATGGGATCATTCCTGTTTGCCAAGTTGCTCGGGCTGGAGAATAACATTTACCTGCAAACTGGTGTGATTATGTTGATTGGTTTGCTGGCCAAGACGGCTATCCTGATTACGGAATACGCCATAGAGCGTCGTCGTAAAGGAATGGGCATCGTGGAATCTGCCTATTCTGCCGCACAGGTTCGCTTGCGTCCTATCCTGATGACGGTGCTAACAATGATTTTCGGTATGCTTCCGTTGATGTTCTCCTCCGGTGCAGGTGCCAATGGTAACAGTTCGTTGGGTACGGGCGTTGTGGGTGGTATGCTTGTCGGTACCTTGGCATTGCTCTTCGTTGTTCCCGTCTTCTACATTATCTTTGAATTCTTACAGGAGAAAATCCGTCCGCCGATGGAGGAAGAAGCAGACGTACAAGTGTTGCTTGAGAAGGAGAAGAGTGAAGCTGAACGGAATAATAAATAAATGAAAGAAAAGATGATGTATCAAGGTGACATATTTTGGGTAGAGCAGTTGATTGCATATTGCATTGCTGCCATTCTATGGTGCATTATTGATAAAATCAATTCTAGGAAACATATTAAAGATACTGAAGAATGAAAAAGCAAATCATCACATTAGCTGTCACTGGCCTGCTGCTGAGCAGTTGTGGCATCTATACTAAATACGAGCCCGTTACTTCCATCCCCGACCAGCTTTATGGCGGGGAAGTAGTGACCGAAGACATCGTCAGTCTGGGTAATATGGACTGGCGGGAACTCTTCACCGACCCTTATCTGCAATCCCTCATTGAAGTGGGATTGCAGACCAATACCGACTATCAGTCTGCCCAGCTCCGTGTGGAAGAAGCACAGGCCGTACTGATGTCTGCCAAACTTGCTTTCCTGCCTGCCTTTGCTCTTGCTCCGCAGGGAACTGTGAGCAGCTTCGATACGCAAAAGGCAACGCAAACTTATTCGTTGCCCGTCACTGCCAGTTGGGAGTTGGACGTCTTCGGCCGTATGCGCAATGCCAAGAAACAGTCGCAAGCTCTTTATGCTCAAAGTGAGGATTATCGTCAGGCTGTCCGTACCCAACTGATAGCCGGGATAGCCAATACCTATTATACGCTGCTGATGCTCGACGAACAACTTGCCATTTCCCGGCAAACGGAAGAAGCGTGGAAAGAAACCGTGGCGTCTACTCGTGCCTTGATGAATGCCGGAATGGCGAATGAATCGGCCGTATCGCAGATGGAGGCGACGTACTATCAGGTACAGGGCTCCGTGCTCGACTTGAGGAAGCAAATCAACCAGGCAGAGAACAGTCTTGCCCTTCTGTTGGCTGAAACACCCCGTCATTATGAACGTGGTAGTCTGGCACAGCAGCAGTTCCCCACCGACTTTTCGGTAGGTATTCCGGTGCAGATGCTTTCCGGTCGTCCCGATGTCCGCAGTGCCGAGCGTTCACTCGAAGCAGCGTTTTATGGTACCAATAAGGCCCGTTCGGCTTTCTATCCCTCCATTACTTTAAGTGGAAGTGCCGGCTGGACGAACTCTGCCGGAGTGATGATACTCAATCCGGGCAAGTTTCTGGCATCTGCTGTAGGATCGCTGACGCAACCGCTCTTCAACCGCGGACAGGTAGTTGCCCAGTATCGCATTGCCCGTGCACAGCAGGAAGAAGCCGCACTTGGCTTCCAGCAAACCTTGCTCAATGCAGGCAGCGAGGTGAACGATGCTTTAACGGCTTATCAGACCAGTCAGGGCAAGAAACTTCTGTTGGATAAACAGGTTGCTTCTTTACAAACCGCCCTGAGAAGTACTTCCTTGCTGATGGAGCATGGCAATACCACTTATCTGGAAGTACTCACAGCCCGGCAGACATTGCTTAGCGCACAATTGTCGCAGACTGCTAATCATTTTACCGAAATACAAAGCTTAATTAACCTATTCCAAGCGTTGGGAGGCGGACAGAATTAAAACTGTATCATACTCTCTTTCTGTTACTTTACTTCTATGAAAGGAGAGCTGCCCGGAAGGTGTTCCGTGGCAGCTCTTTTCAGTATTCCTCTTTGTACTTACTTGGGGAACAGCCGAATTGTTTCTTGAATGAAGCTGTGAAGTAAGATTGACTGCAAAAGCCTGTAACATCTGCAATATATGTCAGTTTCTCATTCCCTTCTTTAATCATCTGGGCAGCCCGGTTCAGTTTGTAGGTCCGGAAGAAAGAGTTAGGACTCAATCCTGTTAGATCCTTGACTTTATAATAGAATTTGGAACGACTGATTGAGAAGATATTAAGGATTTCTCCTAAATCAATCTCTGCCTCACTTAAATGGGATTCCATGTATGAATATAATTTCTCCATGAAGATACCATCCTGCGATTGTAGTATAGGCTGTTCCTGGATATCTATTTGAGTAGATGAAGTAAGCACTTTGCGTATTTTCTCACGATTTAGAAGTGTTGATTTGATGAGTGCCGTTAAATATCGGGGCTCAAAAGGCTTCACTACATAAGCATCTGCACCTGCCGAAAGACCTTGTACCTGATGTTCCGACGAGCTTTGTGCGGTTAGCAATATGACAGGTAAATGGCATGTGGTTGCATCACTCTTTATTTTGTGGCAGAATTCATATCCATTCATGCCATGCATCAGGATGTCACTGATTATTAAATCCGGCTTTATATCGCCAATTTCTCCGATGGTTGTATTCGGATTTGTTCTGCATTCCACAACGTAATCTTTCAACAACAGTTTCATGAAATTGAGAATTTCCGTGTCGTCATCTACTACCAGGATTTTAGCAGCTTGGTCGTCATCCGGTTGATAGGGTGGGGATATCAAGTTCAGTTCTTCTCTTACATTTTCCTGTATTTTTGTTATAGCATTACTCCCTTTGGGAGAGTCGACCTGCTGATTGTTGTCATATAAAGCCGGATTCATAGGAATAATAAAGGTAAAAACAGAACCGTTGGGCGCATTGCTGCTGCATTTGATGAAGCCATGGTGCAACTCAACCAATGATTTTGCATAAAATAAGCCTATGCCGGTTCCCCATCCACTTTGGTAGTCAGGATGTTCAATCTGGTAAAAACGTTCAAAAACAGCTTTCTGCTTATCCTCGGGGATACCAATTCCCGTATCTGCGACTTTTATTTCCAACCATTCATCCGACTTAACTTTCATACTCATGGGAAATTCTGCATGGGCTATATCCTGGGTAATGACCTGTATTCCGATAGATATGTTTCCTTCCTCCGGGGAGTATTTCAACGCATTTGAAAGTATGTTAGTCAATATCTTGTCGAATTTGTCATCATCCAGTAAGAGATTGATTGTTTCGGACTGAATGGAACGCCGGACATTTATTTTCTTTTGCTGGAACCCTACAATAAAGCGATCTGCGCAGGCATTGAATAGGGGAATGACATTGGTTTTTGATACTTTCAGTCTTAAGATGCCATTCTCCATTTTATTGAAATCCAGTAGTTGATTGATTAGTTTAAGCATACGTTCGGTATTATGTCTGATTACCTGAAAAAGACTGGACGAACTTAGGCTGTCTTTCGGATTCTCTTCAAGCGTCCGGAATGCTCCGTATATCATGGTCAATGGAGTTCGGAACTCATGAGAGATATTTGTGAAATACTTGATGTTCATCATGTTGGCATACTTCTCCTGTTCACGTTGGACTGTTATTTTTCGTATCTGATCCCTGTTCTGCCTAATACGGCGGTAGATCCTCCATCCGGTATATAAGCAGATCAACAGACATAAAGGGTATACTCCGAATAATAACCACTTCTGGGCCCAGGGAGCAGGCTCTACGAATACGTCAACTGTTTTTGCATCAATCACATCTCCATTTTCATTGATTGCTTTTATTTGCAAAACATAGTGTCCCGCAGGAATATGCGAATAGTAAGCATAATCTTCATTTTCCAGGGAATGCCATTGCTGGTCTAAACCTTCCAGATAGAACTCCGTTTTGTATTTATTCAGGTTTCCATAATCTAATGTTGTATAATAAAAGTATACTCCGCTATTGTTATTGGTAAGGCAAACCTGAGCAATGCTATCTCCTTGCATTTTAACTCTCTTATGCTCATATGGCTTCAATAGCTGTTCGTTAGAAGAAATATATTCGATTTTAATCTTGCAGGTTTCGTATGGTTTTATCTCTTTAGGGTCGAATAGGGTGAGCCCTTTGGTTCCTCCAAATATCAACTCGTCACCCTGCCCATGAATTGCACACATGGGAACATAGGAATCATTCATAATTCCATCTTCTTTGTAATATGAGATAAACCGTTTGTTGGCTGTGTCGAAGCGTATTAAGCCATGTAAGGTTCCTATCCATATATTCTGTTGGCAGTCTTCTATTACACTGCACATCTGCCCGCAGATGTTGGTGTCATTATAGAAACTTATTTTTTTCGAGGTCAGGTCGATGTGCATTAATCCCTGTCCGTATGAAACTCCCCATGCATTGCCGGTGTGGTCAATCATCAGATCCATACATACGATTCCTGTGCTCCGGGAACGGGGAATTTCTATTTCCTCTATTGTCATCTTATTGGAATCTACTATATAAATGTTACCTGCGTATGTACTGACAATAATGCTGTTAGAATCTATTTTTCTGATAGTGTTCACAATTCCTATATTTTCCTTTATAGCAACAGGTGTTTCCGCTCCTTTGCTGAGATAATATAGATTATGATTGCTCTCGAACCATATATTTCCTGTACCGTCTTCTCCTACCGTATAGCAGTAATAAGGATAGATTTTCAGACTTTCAATCTTATTTTCATCATAAACTTTACATTTTATCAGATTGCGGTTGGTTACCAGCCATAGCAAGTTTTCGCTGTCGACAAAGCACTGGTCTATTTCTTCTTTAGAAATAAAAGAAGAGATATCTAATCGGAAGATGCGCTGATCAGCCAGTACATGATAGAGTTCACTGTGAGATACTATTATATAGTAATCATTATTTGTTCCTCTGAAAATATTGGTGATATCCTTGTTACGGAAAAACTCGATGGTTTCAGTCTCTTTTTTAAATCGCGATTGCTGATGATATAATACTTGGTACCCATCTCTTTCGGACCCTATCCAGACATTCTGGTGGGAATCAACATATACAGTTGAAATATCATCCAATGGTATGTGGAAGGGAAAGTCTGTATGGTTTTGGTCGATGATTGTCATTTTTACAGTATCCCATAGATAGAGTTGATTGTTTTTGGCATATAGTAGCATAGAGGAACTGTTATAAGGAGTAACTCTTTTGATATGCTTATTCTTCAGCACCATAGAAACGCGTTCAATGGAATCATTGATTACCCGGCGGAAAGTATTAGGATCTATAATGAATATTCCCTGGGAAGTATGGTAGAACAGGTCCCCATTTGGCAGCAATCCGGCTACATCCGAAAGGTCATCTATCCGGATGGATTTAATCAGACTAAAATCTTTAATGGAGTGACAACAGGCTTCTCCGTCTCTCCATATCCAGAGGTTATCATTACGGTCGGCTAATGGTAAGAAGCCGGAAAGTCGTTTAGTACATATTTTATTCCGCGCATCATACTCATAGATATTGGTGCCGACATCTGAGATGCTGAGAAAGATTCTTCCATCGCTTGTTTCTGTAATCCCGTTGGAGTAGGGGTATACTCCTTCTTTAAAGATAGTTTGAAAACTTCCGTCATTGTTGTAGACCGAAGTCCCGAATTCTGTCAGTACGAATAGTTGTCCCCTGGAAGAACAATACATCTTCAGGACTGCGTCATTACATAAGCTGGTTGTATCTTCTGTGCTTCTGTAGTGATAATAGCGCTTTCCGTTGTATTGGTAAACTCCACCTGGGGTACCAATCCAGATGTATCCTTGTTTGTCTTCAACAATATCTTTAATCTGATTATAACCGATCTGGGGTTGGCGGGTGATTGCGACATCCTTTTGTCCCCGTTCGTCAATGCTGTTGTGACAAGACAGAAAAAGAATACATCCCAAAATATGGGATAGAATTTTCATTTTCATAGTATACAAATATTTGAGGCAAAGTTACAATATATGGTGAGTTAAGCAAAAGAAATATGCCCAATTGGATTTTGATTATACTCATTCGGACTGTGATTACAGATATGTGGACCTTGGTTATAGAGGTTTGGAGAATGGTTACAGTGATATATCAGATATGCATATAACTTTGCCAACAGAAAAATGAAATGCAGAATGTGCGATAATAGAAACTTTTTTTTTAACCTTATTATTATGATGAACTTGAAAACAAGAATCCTGAAACAGAAACTGGCAATGCTGGTTATAATGTGTCTTTTGAGTATGACGGATACGTGGGCACAATTCAGTTCTTCTCCGGATGTGGAAGTGAAAAATAATTCGTTTTATATTGATGGGAAGAAATTCTTCATTAAAGGTATCGGCTATGAAATTGGAGCATTGCCGGGGGAACTACCGAATGAAAGAAAATTCAATCCCGACCAGTTACATTTCGATATCCGGCGTATTTTATCCGGTGGATTTAATACTATTCGTACCTGGGCTGCGTTTACAGAACAGGAACTGGAAGTTCTTCGGCAATATGATATAAAAATAATTATGGGTATCTGGATTGATCCGGCTGGTGACTTTTCAAATACACAATTCGTCGATAATGCCAAAACGATAGTTAATGATGTGTTGAGTTATTCCAAGAATTACAATAATATAATAGGCTATTTAATCATGAATGAACCCCATCCCACGGCAGTTCTGGGAGCTGGGTATCAACATACTGTGAATCTATGGACGGAGCTGGTCAATATCATTCATTCGCAACACCCCAACCGTCCTGTCAGTATAGCCAATACTCCGAATGGTACTTATATTCACCCGCATATATTCGATTTCAGTGCATATAATGTATATATCTATAATCCGGTCACGGTTAATTATCTTCATGGTTATAGAAACCATATTGATTATCTGCAACAACTTAACTCATCGGATCATCCGTTGATAATAACCGAATATGGACTGTCCGTTTCGCCTACTGGTCCGGGCGGTTGGGGATATGGTGGTAATAGTTTGTCCGAACAGGAGTCGGGAGATGTATATATGTATAAGTCTTTGGTTGATGGCGGGGCAAATGGTGCCTGTATATTCAATTATAGTGATGGCTGGTGGAAAGCTGATGATGAATTTGTGCATAGTGATTTACCGGAAGAATGGTTTGGATTGATTGAATATAGCAGTTTGTCGGATAAGCAGGGGCATGAACGCCCGGTTTGGAAAGCTATACGGGATTTCCAGTCCGCAATCATTGCACAGCCGAGATCAGAGGAAATATATATAGATAAAGTTCCTGTTGAGATATTCTTCGATGATACAATTAAAAAAATCAAGGTTTTACTGGAGGATAAATTGATTTATCAAAGAGATATGACAGATGACTATTTACTGGACACTCTTGAAATTAATTATAAAGATGTCAAAGATGTGAGATTGGTGTTTAATTGCTATGACGATAAAAACAATCTGATAAAAACAGAAGAGAAGAGTATTTTGATCACTGCAACTGAACTGACTTTACCTACTCTTCAACTCTCTGTGAATAGCAATTGTTGGCAAACCAACCAGGTTAATGTCACATACAAGGTTACTAAATCTACAGATTTTACTGTCAGTCCAACATTTGACTATGTCTATTATCCGCATATTGGATTTGATTACGGGCAGAAATTCAGTTCGATTATAGGCAACCAGAACCAAGTTGAAATATCCGGTCGGCATAGTATATCCGGAAATATAGATGTTTTTACAGTAGGAGCTGCGTTTAATATCTATTATAATGGATTTCAAAAGCGTATTTTTAATCAAATGACGATTTCCCGGCATGACCTTAGCACAGGTGTGGAGGAAAATACATTTGTTGAATCTTCTTTGGCTATCCGGATTCTGGGTGATCCGCATAGTGGAAGTCTGACTTTGGTTAGTTACGCGGACTTGCAACTTAGCCATGTGGAAGTGGTGGGTATCAATGGGCAGGTGATTGCAGCATATCGTGCCGAAAGTTCAAGGCTCGAATTGCCTGTGGGAACATTAGCAAAAGGATTGTACCTGGTCCGGGCTTATGATATGGAGGGGAGGTATACGACCTGTAAGATGTTGCTGACATGATCCCGTTCCTTTTTATATAAGATGTAAGGGTAATTGTCTGTTTCCATGAAAGTAGAATTTTAAGTTGATAATCTTTAATTTATTATTTATATGAAAAAATTATTGTTGGTTTTATTTTTGTTTGTATTTACCTTGGGGGCTGTATATGCTCAGACTGTTCAGGTAAAGGGCTTGGTGATAAGTGGTTCGGACATGGAACCATTGCCCGGAGTAAATGTAGTGGTGAAAGGAAATACTTCTATAGGAACAATCACTGATGTAGATGGTAACTTCTCCTTGTCGGTTCCTTCTGATGCAGTTCTTTCAGTGACTTATATAGGTTTTAAATCTCAAGATGTTTTGGTGAAAGGGCAAAGAACACTTAAAATCGTTCTTCTGGAAGATACTGAATCTCTGGATGAAGTGGTGGTGGTGGGCTACGGCGTTCAGAAAAAAGCCAATCTGACCGGAGCTGTCGATGCCATATCTTCGAAAGAAATCGAAGACCGCCCCGTTTCCAACCTCGGTCGTGCCCTGCAAGGAGCCGTGCCCAACCTCAATATCACCTATGGATCGGGAAAACCCAATGAAGGGACGAGCATCAATATCCGTGGCTTCGGCTCGATCAACGAAGATGCCAAACCTTTGGTTCTTATCGATGGTGTCGAAGGCAACCTCGACAATATCAATCCACGGGACGTCGAATCCATCTCGGTGTTGAAAGATGCATCCTCGGCGGCCATATACGGTGCAAGAGCCTCGTTCGGTGTAATCTTGGTAACCACGAAAAAAGGACAAGACGGCACCGCCAAAGTCAGCTATAACGGACGATTCAGCTTCTCGAGCTCGACTGTCAAGACCAATTTCCTTACCACAGGATACGATGCTGCAAAACTGGTCGATGAATACTTGATGTCCCACAACGGAACTCGCTACACCAAATACAGCGAGGAAGACTTCGCCGAATTGGAAGCCCGCCGGTACGACAAGACCGAAAACCCCGAACGCCCATGGA
>OIXG01003116.1_pt1 | contig 11456 bp, 4 predicted proteins | sample 1587731 | NCBI WGS metagenome assembly OIXG01 (sample SAMEA3888908, study PRJEB22519) | human gut metagenome | biome: human gut; feature: human-associated habitat; material: faeces | place: Denmark | collected 2010
CCTCAAAAGGTATGCACCTTGCAAGAAACCTCCGGTTCTCTGTTGCGATAGGATTCTCTTTTCTCCTCTTTGACTCTTAATCAATCAAAGACTCTTTAAAAGGACCGTGCAGACGGCGTGGTGCTTGCTTCGTTAAAGCATTGACCTTAAACCACTTTAGTCTGTCTCTCCAGGGGATACCACGGGTTTAAAGCGACTTGAAGAGGTGATCAATCTCATCCCTGCCGAGGACAATAAAGCCCCGAATCTGCGACTCAGGGCCTTATCAGGAACAGTACCGGCAGTCCTCTTTTCAAGAAGACTGCCTTAGGTTGCTAGAACGTCCAACGCACGTTGGCTTTGACGGCAAAGGCGTCGGTGTTCTTCGATCCGCTGTAGCCGACCGACACACCGAAACCGACCTTGTCCTTGCCGCCGGAGACTCCGAGCGCAGCCGAGTAGCGCATGCGGTCGAGAACTTCCGACGAGGTCGTTACATCCTGACTGACTCCCGTAAAGCGAATCGTCTCGGTCAGGTTCTTCGAACCCACAACCGGGGTGACCGCAAGATCGAGGGCAGGCTTGATCGTCCAGCCGGTCTGTGTCATAAAGTCGCGCGACAACTGAACTCCGAGAGGTACTTCCGCATAGGTCTTAGCCGTCCCGTGCGAATTGAGAATCGTCCCTTGTGCGTTCGTCTTCGCGCTGTAGTTCTTCGAATTGACGTGATTCAATCGCAGTCCTGCAAAAGGAGCAACCTGCATGCCGGCGACATCAAAGGCGTACTTGGCTTTAAGACCTGCCGTAAAGACGGTCGAATCCATGTCGGACTTCACGAGACCGTGATTGGTCTGTTTAACGTCGTTGGTGACATAGCCGAAGCCCAGATCTCCCATGAACGACCAGGCTCCGGTGCTGTGACCGAAGTACAAGGCGGCGCCGTAGAAGTCAAAGTCGTTCTTGGTCGTCGCCAAGCTTCCTCGAGAATCGGCCTTTCCGGAACCGGCGTAGAGCGTCGCACCTAAGCGCGTGTCATCCCGAACGACAACGTCCGCTCCGACCGTAATACCGTACAAATCCACATCCGACCCGGACGTGAATTTTCCGGCCTTAAAGGCGTCGGCCTTGGTCTTGTTATATAGCGGAGTAGCCCAAAGGGTGCGACCGAAGGTTTCTTCCGTTGCAACGCTTGTCCCGATTGCCGAACTAAAGCCGAGGCGTTCCTCAACAGAACCGGCAGCAACGTGCTTGACCGTGTCCGTCACAAGGAACGTACCGGACTGCGCTGTCATTCTCGATACGGACTCAAGAGCAGAACCGAAATCACGCCCGATTTGTTCGGGGGTGCGATTGCCGTCACCGGTGACGTCTTCCATCACGGAAGCAATCCAACCGGCACCGTCTCGACGAGAAGAATCAAATCCGTCGCCTTCCGCCAGATTCATCACCGTCTCTTGCAAGGATTCGGAAAGCGATCCACCGATAATCGCCGCACCGGTTTCCGACATCGTAAATATCAGGTTATTGCCGGCCAGTCTTGCGTCGTACAGGAAGTTTCCGGAAAGGAAGTTCGCGTCATCCCCGCTGACAGTGTGATTGCCGTCAGCCAAGGTAATCACAGTACCGCCGGAGATTTTCACATTCTTGAACATCATCTTGCCGTTATTGACAATGTTGCCGGTCAGTTGCGCGGTGTACTTGGTCTTGCCGTTTTCGATTACCGGTTCGTCCATAGCACCGCGATCGAGAATCATGAAGCCACCTGTTCCGATGCCGAAAGTGTTGTCGCCAAATTGCATGCCGGTTGTATCACCGACCGTCAGGGTGCCGTTCGGCGCCGACAAAGCGCTATTGATGTAAAGGATAGACGAAACGTCCACATCCGTTTGCTTGGCACTCTTTAGAGCTGCCTTGGCCTCCTCTCTAAGACTCTCTATGTTCGCATCTAAGGCTTCCTGACCTCCGACAGCAAGAAGACCTTTTTTGATAGAACCGGAAGCAGCACCGGTTAGGTCCAACTCACCGAATCGGGCTAAAGCCGGAGTTTCCGAATTCCCTGCTACATCCAAGGTTCCGGGCCCGGTCTCTTGAGTTGCCGTAAGGACGATCTTTTGAGCGTCAAGATTTCCGTTCACCGTAATTGCGCCGTATTGCGCTGCAATGCCGTTAATCGTGGCATTGACTCCCGAAGCAACCGTGAGGTCGTTAACAACGTTCACGCTGGCATCCGTACTCGAATCGGACGAGGTGTTAAACGTGAGTTCGGTATTTCCGGCAAGATAAAGTTTCTTAATGCGGGTTCCTAAGCCACCTTCCTTACCGAAGGAAAGCTTATTCGTCTTAATTGCGTTTTCCGGGTTGTTTTCGACTTTAACCTCATTCAAAAGAGCATTCCCTGCCGAAAGGGCTCCGCCGTTTTTCACAAGAACCTCGTCAGTCGTGTCGACCGTAAGACTATCTCCGACACTTACATTAGAAGTGTCCACAATAAGGCCTGTCATCTCGGCTTTCCCGTCGACACTAAAGTTAGATTCTTTCGATAACGCAAGTTTTCCGCCTGCTTTAAAGTCGCCGGCGACTTGGACGATACCCTTGTTCTCAAGCGTGACAGAACCATCAACGGAAGTATTACCGGTTGAAGTTTGACCTTGGGACGTCATAAAGGAGCCGTTATTCTTAACAGTCAGATTCCCTGCAATCTCAGCCGAACCTGCACTGACAGAGGAAGTCGGATCGGACACGTTTACATCGCCCGAGGTCGCAGTGGTGTTATCCACTGGATTCTTGAGTACCTTCAACATATTGTGACCGATATCAAAGGAAGATCCCTCTTTCACATCAAGACTGCCTAGAGAAGCATTGTCTCGGGCGGTAACTTTTGCGCCGCTTGTGAAAGAACTATTCCCTTTGACTGTCAAGGGACCGTGTGTATCGACATCACCGGCCTTAACTGAAAGAGATTTGTCAATGTCCAGTTCAGAGGCGTATAATCGGGAGCGGTTGTTGTCGTTCTCGGAAGAAACGGTAACTGACCCGTTCATAGTTTTAAGTTTTCCGCCAACGGGATGTCCCTCTGCGTCATAGCCGAAGGTTGCGCCGTTTTTGACCGTAACATCGCCCATGTTTGAGTCACCGCTTGCTGCGTAAGATGAGCCGGCACCGTCAACTAGAGTTGCTCCTTTGACAGAAACGCTGCCGTTATCTTTGGTCTTAAAGGACGAGTTTGCATCAATCGTCAAAGAACCGCCGATGTCGGCTGAGGCAAGGTTTAACGAACTTTGCCCGGTTACTTTCACATCACCGGTGCGATTTCTGTCGGTGTTATTCGTGTTTTCGAGCGCCCTGGTTTTAAGAGCGCCGGAAAGATCCATCTCCGAGTTGTTCAGTTCGAGTGTTCCTGCAACGACGCCACCGGTTACAGTACCCTTTGCGTTATCGAGCGCCACGACACCGAGGGCGTTGTTGTCAGTTCCGAGATCCTTTGTCGCAATAGTCGCCCGGTTTGTCCCTTCTCCGGAAAGAACGAGTTTCGTGTTGGCACTGTTGCCGCTTCCCGTGACTGAACCGACTTGACCGTTTCCAATCAGTTTTAGCGTTGATTCCCAATCTCCGGACTTTGCAGAACCGATTAGTTCAACATCGGCGACTGCGCCTGAAGAGTTTTTTACAAATATTCCGTCACTCGGATGATTGAGCGTCAAATTGCCACTGACGTCATCGTCAGAGGAATTGTTGCTTCCTCCGAGAGAACCGATCTTGAGTTTCCCCTCTCCTTGCTTAAGCTTTGCACTCTTCCAACTATTAGTTCCGGTGACGTTGCCATTAACATTGACAATATCTTTGTCTGAGGCAGCAACGCCATTGACCAATTTGAATTTATCGTAGTCAATCGGATTAGCTTCACCGAAATCAATTTCGTAGTCCGACCAGTTAAAAGCATCCCCTAACTTCAAGAGAAGTCTTGAGTCTTTTCCGTTCCCGTTGAGAGCTCCCATAATCTGGGAGACTTGGTCGAGCGAAACTTTTTTCTTTCTTGTTTCTGCATCATCGCTGAAATTATTACTAATCCAATCAGCTATTCCGTCAAGATTTACATAGCCGGCACTGCTATCCGTAACGCCGATCATTCCGCCCACACTGGAGGCAATGATTCCGTCTTCGCGCTTTGTCAGAATCTTCCCGGCCTTCGCTGTCATCGAAGCGCTTCCGGAGATTTCGATCACACTTTTATCCGTGCTTCCCGAAAGGTCAAGATCACCGTTTGCAATGAGTTCGCTGCCCGTACCGGAAACGGTGATTGCGTCATTGCCTGTGGCCTTAAGTGTTCCGTTAACCGTCAACTTGCCATTATTCGTGACTGAAGTACTGCCGGCATTCGCTTCAAGGGCGCCGACTGTCATCTCGGCACCATTGACTTTAAGGGCATCGGTACCGGTCGCAGTGACCTTGCCCGTTGTCGTTAATTTTGCCGTCGAACCGTTAAGGTTAAGTCCCTTGCCGGGAGCGGAGGGAGCAACAGCGATGGCGGTTCCCCCGATGTCAGACTCCCCTCCGGTCAGGTTAAGAGTCCCGTTAACCGTGAGTGTGCCGGCAGGATTTGCTTGAGTTACAGCCAATCCGCCCGCAGAAACCACGGAATCTGGGCCGAGTGTGAAATTGCCGGCATCGTCCCCAACGGACAACTTACCTGTTGTCTGAAGCTCCGATTTCCCTGCATACTGAGCGCCGAGAGTGATTCCTGAGTTAGCGTTAATTAGTCCCTCTCCGGAAACAAGGCTTCCTGTTGAATTCGAACTGTCCGTGAGATTCAATATTCCATCGGTGACATTCAGAACGTTGCGAACCTGCGGATTATTTGTTCCGTTAGCTCCTAGATTTAGCTTTCCTTTTCCCTGACCGAACATCGCATCGAAGGTTTGCGATGACATATTGAGTGTCGAACCGGAGGTTTTCGCTCCGACATCGGCAAGATTCATTTTTCCTTTAAAGTTCTCTCCGGTACCGGTAACAGTGGTTTCCTTAACATCCCAAGTTAAGACGGAGTCTTCTTCGGATTTAAAGTGCATAGCATCCAAGTCAAGTTTTGCGTTTCTTGCAGAGAACTCCAATGCATCTTTACCCCCTAAAGAAAGGGAATCAATCTTGCCATCGCGTGTGCCGTTGTAAACGAACTTACCCGTTACACCGTTTGTCGCGTTGTCATCATCAACGGTAATCTTGCCTAGAGAAGTCGTACCCGTCTCAAGACCGGCAATCTCTACTTCGGAACCGTTTTTGAAATGAATATCGGCAGCAGAAAGGTCGGCTGTCGTTACGCTAAGTTTTCCCCCGTTAAGTTCTGCTTTTCTCAACGCCGCAGAGGCTGCCGTCAGAGTACCGCTTTTGATTTGGAGGGCGGCCGTATCTGTCGTCTGATTTAAGGCTGCAACTGTGGTTGTTCCGGATGAAACGAGTTGACCTCCGGAAAGGGATACTTTTTTAATGTCGGCAGTACCGGCCATATTCATTTCGCCGCCTGAAAGCGTTGTTTCGCCTCGGACATTAAGCTTACCGCCCGACAGAATCTCGGTTTTCCCAGCTGTTTGATTAAGTTGGCCGTTTACGTTCGTGGTACCCGTGGACGCAGTTTGGAACGTGCCTCCGGATACCTTCATTTCTTTTCCTTGCGCAGAGTTGGTCGTGCCGGCATTACTGAAAGTGTTCGCTGCAATTTCTGCTCCGCCGTTTAAGTTGAGCGTACCTCCGCTATCGACAATTGTCTTACCGGCCCCTTCTTGCTTGAAGGTACCGGAAACGGTTGTAGTGCCGCCGGAAGCCGTCTTAAATTCACCGTTCGAAACGGTCAGACTTGAATGAAACAGAGCACCGGGAGCATTGCCGTCGGCGGTGTTGGCATTCGTGAAAGATTTACCGGCGAGTGTGGCGTTACCATGAACGTTAAAAGTCCCTGCTCCACTGTCAATCTTTGTCTCGGAAGTTTCGCTTTGTTTATAGGAACCGAAATGAACGGTATCTCCGAGAACATTCAATTTAGATGAGCCGGACATTTCAAAATCAACCGGAACATTTTCTGTACCGAACGTGGAATCGTCCGAGCCATTTCCTAATTTTAAAGTTCCACTCTTTAAATTGATTCCTTTGGCGTCAAGGGAAGATTTGTCCTTGTTCCCAAGCCCTGTCACAGCAACTTCCCTTGCGCCGTAATCAATCGTAAGAGAGGCGTTCTCGGTGGTCGATGCCAAACCTTGAGCGGATTTCAGAATGTGGTAGTCATTTGAAGAGAGTTCGGTGGTCTTTACGATTCCTTCAACAGTCACAAAACTGTTGCCGGTACCGTCAACAGCTCTGATTTTGTCAAATTCGTAGGGAGTCCCCGTTGCATCGTTGATAACGAGCTTATTCGTTTTGGTTTCATCAGATAAATTGCCCTGCCCCATATTGAGGTTTGACTTAATTTTGTTGGCAGCCGCGCTCTTAATTGTCAGGGATGATGTGGTGATACCACCAACTGTGTCTGAGATTTTTACCTTCCCGGAAAAACCATCGACTACCTCAGATATCTTAATGTTCCCGCTAAATGTCGAAGTTGCACTGCCCGTCAAGTTTAGTTCATCGACATTGACCGCTCCCCCGTGGGCGGTGATTGTGAGATTCCCCTTATTAGTAATCGTTAACTTATCAAGGCTTGTTGCGGAAGAACCAAATATCGTTGCATCTGCGAGCTCTGTCACTTCTACCTTCAGGATATTTTGCGCCTTCACTCCTTGATATCCATGAATCGAAGATTTACCCGTAAATTTAAGGGTTTGATTATCGCCTGTAAACGTAACAGAGCCTGTTGAGAAGAACTGAGTGTGCTCTAGCGCCAGGTTCGGTGTTCCTATATTCAATTCTGTAGCATTTAAATGAATGTTCTGCTTATTTTCATTGTTTTCCTCGCTACCCTTGCGCCCAGTAAATGTCGCTGATTTACTAGAGTTGATGTTGGCTTGTACGACGTTTAATTCCATCGTACTGCTGTCATTTCCAACCCCTAATGTGTCAAATTTCCCATTCAGGGTAAGAGTGCCAACCGGAGCTGACTCTCCTCCCAACTTAAAATCCCCATTGCCTAGGTGGCTTGATCCAACCCAAATTGCGTTTGTGCCACCCTGTGTAGAAAGGGATGCTGCTGAAACAAGAGATTTGTTTGAAGATTGAGTAGAGATAACCTGCAGATTTGAACCATTCAAACTAAGTGTTTCAATTCCGGTTAGGATTGCGAATCCAAGGTCAGGGGCAGTCGGATACGTTTGTAGTCTGACGTTAGTAAGATTAACGGTTTTAATATAATCGTATGTAGTCTCGGGCAAATCTTGAGTTTCGCCAGTAGTGAACGAAACTTTTCCAGTTCCTGTTGTTTGCACGCCTTTTTCAAACTGGCCAGTAATTTGTGCAGTTTGCTGTGTAGCACCATCGCCTACGAGAATTAATTTAGCTTCTTCAGAAGAAACAGTAATCTGATTCGCAATTGCAAAAGACGTTAAAAGCAATCCTGAGGAAAGAAGCACTAGCTTAACGCCCTTCTTTTGTACCGAGGATGTGATTTCATTGCACACCATCAGGGCGCCGCGAACTTTCGAAAAGATGACTTTGTAGGTTTTGTTAAGTGAAACGTTGAAAAAAGGCGGCTTCTTTTGGACTTTCACAAGATAGGAAGAAGGTTTGATTGTTTCTTACTGTCCTGGAATCGAAGCCGAATTTCGCGAACAATACCTACCCTGGTATTGAAAATCAAGGCTGATAAATAAAGACTATTTGCGCAATAAAATGAATACTGTATATATTCTTTGCGTTAAAAATCACATAAACTGCACAGGAAAAGAAGTAGAAAAGATGGGAAATTTACTACAGCACCAGAACAGTGGCTCCCAGGAATGATGCCTCAAGAGGGGCGTTGCCTCTCTGTCTTTTTTCAGGCTGAGAGAAAGTTTGAGCAATTGAACATCGTCAAGCCAAGAGAACAGGCGTCGCGCATAGCCTTCAGCCGTGTGTCTGCTCAGGGCGAAGTACAGTCCGTGAGCTTGAGCGCCTTCGCCACTTCCGATGTGAGCCAAAGTAAAGGCATCAAAAAAGCCGTGATAGCCGAGCTGATAGAAAACCTGTGGCAATTCATCAGGGGAATTCCAATATCCGCCATTTTCCTCAAGCGCCTTTTTATTTGGTTTTCCTTCAGAGAATCTTGTTCTCCGTGTTTCGTCTTTAACCCACCTTATTTTTCCGTCCGTACCAACCTCTTGGATGTAAAAAACGTCTCCGTCACGTTTGACACCCGTGAGCATATCTCGTACACTGATTTCATCTCCGATGAATTTGCGATTTGGTGTACGCGGCTTTTCTAGGTTGGGACTCTGTCGCGCCTCCGCCGAAACATCAGCCAAAGACTCGGGAGCACGAAGCCCGGTCACTGACTGGGCTTCTTGTATTTCAAGCCCGACAATCTGATACGCACTCAATCGCTCTTTGCCACTAATGCCCTTCCCGCCATCGCCAAACCTGTCTTTCACCGTAATTTTCGTCAGATATTCTCGATTACCAACGACAACAGGTGCATAGAAACGGTGAATCCCTTTTAGAGTCACATCCTTACCCTTTGCCCCCTGTTGAGCCTTGATATCTCCGTAACTTTCAGCAAGGAAAGCGTTTTTCACAACAGTGACAAGGTTTCGCAATATTGCTGCATTAGCACGACGATCAACAGAGTTTTGAGAGCTTTCAGAAATTCCATGAACAATTTCCCTGACATCATTTGACGTAATCGTGAATGTCCACCCGGTTTCATCGTTCAAAAGCTGAGAATCGGCAACCTTACCTCTACAAGGACGGAGCAATGCTGACAAACTTTCGTTATTCGCACCTTCCTTGTTTTTCGGCTCATCGATTCGAATAACCCGAACCATCTTATCCGGGTTCTGTGTCGCATTGTCTCCATATAGCCACTTGCGCCCCTGCGTAATCGGCATGGCATATTCTTCAGGCACCGCGAACGCCTTTCTGTCGTCAGTCCAGACGATTTTCGCAGCCAGGTCATCAACTTGGTCCGAAGCGACATGGGTCATTCGAGCATACGAAACCACCGCGGCCGCATTGATTTTCGCTTCTGAATCAATCTTTTCTTGAGAGAATTTCCAACCGGCTTCTAAGTCTGACTTGTAGCGCTCATAAACACGTTGGTACGCACGGTCGTACTTAACATCAACCGGATTACGCCAAAAGACGGTTCCCATAAATGCGCCCACGCCGGCTGAGACAAGCATATCGACCATGTTCAGCTCATACTGCTTGGCAAGCTCCGTGTAATCCTGATGATCCAGAACATAGGAAATGGTTGAAAGCTCTACGTTGCTTCCTGCGCCTATAAGGGACACATTATCCGTCCCCTACCAAGAAAGGGATGGATATCAAAAAGATTTCAGAGAAAAAATGGATGGCGGAAGCGGTGGGATTCGAACCCACGGACGGCGAAAACCGTCGCCGGTTTTCAAGACCGGTGCATTCAACCACTCTGCCACACTTCCGAATTAAGAGGCCGCTCCGCTTCCTTACGATAAAAACGCGTGCTCGGCAAGAATCACGTCGTAAAGAACCTTCATGAGCATGCAAAAGAAAACAAGGCGGACAACCCAATTGAAAATCACTTTGTGTTTTTCAGAATCCATGGTTTCTATTCCCTGTTTTCTACGCGGGCGTAACTTTACCGAGAAACGAGGAAGTTATCAATGAGCCGCGTCTTGCCGATGTAAACGGCAATGGCAAAGAGCACATTGCCGGTTACCGCGGCAAGCGGTTTCATCGAGTCGGCATCCACTGCCTCGGCGTAGTCAAGTTTGGCCAAGGGTTCCGCGGCAATGCTCTCTTTTATCACCGCAAGAAGCTTATTCGTATCGGTTTCTCCGGCCTCAATAAGAGAGTAAGCTTTTTTAAGGGAATGGTTCAAAACCAAAGCCGCTTGGCGCTCTTTCGGGTTTAAATACGTATTACGGCTTGACTTGGCCAATCCGTCTGCCTCCCGCACAATGGGGCACCCGACTATTTCCAGATCAAAATTCAAATCGCGTACCATGCGACGGATAACGGCCAATTGCTGCGCATCTTTCTGTCCGAAAAACGCCTTATCCGGTGCTGCAATATGAAAGAGTTTACTCACAACCGTGCACACGCCTCGAAAATGCGTCGGACGTGTTTTTGCGCACAGGTTTTGCGCCAAAGACGGAACCTCAACCCAGGTCGAGGCGTCGGGAAAATAAAGTTCCGTCAGCTCCGGATGAAATACCAAGTCCGTTCCGAGATCCTCAAGGAGTGCGCAATCGTGCTCAAAGTCTCTCGGGTAACTTTCTAAATCCTCATTGGGTCCGAACTGTGTGGGATTGACAAATACGGAAACGACAACACGGTCGCAGGAGGCTTTCGCAGCTTTGACTAAACTGGCGTGCCCTTCGTGCAAATATCCCATGGTCGGCACAAGGCCGACGGTTAATCCTTCTTTACGCCATGCCTTGACGGCACGGCGAACGTCACTGACCGTACGCGCAATAATCATAAGAGTTACTCCGTAATCAATCTAAGACAAGGCGCGAGCATACGCCAAAAGAAGAGCCTCGAGGGTCATTCGCGCATTTAACGGGTGAGAACTGACGCGTTTGATGTCCCGAACACTGTTAATCCACATGTAAAGTTCGGCCGGATCGGTCTTGACCGTAAGCTTCCTAATGTCCTCTTCTTTTTCCGGGAAATACCGTGCCGGTCCCCCCTGCCGCACCGAGGCCAGATCCCAAGCCCAACGCGCCATAAAGGCGGCATAGGCCGGAAGCGCCGGATCTCGCCCGAGTAACGAACACACAACATCGGCATCGGCATTGCTGCCTTTGAGCAAAAGGGCGATGAATTGCTCCTCTTCTTCGGGAGAAAGAATCAAGCGCTCGTCGACTTCAAAGACCGAAAGCGGCATGCCGCCGGCTACCTCAAGAGCGTGTTCGGGATCTTTGACATTCTGTGAGCGAAGCCAAGAAAGTGCTTCTTCGCGCCTCGGAGGCGTGGCCCGGATCAATCGGCACCGGGAACGAATGGTCGGTAAGACGCGGTCGATCTCATCGGCAACGAGAATAAAGACCAAGCCTTCGGGCGGCTCCTCGATGCTCTTTAAAAGTGAGGCCGCTGCCTCTGTACGAATTTTATCGGCCGGGTAAACCAAAACGACGCGCCGCCCGCCTTCATGACTTTTAAGTGTCAGAAAATCCGTCAGAGCTCGGGTTTGGTGAATCAGTATTTCTCGATATAGGTTTTTGCGCGCTGCCGTGCTGTTTTCCGGAGGAATAAAGGGAATATCCCGCGGAAGTGCCTCCGCTTCGCTCACTAAATAACGTATATCGGGGTGTGTAAAGGCTTTAAAAAGACGACATGCACGACACGTCCCGCAAGGCGTTCCGTCCGGCTTCGGA
>OIXG01003118.1_pt1 | contig 11452 bp, 11 predicted proteins | sample 1587731 | NCBI WGS metagenome assembly OIXG01 (sample SAMEA3888908, study PRJEB22519) | human gut metagenome | biome: human gut; feature: human-associated habitat; material: faeces | place: Denmark | collected 2010
GGGCCGGAAATCATCACTCGGCTGGAAATTGCCGCTCACTTGGGAATCGCTCTTGGGCTGGCCGCCGTTCTGCGGGGGCTGCATGCCGCCAAAGCTACCGGGCTGACCGCCCATATTGCCCATGCCACTTATCCCGGCAGAGCCGAAGGTGACGTAGGCCTGCGTGGTGCTGAGATTCATGCCCATCCCGGCGCTGCCGCCGGTGATGGTGATGGTGCCGTCGGCATCGAGGGGCTGGTTGTCGGCATTGCCGCCGCTCCATACGGTCACATTGCCGCCGGAGATGGTCAGGCTGCCGTTGGAATCAAAGCCGTCGCCCGCTGTGGTGTAGGCGACAATTGTGCCGCCGGAGATATTGATGGCGAAATCATAGTTTGCAAGATCGAAATTTGCTGCGTTCAGGCAATCGTCCGTGCAGACAATGCTGATATCGCCTGAGCGGATGCTCAGCGCCGCGGCCTCGATGCCCTCGCAGGCCTCTGCAATGGCAATCGTCGGACCATCCGTTTCTTCTGCGCCGATGTCCATGATCAGCTCGCAGTGCAGCGCAACGTCTGCGGTAGCGAGGTTCAGCGTGCCGCTTTCGACGGCGAGATACTGCTCGGCATTGATTGCGTCATTGACGGAGGCATTGATGCTCAGCGTCAGCTCGCGGATGGTGAGGGAGGCTTCGCCTTCCTCTGCGGTGGTCGCGCCGGACTTGATGCCGTTTTTGCCGTAGGCGTTGAGTGTCAGCGTCCCGGCGCCTCAGAGGGTGACGGCCGAGCCGTCCTTGCATTTGATGACGGCATTTTCGGCGTTTTCGTTGCCGGAATTCGATTCATCATTGTTCGCGGCGGCGTCGGTCAGGACATTTTCCGTTCCGTCTGCGGCGACGATGACGACTTCGCTCGATTTGTTGCAGGTGATCGGCGCAGTGTCGGCGCTTGTCAGGCTCAGACCGCTCAGGATCAGCCTCACACCGGTTGTGCCCTTCTTAATTTTAACTGAGCCGTCCGTACACGAGTCGGAGAGCAGGTAAGTACCAGCGGCATCGATCGTCAGCACCGTACCGTTGCACTCGTAGCCGTCGCTGCTGCCTTCTACGTTGATGCCGCTGTCGGTAAAGGTGAAGGCAGTTTGTGCATCGGTGACGGATGCGGCGGTCTCGGTGACGGCTTCGGTGCCTCCTGCCTGAAGCACTCGATCGAATTTGACTACGCCGGATGAGGTGTATCAGCTGATCAGCGGCGACGGCTCCGGTCGAGTCGTGCGCTGAAAACATCCCAACGTAATCCGCGTGGCACACCGAAGCCCGTCTCTCTGCCGAGACGGGCTTCGCTTTGTATGAATAGCGAGAAAAAGCGCCGTCTCGGGTTTCCTCCCAAGACGGCGCTTTTCTGTTGTGGATCAGAGCGAACACTTCACGGCGAAACCGCCGCTGAAGAAATAGGTGTTCGTCCAATACCTGTTTGGTGGACCTGAAGGGATTTCCCCCGCAAGGGGGGATAAACTTCGACTCCCGCAGGCCCACGGCAAAATGAAAACCGCCCTTTCGGACGGTTTTCATTTTGGTGGACCTGAAGGGATTCGAACCCTCGACCTCTCGGATGCGAACCGAACGCTCTCCCAAGGCTGACATATTGCATCCACACGCATTTGATTCGTTGAATTTTTTCGCTATTTTATTAAATTTGGTGCCAGTTCAGCCAGAAAATGTTACACCAAAATTTCGACACATACCACTTACTTTGTTCAAGAAAATACAAGTGTCAATTATTTTCTGCTTGTTATGGATGCGAGGCCTATCACCGTATGTCCGCGCTTAGGAAAAGATGAATTGCGGCTATAATCATGCCTTGGCATGTTTCACAAAATAGAAAGCCTGAAATCATGAACTATGCCGAAAAAGACAATTTGGTTCTCTCTCGTTCGGATCCGCGGAAAGGCTGCTTATTATATTCAAGTTTCTGTTCTTTTCTGTTCTAATGATAGTATCCAATAGTGCTCCGGCATTTCCGAATCCCATAAAGCCATCGGACCAATCAAGAAATATCATGAATTTCCAAAGAAAAGATGCTGATATATTGCTCATGAAGATTTGTCTACCGGCCACATTGTCCGCAGCCGTTGCAGAGGGCACCTGTCTTGCAGGGAGGCTGTCCTCCCAATAGATGTAGATAAAACTCCTGACTCAGATCAGCGTTATCACCCTGTTGAGCCTTTTTGGTGTATATAGGCGATGATGACGTTGGTAGTGTTTTAGAATCGTGAGGCTGGTTCGTAGTCATATCAAATAATCTCCTTACACTTCTTTTGGCGTTTTTTCGGTGTTTGCATTTGTTTAGAGTTCCAGACATGCAGGAAGACTTTCGATAAGCTTCAGCGTGGCAGGATTTGTTGCCTCTTTGTGCCGATAAACGCAGAAATCCACCGTTTTTTCTTTTAAAAGCGGGATATAGTGGATGTATGACTCATTAAAAAATGGTTCCTTATTCATAATGACAAAGCCTTTTTCCATAATAAGCCAGTTGTAAAGCGTAAGATAGCTTGGAGCGTAGTGGATATTTGCCGGGCTGAAGCCGTTGGCCACACATTGGTCAATGATCCAACTGGTTACATTGGGGACAATGCTCCATTCCACCAGCATAAGGTCCATTCCGTCAAGTATTTTGAGGCCTTCCGCCGGATCTTTGCACTTTGCGGCCGGATGATCCCGACTGACCAGCGCGTAGCTCTGTTTTTCGGCCAGATGCTTTCGCTCAATGTTTGGATAGATGTTGTTAGGAAAGTCAAGGGAAAAGGCCAGATCAATTTTGTGAGAATTGAGTTGGTCAAACAGCTGGTTGTAAACGAGACTTACCACATTAATTTCAATGCTGGGGTTGTGGATTCGAAAATCTTTCAGAGCCTGCTTTATGGATGCTGTAATGAGGTGACCTTCTTGAATGCCGATCACCAGCCGAGAATCCATCCCGCACGCGGCATTTTGCACTGTTTCTTGGAGAATACGGTTGGCCTGTTGGACCTGTGGATAATTGTGAAGAAGGGCAACTCCGGCACTGGTAAGGTGCACGCCACGCTTGTTGCGAACAAAAAGCGGAGCATGGAATTCCTCTTCCAGGTTTGAAATACAGCGGCTTAATGCGGGCTGAGAAATGAAAAGGCGCTCTGCGGCCTGACTGAAATTCAAGGTCATTGCCACTTCGTAAAAATAGCGGTATTCCAAATCGTTCATATTGTCCTCCCCCTTCTTTTCACTGATGATTGCATGACGCTAAAAATAGTATAGCATATCGGCAGAAGGGTTGGCAAGGTGTACAGCCACATCCTGTTGACAAGATAACTTTTTATGCATATTCTTATAAATGACTTGGCATTTCTCAAAGGGACGATTTTCTGCTAAACTATTTTTGCCGGCAAAGAAGACCTGTCCGGGCGGAAGAGGACTCTGTGCCCATTTTCTCCTCTGGACGTAGTGTTCTTCATAATACTTTGAGGAGAGTGTTTGAATATGAAAGTAAAAGATAAAAAAGTCATGCACTTTTTTATTGCTATCATTCTGGACCTTTTAATTAGCGTCTTGATACCCGCAGGCAACGGCTTGACTGACATTGGTGTGCGCGCCATTGGTGCCGCTGTTGCTACTGTCTACCTATGGACTTTTGTCGCCACAGACTGGACAAGTATACTGAGTGTTCTACTGTTTGCTGTAGCAGGGGTGATGCCGTTTGGTAAGCTTCTCACAACCGGAGCCGTTCCAGTTCTGTTGATCATTGTGATGAGTGCCGTTACGATTCCACTGAGCCGGACTGGCTTTATTTCTCGCGTGATTAACTGGGCTGTCACCCGAAAATTCCTGAAGGGGCGCCCGTGGTTGTTCTTTGCATTCTACTTTGCTGCAATCTATGTTATCGGATGTTTTCTGGATGTTGCTGCCTGCGCCTTGATCGCACTTCCTGTCGCCAGAGAGCTTTGCCGGGAGATCGGCTACGAGGATGATTCCAAGTTTGCTTCTTGTATGTATCTTGGTGTTATTTGGTTCAGTATGTGGGGCTACGCTGCCACACCGATTGCCCACACCGTATCCATTATTATCATGGGCTTGATTGAGACATATACCGGCCAAGCTATCTCTATGCTGGACTTTATGATGGTTGGCATTCCTAGCACCATTGTTCTGGGTATTCTCAGTTTCCTAGTATTCCGTTTTGTTGTTAGACCCGATGTGAGCAAGTTTGTCAACTATGATCCTGAAGCCCGTGCCAGCAATCTGAGCCGAGAAATGGGAAAAGGCGAGAAGAGCGCTGTGATCATCTTCTGCCTGATTATTTTGGGTATCTTGTTCCCCGATATTTGCCGTGGTTTCCTGCCTGAGGCCGCCGCATTTGTTTCTGGCCTGACCATCAACGCTCCCGCTGTGGTGGGCATTTCGCTTTTGTATATCTTCAAGGATGAAAACGGTGAGCGTCTGCTGGACTTCAGCAAGTCCATCCATGAGATCCCTTGGGGCGCGGCGTTGCTAGTCATGGGTATGTTCGTTGTGGCTCCCTGTCTTACGGCAGAAAACACTGGCATCCCGGTGTGGATTGCCAATGTTCTTAGTCCGCTTACGGCAAATATGACTTCTTGGATCCCCATTGTTCTTCTAGTAGCAGCTTTCTGCACGATCTTTACTAATTTTATGTCCTGCAATGCCATTGCCAATATTGCCTTCTCTCTCATTGCACCGATTGCTGTAGCACTATCTCCGATGGTCAGCGTTACTGCACTTGCTATGGTGGTAGCCATTGCGGCCAATATTGGCATCATGACGCCTGCAGCCTCCGCTGCCAGTGCGATTGTCTTGGGTAGTGGTGCATCCAGAAGTCATGCAATGAAATACGGTGCCGTTATGATTCCGATTGCTGTTATTCTTTGCCTGGCTGTGGTCTATCCTCTGGGTGTGATCTTGTTGCCCTTCTAATCCAATTAAAAAGGAGAAAACGATATGTCAACTGCTTTTTATCAGGAACCGTCAGCCAGTATTCCGGTCTACGCCTCCTGTGACATCCTCGTCGTGGGCGGAGGTGCTGCCGGACACGCCGCAGCACTGGCAGCAGCACGGGCCGGAGCAAAAAATATCATTCTTATGGAGCGATATGGCTATATGGGCGGTGATGCCACTGGCGGCTATGTTATTATGGTTCCCAATCTCAGTTGGTATGACAAGGCCTTTGTCAGAGGCATTCAGGAGGAATGGTTTACCCGTCTGGAGCATATTCCCGGTGCGGTAACCGGCCCATCTCTCAAGGAAATTGGCGGCCACGATCCAGCAAAACTCTATCGCTGGTCATCATTTCTAGATTGCACCAGCCGCAGCGATTATGAGGGAGCCAAGGAAAAATGTCTGGTGCGCGCCGTCCATTATGAGCCCAATGAGTTGAAGATCGCCATGGATCAGATGATTTATGAGGAGCGGGATGCAATTCAGGTTTGCTACCACAGCTGGGTGACCAAGCCCATTGTAGAAAATGATGTAGTTAAGGGCATAATTTTTGAGAGCAAAGAAGGGCGAAAAGCCATCCTTGCCAAAGTGGTTATCGATGCCACTGGAGACGGAGACATTTATAGCAAGTCCGGCGCCCCCTATGCCAGTTTGGCGGACGGGACGTGCCGATCTTCTACCACTGCACTGGTGTATCGTATCGGGGGCGTGGACTGGGACGCCTATCACGAGTGGCAAAAGGTTCATCCCGTGGAGGCCGCTGCTTTTGCAACCGGCCTTTCCAAGACTGCAGGTTTCCGCGTTGTTCCCTTCCAGTCCAGCCGTGACGGTGTCTGCTGGATTGACAACTGGCATTCCAACCGAGACTGTACAGTTATTAAGGACCAGACTGCTACCGAGATCAACACCCGTATGACGATCCATGCTCTAATCGATTATATGCGGGAGTGTGTCCCCTTTGCTTTCAAGAATGCGTTCCTGTATGACATCGCGCCCCAGTTGGGCTGCCGCTGTAGCCGTCGTTTGAAGGGCGAGTATGTGATGACCGCTAACGATTTTGCTTTTGCTAAAAAGCATGATGATGTTATCGCATGGCACTCCACCATTTGCCAGATTAACGACTGTGGTCCTGTTGAGATTCCTTACAGAGCCATTCTGCCTCAGCAGGTCGAAAACTTGCTGGCACCCGGACGCCATCTGTCCACAGACGATGTGGCTATCGACTGGCTGAATCTGATCCCTCAGTGCGTTGGTACCGGTCAGGGCGCTGGCGTAGCCGCCGCTGTTGCGGTCATGGACGGGACCACCACCCATAATGTAAATATCAGAAAAGTTCAGGATATCTTGGTTGACCAGAATGTACCTCTGCCCAGAAACAGTAAGTTTGAGGCAAAGGATCCCTCCTATCAGGAACTGGTGGAGGAAAAACAGTATGGTTTGTATACAGCCGCGGCTAAGGCCGCAGCGGAAAAAAGCCTTGATACCAGAAGTTTTCGCCAGGATCACAATTATTCCTCGGACGAAGATGATGGGAAACTAGTCTGATTTTGAACGAGCTGTCATCAATGCCTTCTCCCACTTTGAAATGATTTGAGATAACCAGCAATGAAGCTTTACCGTTTGTGGTACTTCATTGCTGGTTTCTCATAATCGTCTATGGAAAGAGGTCAACAATATATTCCTGTTGCTTCTGCGTCGTGCCACTGACTTCATGGACTCACTTGATAGAAAACGCATAGTCTCATTTAGTGTGTTGTAACAATCAGATAATGACCGTATTTAAATTTCATATTACGCTACGCTCTTTCTGCAGGGTTTCCTGCGCGCCCCATATTCCTATTCCCCCATTCGATGAAGTATTTACACTTTTTGATGACGGTAATTAGTGTATCGTAATGTAAATGTCCCTCGCTAACACAGCAATTTTATGGCACAGCACCCCCGGTTGATCCTTTTAAAGGTTTGAGTGTAATGAAAACAAAATAAATAAAGAATCTGTAAAATGGAAAGAGGAGGCCGGACGCATCCAACCTCCTCAAGTGCACTCCGAAGAGATACACCGCTATTCCTACTTAGATTATACACGATGGCACCACAATATGCAAGCCTTTTTTACCCATTAGTGTTATCATATTGGTATTACAGGATCAAAGGAATTTTTGTAAACTCTGCAACTTGGTTCGTGTGTCGGTTGGTACATTTTTTGCAAAGAGATTTATTGGTATCTGTTTGCGGAGTGCTTCTATCGCATCTTGAAATTCTGCGATAAAATGCTTGATATCGCTCTTTGGCACACCAAAGCATTTCAACAAGTATGCTACAAGTATTATATAGTCTGTAATACTCTTAAATGTAATGCTACGAATACCGGTTTGGATTTCTAGACAAGTGGAGAGTGATCCGTCTATCTTCGACCGTGCAAACCGAGTATCAAATATAACATCATTGTGTGCAACGGCGTTTCTTAATTCTTTAATTGCAAAAATTATTTTCTTTGTTAAAAACGCATCTGAATCTGCGGGCTGATATAATCCCAGTTGTTGCGAAACCGCACGACGCACAGAGTATTTTAAGCAAGAGAAAAATGTGCCGAATTCTCCCAAAGTTAAGACCTCAAATATGGCCCAAATTGGTACGCTCATATCCTTGTGATAGAAGTGTTGCACAACTTCTTTTTTATTTCCATACTCCCTTGTCAAGCATGAATATACATGATCCCGAAGGGATAAACGAAGTTTTAGCGCATCTTTTTGCTTACTGCTCCCAGCCGGGAAGCGCGTATAATCCGTCAGTAATTTCGTGTAAATATAATTGAAATTATCGCTATTCCCTTCAGTCAAAATTTCTTCTAATACATAATTCTTGAGTGCAGTTTCAATAAACATCAGCTGTGGATATAAAATAGACTTGAGCCGCATATCAAACCCATATATAGCTAACAGCTCTTTAAAGTCAGTGTACGGAATAGTGTTGGTAGATTTTCCAATAAAACGAAAACCTTTATATCCGTGATAGTATCCAATATTCCGCAGCTTGCGTTTTTGAGTACTTCCGAATATAGAAATACCTTTTCTATCACGCAGATAACGCATTAACCCATCAATACTCTTCGGCAAGCAGCACACCCCACAGTCGTTTGTTTTGTAAATTAATTATACTACAAAGTATCGTGATTTACAATGTGGTATTTGTGCATTCTGCAGACGTCTTATACCATAGCGTCAATAACTGACATTCGTTGCACAAAAATATGCAACCGCAGAAAAATTTATAGCTCCATCCCATTCAAATACTGCGCCTCGGAGATGTTGAAGTCGATCTGAATGCCGTAGCCACGGGTCAGGGTCACGGCTTTGATGAGATGGGAGGCGATGAGCTTGCGCTCTGCGGGGGAGGCGGTATCGAACATCTCAGCCCAGGACAGAAGCTGCTGGTGCTGTTCCTTTAGCTCCTGTGTAAGTCTGTCGCTGTCAGCCAACCGAGTTTCCAGCGATTCGATGCTGGCAGTCAGCGATGTCATGGCCTCCTTTACGGAGTCCAGTCGGCTTTTGACCTGCTCAGGGGTGAAGGGACATTTTCCGTCCAGCGAGTCCAGCATCAAGCCCTCCCAGCGGCCCTGCTCAATGTGCTTCTTGGAAAGCTCCAGCTTGGCTTGGCGGATCTGTTGCTGCAAATCAGATGCCGTTGCGCCGATCTGATTCTGGACAATGTCGTACTCGCTGACAGCTCCAGCCTTTTGCAGAATATCCCGGATGAGCTTGCTGACAACGGCATCCACCTTTTCAGCACGATAGGTGGTAGGGCCACCGCAGTTTTCTTTGTGCTGGGTGCGGTTATAGCACTTGTAGATCGCCACGCGACCGGTACCGCCGTCTGTCGGGTGATGCGTTTTTCTTGCCGTAGACGCAAAAATGCGGCCACCACAGTGACCGCAATACACATTGCCGGACAGCAGAGCACTGCCGGTATTTTTTCGGGGATAACTGCGAAACGGGCGGGAAACCTCTGCTTCGCTGCCATCCTTCAGCGTGATGGTTTCCGTTCCATAGGCCGCAGCGCATTTTGCAAGGTAGTCCGCAGACCGCTGCTCCCGGCCCTTCTGCACACGCTGGAATTGCTCCGGCGTGATAATCTGCAAGTCCGGAAATATCTCAGAGATACTCTCACCGCTTCGGAGTACACCGGTGTAAGCAATATTGATGAGAATGTTCTGGATGGTGGAGTAATGGAATGGCTCACCCGTGCGGAGGTTGAGAAAGCCCTCCTCTTTGAGCGTAGTGGAGGTTTTTCGGCCACCGTAGCCGTACTGGTCGGCCAAATCGAAAATGCGGCGCACAGCCGCGGCTTCCATGGGGTTGACCTCAATATCAAACAGCTCACGGTTCTTTTTGCCTATGCGCCCCTTCTTTACCAACTGATAGCCATAGGGCGCGTAACCGCCACGAAATCTGCCCTCCATAACGATCTGCCCCAAACGGGTCTTGGTACGAATGGAGGTCTTGATGCTTTCGCCGGACGCCTGCCAGTAACGGATGTAGTTCAGCAGCTTGTCCACATGGTTATCAAACCGCTGCTGGCCTTCCTCGGCGCTCCAAACCTCGATGCCGTTGTTGACGAACCATTCCACAATGAAAGGTGTTTCGTCATCGCGCCGGCCAAGGCGGTCAAACATGAAAACAAGAAGGATGTCAAAGGTGTTCAGTGCCGCCTCGCGCTGGATTTCCTGTATGGCGTCGCGCTGCTTGGCGGAGACCTTGAAGCCGGACACGCCTTTCTCGGAAAACTCTCGAACAATGTCCCAACCCATTTGTGCGGCGAACTCATGGCATCGCTGCTTTTGCATGGGGATGTCATCCTTTTCGACCTGCTTCAGCGTGGAAACGCGATACAGGCAGCAAACTCTTTTAGCCAAGGTCACGCCTCCTTACGTCTGGAGCGTCCGAACGTAGCTGTTCTTCAAAATTGCTCGGACGGCGGCCACGGTATCATCCGCAGGAAATGGTGTAAAGGTAAGATGCACATGGAGTCCATTTATCTCCAGCGCTATCATGTTTTTAGAAGCTGCCATAGCTTGTCCCCCTTTCTTCAGTATCCGATTCATTTGCGAAATGTTCGGCGAGGTCATTGACCGCCCGCAGACGGCCAACGACCTCGCTCAATTCATCTTCGGTCAGGGGTGTATCCCCCGTAATGATGATAGCTCCGTCAATGCAGGCGATCTGCACCTCCGCGTTCGAGTCGATGCCTGCTTGCCCCAATAGTTGCTGCGGTATGGCGATCTGCTGGGTGGTATCCAATTCAGAAAGAGATACCGATGAAACTGTGAACTCATGGTATCGGTTTGCGAGGTCATCGTCGGTGATATAAGCCACAAACACGTCCTGCCCCGCAGTCAACCCCACTTCAGTCAAGTCATCCGCCGGGATCACAAGGCGTCCGTCATCGCCAATGGTATAAGAGCTTTCAGAAATTTTAATGAGTACCCCTCCTCTTGCAGTTGCATTGATTCCTGATGGCACAAACACGGGTGCTGCGGAAAGGAGTAATTGGGGGGGTAGGTAGTAAATATGTGAGGGGGAGGGAAAGTGCAGCACCCGCATTTCTGCCATCAGGCAAAGGTCATGGCGGGGCCACCCCGGTTTCCCGGAACGGCCCACGCCGTTTCTGTCGTTTGTCCAGTCCTATTCGACACTACTTCCCGGACTGATGGGCGGTCAACTGGTCTGCGGTGGGCGCCGCACATGGGAATCTCACCCCTCCGAGGATCTCTCCGAGCTGCACCGATTTTGTGAAGGCATCGCTGTGCAGAAGTACCATTGTAGGCAGATGAGGTCATGGCGAGACAGCCTGCCGCGGCTGCTTTTGGATGAACGGGTATCGCTGGGCACCTTCCGATTTGGGACCTGCATTGACACGGGAGCTTCCCGTGCAGGTGGTCATGGCGCGTTCTCCGCATCGCTGTCCTCTTTTTTACGGAGGCTCATCTGCTGATGTGATCCAGTTGCCGGATATGGCCGAATGGCGTTTTTCAAGGTACAACAAGCCGCTTGGTTGGCTTGAGAAAATTGTAAATCTGCTTCTCTGTCATTTGAAGAGCGCAGTAGTACAGGTTTGCAACGGAAACCTGCACTGTCACCCCCGCTTTTCACTCAATCGATCTATTTTCTCAAGAGTTTTATGTATTTGGGCCGTAAGCTCCTTGATCTGTACAGCCGCGAGAGGCTGCCCCTTGAGCAGGAAATCCGAGGAAACCTCCAATACATTAGATAGGTCCAACAACAAATCGATAGATATGCCTCGTTTGCCAAGCTCGATTTTTCTGATATGTTCCACGCTGATGTTGAGCATCACAGCCAGTCGTTCCTGCGTAAGGTGGTGTTCTCTACGCAGTTTTCTGATGCGCTCTCCGAATTGAATTGGCTGAAAGTGCATTTTATTCCCTCCGTTTCGTCATTTGTGAAGAACTCGCAAACGGCAGAAACGGTG
>OIXG01003125.1_pt1 | contig 11434 bp, 9 predicted proteins | sample 1587731 | NCBI WGS metagenome assembly OIXG01 (sample SAMEA3888908, study PRJEB22519) | human gut metagenome | biome: human gut; feature: human-associated habitat; material: faeces | place: Denmark | collected 2010
TGAATTGACTGCGATGGGGCCGGGCGTCATTTCTGCGATCGTAATAAGGTCGGTAAATTCCTGCATGGTTAGCCAAGCGTGTTGTTCAACAACTTGACTTTGTATCAATGGCATGGCGGCATAGCCACCGCCTATGCTGAACATACCAACTTGCACAAAGCTTAAAAAAAGTTGCCAGTAAATCATAATCTACCGCCCTTTCTGTCAAGTAATAGTGCACGCACAATTCCAAAAAGTGTTGCGGCGAGAATGATAAATATAACATTGATATCATACACAAAGCTGGCAATAAAAGCTAATAGCATAAGACCGATGTATATGGGAGAATGAGTTTCCAGAACGTTTCGGCCTAAACCGCAGACAACATCCAGAATAACGGCTGCAACGCCTGCTTGCATACCTTTTAATGCAAATGCAACATAGACATTGGAGGCAAATGCCGCGTAAAATAATGAAATGACAGATAAAGTTACCATGGGAGGAATGATTGTCAACCTGAATATTTTATCTAGTTGTCATTTTAGTGATGGAACAAACGGATTCCTGTAAAACTCATCACCATATTGTGACGGTTGCAGGCATCGATACAATCTTTATCACGAATTGAGCCGCCCGGCTGTGCAATGTATTTTACACCGCTGCGGTATGCTCTTTCAATGTTATCATCAAATGGGAAGAACGCATCGGAGCCAAGTGTTACATCTTTTGCGTACTCAGACAACCATTTCTGCTTTTCTTCTTTTGTAAATACCGGTGGTTTTTCAGTGAAATATTTTTCCCAGCATCCATCTGCCAAGACATCCATGTAATCCTCTCCGATATAATTGTCAATGGCGTTGTCGCGCTCGGCACGTTTCATACCCTCTTTAAACGGCAAAGAAAGTACCTGTGGAGACTGTCTTAACAGCCAGTTATCAGCCTTCTGTCCGGCAAGTCTTGTACAGTGAATACGAGACTGCTGTCCGGCACCGATGCCAATTGCCTGTCCGCCTTTTACAAAGCAAACAGAATTTGACTGCGTATATTTTAACGTAATCATTGAAATTGCCATATCAATTCTTGCTGACTCCGGCAAATCTTTATTCTCTGTCACAATGTTGCTGAAGAAATCTTTGTCAATGTTTAACTCATTACGGCCCTGCTCAAAGGTAATACCAAATACTTCTTTGTGCTCAATTGGGTCCGGTACATAATCCGGGTCAATTTCAATAATTGCATACGCACCCTTTTTCTTTTCTTTCAAAAGTTCCAGTGCTTCCGGCTCATATCCCGGTGCAATAATTCCATCGGAAAATTCTCTCTTAATCAATTTGGCTGCGGAGACATCACACACATCTGACAATGCAATAAAGTCACCATAAGAAGACATACGGTCAGCACCTCTTGCTCTGGCATATGCGGCAGCAAGCGGAGATAACTCACCCAAATCGTCTACCCAGTAAATTTTTGCCTCAACGTCACTCAGTGGAAGACCTACTGCTGCACCAGCCGGCGAAACATGTTTAAAAGAAGTTGCTGCCGGAAGTCCGGTTGCCTTCTTCAATTCACTGACTAACTGCCATCCGTTAAAAGCATCCAAAAAGTTAATGTAACCCGGTTTTCCATTTAACACTTTGATTGGCAGTTCACCATCTTTGCGGTAAATACGGGATGGTTTCTGATTCGGGTTACAACCATATTTCAATTCCAATTCTTTCATGATTTTCTCCTTTACTTATTCTTATTTTTAATAATCGATTCGTATTTTCCGGTTTCAATGTCGATGTAGCGCACAAATAAGGAAACTTTATTGTCCTCATTCAGACTTTTCCACAACATGTCAGCAAACGCATTCATATCATCCATTGTTTCAACCCATTTTGGCTCGCCCTCAAAACTTGGCAATGGATTTCCGTCACACATATATGTATGAATAAAATGCCCCTCTCCTGCTACCGGATTCTCATATGCGAAAGTATAACGATTGCAGGCATCCGGATTTCCGTTATTGCTTTTCAAAATAGACATTGCATAATTGTACTCTCCGTTTTCCACATGCATAATGCCGGAAATTCTTGGTGTATAATTCGGACCGTCCGGTTCAAATTCTCTTGTGCGGAGCGCCTGCTCAAAAGTCTGCTGTTTATCCATCAGTTCATAAATTGTGTCTGTCTGGTCACCGTTGGTAACAATAGTCTTGTTTCCCAATACGCGGACCGGTGCGTAGATAATAAGACTTGGGTCACTCAATTTTGATGGGTCAAATGCCTGTGTGCGGATTCCCTCACCATCGTTTACAAAGACACGGTTTCTACTGTTTTCACTCCGCCCCATAATAAAATAAGCGGTCACTGCGTATTTGCCGTTTGGTGATTTTCCAATCACGATTCCACGTCCCGGATACGCATTGTTTTTGAGTTCCTGTTCCAATGAAAGTTTCTGCATCATGGTTCCTCCAATCTTTTTTGTAATAGTATCAAAAAAACCGCCCGGGCAACCGGGTAAACGGTCGCCCAGGCGGTCGGCAATTCATACAAATCCACACTCCCTGTGAGTTCTCTCACTCTATATGATTTTCATATAGTTTCCGCCAGTCGTATGGAACTAAATTTAGAATAACTGATTTTTAGGGAAAATGCAAGCATTTTCTTCATTAAATACGCCACATGCCATCCTTTATCTGGCAAATCTCACTCTCATAAAATGCCTGAATTGCTTCTATCATGGTTTCTACGTCCTCACAACCGGCAGTTTCCACCGCACTGTGCATGGCAAGCTGCGGCAGACCGATATCCACCATTGGCACACTAAAGGAATGACTCAAAAGATTACCAAGTGTACTGCCGCCCAGCATATCGGCGCGATTCACAAACAACTGCGTTTTGATATCATTTTTTTCACAAAGTGAGCCAAACACACCACCGGTCATTCCGGTTGTCGTATATCGCTGACTCGCGTTATATTTGATGACAACACCGCCGTTTAAAACAACCGGGAACTCATCATCACTCTTTTCCGGATGGTTTGGATGCACTGCATGGGCATTATCCGCACTAAGCAGGAAACTCCGGCTTCTCGCACAAATCTGCTCCTCCTTTGTCATGCCATAAGACAAACAAATTCTCTCCAATACATCCGGTAGAAAATTACTAAGTGCCCCCTGCCTGCTGCCGCTTCCCACCTCTTCATTATCAAAGAGGCAAAAGACGGAAAGTGCTTCTTTCGGAAGCTTGTCCTGTGCACGCAAAAAGCCCTGTAACGTCGTGTACACACAGCCTAAATCATCAAAACGCGGTGTCAAAAGGAACTCATCTTTGACACCGGCTGCGACTGCCGGCTGGCGCACGGTGAGAATCAAATCCATATCTACAATTTCTTCATCCCCTTTGCAGCCTGCTTCCTCCCGCAAAAGTGTCATCAGTTCTGCCTCGCAGCCACCATATAACGGCTGTAAATCAACGTGAACATTATGCTTATATCCCTGATTGATTTCCCGGTTAAAATGAATGGACAGATTTGGAATCACAAACACATTTTTGTCCGGTGCAATAAGAACACTAAAAATCCCTTCTTTTGTCTTTTTTATCACACGTCCGGCAAGTCCAAGCGGTCTGTCAAACCAGCTTGTGTGAATCATGCCGCCATAACCTTCGATTTCTGCTTTTGCATAAAAGGCATCTTTTTTCTTAGCTTTCTTAATCCGAAACGTAGGAAAATCACTATGACTGGCACAAAGGTGATAATAAAGCGGTTTTTCTTTTGGCATGGAAAAGGCAAGTAAACTCGACTCATTTCTTGTTACATAATAGCTTTTGCCGGGCTCTAACTGCCAAAGATTTTCTTCTTCCAAGGACTGAAAACCAGCCACTTTCAAAGCCTCTTTTACCTGTTTTACCGCATGATACGGACTCACACTCTGATTCAAAAAAGAACATATTTTATCCATAATAAAATCCCTCTCTCTTTCCGATGATTTTCCTTTAGTATACCAAATAACCGCCATTTTTACAAATCAGCGCCAGCTCGCCGGAAACAAATATTCCTCTCTGTGGTCAAGCGTATCAAAACGATACCCCTGTTCTTTGATATAATCAATAATCTGTGGAAGAACTTTTGCTGTATTATCCATGGCGGAGGCATCATGCAGCAGGATAATCGGCTTTTCAAAGCGCGTGACATCTTTTTTTACATTTTGAAATATTACTGCCTGTGAAACATGAGGGGAAATCGAATCTTCGCCCGATACATTCCAGTCAAAACTTCTTACACCTTCTTTCCTTAGGTGATTATGGAGTTCGTCCACATAAGATTTCACATAACCGTTATTGCTCCCCCACGGAAAGCGGTGGAGTGTCGGCTTTTCTCCTATTATTTTTTCAATGCAATCCGATGCCGCCCGAAAATCTTTGTAAAAACAATTGGCACTGGCATACATCTGATTATGCTCATGGCAGTATGTGTGCACACCAATCGCATTTCCTTTTTTCTTTAATTCCTTTACAGTATCAACCCGCTCCCCCGTAATTTCCTTTCCAATCAGAAAAAATGTTGCAACAGCTCCTTTTTCCTCTAATATTTTAATGATTTTTTTCGTATTTCCACTGGGACCATCATCGAATGTCAGATAGGCAGTTTTTTGATTTTCCTTTTGGACTTTAGATACAAAACTGCCCGTTGGAACAATAATTGTGCCGTCATTTTCCGTTTCGTAATTTCTCTTTACTTCATAAAACAACAGCACAAAAAGAACACAGACACAAACAACATAAACTGTCTTTTTCATCCACACACCACCAAAACAATTCCCCTTATTCCATTGTATGATAGCAGTGTCAAAAGGTTAAATGTTTATCCATATTAAAGCAGATGTGGCGGAATCACCGCTTTTACGAAAATGCCGTCCTCACGGTATTCTTCTTGTTCCAGTCTTCCAAACTCACGAATTGCCTGGATTTTTCCTGCTTCGTCGTAAGCAAATACTTTTTCAATCTTCACCATTCCCTCATCCAGTACCTCTTCGATCTTTTCCACCAATTTATCCAGTCCGATTTTCTGCTTTGCAGAAATCGTAAGAGATGCTTCGCTATTTTTATCTTTTAAGCCATCCGGCTTATATTCCAGGCAGTCTATCTTATTAAATGCTGTTATAACTTTCTTGTCGCCAATATTTAACTCTCGCAAAGTGTCATAAACAACCTCCATCTGCAAATCATATTTTGGATTCGAGACATCGACAACATGAAGAATCATGTCCGCATACTTTGCTTCCTCAAGTGTGGAACGGAAGGCACGAATCAGAGAGTGTGGTAGCTTGCTGATGAATCCAACCGTATCGGTAAATAAAATTTTCTGCCCGTCCTCTTTTTCCAAAACACGCGTTGTCGGGTCAAGTGTTGCAAATAACTTATCCTCTTCTAATACAGCGGCTTTTGTCAGCGTATTCAAAAGCGTCGATTTTCCGGCATTTGTGTAGCCAACGATGGCAACTGTTTTCGTCGGATTCTGCGTTCTTTTATGACGCTGCACCTCACGATTTTTCACAACCTCTTTTAACTGGCGGTTCAACATGGATATGCGCTCCTTAATCAGACGCCTGTCCATCTCCAGTTTTTTCTCACCGGGACCTCTCGTTCCGATTCCACCGCCAAGCCTCGACAAACTTTTGCCAAGCCCGGTCAGTCTGGATGAACGGTAACGAAGCTGTGCTAATTCAACCTGCAGTTTTCCCTCGCTCGTCCTTGCATGAGCGGCAAAAATATCTAAAATCATTACGGTACGGTCTAATACCTTAACCTGCAGTTCTTCCTGCAAATTGGTAAGCTGCGCCGGCGTAAGCTCATCGTCACAGACAATACCATCCGCATCGGTCTGCATAATCAGGTGCGCTACGGCATGCTTTCCGGCATTTTCCGCATGCCGGGGTATTGGCGCGGCGAGCGCGAAATGCACGAGCGCGCGCTCGATCTGCTGAGCATTTTCGATATGCAGGATCTGGCCAATCATCAGGCGGGCAGCCTGCCCTACGGCGCGCAGCGCCGCCTTGAAATCGTCCGCGCGCTGGCCACCAATCCGTCGCTGCTGCTGCTGGATGAACCGGCGGCGGGCATGAACCCGCACGAGACGGAGGAGCTGATGGAGAACATCACGAAGATCCGCGATCAGTTCCACATCGCCATCCTGCTCATCGAGCACGACATGAGCCTGGTCATGGGCATCTGCGAGGGCATCGCCGTGCTGAACTTTGGCCGCGTCATCGCCAAGGGCACCCCGGACGAGATCCGCAACAACCCGCAGGTCATTGAGGCCTACCTGGGCAAAAAGGAGGGCTGAACAATGGCACAGACGATGCTGAAAGTAGACAATATCAATGTGTATTACGGCAACATCCACGCCGTGAAGAACGTTTCGTTCGAGGTCAACGAGGGCGAGATCGTCACCCTGATCGGTGCCAACGGTGCAGGAAAATCCACCACCCTGAAGACCATCTCCGGCCTGCTGCACCCCAAAACGGGTGATGTGCTGTACAAGGGCAAGAGCATCAAGGGCGTCCGCGCGCACAAGATCGTGGAGCAGGGCCTGGCCCATGTGCCGGAAGGCCGCCATGTGTTCCTGCACATGACCGTGGAGGAAAACCTGGATATGGGCGGCTATACGCAGCCCGCCTCCACCATCGGCCCCAACAAAGAGAAAGTCTTTGAGCTGTTCCCCCGCCTGAAAGAGCGCCGGAAGCAGCTGGCCGGTACCATGTCCGGCGGCGAGCAGCAGATGCTGGCCATGGGCCGCGCTCTGATGAGCAATGCCTCCATGCTGATGCTGGACGAGCCCTCCATGGGCCTTTCGCCCCTGCTGGTGCAGGAGATCTTCGATATCATCCAGAACATCCACAAGGAGGGCATGACCATCCTGCTGGTGGAGCAGAACGCACAGATGGCTCTTTCCGTGGCCGACCGTGCCTATGTTCTGGAGACGGGCCGTGTCGTCATGGACGGCACCGGTGCCGAGCTGCTGACCAACGAGCGGGTCCGCAGCGCATACCTGGGCGGCTGAGACGCCCCGCTGTATCGCACAAGCTGCAAAAATTCCCCCAGCGCGTCCACGCTGAGGGAATTTTTCAGGCAGGATAGTTTATTACCAAACAATCTGTTTCAAACCTTTGGGAGGAATCAAAAAACGCCTCGTGCACTGCACGGGGCGTTTTTGCATGTTGAGAGAGATTGGGGAAAATCAGAACTGGAACAGAGCGATAAACTTTTTCCAGAGCCGGACGAAGAAGTTGTCGGCCTCGGCAGGGGCAGCCTGCTGGACCACAGAGGCTGCGGGTTCCACGTTCTCGGCAGTCTTGTAGAGGAACTTCATGCTGGAAACAGCGCCCTCCGGAGCGCCGGAGAAACTGGTGTACTCCTCCATGCGGCCCATCATGGCATCCAGCACGGTTTTCAGGGCGTGGAGCTGGTCGGTGTCCAGCGCGCCGGTCAGCTGGGAGATGCCCTCCTCGTTGAACTGGTTCAGACCGCTGTGGAGCTGGTGGGTGCCGTCCACCAGCCGGTTGGCACCGTTGAGCAGGGCCTGTGCCCCGGCAACCAGCTGGGTGCTGCCGTCCTTGGCGGCGTGGGCACCATCCGCCGCGGCGGCCACACCGTCAGCGTACTGGCCCACGCTGGACACAAAGAACTGGATCTGCGCCAGATTGTCTTTCAGGGCGCGGACATCGGCAATGTCCTGGCTCTGGGCGGTCTGGAGCACCAGCTCGTCGTGGATGACCTGCCGGGCGTCCGGGTCGGTGGCTTTCTGGAACATGGCCACGAACATGGAGGGGCTGTAGCTCTGCATCAGCCGGAGCGCGGCTTCCAGATCACTGTCCGTTTTGGTGGCGGAGAGGTAGAGGGCCAGGTCCAGCTGGCTGGCCTTGAACTGTGGGGCCTGCTCCCAGATGGTGCGCACCATCTTTTTGCGGCCGGCCTCCAGCGTTTTATCGTTCAGGGTCAGAATTTCATCAATGACAGCGGCGTAATTGTCCCAGGTGAGGGGCGTGTCGATGAGGCCGCCCTCCATCAGGGTCTTGCTGGCGGAATCCAGAACCCCGTCGGCCACCTGCTGGGTACCGGCGGTCAGGGCCGCGTTGTTGGAAGTCAGGGTATCCAGGCCCTCGGTCAGCTGGTCCAGACCACGGTTCAGCTGGCTGGTACCATCCAGCAGTGCCGCCGCGCCACTGTCCAGCTGGGCCACGCCGTCCACAAGCTGGGAAGCACCGCTCAGCAGCTGCTGCATGGCGTCGTTGAGCTGGCTGATGCCGTCGGTCAGGGAATGGATGCTGCTCAGGTCAAACACGTTGTCCTGCCCCAGCGCCTCCGCACTGGCGGCACTGGCCAGCAAAATCTGCGGGGCGGACAGGTTTTCCACGTCGGCTTCCACGGTCACGCTGTCCTGCAAGTAGTCCTCTGCGGCGGAGAAGCTGTCCGGCAGCAGGCCGCTCAGGGCACCACGGACGCCGGGCAGGGTGACAAAGGCGGCGACCGTGGATTTGGCGGCACTTTCCAGCAGGCCGTGCTCCAGCGTCACATTGGAGGCGTCTTCCCCCAGCACCACACCCACGGCGGTGATAAACGGCGTGACAACGGTGCGCTCGGCCCCGTTGACAGTCACGGTGCCGGTTTCGTTGTTGGTCAGGTCGATGCGGATGGTCAGGTGGCCGCTCTTGCCCAGCAGGTTTTCCAGCGGGGCGGTTTCACCGTCCAGGGTGTAGGTCACGGCGGCGGAAACCGGCAGGGCACGGCTGGTATTGCCCTTATAGTAGACATCGGTGTCGGTGGTGTCCCAGGTCAGGCTGTCGCCGTTCTGGGTGAACGGGGCGTCGCTCTCGGTATTGACGATATCGGTCAGGGTGGAGCGGTCGGTGACGCCGGAGAGGCCGGCCGCGTTGTAGAGGTGGGCGCTGACCGTGGTGCTGGTGACAGAGCCGTCCGGGGCCATGACGGCGTACACCGTCTCGTCTTTGGAGAAGCTGGGCTTGGCGGCGGCAAAGGCGGGCAGGGCCATCCAGGCAGCCAGCGCCAGCGTCAGGGCCGCGCTGGTAAAGCGAAGTGTTTTTTTCATGGCAGGTTTACTCCTTTTCAGACATCTGAGGGGCAGCGGACGGGAGCCAGCCCAGGGTGGTGCGGCGGATGAGGCCGTCCAGCAGCATCAGGGCGGCAGGCAGCACCACAAGGATGACCACCGTGCTGATGAGCGCGCCCCGGGAGATGAGCAGGCAGATGCTCCGCATCAGCTCGATCTGGCTGATGACAGCCACGCCGAATGTGGCGGCAAAGAACGTCAGGCCGCTGGTGAGGATGCTCTGGCTGCAGTGTTCCAGGGACTGCTGGGCGGCCTCCCGCGGGGTGCGGCCCAGGGCGCGCTCCTCCCGGTAACGGGTGGTCATGAGGATGGAGTAGTCCACCGTGGCACCCAGCTGGATGGTGCCCAGGATGATGCTGGCGATGAACGGCAGCGAAGCCCCGGTAAAGTAGGGGATGCCAAGATTGATGGCAATGGCGGCCTCAATGCTGGCCACCAGAATGACCGGGATGGACAGGCTGCGGAACGAGATGAGGATGATGACAAGCACAGCCAGGATGGACCAGACGTTGACATTGGCAAAATCGTTGTCCGCGATTTCCACCAGGTCTTTCGTCATGGCGCTCTCGCCGGTGACGAGGCCCTCCGGGTCCGCCGCCTTGACGAGGGCGATCATCTGCTCCACCTGCGCGTTCACGGCGTCGGAGCCGGCCTTGTAGGCACCGTTGGCCAGGATCAGCTTGTAACCGGCGTTCTGCAAAATTTCCAGAATGCCGTCCGGCAGAATCTCGGTGGGGAAGCCCGGGCCGGTGATGGCGTCCAGACTGACCACCTGGGTGATGCCGTCCAGCTCGCCGATGTCATCGCACAGGGCGCTGACCTTGGAGGCGGGCAGGTCGTCATGGACAAGGATGAAGTGGTTGGTCACCATACCGAAATCCTCGCCCAGCTTGCTCACGCCCACAATGCCGGGCATATCCTGCGGCAGGGCATCAAACAGGGCGTAGTAGACAGAAGTCCTGCCCTGGGCCAGTGCAAAGGGAATAATAATGGCAATGGACGCGATCAGCACCCCCACCGGGTGGCCCGAAACAAAGTGGCTCAGGCGGGTGAGCTTGGGGATAAACGTGCGATGACGGTATTTTTCCACCCACTTGTCAAAGAAGAGGATGAGGGCGGGCAGGATGACGATGGTGCAGACCACGCCCAGCGCCACGCCCTTGGCCATGACCACGCCGATGTCCCGGCCCAGCGTCAGCTGCATGGCGCACAGGGCCAGGAAGCCCGCAATGGTGGTCAGGCTGGAAGCGGAGATGGAGGTGGTCGTCTTGCAGATGGCGTTGACCATGGCTTCCTCGTTGGAGGAGGCCAGCTCTTTTTCCTCTTCATAGCGGTGGAGCAGGAAGATGGAAAAATCCATCGTCACGCCCAGCTGCAGCACGGCGGCCAGCGCCTCGGTAATGAAGCAGACATCCTTGAGGAAGAAGTTGGTGCCAAAGTTGTACACCAGCGGGAAGAGCAGCCCCAGCATAAACAGAAGGGGTGTGATGGCGCTCTCCAACGCCAGGAACAGAATGAGCAGGCAGGCACCGCCGCCAAACAGTAAGTAGAGGGGCATTTCCTGGGTGACCAGCGCCTTGGTATCGTAGAAAATGACGCTGATGCCGCCAAAGAAGCAGTCCCGCCGCAGCACCTTTTTGATCTGCGCCACGGCCTCCATGGTCTCCTCGCTCACGCTGGAACCACCCAGCCGGACGATGAGGATGGTGGAATCGTTTTTGCCAAACAGGAATTTCTGCACATCGGCGGGCAGCATCTCCACCGGGATGGCCGGGTCTACCACGTCGCTGAGCCAGAACGTCTGCAATACGCCTGGGATGGCGTCGATATCCTGCTTCATGGCCAGCAGCTCATGGGTGGGCAGGCCCTCCACGGTGATCATACTGGTGGAAGCGAGCTGATAGTCGTCTTCCAGAATGAGCTGGCCCACCCGGGAGTCCAGCTCCGGCGGCAGGTAGGAGAGAATGTCGTAGTTGATGCGGGTGGCAATGGCTCCCACCGCCGAGGGGATCAGGAGCAGAACTGCGAGGATCAGGATCATTTTCCGCAGCCGGACAATGGCCTGCGCGATTTTTTTCATGAAAAGCCTCCCATTTTGAAAAATTGACGTTTTGCGGAGAATACAAAAGCGTTCTTTGTCGTTTTTGGCAATGTACTTTATTATAATAGCCGCATTCAAAACAGGCGTCAAGGAGCAAACCCCGCCGGTTTGTCCATCAAAAAATAAAAAATGATGGAATTTTCAAAAAAGGGCTTGCATTTTGCAAAAACCTGTGGTAATATATCCAAGTCGATACGACATCTGGACGGTTAGCTCAGCTGGTAGAGCATCTGCTTGACG
>OIXG01003129.1_pt1 | contig 11425 bp, 7 predicted proteins | sample 1587731 | NCBI WGS metagenome assembly OIXG01 (sample SAMEA3888908, study PRJEB22519) | human gut metagenome | biome: human gut; feature: human-associated habitat; material: faeces | place: Denmark | collected 2010
TTTCCAGAAGATTTGCGTTCACGCTACGCATTACGATGCTGTAATTAATCATAGTTGTTTGTAGTATGTTTAGAGTCCTTTGTTTTGCAACTCCCCAGAACGCCCCGTTCCTGCCGTTTTCGGGGTCTTCATTGATGACCGGCGCCTGCCATCATTTATGACCCGTGTTGGTCTTAATAGAAGACCCGAGCAAGGCACAAAAGGCTGTTCTTTCGATTGCCGGTGCAAAGATACGAAAAACCCCGGTATCTACCAAATTTAGGCATGTGATAAGGAGCGATTTTCAGCAAAACTTACGATTTGAAAGTTAGCTATAAAGACTAAACTCTATGTTTTATGGGGCGCATCTCTATGTTTTTGCGGTATAGAAGCTGCGTTTTGCTGTATAAATCAGCATATTACAAAGTAATAACCTATTTGCAGGAAACGTACTCAGTACTCAGTATTCAGTTTTTTTCGCTGTTGTTACCATCCTCTGTATAGATAGTATATTATATATTATTATATATATATATAATATATAATATAAAATAATTACTTATAATTTGTAACCATAGAAAAGGTAACTATCGCGAAAAAAACTGAATACTGAGTACTGAGTACACTTTTTAGGCATTATAAGCTCTCAAAAGGCAAAAGCTTTCCAGCCTGACCAACCTTGTGATATATCCATTAGCCACGATTCATGGCCATAATGAATTTGCCAACAAAGCCTGTCCCTGCTTTGATGTAAAGAAGGAGTGGGGGAAGGAGTAGACACAAAAATAGCGGATCTTTCACAGACCCGCTATTTGATATTTAATAAATACTCTGGAATGAATTTTAATCATCACCAAAAATAAAAGATGTCTTATACAATGCCCTGAGCCATCATAGCCTTAGCTACCTTCAGGAAGCCGGCTACGTTTGCACCCTTTACGTAATTAATATAACCATCTGGCTCAGTACCATACTTCACGCAGTTAGCGTGAATATCGTTCATGATGTCGTGGAGCTTAGCATCAACCTCCTCACGAGACCACTTCAGACGCTCTGAGTTCTGGCTCATCTCAAGACCTGATACTGCAACACCACCTGCGTTGGCTGCCTTACCTGGAGAGTAGAGAATCTTAGCATCCTGGAATACCTTGATAGCCTCTGGAGTAGAAGGCATGTTTGCACCCTCGCTTACTGCGATAACGCCGTTGGCAATGAGAGCCTTAGCTGCCTCCTCGTTGATTTCGTTCTGAGTAGCTGATGGGAGAGCGATGTCTGCCTTCTCAAACCAAGGCTTAGCACCTGCAACATATTTTACACCATACTTCTCTGCATATTCCTTGATACGGCCACGCTCTACATTCTTGAGCTCCATGATGTAATCGAGCTTCTCGCGGTCGATTCCGTCTGGGTCGTAGATGTAACCGTCTGAATCTGAACATGTAACTGGCTTAGCACCCAACTGGAGCAACTTCTCCATAGTGTACTGGGCTACATTACCTGAACCTGAAACCAAAACAGTCTTGCCCTTGATGTCAATACCCTTGGTAGCGAGCATGTTGCAGAGGAAGTATACGTTACCGTAACCTGTAGCCTCAGGACGGATCAATGAACCGCCGAACTCCTGACCCTTACCGGTCAAGACGCCCTGGAACTGGTGTGTCAACTTCTTGTACATTCCGAAGAGGTAACCTACCTCACGGCCACCTACACCGATGTCACCAGCTGGAACATCCTCGTCTGGACCCATGTGACGATAAAGCTCTGTCATGAAAGCCTGGCAGAAACGCATTACCTCGTTGTTGCTCTTGCCACGTGGAGAGAAGTCAGAACCACCCTTAGCACCACCCATTGGGAGAGTAGTAAGAGAGTTCTTGAATGTCTGCTCGAAAGCCAAGAACTTCAAAATACCCAAGTTTACTGACTTGTGGTAGCGAAGACCTCCCTTGTAAGGGCCAATCGCGTTGTTGTGCTGTACGCGGTAACCCATGTTAGTCTGTACGTTGCCCTTATCATCTACCCAAGATACGCGGAACTGGATGATGCGGTCTGGAATGCAGAGACGCTCGATGAGGTTTGCCTTCTCAAACTCTGGGTGCTTGTTGTACTCTTCCTCGATAGTACCGAGAACCTGACTAACTGCCTGAATGTACTCAGGCTCGTTTGGGAATCTTCTTTGGAGATTCGCGATTACTTCTGATGCTTTCATAATCTTTAATCTTTTATTGTGTTTAAATTCTTATTTTTTATTTCTGATTGCAAAGATACATGTTTTTCTCGAAAACACCAACAAAAAGAAAGAAAAAATGCAGAAAAAGTAGAAAAAAGTCATTTTTTAACATTCTTAATCACGATTTGTAGCGCTTTTGTGTACGCACACCTTATTATATAAGGGACGTTTTTCGGGGTTTTAGCCTTTATCCCCGTTTGGGGGAATCTTGCATTCTGACGATTTCTGTTTTCCTATCTTCCGCAAAAGGGCATAAACAAGCAGGATGATAGCGTAGAGACCGATTACCTGAGGCAGACTGATTCTTACGTTTTCGATGCTTGCTCCAGGCAGCATGCTGATCAGTTTTATGGCTGTATTCAAAAACTGGGTGATGCTGGTCAGGGCGCCTGATGTAAGGTTGATGAGTGGGGCGACAACCGGTGCTATGGGCGCCCATAACGTGAGTGGGGAGAACAGAATTAATGCTGCTCCAAGATATAGGATGAGGGTTGCTGCGGGAATGGCGATGTAATTGGTGAGAAGTGAATAGCACGATATTCTGCCGAAGGTGTAGACGATAACCGGAAGGGTTCCTATCTGGGCTGCCAGTGAAACGCAAAGGAGTCCCCATGCCCAACGGATGAAACGGCTGCGGATGGGGAGGAGGGTGTAAAGGGGTGTGAAGAACAGCAGAATGGAGGCTACTGCCAGGAACGATAGCTGGAAACTCAACTCGAAAAGATAGAGCGGACTGATGAAGAGCATGAATATATAAGCTGAGGATAATGTGTTGAGCGGCAGACCGGTACGATGGAAAGCTAAACTTAAGCTGTAGGCTGAAAGCATGATGGCTGCACGGACTGCACTTGCCGGCAATCCTATGAGAAAAACGTAGGTCCAGATGGAGATGAGGGACAGGATGATGGTGTAAACTGAGTACTTTCTGCCGCCTAGCAGAAAGATGAAAAGCTGGAAGATAATGCCTATATGAAGTCCGCTTACTGCCAGGATGTGACTGGCTCCGGAAATGGAGTAACTGTTTCGGGTGTTCGAGTCGAGTGCGCTCTTGTCGCCCAGTGCCATGGCTGCGATGACTGCATAGTCTTGCTGTTTTACGTGAAGGGAAACCAGTTTGCTTTCAATATTGCTTTTATAGCGTTCGGTATTGATTTTTGCCCGTGTGAGGTAAGACAGTTCCTGCCAGTTCTTCAGTTGTGTAGAGGTTTGGGAATCAGCTATTTGCTTGCAGGTAAGAAAAGCCCCAAGGCTCAGGATGCATAAATGAATCATCACGCATTGGGAGAAGATGAGAAACTGGTGGCTCCTGCTGAAGTAAGCTTTTTTGCTTAAGAACTCAGTAAGGAAAAAGATGATGCTGCCAAGGGCGCATGAAATGATGGAGATGATGAGCCAGAAGCGCATGTTGAAATCATCATAGCCCCATTTGGCTATGATGATTCCGATCGTCAGTGTGAGGCTGATGGTCATGAGCGGGGTGAGGGGTAGCTCTTTCATCATTCCTCTTTCCTTTTAAAAGATAATTTATTTCCTATTTCTTGAATCCGAAGATGCGCTTGATGAATTTCTTCACAGCGTTTTCTTGCTTCTGTGGATTTACGATAGGGGTGTGCTTGCGTGCAGCCGGCTTGTCGCCCTTTTTCTGGGCTACGCCTCTGCCACGGCCGTTGCTGCCAGGGCGAACATTGTTCTCGGTGCCTGGGCGCTGCTGGTTGCTGTTATTGCTGTTATTGCGGCGCTTCTGGCTGTTGCTGTTCTTTGGCTGCTCGCCTGACTGGGCTGGCTTTCTGTTCTGCTGCTTTGCGTTCTGCTGCCTGTTGCCCTGCTGAGGCTGCTGCTTTGCGTTCTGCTGCCTGTTGCCCTGCTGTGGCTGCTGCTTTGCGTTCTGCTGCCTGTTACCTTGCTGTGGCTGCTGCTCGTTGTTGCGTGGTGCTTTTTCCTGACGCTCGTTTGGCTTGTTCGGCTTGCGCTTGTGAGAAGTCTGGTCGCGGTCTTTCTGTCGGCGGTTCTTGGCGCTGTTCTTTCCGGCCTCGCCGTTTCCGCCGTTACCACGTCTGTTGTTTCTTCCGTTTGCGCCTTTCTTCTTCGGCTTGTTGAGCTTGATGTATTCAGGACCTTCGCCGCATCCCTCAGGGAGAGGCATCTTGTCTACCACCTTCTCCAGGAACTTCTCTATCTGCTGGAACCAGTACTGGTCTTCTTCGCTCACGAAGGTGATGGCTCTACCATCGCGGTTGGCACGGGCTGTACGGCCGATGCGGTGAACGTAATCTTCTGTATCGTGAGGAACATCGTAATTGATGACCATCTCAATATCATCGATGTCGATTCCGCGCGCCACAATGTCGGTAGCTACGAGCACATCATACTGTCCGCTCTTGAACTTGAACATCACATCATCGCGCTCAGCCTGTTCCAGGTCGCTGTGCATGGCTCCGCAGTTTACTCCAATCTGCTGGAGGGAAGCTGCGAGTTGCTTCACCTTGAATTTGCTGCCGCTGAAGACGATGACACGCTTCAGGTCGCCTGCCTTGAAGATGTCCTTGATGATGGTCATCTTCTGGGTTTCGTAGCATACGTATGCTTCCTGCTTGATTTTCTCGGCTGGCTTGCTGACGGCAAGTTTGATTTCTACCGGATTCTTGAGCAGGGTCTTAGCCAGTTCTTCTATCTTCTCAGGCATGGTTGCCGAGAACATGATGGTCTGGCAGGTCTTTGGCAGTTTTGCCGCGATGGTCTTGATGTCGTCAGAGAAACCCATGTCGAGCATGCGGTCGGCCTCGTCGAGAATGAAGAAGCTTACCTTGCTGAGGTCTACATTGCCCAGAGAGATATGGGAGATGAGGCGGCCCGGGGTGGCGATGACTACATCGGCGCCCATGCGGAGGCTGCGCAACTCCTGATCGTAACGGTTGCCGTCGTTGCCGCCGTATACGGCTACGCTGCTCACGCCCTGCAGGTAATAGCCGAAGCCTTGCATCGCCTGGTCTATCTGCTGGGCGAGCTCGCGGGTTGGTGACATGATGACGCAGTTGATGGCGTCTTTCGGATAACCGCCGTCATCGAGCTTGCTCAATACTGGCAGCAGATAGGCTGCTGTTTTGCCGGTTCCGGTCTGGGCTACGCCCAATACATCGTGACCTTCTAATATCTCTGGAATGCACTTTTCCTGTACAGGAGTGCAGGTGTCGAAGCGCATGTCATATAATGCGTCGAGCACGTTGTCGTTTAAATCTAATTCGTCGAAATACATTTTTTTTTAATGTTGAATGTTGAATGTTGAATGTTGACTTTTTACCTCGGTGCCTTGCGGTAGCAGAAGTAGGCTACGATGGCGAAGAGGAAGTTTGGAAGCCACGCTGCCAGAACAGGCGGGAAATTGGCCTGGATGGCGAAGGTGGCAGAAACCGTCTGCAGCATGATGTAGCCGAAACTCAGCGCAAGACCTACGCCCAATGCTGCTCCCATGCCGCCCTTGCGCTTGCGGGCTGAGAGGGAGACACCGATGATGGTGAGGATGAACGAGGCGAAGGATGAGGCGATGCGCTTGTGGTATTCTACCTCGTACTGCACTACGTTGCCCGAACCGCGGTTGATCTGCTTGGAGATGTAATCGCGGAGCTCAGGACTGGTGAAGGTTTCCTGCTGACCCTTGGAATAGACCAGGTCGGTAGGTTCCATCATGATGATGGTATCCTTCTGGGCTCCGCTCGTAATATGCTCCTTCATGCCCTGGAGCTTGCGGATTTTCCAGTTGCTCAGTTGCCAGTGATACTTGCTGTCGGAAATGGTGTCGTACTGGATGTCCATCGCTGTAAGGTGGCTGACGAGTTTCTTGTCCTGGAACTTGTCGAGACAGAATCCGTAGCCGCGTTTCATGCTGTTGTCGTAATGCTGCATATAGGCAATCACTCCCTTGTCTACCTGCAGCTGTACATTCTCGGCACTGGTATTCTTCTTCTTGTTCTTGTACATCGTCTCGAAGTTCTGCCTGATGACGGTTCCGTGGGGAATGACGTAGGCTGAGAGCCCGAAGGAGAGGGCTGAGAGCAGCACGCAGGTAATCATGTATGGGCGGAGGAGACGCTTGAAGGATACTCCCGACGCCAGGATGGCGATGATTTCGGAATTGCTTGCCAGCTTGGTGGTGAAGAGAATGACCGCCACGAACACGAACAGCGCACTGAAGAGGTTGGCAAAATAGGGCACGAAGTTGGCGTAGTAATCGAAGATGATTGCGCGCGCCGGTGCATGGTGCTCTGTGAATTTTGACAGGTTCTCGTTGAAGTCGAAGACGATGGCGATGGAGATGATCAGGGCGATGGAGAAGAAATAGTAGCCCAGAAACTTCTTGATAATGTACCAGTCGAGCTTCTTGATGTACCTGAACGGGTTGAGAAACCTGAATATGCGCAGGAACCGGAGCTTGTGAGCCAGCCAGCGCACAGCCCTGATGAGCCACCCGAACTTGCGGGAAGCCCATCGGCCGGTGCGGTAGAGCCGGCGGTGTTTTCTTATTTTCTTAAAATCTTTCATGATGCTTGCTTACTTAAATTCTTCGGCCAAGCTGGTCGATGATGGAATTCTTCCATGCCACGAAATCGCCCTGCTCGATATGATGGCGGGCATCGGTCACGAGGCGCAGATAGAAAGAGAGGTTGTGGATGCTGGCTATCTGCATCGCCAGCAGCTCCTGGGCCTTGAAGAGGTGGTGGAGGTAGGCCTTCGTGGTTACGAGGTCGATGTCGCAGCCGTCTGGATCTACCGGACTGAAGTCTTTCTCCCACTTCTTGTTGCGCATGTTCATCGTGCCCTGATAGGTGAAGAGCATGGCGTTGCGGCCGTTGCGGGTCGGCATTACGCAGTCGAACATGTCTACGCCGCGCTCGATGGCTTCGAGGATGTTCTGCGGGGTTCCTACGCCCATCAGATATCTCGGCTTGTCTTTCGGCAGGATTTCGTTCACGACTTCTATCATCTCATACATCACCTCGGTAGGCTCTCCTACGGCAAGTCCGCCGATGGCATTTCCGTCGGCTCCCTTGTCGGCAATGTATTTGGCTGCTTCGCGGCGCAGGTCTGGGAAGGTGCAGCCCTGAACGATAGGGAAGAGACTCTGCTGATAGCCGTAGAGAGGCTCGGTTTCATTGAACCGCTTGATGCAGCGGTCTAGCCAGCGCTGGGTGAGCATGAGGCTGTTCTTGGCGTACTGGTAATCGCTCTGTCCCGGCGGACATTCATCGAAGGCCATCATGATGTCGGCTCCGATGACGCGCTCGGTGTCCATCACATTCTCCGGTGTGAAGAAGTGCTTGCTGCCGTCGATGTGGGAGCGGAACTCGCAGCCTTCTTCCTTGAGCTTGCGGATGCCGGTGAGCGAGAAGACCTGGAAGCCGCCGCTGTCGGTGAGGATAGGACGGTCCCAGCCGTTGAACTTGTGCAATCCGCCTGCTGCCCTGATGACGTCAAGACCTGGGCGCAGGTAGAGGTGATAGGTGTTTCCGAGGATAATCTGTGCCATGACCTGCTTCTTGAGTTCCTCGAAGTGGACGCCCTTCACGCTTCCTACGGTTCCTACGGGCATGAAGATTGGGGTCTTGATCTGTCCGTGGTCGGTGGTGATGATGCCTGTACGCGCATCGCTCGCTTTATCTGTTACTTGTAATTCAAATTTCATTTCTATTCTTTTTTATCATTTTCCTCAATGCTGAAGTCTGTAGGGTTTTTCACCTTCTCGTCGGTCAGCGCGAACTGCCAGACGTCAGCCACATTCTCTACATAGTGGAAGTCTACGCCCTTGAGATATTTCTCCGGTATTTCCTCTACGTTCTTCTGGTTCTCCCTGCACATCACGATGTGCTTGATTCCTGCCCGCTTGGCTGCCAGAATCTTCTCCTTGATTCCGCCTACCGGGAGCACTTTGCCGCGGAGGGTTATCTCGCCGGTCATGGCTGTGTTGGCACGCACCTTGCGCTGGGTGATGGCTGAGGCGATGCTGGTGGCGATGGTGATTCCGGCAGAAGGACCGTCTTTCGGGGTGGCTCCCTCAGGCACGTGGATGTGGATGTTCCACTGCTCGAAGATGCGGTAGTCTACCTGCAGCAGGTCGATGTGCGACTTGACGTATTCCAGTGCGATAATGGCTGATTCCTTCATCACGTCGCCCAGGTTTCCGGTCAGGGTGAGCTTGCCAGCCTTGCCCTTGCTGAGCGAGGTTTCGATGTAGAGGATTTCGCCGCCCACAGAGGTCCAGGCAAGTCCGGTTACCACTCCTGCATAGTCGTTGCCCTGGTAGATGTCGCGGTTGAACGGCGGATTGCCCAGCAGGTCTTTTACTTCGGCAGGGGTGATGGTGTAGTTCTTCAGCTCCTGGTTGCAGGCAAGTTTGTAAGCCATCTTTCGCAGACTCTTGTCAATCTGTTTCTTCAGCTGTCTTACGCCGCTCTCCCGGGTATAGTGCTCGATGATGAACTCGAGGGCATTCTTGTTGAAGCTTACCTTCGGCGAAACCTTGTCGAGTCCGGTGCTTTCCAGCTCTTCCGGTACGAGATGGCGCTTGGCAATCTCTGTCTTCTCTTCGGTGATGTAGCCGCCTACTTCTATCAGCTCCATACGGTCGAGGAGCGGACGCGGAATGACGCTCAGGTCATTGGCTGTGGCGATGAAGAGCACCTTGGAGAGGTCGTAATCCATATCGAGATAGTTGTCGTGGAAGGCATTGTTCTGTTCCGGGTCCAGCACTTCGAGCAGGGCTGATGCTGGGTCGCCGTTGAAATTGCTCTGAGCCACCTTGTCAATCTCGTCGAGGATGAAGACCGGATTGCTGCTGCCTGCCTTCAGCATGTTCTTGATGATGCGGCCCGGCATGGCTCCCACATAGGTGCGGCGGTGACCGCGGATTTCGGCTTCATCGTGCAGACCGCCCAGCGACATGCGTACATACTTGCGCTTCATGGCTGCTGCGATGCTCTTGCCCAGACTGGTCTTTCCTACGCCCGGAGGACCGTAGAGGCAGAGGATAGGACTCTTGCCGCCGCCGTTCAGTGCTCTTACGGCAAGGAATTCCAGAATGCGCTCCTTCACATTCTCCATGCCGTAGTGGTCGTGGTTCAGAATGCGCTTGGCACGGGTCAGACTGAGGTCGTCCTGGGTGTAGGAGTTCCAAGGTAAATCTACCATGGTCTGCAGGAATCCTATCTGTATCGAATAGTCAGGACTCTGCGGGTTCAGAGTGTCGAGCTTGGCAATTTCTTTCTTGAAAATCTTGGCTGTCTCTTCGCTCCAGTTCTTCTGTTTCGCCTTCTCCAGAATCTCCTTCTTCTCCGGACTGGCGTTGCCTTCTCCCAGTTCTTCCTTGATGTTCTTAATCTGCTGCTTGAGGAAGTATTCCTTCTGCTGTTCATCGAGGTCGTAGTGGGTTTTGTTCTCAATCTCTGTCTGGATGCGTAGCAGATGGCGCACCTTGTTCAGAGATCTGATGGCAATCATGATGCGCTCGCTGAGATTTTCCTCTTTCAGCATCTTGATTTTATCCTCGATGGAGAAAGGGAGGAGGGAGCACATGAAGTTGCACTGCATGTGAATGCTCGAGAGTTCGTTGATGGCCTGGATGGCCTCATCCGTATAGTTGGCGTTTGATTTGATATAGTCTGTCGCTTCGTAATGGAAGTTCTCGTAGAGCATTCTGAAGAGTTCATCGTTGTTCTCGTCAGGCCATTTCTCCGGAAGACTTTTTACGTCAATTACTGTGTAAGGCTCTTTTTGAACGAGATGTTTCATCTGACATCTGCCCAGACCCTGGATGATGATGCTCATCTGCTCTGTGCCAGGCATCTTGATCACCTTGATGAGTTTGGCGAAGACACCTACAGGGTAGAGGTCTTCTTCGTAGGGCGATTCTGTATCTTTATTCTTCTGGCAGAATACGCAGAATATGGTGTCTGGTTTCTTTTCCAGCATCCGGACGAGATTCAGACTTTCCTTTCTGCCCACAACGATAGGGGTCATGTTGGTAGGGAAAACTACAATATCTCGCATGCAGAGGGTAGGGTACAAGCCTTCTTCCTGGTCTTCGATCAGGGTTTTCGGGTCGCCCTCGTAGTCTGCAATCATTTGTATTCGGGTACTTGTTCTTCTATTATCCATTTTGTTATGATTTCTATTTTCCGTGCAAAGGTACTCATTTTTTGTGAAATATCGTGGAAGATAATAGATTATTTAATAATAAAATTGCTTTTTCTATATATTAGTACCCGTTTTTATAGATGTAAGTAGCTGCTTTTGCAGGTGGAAGTGGCAATTTCTGCTGCTTGCGATAAAATAAATCGGCGGCGCATTCGTTTTCTTCTGTAAAGAGACAGAAGAATTTATGGGTAATTTTCGATTTAAACAGTTTGAGATAGAGCAAGACCGTTGTGCCATGAAAGTGGGAACTGACGGTGTTTTGCTGGGTGCATGGGCGCAAGGTGGCAGGCGGATTCTGGACATTGGTTCCGGAACGGGACTGATTTCGCTCATGATGGCGCAGCGTTTCCCTGAAGCTGAGGTAGTGGGGATTGATATGGATGCTGATGCCTGCGGACAGGCGAGGGAGAATGTGATGGCAAGTCCGTTTCGCGACAGGGTGGAAATAGAATGCTGCAGACTGCAGGATTTCGGGGGAGCCGGTGTTTCGAAAACTGCTGAGACTTCGAAAACTGCTGAGGCTTTGGAAACTGCTGAAGGTTTGAAGGCTGCCGGTGTTTTTGATGCGATAGTGAGCAATCCTCCGTTCTTTGTAGATAGCTTGAAAAATCCGGACAGTAAGAGGACGATGGCGAGACATACGGACAGTCTTCCGTTCCGCGATTTGTTTGCGGGTGTAAAACGGCTGCTTTCTGATGATGGTATTTTCTCTGCAATTGTTCCCGTAGAAGTAGTGGAGCAGTTTGTTGCAGAGTCTTGTATATTAGGTTTTTATCTTATACGGAAGTGTGGTGTGAAGACGGTAGAGCGCAAGCAGCCCAAGCGCTTTATGCTGAGTTTTGCCAAGCATCGCATTTCGCCTTATGAAGAGCATGTTGAAACGATGATGGATTCGCAGGGAAACCGCTCGGAATGGTATAGGAAAATAACGGAAGAATTTTACCTTAGTGATTAATGAACTCAAGTTTCGCATATAAGCTCCACACGCCCTGAAAGGGCAGAAGCTCCTAGCCCAGGGAGGGCACTGAAAAAGGT
>OIXG01003144.1_pt1 | contig 11384 bp, 18 predicted proteins | sample 1587731 | NCBI WGS metagenome assembly OIXG01 (sample SAMEA3888908, study PRJEB22519) | human gut metagenome | biome: human gut; feature: human-associated habitat; material: faeces | place: Denmark | collected 2010
GCCCAATGACCGCTACCTGCTCGAAAACGAGAAGTTCCGGCTGTACTACACGGCGCAAGGTGACGAGGCGCACAACTTCATCGTGGTAGTGGAGGACAATTTCGGCAACTCCTATGAGTTGGAATTTGACTTCAACAACCGAAACGTGAAGGATGACGGGGTTATCACTGTTGTCCCCATCGGGAACTTCAAGCCCCTTACACGATGATGCGTGTATTCATGGCTATCCTCTGTTCGCTTCTGGCGGTCTGTTCCGTGTCCGCACGGAACAGACGCCATGAGGGAACGGACGGGCAGGCGGCTATCTACCGGCTGCCACCATTTGAGAGGGCGGTGCGATGCACGAAGTATTTTGAGGGCTGGCATTCGGAAAAACATCACCCGTATGTAGGATATGGACATCGGTTGCAGCCGGGGGAAAGGTATTCGGCACGCACCATGACGAAGCGGCAGGCGGACGCGCTTCTGCGAAAAGACCTGCGGAAGTTCTGCGCGATGTTCCAGCAGTTCGGGAAGGATTCGCTTCTGCTTGCCACGCTCGCCTACAATGTCGGTCCGTACCGTCTTTTGGGGAGTGGGAAGATACCCAAAAGCACGCTAATCCGAAAGCTGGAGGCGGGTGACAGGAACATCTACCGGGAGTATATCGCTTTCTGTAACTATAAGGGGAAACGCCACGCCATGCTGCTCAAACGAAGGAAGGCTGAGTTTGCGCTGCTGTATGTACCATAAAGAATAAGTGTCTGACGAAAGAAACTCCGATGAAGCCGCCAACTTCATCGGAGTTTCAGTTTTCATACATTCGGGATTGTCCCTTTGCCTGCAACCTCACCGTCCCTGCAATGCTCTATGATACCGGGTGAAAATCCCATGCTGCCGATTGCGATATGCCGGATATAGTCTGTATATTCCTGACCTTGAAAATTCCTGCCCGTAAGGTTCTTGAAAACCATCTTTATGCTTATGCCGTCGTTGCTGTACAAGATGGTTTTTCCGTTCTGTCTGATTGTTTCCATGATTAAAACTTGTTTTTGTGAATACTATCGTAGATTGGTACAAAGGTTTCTTTGCCTACTTTCTTATCCGCCATCATGCTCATGAAAGAAAGTAGGCGGCTTTTGCCGCCCACCCCTCAAAAGCGGGTGTAAAGTCCCGTTACCATCGTGAACATTTCCTCCAGCATATCGCAATATATCCCCTCGTGCGTTTCAATGTCCTTCGTCCTGCTCTCGAATGTCTTTTTGCTGAACGTCTTGCGGTAGAAACGCATATTGTATAGGTCTGCCCCTCCGTCATAGATGATGTCAAGGCGGTTGGCACTGGTCTTGTTCCTCGCAAGGCTCATGCGCAAGCCGTTGCCCATGTCTGTGAAGTCTTTGCTTCCCGTCATGGCGGCAAAGCGTCTGCCGCCAATCTGCTCTAAAATTGTCTTTGCTATCATATCCGTTGTCTTTTAGGTTTATGGTTCGGGCGGTGCGGACACCGCCCCAATGTTCAAAATTCTGTTTTCTCGGTTATGGGTGTGCATTTTTCCAGCCACTCTTTCAGACATTCCATGCTATACTCGCTCGTGATGACTGCCGTATGGCTGTCAATGGCAGTGAAACGGCTGCTTTCATAGCTGTCTATCCACCCCTTTAGGGTATCAACTCCCCACGCTTCGGCATCGTCAAAGATGCCGTCCAATGCCGTAATGGGTTCGCTGAATTTGACTATCAGCGTTTGGTAGCCTGCTTCGTTCATCGCTTCTCCTCCTTCCTTTCCTTTGCCGTTAGCCACTTGTCCCGTGCGGCTCGACATTCGTCTAATGTGGGTTTGACACAAGAGAAAAGTTCCCCGTCCGTGTGGCGGTAGTCGTATTGCACAAGGGTGCGTTTGCGTCTGTCGATACCCGTTTGGAATTTCTCGTAGTTCTCCGTTCCTGCCGATTGGCAGGTGCTTACTCCGTTAATTGTCATTTTGTTGCCATAGTCGTTGTTATTTAGATGATTAGAAATGTACAGACAGCACTCTGTGTTGCATCACCATTTCGGGGTCGCTCGTGTAGCGTTGGTGCAGGTAGAAATGATGAGAGCCGAAGCCGTAAAGGAAGAACTTGTCAAGTTCGTGTTTCTCGGCAAAGTCCTTGACGCTCGCCCTTAATTGCTCCTCACTCTGACAAAGAGTGAGGAGGTTCATAAATTCAAGGAACATCGTGGGGATTTTATCATCCCATAGGAAAACCATGCTTTCAAATCTTACTTCCATAATGTTAGTTGTTAGATGTCGATATTATGCCGCTTTCATCCGCTGGCGGATAAGGTTGGCGTTCTTGTTCACAAGGGCGATGATGCGGTCGTGGTATTCGGAGTTCTCGTTGCATACGCCACGACACTGCACCACCTCAAAAGTTTTTAGTGACACCTCTATCGTTTCAATTCGTTTTCCGTCAATGGTGGCGGATAGGATAAGGGAGTCTTTTCGTTTGTGGTAACCGCCCACACAATGGTGCATCGTCCTTCCTTCCTCTGCCATTTCTTCCACGCTCTCTATGACTTTGACGCAAATAAGGCTGTCGGTAAAGGCAAGTCCGAAGAATATGCCCTTAGCTTTCAGATATTGTTTCTCGTCCTCAATCGCTTTCCTGCGTTGCTGTTCAGTCCGCTCATGTTTCCTTTGCAGGTTGCGCTTTGCCACCAACTTGTCGTGTTCAACTTTGAGGTCGGCAGGGCAAACGTATTTCGGGCTGTTTGTGTCCTTGCCGAAATGACGCAGGAGGTCTATGGTGTCACGCCACATTGAGCCGTCCTCAATAGTATAGCCGTTGCGGATACATATCTTGATTGAAGCCCAATACTCTCCAATATTGAAAGAGTGGTACAGATAGTAGCGCAACATGGGATATTGCCCTGCCTTCAACAGCGTTTCCGCACGGCTGTCCGACAATAATGCCGGTATTAGTTTGGTGGGTACAATGTCGTGGAAATTGCCGTTAAAGCCGTTTCTGCGGAGCGTCGGCAACACCTTATATCTTGGATATATCGGGGAATATGAGATATGGCGGTACGCTTCATTGTCATTGCGGATAGCAAAAGGAGAAGCGAATGAGAACGTGTCGATGTAGCATCCCAATGTGCGTGGAATGGCAACAACAGCCTTACGCCCTTGTTCATTCCACCAATACTGCCCGATTTCAAGGGCATAGGACTTGGCATTAACCCCTTTCTCCATACCCACGACAAGCAAGAACATTCGTAGCACTTGGTATTCTCCGCTTGTGGTAAGGGTTGTGAAATACTGCTTTTGTCTTACCTTGCGCTGATAGGTGAGGCAGACTTTCAAACTTGCTCCACATTCGGGACACGTACAATGCTCGGTCTGCTCCGTCATTACCCAACTATGACCGCAATCCATACAAGTGGTACGACCTTTCGGCAAGCGGTGTGCATAATGCTCCACGCAATTACGGAATGCCCAATTTATCTGTATCGGGGTTATCGGGCGTAGTTTCTTGCTTTGGGCAAGAACTGCTTTTTCAAATTTGTTTCTCGGTTTCATAAGCCAAAATCAAATAATGAGGGTTGAACTTGGGTTTCTGTTTTCGCCTTTGTCGGCTTGGTGCGGTTCTGCAACTTGCGGAGTTCCTCGTCTTGGTATCTGCGGACTGCCTGCTGACGTGCTTCTGCTTTTTCCTCTGCCGTGAGTTCCACAATGTGGTTCACCGCCACTTGGCATTGGATAGGCTTGCCCACCTCAATCTCGTTCTCGTCATAGTAGTGTACTGCTTGTCCGTATATCTCTCCGTCCGTGAAGCCGTTACAACCGCTTTTCTGCACATAGTTCAGAATGTAGGTTACGCAATCGTCAATGTTCTTGGCTGGATTGCGGTAGTTCTTCGCAAAGAGCGTGTCTTCCTCCGCACGTTGTTCCAAATACATCTGTATCGTTCTCTTGAAATGGTCTGTTCCTTTCATATCGCTGTCGTTTTTATGAGTTGTCAAATAGTATGTTTCAAAATCTCCCTCCAATAAATCGGCTCAACCTCGCTCAATAGGAAGTCTATAAAGTCCTTCCGTGCGTTCTTGTTCAGTTCGTGGTAGAGTCCACGGAACACGGACATATTGCCGTTGAGGTATGTTTCCACCATGTACTCGAAGATGTTGCCCACCTCGTAGTATCTGCATTGTTGCTCCACTGTCTTGCTTCTTCTCTTTGCCATGTCGGTAGGGATTAAAGGGTGAATAACCAAAGAATGAAGCCGAAGAACAGGATAACGGAAAGAATAGCCACGATTACCCCTATTGCCACTCGGAACACTCCGTTTATTATCTCTCTGACGATGTACCAAAGGATGCCGGACACCCAAAAGGCGGTGCGCATGATTAGGGTGCATATCGCAAGCCCTATGTATTGCGCCATTTGTCTGAAATTTACCGTTGCTGTCATAGCCGTATCATTTGTTAAGTTCCACGATGCTGTCTATCCTGCCGTATAGGAAACTGCGGAGTGCGGTCTTGTCGGTAGCCTTGTATTCCGCCCAATGTCCATACTGCTTTACAATGTAGGTTCGGAGAATGTCGGAAAAGTCAAACATCCAACCTTGCAAGGGTACTGCGCTCTTGAAATAGGTGTTGCTGTTCACGTTGCGTGTAAGCCAATCCTTTTCCTCTCGGCTCAATTTCTCACCATTGTTCAGTTTGGTGCGAAGTCCGTACACCTTGCTGCCTTGCAGGTTCTCCAAACTTGGTACTTCCCATGCCACGAATTTTGTTGCTATTGCCGTTCTCATATCCGTTTTGTTTTTGATTTTTTGTTTTTTAATGCGGATTCAAGAGCTGAGGGAGTTGAGTTTCAAACTATCTTATCTGCCTCTCGTTTATCCGACATTTTTTTTAATGCGTCTTTCTGTCGCATCGGTCGTTTTCGTTTCGGGTGCTTAAAAAGGTAGGGATTAGGGAATGCAAGGTTTTTCGGGAAAATACTACCCGAAGGGCTGGAGATTTTTCCAGAAAACAGGAGGCTTGACCTTGCTTTCCCGTACAATCCCGGAGTTACCTTTGCACCCAGCACGAAAATGACTGCCTGATGCGGCTCACTGAAAGGCGCGAAAATGGAGGTAAACGGAAGTGGAGGCAGATTAGACAGGAAAACTTCAAAAGAGAAATCCGTGAAAAAGACATCCCCAACAGAAAAGAACATAGCCGGTAGCGTGAAACCGGGCAAACCATCGGCAAGGAAGTATGTTTTTATCTGTTTGGCCAAACGTGTTTGGTCGGATGGATAAAATCATTCTTCCCGGTTTGTCTGCCGTGAGTGACGGCTTGTTCCATTTATGGAATGTGCGGTCATACACGGCTTTCCGCTTCCGGCTCAAAAGGACAACGAAAAAAGAAAAATCGTCAAAACCCCGTAAAAGCACCTCTTTGGCATAAGCACAAAAGAAAGGGGCCTTGTCTCATCAGTCTAAACTATTGTTTAGGCGTGAGGCAAAGCCCTTTTCTCCGCTTATGCGGCAGTCGGCACACGTTCGTTCAAAATCTTTTTGGGCGATGGTGTGCTGACGGATAAAATCGCTTTTACGGAAAAACTTGTGTGAGAAGAAAAAATCAGGAGATTCATTTCTAAATCTCCCGTTTTATTGTTACTTTTGCATACGAAGAGTTCTTTGAAGGTTACGCAACGCACAGAAGAATAATGCAGTAGATAACTAACTAATTCGTAACCTATTACTATTATGAGCGATTACCCAATGCTCATTTCCAATAAATTACACTCTTTTCGTAACTTCCAGCCGCAAACTTACGAATTTCATCCAAACGTTGCATAAACGCCTTATCTTTACGTACAATCCGCATATTGTATTTCATTTGCAACCGTATCAATGTTTCAGCATCCACTCCTAATGCAGTTTCAAACATCATTGCCGTTTTTTCAGTAACAGGGCGCAGTGTGCGTTAAGTTATGTCCCCCAATATTCGCAAAAATAGCGAACAAACATTTTACCTTATGACATGCAAACATCCCCGTACAATCTGCGCCAAACGATTTTCCGTTCTAAGCCAAACGATTTTTCAATCTACTGAGAACGATTTTCAGATATGCCGACATCCGCTTTACGGGCTTTACCGTGCCGAACACCAGATAAAAAGGAGACGTGGGTGTTTTCCGGAGAGTATTCTCCGCTTCTCCACCTCCCACAAACGGTTTTTCACCCGAAAAGGTTCGCTTCCTTCAGACTTCTTCTATATCAACGTTTTAAGGTGAACTTTCTGCCTTTACATCCTTCACCGGGATTTCACCGGGAAATGATACACTGCATACAGATTCCGATTTACAAATGTAAACCGACTGGTAATCAATAGGGTTATGGTGAAGGGCTTGACAAGGGCTTTTTCATGTCGTATATTTGCAGGCAGAAAACAGACCCTAAACACAGCTACTATGGATTTTAAAAGGATTGCACATAATGCCGTAAGGCGGTGGAACGAAAAACGAACGGCAAGAAAGACGATGGGTACGACCCACGTCGCTACACCGCAGGCGGAAACGCTCCCGAAAGCCGCCAACCTCGAATCCACCCTCGGCGGTTTCCTCGCCGAACGATACGAGTTCCGTTTCAACGTGCTCACCGAAGCCACGGAATTCCGCCACCTGTCTGATGAGGGAAACGGGACCTTCCGGCCCGCCACGGAACGAGACCTGAATGCCATCTGCCTCGAAGCACACCGCCACGGCATCGACTGCTGGGACCGCGACGTGGCACGCATGGTGCACTCCGCAGACGTAAGGGAATACCATCCCTTCCGGCTGTATTTCCAACGGCTCCCGACATGGGACGGGCGCGACCGACTGCACGACCTGGCCACCCGTGTGTCGGACAGTCTTTTGTGGATACAGGCCTTCCACCGGTGGATGCTCGGACTGGCCGCACAATGGGCCGGACTCTCCGACGGGCTGCATGCACATAGCACCGCGCCCCTGCTCGTCAGCGACGAACAAGGACTAGGAAAGTCCACCTTCTGCCGTGCCCTGCTGCCACCGCAGTTGCAGGCCTACTACACCGACAGCGTGGACCTCGCGCGTCCCGACAAGGTGGAACGGCAACTCACCGAGATGGGGCTGCTGAACCTGGACGAGTTCGACCGCATACCCGAGAAGAAACACCCGCTCCTGAAGAACCTCATGCAGCTCTCCGCCCTCAACCTGCGCAAGGCGTACCGGCGGCACAGCCAAGCCCTGCCGCGCATCGCCTCCTTCATCGGCACGTCCAACTCGCGCGAACTGCTTTCCGACCCTTCGGGAAGCCGCAGGTTCATCTGCGTGCTCGTGGAGCATCCCATCGACAGCACGGGCATCGACCACGCGCAAATCTACGCCCAACTGAAAGCGGAACTGGAAAACGGGGAACGGTACTGGTTCAGCCACGGGGAAGAGAACGCCCTGCGGTTGCACAACGCGGCTTTCTACCGCATCTGCCCGGCCGGGGAAGTGTTGCGCCGCTACTATCGTGCGGCTCAGCCGAACGAGAAGGTACGCCCGCTTTCGCTGCCCGAAATTTTTGCACGGTTGCGGCGGTTGGAACCCGGAGCGATGGCAGGCGTGACGCTGCCAAAACTGGCTCAGGCCCTCGTGGCCGCAGGGGTACAGAAGATACACACGCATTATGGAAACCGATACCGCGTGGTGGAATTGTAATATCCCATTCATACAGAATTATACCGTTTGACAAAAAGTACAGAAAAAGCTGATTTCACTAAACAAAAGACAGGATTACACACTTCTACCCCTTGATGTGCAATCTGCATAAAAACGGCACAAAAGAAAGAAATATGCGCAAAAAACGCGTATTTCAAACGGCATACATCGTTTCATTTACAACCAAATACAACAACAAACGACTTATCCTGATATACAATAACTTAAATAAAACAGAGTACCATATACAGCAGTTTTAATTATTTAAAAGTCTTTTAAAATGCAACTTTCTTAGCTGTTTTAATAAATATACATTATCTTTGTAAAGACAGCAAACATCAGTAAAGATGGATATACAAAATGAAATCGACAAAATGCTACGTAAAGGGCAAATTGATGAGGCTATCTTACGGCTGAACGAACAGATTCAGGCCACAGCTACCCCCTGCGACCGGCTTTATTACCTTCTGGGCAATGCCTACCGCAAACGTGGAGATTTCGCACAAGCCTTGAATTGTTATTTAGAGGCCATGGCCATTAATCCGGATAGTCCGGCTGTCGAAGCCCATCAAATGTTGATGAATATCATAGAGTTTTATCACAAGGATTATTATAACCCGTAAAAAAGATTTTCAGTATTAAAGTATCATGGGGAAATTCAGAGGTATAATCGTAGTAGACCGCGAACGCTGCAAAGGTTGCAACCTGTGTGTGGTGGCTTGTCCGCTCCATATATTAGCGCTCACGGAAAAACAAGTAAACAAAAAAGGGTATCATTATGCCGAGCAAGTCCAAAAGGATTTGTGCAACGGATGTTCATCCTGTGGCGTGGTGTGCCCGGACGGATGCATTACCGTATATAAAAAGAAAGAAGAATAAAAGCTATGGCAGAAAAAGAAGTTGTATTAATGAAAGGTAATGAAGCCATTGCCCATGCAGCGATACGTTGCGGTTGCGACGGCTATTTCGGTTACCCCATTACTCCCCAGTCGGAAGTATTGGAAACGTTGGCTTTGGAAAAACCGTGGGAAACGACGGGAATGGTCGTATTGCAAGCCGAAAGCGAAGTGGCTTCCATAAATATGGTGTATGGTGCCGGTGCGGCAGGCAAACGCAGCATGACCTCATCTTCAAGCCCCGGCGTGGCCCTGATGCAAGAAGGCATCGCATACATGGCCGGAGCGGAAATACCGGGACTGATTGTCAACGTGCAACGGGGAGGCCCCGGACTGGGTACCATACAGCCCAGCCAATCCGATTACTTCCAGGCGACACGCGGAGGCGGAAACGGCGACTACAATGTGATTGTGCTGGCTCCGGCTTCGGTACAGGAAATGGCCGACTTCGTGGACCTGGCCTTCGAACTCTCTTTCAAATACCGTAACCCGGCCATGATATTGAGTGACGGTGTCATCGGGCAAATGATGGAAAAGCTGGTGCTCCCTCCATTCAAGCCACGCCGTACGGAGGAGGAAATACGCCGGGAATGCCCTTGGGCTGCCATGGGACGAAGCCAAGGAATACGCCCCAACGTACTTACGTCGCTCGACCTCGACAGCGCAAGCATGGAACAAAAGAACCTGCATTTGCAAGCCAAATACAAAGAAATCAAGGAAAAAGAAGTCCGCTTCGAATCCATCCTGTGCGACGACGCGGAGTATCTGATTGTCGCATTCGGTTCTGCGGCCCGTATCGGACAAAAAGTCATCGAAATGTGCCGTGCCGAGGGTATTAAAGTCGGTCTGTTGCGCCCTATCACCTTATGGCCCTTCCCGTCCGTGGAAATTGCCCGCTTGAGCCGACAGGTCAAAGGAATACTAAGCTTTGAAATCAATGCCGGGCAGATGGTGGAAGACATCCTGCTGGCCACGAACGGACGGACACCGGTAGCCCACTACGGCCGTATGGGCGGTGTCGTGCCCGCCCCGGACGAAGTGATACAAGCCCTGAAAGAGAAACTCATTAAATAGAATATTATGAACCGCGAGGAGATTGAAAAACTGATAGAAGAAACCGCACGCAAAGAACGCTCCAAAAGAAAAGGGGTATCCGTCCAAAAAGTACGCAGCATATTGAACGTAGTCTTTATGCTATGTGCCGTGGCAGGCCTCATCCTTTATTTTGCCTGGCCGGACAACCGGCTGGCAGCATGGCCGTTATCGGTGCAGGCATGTGCTTCAAAATCATTGAATTCTTTTTGCGCTTCTTGTTTTAATCGTTTGAACCATGACTGAAGAAGAAATCATACGACCGGAGAACCTGGTCTATAAGAAACCTACGCTGCTCAACGACACTCCGATGCACTACTGCCCGGGGTGCAGCCACGGAGTAGTACACAAATTAGTGGCCGAAGTCATCGAAGAAATGGGTATGGAGAACAAGACCGTAGCCATCTCTCCTGTGGGCTGTGCCGTTTTTGCCTATAATTACATAGACGTGGATTGGGTGGAAGCCGCCCATGGGCGTGCTCCTGCCGTGGCCAGCGCCATCAAACGCCTGTGGCCCGACCGCTTGGTTTTCACTTACCAAGGCGACGGTGACCTGGCGTGCATCGGTACGGCCGAAAGCATACATGCCCTGAACCGGGGAGAACATATCGCCATCATTTTCATCAACAACGCCATCTACGGCATGACGGGCGGACAAATGGCTCCCACGACGCTCATGGGAATGAAAACCGCTACGTGCCCTTACGGTCGGGAGGCGGATTTGCACGGTTACCCTTTGAAGTTCACGGAAATCGCTGCCTCTTTGGAGGGCACTTGTTACGTCACCCGCCAATCCGTCCACACCGTGGCCTCCATCCGAAAAACAAAAAAGGCCATCCGGAAAGCTTTTGAAAACTCCATGAACGGCAAAGGTGCCAGCTTGGTAGAAGTAGTATCCACCTGCAACGCCGGTTGGAAACTTTCTCCGGAAAAAGCCAACCAATGGATGGAAGACAATATGTTTAAATTCTATCCGCTCGGTGACCTGAAAGACACCGCAACAGCAAACGATTCACATTAAATGAACAAATGGTCATGAAAGAAGAAATCATCATAGCCGGTTTCGGCGGCCAGGGCGTGCTTTCCATGGGAAAAATATTGGCATACGCAGCCTTGGTAGAGGACAAAGAAGTAACCTGGATGCCTTCTTACGGTCCCGAACAGCGCGGCGGTACGGCCAATGTCACCGTAATCGTCAGCGACAACAAAATATCGTCTCCCATCCTGAGTATGTATGATACGGCCGTTATCCTGAACCAACCTTCGCTGGAAAAGTTCGAACAGCGCATCAAACCGGGCGGAACACTGATTTACGACGGATACGGCATCAGCACGCCGCCGTCGCGCAAGGACATCACGGTCTATCGTATCGACGCTATGGACGCAGCCGCCGAAATGAAAGCTGCCAAGGCTTTCAATATGATTGTCTTGGGAGGACTGTTGAAAGTACGTCCGTTGGTAGAAGTGGAAGACGTGCTCCACGCACTCCGCAAAACGTTGCCCGAACGCCATCACCACCTTATCCCGATGAATGAGGCTGCCTTACGCAAAGGCATGGAAATCATCTGTGCGACAGATTGAACCGAATCTCCGGATGGAATAAAGCTTAAAGGAATGTGTTTCCCAATCAGGAAAATACATTCCTTTTTCTGTTCTTGTATCTTTGTTACCGCGAAGATAGGAGGCGGCTCGGCATAGTCAAACTTGAAAAACTTCGTTTTT
>OIXG01003149.1_pt1 | contig 11377 bp, 6 predicted proteins | sample 1587731 | NCBI WGS metagenome assembly OIXG01 (sample SAMEA3888908, study PRJEB22519) | human gut metagenome | biome: human gut; feature: human-associated habitat; material: faeces | place: Denmark | collected 2010
CATGTTATGTCTTTTATCCCAAAATGCATTGGATTCAAAATGGATCCCTTGGGAAGTTGGATATGGATATGATAGAACAACTGTTGTAGGGTTAACATTAAAAGAAATATCACAATCAGTCTTACCCGAGTATCTTCAAATCGTTCCAATTCTAAGAGGTACAAAATCGTTGAATAACTTTATTTCTAATGTGTTAAAACGAGATGAATCAACGCTTATAAATGAGAGGAAATTATTTGCCGCATATCAATCTCAGCATCCTTTAGACTCTGTTCTTAATTGGGAACTGTAACATAACTTCCAGCAGGTATAATACCTTGCTGGAAGTTTATATAATATACCAAACAGTACTTGTATATCTTAATCGGGTAAGAGGAAAACGAAGAAGTAAAATTTCTCCTACTCAATTTGTTTTTGTAAGTCCTAAAAGTATTTCAAGATTTGCTTTTCCTTCCTCTGTCTTCCACTTTTTCTCATTTTCTTTTGATTTTCGCCTTCAAGGGTTTCCAAAGCTTTTTCTTCTTGTTTTGTGGTTATATCAAGATATACCATTGTGGTTTGAATACTTTCATGCCCAAGTAAGTATGAGATTTGGGCTATGTTCATCCCGTTTTCAAGCCAGTGTGAAGCTTTGGCATGCCTAAATTGATGGGCATGTAAATCCATAGGAACATCTTGGCACCTTTCATGAGCCATTGTGGCATATTTTTTCAGCATCTTGTTCACGTTTTCAGCGGACATCGGGACATATATGCCTTTGCTCTTAGAACAGAAAAGTAATGCATTTGCATCATTCTGTTTCGGATGGTATTTGATAAGATACCTTTTCAAGCATTGTGCTGGCTTGGCCAAAAGAGGAATCGGACGTTTCTTTCTTCCTTTGCCAATGACTATTATGTGAGGTTTTACACAGTCTATAACAATATTGCTAATTTTCAGAGTCAGAAGCTCGTTGATGCGCACAGCGGTGGAATATAAGAGAAGCATCAGAGTGTAATCACGAAAGCCTATAGTACTCCCTTGATTAGGCATGGACAACAATACATCAACAGCCTGTTTACTGAGCCCGATGACCTTTCTTTTAGAGTTTTTCTCATTTGGAACATTTTCCGCTTGTAAGAAAACAGACATATAGGATATATCTCTAAACGACAAATATTTCAGAAAAACACGCAAGGCTGACAATCTTACATTACATGTTGCTGGACTGCAACCCCTATTTTCCTTTAACCAAATAATCCACTCCATTATATATTCCATACAGAAACATTCTGCGCTTAATGTTTCTGGTGTAGTGCCTTTTATTACTCTGAGGAATTCTACATAGAGTTTCACGGAGATCTTATAATTTCTCTTTGTGTGAGGACTGCATGCCTTGATTGAAGGGACATAGTGTTCGAGCCAGTCATGCAGATAATCAGCTATCTGCATTGCTTGCGGATTAATCTTCTTTTTCATCTGTCTTTAATTTTAATAATTGATTCTCTGTATATTCCATTATATCAGAAATCGCTGGGGTCAAGGAATAATAAGCCAGCGTGCTCTCTATTTGCCGGTGTCCCATGCTCTTGCTTAAAGCCAACAACTTGTCATGGATGGTAAATCCTTGGTGTGTCCAGCTGTTTATGTTTTCTATGGCATAGTTGTGTCTTAGCTCATATGGGATAGCGTAGGATGAATTGCAACTTTGCCACAACACCCGAAAATGATACGTAACCCAAACAGAAGGGTGAGACTTGTCATCCGGTGTCGGAAAGAACACTTTGCGGTGCGGGACTAACCTAGATATATTCTCGTCGTAAGTACGCATTAGAGCCAACATTGTATCATGGAGAACGACATAATGTTGGTCATGCCCTTTACTTCGCTTGATGGAAATTACGCCATTTTCAAGGTTTACATCATCACGTTCCAGCAGGATGGCTTCGGTTGTCCTCATCCCAGAACTGTACAATAAGCGAAAGAATACTGGCAGTGTCATGCGTTGGATTGTGGCGAGACGGCCACGTCTTGGCTTTGTGTTGTCGCAAGCATTGAAGAAGCGTTTCAATTCATCATATGTGAAAGGGTGCGGCGTATAAGTTCTTGGCACAGACCTTGGCACTTTTGGCAGGGCTATTTTTGTCATTCCACGTTTGTTCATGTATTTGATGAAGTCCAGAATAGGATATACACGTGACACGCAAGAGTTTGTGCATTCAGATGGACGTTGCCTGCACCATCTGTCCACGATTTCTTGGGATAGTTCGATCTGTCCGGGATATTCCCTCGCGCAAAAATGGTCAAATAGTATTACGTTCTTGATATAGCTGTGGCTGTCACGCCCGGAAGCCTTGCGGTATTTTACGTATCCTTCTATCGCGTTGGAAAGGAATGAAGTCGTTTTCATCTGCCAAACACCTCCTTTCCAACCGGGAATCCCTCGATGCTTAGCGAACACTCTTTCAGGTGTTTGAATTCCGCACTGAGATAGCGGTCGAGAGAGCTTGGGGACGAATGGCCAAGGGTGGCACTTATAACAGGCTGTTGCACACCGCCCTGCAACAGGGATGTCGCTACATGGTGGCGAAACAGGTGCATGCTCTTTCTTTCATTTTCACCTTGCCTTATTCCTGCTTTGCACATGACTTTTGAGCATATGGCATCAAGATTGCTTGTGTGGAGTCTTCTGTGTGGCACGTGTACTGTGAGAAAAACATATGGTTCCGGGCATTGGGGACGCTCTTTGAGCAGGTAATCAAAGACAGCATTCCCGACTACGGCGCGAAGCGGCAATGTAAGGGGCTGTCCCGTTTTTGCCTGTGTGATTTTTATAAGGTCGTGTTCCCAATCGAAGTTCTCAAGCGTGAGAGCTGAGATGTCACACCCACGCAATCCCGTGTACATGGCCAAGGTTATGATGGCTTTGTCCTGCAGGGATATTGTGCCGTCGTGCTCCAAGGTATGCCTGATGGCCGTCAGTTCTTGCTCTGTAAGGTATTGAATGTTCTTACGCATGTTGGGTATGGCCGGCAGATATGCGATTATACGTTCAACGGATTTGCCATAGTAAGGCAAACAGGCTTTCAGCCCATACTCCACCGAATATTTGAGCGAATGGCCCATCTTCTGTTTTTCGTCTTTGGAAAACACTTCCAACACCGCATCCTCTGTTATTGATTCGAATGAATACACACCCATTTCCTGTAACCGGAAGAAGAACGAAGATAGCGCATACTTCACGTTTGTTGAAAATTTGCAACGCCTGCCTACCACGTTGAAAGCCATGTCCGTTACATTCCTGTATTCTTCGCCAAGCAATTCGTAGTGGTGAGGTTTGATGTAGTGTTTGCATCCGTCGGGTAATAATCCATTCTCGATATATTGGCAGATTACACGTAACAGGCGTACCTTGTTTCTGCAAGTATACTTGTTGGACCACAATTCTTTTAGTGTCGGTTCAACATCGGCGAGACTCTTCCATTTGTAATGTTCGGAATTGCCCGATAACCACTCAGCCATTTTCTTCACATAGTCTATGTACATGGCTGAATAACCTGTGTCTTGTAAATAAGAAACAAGCCCTTTGACTTTTTCATTCAGATTAAATATGTCCATAATCGTATCTTGTTTGAATGTTATTCTACAATTATAGACGGAATATAATCAGAACTGATTAAGACTCAAAACAAATGATTGCTAAACAATTGAATAATTTTATCGGAAATTCCTAAAAGTTCTGATAATGCGATAAATCCGAAATTTTGGATTTGTGCCATATTTTCAAGAACTTAATGTTCCAGACACGCCATAACCGTGTGGCAGGTATCGGCAACACCAAAGGCTCTCAAAGGGCAATGAACCTCTTGTTCGCCATTCGTGACATCCAACTTCGTACAGGTCGTGACCTTGGGGCTACGTTTCTGTCGGGTACAGTGGTGGTAAATGCACTGACCGAACTATATGTGATGTTCAAGTATTTGCGTCCGCAGGAGCTTCAACGGCAACGGATTAGCTGTTTCGATGCGTGGGCAGCCATATTCACAAAGAAAACGGCAGATTATGAGTTGAACGTGACAGGCTCGGTGAAGCGCAAAGAGCGTTTTCGTACTTACATCAAAGTACCGGAACTGGCAATGTTCCTGCGTGAGATTACGGATTATCGTACAGCCGACATGATAAATCTTGATGTGCCTGAGAAGAACGTGCGTTTCCTCTCTTATCCCCCGACAATTGAGCAGGAGGAAATGATAGGACGCTTGGTATCTTTTGCCGGTAGCGGCCAGTGGGAGGACTTGGGGCTTGACGTTCCGCAACCTGACAACCTCGACAAGGCGAAAATGTTGGTTGCGACCAATGTAGCCCGAAAAATGGCTCTTGATATGCGCTTGTTGGGTTGCAAGTTCAAGGATGATGCCGATAACAAGGCTTCTATCTGTGCGAGGACAATCTATGATTACTATATACGCTCGAATGACAATCGGGGTACACAGTTCGTGTTCAGCGACCTTGGTACATACAAACCGAACGAATGGAACATATATACCGACATCAAAGAAAAGTTGGTACGGCTCGGTATTCCTGCTGATGAAATACAGTTTATCCAATGCGCCACTACCGAGAGGGCAAGAAAAAAGCTGTTTGAAGAAATGAACAACGGCAAGGTGCGAGTTCTTTTTGGAAGTACGACCATGTTAGGCACAGGTGTGAACGCTCAACAAAGGGCTGTGGCGGTGCATCACCTTGAAATACCTTGGGTGCGACATGAAGTCGCATAGATAATTGTTGGAATGATACTTACGGGTATCAGCTTTAACCCGCTGTTCCGTCAGCGGTAGCCTACCGACCGATGCACCTTAATGTTGTATTAAGCGGTCGGGACAAAGTACACTTTCACAAGACAAGACAGAACCGTGAGGGGAAGTCAAGTATGGTTAGTATCATACCGTAGAGTGGCGAGGCTGGATAGTATGGTTAGCGCAAGCGAACTGTTAGTAAACTTCGTAATGTCACGAAAGAGTGTAAGATACTGGCACACTCTACCCAAAAGGGAAGCGGTCGGTTAATCCTCTCCATGGTAGGATTACACGGATATAAGCACCGCCGGAGGATGAGACAGAACCTAACCTATCCGTTAGTTATCTATGTGGAACATGGTAAGCCTGTATATCTCCTGTCATGTAAAAAATGGCAGGTAAGCTGACAGCAATGAAAGCCGAATGGTGTGCAGGTATAAGATAACAGAAAAAGCGAATGCCGTTCTGTAATGGAGCGGATACGGATTGAACCGACATCACGGGCTGATGTGGGCGACATCATCCGACACGAAAGTGGGCAGACTTCTGTGACGACATTAGGGAGGCAATCAAACCGAATGTTGTCAAATGGTGATTCTTTACAATTAACTTTTAGAACTTTCAAAAGGAGGAAAGCAAATGAACGAAAACAAAACATCGTGTGCGCCTGCTGACAATCAGCAAACACTTTGGGACAGAATAGACTGGAATAAGGCGGAGTTGGCTGTCAGAAAGCTACAAGCGCGTATTGTAAAGGCTCAGAAGGAAGGCAGACCGGGCAAGGTGAAAGCCTTGCAGTGGACGCTGACCCACTCTTTTTACGCAAAAGCCTTAGCCGTAAAGAGAGTTACTTCTAATGGAGGTGGCAACACCCCCGGGGTGGACATGGAAACATGGGAGAAACCCGAAGCAAAAACACAAGCGATAAGCGAACTCAAACGCAGAGGCTACCAGCCGAAGCCATTGAGAAGAGTCCACATCAAAAAGAGTAATGGCAAACTGCGACCGTTGGGAATACCGACAATGAAAGACAGAGCCATGCAAGCACTCTACCTCATGGCATTGGAACCAGTGTCGGAAACAACAGCCGACACACGTTCATACGGTTTCCGCAAGGAACGTCGCTGTATGGATGCGGTAATGCAATGCCATAACATTCTCCGAAAAGGCTATTCTCCCGAATGGATTCTGGAGGGTGACATAAAGGGGTGCTTCGACCATATCAGCCATGAATGGCTGCTTGCCAACATCCCTATGGATAAGGCAATGCTCCGAAAATGGTTGAAATGCGGCTATATCTTCAACAAACAGATGTTCCCGACAGAGGAGGGAACACCACAAGGTGGTATTATCTCTCCCACGCTTGCCAATATGACATTGGACGGATTGCAGAAAGTCCTTGCAGAGAAATATAAACGAGTTAGAATCAAAGGCAAGTTATATTCGCCAATGGTGAATCTTGTCCGCTACGCTGATGACTTTATAATTACCTGCGAGAACCGTGAAACACTTGAAAAGGAAATCAAGCCATTGGTAGCCGACTTTATGTCTGAAAGAGGTCTGACCTTATCAGAAGAAAAGACGGTGATAACCAATATCCGTGACGGTTTCGATTTTCTCGGTTTCAATATCCGCAAATACGGCAATGAAATATTGACCAAGCCGACCAAGAAAGCCGAAAAACGTTTTATGGAAAATATCCGTAAGGTGACAAAAGGCCATAAAGGTTGTAAGCAGGAGTCGTTAATCAGGATGTTGAACGCTAAAATCCGAGGATGGGGAGCATATTATCAGCATGGGGCGACACGTGATTCTTTTCACAGAATTGACCATCAGATATTTCTCGCCTTGTGGCAATGGGCTAAACGCCGTCATTCCAAGAAAGGGAAACGGTGGATAAAAGACCGTTATTGGCACAATATCCGAGGGAACAGCTGGACTTTTGCGGCTAAGTTCAAGAAATCAAACGGCAAAGAAGACCAACTTACCTTGTTGAAACTGGCATCTTCGTTTCCTTTCCTGCAATATACGCAGATAAAGGGGGACATGAATCCGTTTGACGCAGACTGCCGCCTGTACTTCAATAAAAGAATGAAGTCAAAGATGCTTGTGACACTGAAAGGACGTAAGTCCCTGCTTTACCTATGGGAAAAGCAAGGTCGGAAATGTCCGATATGTGGTGAACCGATTGACACGCATAAGGCATGGAACGTAATGCCAACCGTCCAAGACGGACGGAAATGCAATCTGTTGGTTCATGACGAATGTTTCAAATTATCCCGTAAAACCAATGGAAACAAGAAGTAGTATGAGCCGGTCTCTGCATATAAACAGAGACTTAGAAAAGCTTGAGCCGTATGAGGGGAAACCCTCATGTACGGTTCTGAGGGGGGAAGAGGGCAGTAATGCCCTTGACCTACCCGATCTGATTGGTAATCGTATTTCTTAAGGTCTTCCTCGAAATTGGTGATTTTGTTCATGGACTGTGTATAGTTGGCACGTACAATCAGGTATTTGTCATTGTCACCCAAAGGTTGCGTATATGAGATATGTCCATCCATACCCCAGCTCTTCATTTCACCCACATTGGCCCAAGGCAATGACGGAAGTCCCATCTCTTCCGGTACACTCTGGCGTTGCTGATAAATACCGGAACGTATATCCTGGAAGAAATCGACTGTCATCTCAAAACGTTCGTGGAAGAAACGTGCATCAATACCGATGTCAGCTTTCTTGGCCTTTTCCCAGCGCAGGTTGCTGGAACCTACTTGCGTTTCGGTCAAACCGGAACCGTTATTCCAACTGCCGGAACCTGTGTAACCAATCAAAGTAAGATAGGGAAAACGTACCGAGTCGTCCCAAGTGAGGCGGTCGTTACCTACTATACCATACGAAGCCCTGATTTTGAAATAATTGATAAAATTGTCCTTATTACGCCATAAGCGATATTGCGTGGGAGCCCAACCTATAGAAACAGCAGGGAACCAACCAAATTTCTTACCTTTCTCAAAAGCCTCCGAACCGGTGTAACCCATATTAAATTCGGCCATATAAGTATCATCATACGAATAAGAGAAACGGCTTGAGTAACTATTATATCGTTTAGGGATAGCAGTCAGCAATTGATTATATTTCGATGCTTCATAATCGCTCCATTCGGCCTTCACCAAAGCACCCACCTTATGTACCTTATTAAATGTCTGGTCGTAATTCAGTCGGAAATCCCAATAAATTCTACGCTCAGTGTCATTCCAATTTGTATAATAGGGCTCCACTGCATCAGATATTTTCTCCAAATCGAGTGTTCCATCACGTTTATAACCATGAGCATAATAAATGGCCGGCATTTTTTCGCGAACTTGGGTTCTCGCACCTATCGAATTAATGTTGACCAATCCTGCAATACTCAGTCCGGGAATTATCATCTTCAAATCCTGATTGAGCTGCATCGTGATTTTATTATCATTGGAATAGAACTTGCGATAACCCGTCATATTCAACAATACATACGGACTAATATTCGATTTATCAGTGCCATATCCAGGTGCCTGCCCTGTGGTGTACATCAACGGTACTGTCACCGGAGTCAGATTGGATTGTGCCTGCCACAATACCTTACTGTCGTTTCCATATCCCGGATAATTCTGAGTAACAATCACAGTCTCTTCATTCAGCGAAAGCGTAGTGGTGGAAGTGACGTTCACATCCACATTAGCACGGAAATTGAACTTGTTGTAGTTTACGTTCGTATTGTATTTGTTTACCCCCTTATCTTGTTTAAAGATGGCATCTTTTGTCGTAAAACCGGCACTGATGTAATAGCGAGCTACTTCACCACCTCCCGACGCACTCAGGAAGTATTGCTGGTTCCAGGTATAATCTCTCAAGATAACATCCCTCCAATCCACATCCGGATGAAAATCAGGGTCCATGTGGTTCCTGAACAAATCCACATCCACATCGGAATAGACAGGAATACGTCCACGTGTCACGGCAGCTTCGTTGGCGAGTGCCGCATATTCCGCAGCACGTACATATTTGGGCATTCGAGGAGAATAAGAGATACCGGCATTTGCCTTTACCTGCAAATTCAGTTTTCCGGCTTTACCCTTCTTGGTACTTACCAATACCACACCGTTGGCACCACGTACACCGTAAACCGCCGTAGAAGAGGCATCCTTCAAGATAGAGAAACTCTCAATGTCTTCGGGATCAAGCGTATTCAAGTTGCCTTCGACACCGTCAATCAACACCAAAGCTCCCTGTCCGGCACCAAAGGTACTGATACCACGTACCCAGAACTCGGAGAAATCCTTGCCCGGCTCTCCACTACGTGTAACGGAAATGATGCCCGGAACGCGTCCGCCCAACATGTTGCTTATGGAAGTGGCAGGAGTTTTCAGCGTAGCCACCTCAACTCCGGTAATGGCACCTGTCACATTAATCTTCTTCTGTACCTTACCCGATGCCGTAATCACAACCTCGTCCATTACATTCGAACTCTCCTTCAACACTACGCGCATGCGCTCGTTGCTCTTGTTCATTTTTATCTCCTGAGGATCATACCCCACATAGGATATGACCAACGTATGCCCGGCTTTGATACCCCCTATCTTGAAACGACCGTCAATATCCGTAATGGCACCCATAGAAGGAACTTCCTTTACAGAAATCGATACTCCGATTAAGAGTTCGCCTTTCTCGTCCATAACCGAACCAGAAGCTACCACAGTCTGTTGCGCATAGGCCAAACTCATAGAGCTTACCCATGCTATGAGAAACAGTAATATATGTTTAATCTTCATCTTGATTCATTTTATATGATTTCTACTTTTATTCAATTGTCATTTTCCGGATGGCCTTTGAAGATTCTTCACCAATGAAGAAGTTCTCTTCCGAATCCAAAGCAATACACAATGGATTATCAAACAATGCATCCGTAGGGAATCCGTTTAGTCTTCCTGCCTGATCAGGAGCTCCTGCTACCAAAGAGACAAGCCTTCCTTTGATTTTCACAATGCAATGGCTATTTTTGCAACATACATAGAGTTCACCGCTACTATTCACCGCCATTCCGCAAGGTTCTTTCAATACGGCATCCGTCAATCTATCTCCAAAAGCTGTAGCCAACCATCCCGGTTGGAAGCCGGCATAGCGTTCCACTTGCCATGCGCCCGAAGTATCTTTCCATATCTTCATAATACCATTACTCTCAGGATAAGAGGCAAAAAAGCACTTATCATATTTACTATAAGTCAGATAATGCCTCCACTGGCCGGTGTTCACTCCATCAAAAGCCGGGTAATCTGATGTAGCAAATAACTTTGTATAACCTTTATCTTCCAAATCTATTTCATAAAGACCATCACCGGACATTGCATACAAATAGCGATCATCTTCGGCATAAGCCAATGCCCCCTGGCAATCGCCTTGGAAAGGTATTGTGAGACCAAGAGAGTTTAAAACCCATCCATCCGCACGGGAAGCTGTGTATAAAGCACCTCCATTACGGGGCATGATACTCACTTTTTCCCTTGAACTATCAACTGCAACAGCCCCCATATAACCAATATTAATCAGACGAATCACCACATTATCCTCTAATGACACAAAATAGGTACGGTCGCCCCATCCTCCTCCAACGAAAATGAAATTATCACTTTTTTGTCCTGCAACAGCTACAATTCCCGTACACTCATTCATTCGGAATTCTTCTATTTTACTGTCATCTGACGATGTCCAGCCGTCTTCACCAAATTTTCCCAATATTGTTTTCACAGATTGAGTCTGATAGTACTTAAACTTCACATTGTCAGAGGTGTACTTTTTACCTTCCACTTCCAATATTATCTCGTTATAACCGGGCATCTGCTTGGGGATAAGCCCATACAATTCATTTCCATTGTTGTTTACGATAACAGCTTCCTTGTCGGCAAAGAAAACTTTGACTTTTCCGGTCGTGTCAACCGGAAAGTTTCCTTTGATAATAAAAGAATCGTTGATTCTTCCCCAGTCGGGTGACATGGATTTTAACTCAATAGGCTTGCTCGAATCATAATAGTTGCCTATTTCAGGCCATTTCTCAATTACTTCTTCGCCATTGCAACTTGCGAACAAAATACTTAAGAAAAGAAAAACAAAATAAAGCTTGTTGTTCTTCATAATATATAAGTAATGGGGTTCTATGTTTTTCATTCATAACGGCAGCCATTGACACCAGCCCCCCTTTAAATGTCAAAGCCACATGAAATTCATTACAGATTACCGAAAGTGATATGCATCGCTACGGTTATCTCTGATTTTACAGTCTTTACATAATCGTTGACTTAACCGTCATCATCATACATACATTTCATAAGATTAACTTGATTAGATTTAACATAACAATAACTCCATCGACATACATTCCGTACATCGATATACAAAGCTACAGAAGTGTACCCAATACACTTTTAGATATTAGATATATAATTTTAGATATTAGATAATCTATACTACAAACGATAAAAAACAGGAAAAAGAAGTAGTTACATGGCATACCGCCCGCGCTTGGGGCAGTAAAGCGGAGTTTATCGGCGAAGTAGCAAAAAAGGGGGCTTTGG
>OIXG01003152.1_pt1 | contig 11361 bp, 8 predicted proteins | sample 1587731 | NCBI WGS metagenome assembly OIXG01 (sample SAMEA3888908, study PRJEB22519) | human gut metagenome | biome: human gut; feature: human-associated habitat; material: faeces | place: Denmark | collected 2010
ATTTTGAAGGGGATTTCCTTTTTTCTTTTAATTCTCCATCTGCCGCCCCAGAAAATTCGCGGCTGCCTGGGCAAGCTTCCGCTCGGTTTCGCCCATTTTCTGCTTCGGATCCCGGGTAAACAGGAGTACTGCGCCGATGGCGTCGCCCTCTGCGATAATCGGGCAGATCGTTTCGGCTGCCGGTTCCTCCGGATCATCTTCCACAATGCGCACCAGCTTTTTATCGCCCGTCTCTGTCTGCTGATTTTCCCGGGCTTCTATCAGCTTTTCCAGTCCCGGGCTGATGGATTTTCCCAGATAATCCTTTTTCGCGCCGCCCGCCGCCGCGATGACTGCATCACGATCGCAGATGCAGACCATCATGCCCGCCACCTGCCCCAGACTGTCCGCGTACTCCTTCGCGAAGGTCCCAAGCTCGCCGATGGGCGAATATTTCTTCAGAATGATTTCCCCTTCCCGATCCGTAAAAATTTCCAGCGGATCGCCCTCCCGGATACGGAGCGTCCTGCGTATCTCTTTCGGAATTACCACTCTGCCCAGATCGTCTATCCGCCGCACAATTCCCGTTGCTTTCATAATAAGATTTTCCTCCATTGCAAACATTAAGCTTTGGAGTTATTATGTGGAAATCCAGCAAAAATATACAGAAATTTTTATTGCACAACCGCCAAATTTCATTGTCACATTTTGTCAGGCAATGTCTTTCTTTTTCCGGAAAAAGACATTGTTTTTCCTGTAATTTCCTGTTATACTCCATGTAAACACCACCGATACCATTTCCCCGGAAAAGGATCTTTTTATATGGACAAAAACAGGAAAAAACAATACCTGCTTCTGCTATTCACCGCGATTCTACTGACAGCAGCCGCAGTCATTTTTATTCTGCGGGACTATATGAGCCGTGTGGACAACCGCATTTATCTGACCAGTACCACCAATCTCCGCGAAGTTTACTCTCAGGTGAACAATAAGCTCTCCCAGATTGTAAATGAGCAGTGGGATCTGCTTGCCATGTCTGAAGATTATATCGACAGTAACGCAGATGCTCCTGAGACCATTGTCTCTTTCGTTGACGATTGGAAGCTCTCCTGGAAATTCACTGATTTCTACTTTATAAACACTGCCGGCGAATGGTGTACGCCCGATGGCGCAGCCGGTACCATGTCCTTCGGATCCGCATGGGGCAAGCTTATCAGTAAGCAGGAAAAGGTTATCGTAGATGCGGACACTCAGAATCAAGAATCTTTTATGCTTTTCGCTATTCCGGTCGATACCGGTACCTATAACGGCTTCTCCTATGACGCGCTCGCCGTATCCTACAGCTCGGACGCCCTGAACGCGGCTCTTGGTGTGTCCGCTTTCCGCGGACAGGCAACCTGCTATATTACAGATCTGAGCGGAAATATTATCTTTTCTGATTCTCCCACCAAGCCCATCGGTAAGAATCTGCTGAATTATCTGGCTGACGCGGAATTTTCCCATGCTACCTATCAGAAGGTGCAGGCAGACTGGACGGCCAACACTTTTGGCCAGTGCAGTTATCTTTTAAATGGAGAAAAATACTATCTGGTATATCAGCCCACCGATTTCTCAGACTGGCTCCTTGTCTCCATGATTCCGGCGGATATCATCGACAGTGATATGCTGATCGTCCAGAAAACCACCACTCTGATGGTGGGCTTCACCTGCGTCGTGATTCTGGCGCTGGCTGTCATTTTCATGTTTATGTCCTATCAGCAGACCATTTCCCAGAAAAATCAGGAGCTCTTCTGGCGCGACATTATGTCCGATATCATGCTTCAGAATCTGGATAATGTCTATATTATGATTGATGTCAGCCAAAGACAGACCGTGTATGTCAGCCCCAATGTCGAGCGTGTCTTCGGCATCTCCCACACCAGCGCTCATCCACTCTTCGCGATTCAGGAGCTGGAGCTTTCCCCGGAAACGTTAGACTTTCCCATCGAAGATCTGATGCAAATGCCAAACGGCGGTTCCCGTGTCATGGAGTGTCAGATTCGGACGCCCGGCGCTTCCGCGCCCTCCCTGTTCCAGAAATCTGTCTTTCACATTCTCGACGGGCAGAATAACCTGCTGATCTTTGAATTTTCCAACCGTACCCATGAACAGGAGATTCGGGCGGATATCGAAGCAGCCCTTCAGGCCGCCAATACTGCCAACCAGATCAAAAGTGCTTTCCTGTCCAATATGTCCCACGACATACGGACGCCCATGAACGCCATTATGGGAATCTCCAGCCTCCTTCTGCACGCCGCCCACGACCCGGCAAAAACGGAAGAATATGCCCGCAAGATTCAGTCTTCCAGCCAGTATATGCTTGGAATCATCAATGATATCCTCGACATGAGCAAAATCGAAAGCGGACAGACCCATCTGCATCCGGAACCTCTCAACCTCTCCGAACAGATTGAGCAGATTGAAATGCTTATCCGTCCTCAGGCAGTCCAGAAGAAGCAGACTTTTTCCATTTATAAGGATGAAATCCTGCATGAGCATATCGAAGGTGATCCTACCAAGCTTCGCCAGATTCTCGTAAATATCCTGAGTAACGCTGTGAAATACACTCCGGAGGGCGGCTCCATCGACTTTCACATCCGCGAGCTTCCCCGCACGCTCCATTCCTATGCCCGTTACCAGTTTACCATAAAGGATAATGGTATCGGTATAGAAGCAGATTTTCTCGAGCATATCTACGAACCCTTTGTACGCGCGGAGGATTCCGTCACCAACAAGGTGTCCGGTACCGGCCTCGGCATGGCGATTACCAAGAGTCTTGTGGATATGATGGGCGGCGCGATTCAGATAGACAGTACCCCCGGCAAGGGAACCTGCTTTGATGTTTTTCTGGAATTTCGGATTAACGAGGAAACAATGTCAGGAAGTAAGCCCAACGCCCCGGATAGTGCCGACGCTTCCGCCCGTCTTGCAGGGATGAAGCTCTTATGTGCCGAAGACAATGCGTTAAATGCGGAAATCCTCAAGTCCATTCTGGAGCTGTGGCATGTCTCCTGCGATATCTATCCAAACGGAAAGGAACTCTGCGATGCCTTCGCTTCCGCCCGTCCCGGCGATTACGATCTGATTCTCATGGATATCCAGATGCCGGTCATGAACGGATACGAGGCTGCACGGGCCATCCGCAGCAGCTCCAATCCTCTTGGGCAGACGATTCCCATTATCGCTATGACAGCCAATGCCTTCGCCGACGATGTACAGCAGAGCCTGGACGCCGGCATGAACGCGCATCTGTCCAAGCCGATTGATATTAATAAATTGTACCAGACACTACAGACTGTGTTTGGCTGATCCAATCACAAAAAGACCGGAAGCATTTCTCTGATGAGAATGCATCCGGTCTTTCTATCTCCGAAATCTTATTTGATTTCATTCACCAGGTTGTTGTTATGGAAGAATTCCTTCACATTGTTCAGGGTCGTTTCCGCGATGTTGGAAAGCGCTTCCTCGGTCAGGAATGCCTGATGGGAAGTCAGCAGCACGTTCGGCATGGATACCAGAAGCTGCAAGGTTGCGTCGTCCACGATTTCCCCGGAGCAGTCCTCGAAAAAGTAGTTAGCCTCTTCCTCGTATACGTCCAGGCCTACGGCACGCAGCTGCTTGTTCCACAGAGCCTCTACCAGGGCTACGCTGTCTACCAGGGCACCGCGGGAAGTATTAATGAGGATGGCACTGTCTTTCATGATGGCGAAGCGCTTCTCATCTACCATGTGATGAGTCTCGTCGGTCAGCGGGCAGTGCAGGGAGATAAAATCACTCTCACGGAACAGGGTGTCCAGATCCACGTAGTCGATGCCCTCCACCGGATACATATCATAGGCAATGACTTTCATGCCGAAGCCGCGGCAGATGTCGATGAACATGCGGCCAATCCGTCCGGTTCCCACAACGCCGACAGTCTTGCCATACAAGTCTACGCCGGTCAGTCCGTTTAAGCTGAAGTTAAACTCTCGGGTACGGTTATAAGCCTTATGGGTCTTACGGTTCAGGGTCAGCAGAAGCGCCATCGCATGCTCTGCTACCGCATGGGGAGAATAAGCCGGTACGCGGACTGCCTTCAGGTCGCCCAGGGCTTTCAGATCCAGATTATTATAGCCTGCGCAGCGCATAGCCACCAGCTTCACGCCCAGAGCTTTCAGCTCATCCAGCACCTCCGCATCAATGGTATCATTTACAAAAGCACACACCACGTCGCAGCCCTTCGCGGAGTCTACGGTCTGGACATTGAGCTTATGCTCCATGTAACGGATATCAATTTCTCCATCGCTGTTCCATTTTCTGAAAGCCTCAATTTCATAAGGTTTTGCATCGAAAAACGCCATTTTAATCATAATATTTCCTCCTGTCCAGGCTGCGGGGGAATATTTATTACAAATTTTCCCTCACTCACTGCTTTTTAATATTGTGTATATATTTGGTTTTTGTTATACTAATAAAATAACAGGTGATTCCTGATTTGACAAGACCGAAAATGATATTTTTTTAACAATATTGTGTATTTTTTAACGAACAATTTGGGGTGGAGGAGTTTCATGAGGGTTTTAGTCTGTAACGCAGGGAGTACATCTCTCAAATTCAAACTATTCAACATGCCTGCGGAAGAAGTGCTCGCAGACGGAAAGGTAGAGCGCGTAGGTACGGATACTGCTATTTTCCATTTTTCCAAACCGGATGGTTTCCGCGTTTTTCAGGAGAATCTTCATGTTCCGACTTATACGGAAGGAATTCAGCTCTTTCTGGATCGGATTCTCGATAAAGAGAACGGTGTTTTATCGGATCTGTCCGAGCTCACGCGCGTGGGCTTCAAGACGGTTCTCTCCAAAGACCATTACGGTATCCACGAGCTGACCCCGGAAGTTCTTCAGGGTATGGAAGACTACATGGTGGTAGCGCCGGCCCACAATAAGCCTTATCTCGAGGCTATCCGCCAGTTCCAGAAGCTGACGCCCGACGCTATGCTGGTGGGTGCTTTTGAGACGGCTTTCCATCAGACTATCCCACTGGAACGGCGTATCTACGGCATTCCCTGGGAATGGTATGAAGAATATGGCATCCAGCGCCTGGGATATCACGGCGCTTCCCATAGCTATGTGGCTGAGACGCTTATCGATATGTACGGCTCCACCGGCAAGGCTATCTCCTGTCACCTGGGCGGCAGCGGTTCGCTGTGTGCCATCGACGACGGCAAGAGCGTTGATACCAGCTTCGGTATCTCCCTGCAGGTGGGCGTAATTCAGTCCAACCGCTGTGGCGACATCGACCCCTTTATCGTTCCGTTCCTGCAGAAGGAAGGACTTTCTCTGGATCAGGTTCTGGATGGCCTGACGAAGCGGGGAGGACTCCTTGGTATCTCCGGTGTCAGCAATGACCTGAGAGACGTCCAGGAAGCTGCCGATGCCGGAAATGAGCGCGCCCGGCTTGCCATTGACGTCTTCTGCAACGGCATCGTCCGTCATATCGGCGCGTACTACGCGGAGCTTGGCGGTCTCGACCATCTGGTCTTCACCGGCGGCATCGGAGAACACGGTACCCGCATCCGCGAAGCAGTCTGTCATCAGCTAAAGCATATGGGTATTTTGCTGGATGATGAAAAAAATCAGAGCTGCACCGGAGCGAATACTGTGATTTCCTGTACAGATTCCCCGGTCACTATACACGTTATCCCAGCCAATGAAGAGCTGGGTGTAGCAAGAAAAACATTCGCCTATCTCAGGGCCTAATACGGTCCGTTTACATTCCCCTCGAAAGGGCCCCGTCCAACGGACGGGGCCCTTTCCCTTTTATTCATTATATCTCTGTATTTAGATGGAACTGATATTCATATCCACATTACCCGGTACGCCGTCTACGGAGCCCTTGGAGGTGTTCTGCCAGATATCGTAGCGTCCGCCGTAGCCGCACTTTTCTGCGTAGTGGGCTACCCAGATGCGGTAGCTGCCGAACTTGGATACATCCAGGTGAGAAGAGAACCAGCTCTTGCTTGCATATACCATCGGTCTGTAACCGGAGTTGGCTACGGTGTTGCAGAATGCCACGGTAATCTTGGTTCTATCGGTCTTGGAAAGTCCGTCCGCACGGCCACGTCCGCCTGCCGCGTACTCGCTGTCGATGGCGATCGGCATATTGATGCCGTACTGATTTGCCAGCTTCACGGCCATACTTGCTTCCTCTACGGCCTCAGCCTCAGTGATAGCCTGGCTGAAGAAATAGATACCTACGCGCAGGCCTGCTGCCTTGGCGCCGGAGATATGGGACGCAAACTTCGGATCCTGTACCAGGACACCGGATCCATAGCCACGATAGCCACAACGGATAATCGCGAAGTTGATGCCCGCGTTCTTTACCTTCTGCCAGTTGATGCTGCTCTGGTACTTGGATACGTCGATTCCGATGGTGCCGGAGCGGACGCCCTCGCTGCTGAAGGTATACTGGATGCCCTGGATAACCTGGGTTCCGGTAACTTTATTACCATTCTTATCAAAATAGTAGGTTGCGCCGTCGATGGTCTGCCAGCCGGTATATTTCACACCGTTTGTTCCGTCCTCATAGACCGGAGCACTGCTGGTATCATAGACCGGAGCGCTGGTGGTATCGTAGACAATCTTTTCTGCGGGCGCTGCTTTCAGGAACATCAGGCCGCGGACTACCACGCCTGCAGTCGGCGCTTCTATCTTCTGAGTCTCTGTGCTGCCCTCGCTGCCATTGTTATTACCGGTGTTCTCGCCGGAATTACCACTGTCGCCGGGATCCGGGGTGGTCGGCTTCTCTGTGAGCTGCGCGCCGCAACGGGTGCATTTTCCATCTGCATCCGGCTCTGTGTGGCCCAGCGCGTCGATCTCGCCCTCTTCCTTCACATCACCATCTGCCTTGCAAACCAGACGATAAGTACCCTTCTCGGTGCAGGTCGGTTCTTTGGTAACTTCTTTTTCATATGTATGCGTATGCGCCGGAGTCATATCCGCGCCACAGCGATCACACTTATTATCGTTATTGTTGTCCACATGATCAGACGCCGGCTCTGAGATAATCTTCGCGTACATGGGTGTACCGTACTTATCCAGCTTCTGCTTGGAATATACCGGCTGTCCCCACTGATCTACCTTCTGCTTCGGCTCCGTCTTGGTGGAAGCCACGTATTCTACCGTATCCTTCAGGGTCTGGGCAGTACCTGCGCTGTCATTGCCGGAAGTATTGGTATCCTCTTTTGCCACATTGATCTGGCTCTCACTCTTGATCTCCGCGCTGACATCCACGGCCTTATACTCGATATTGGCCTTAACGTCGGCTGTAATATCAGCCGGTGCCGCGTAACCTCCGGACGCCTTCATGGAAATCTTGCATTTTCCGGGAGTCATGGACTTCACGTAAATGATGCCGTCCTTATCCTTATCTGTATAGCTCTCTGTCTTATTTTCAGAATCCTTGACTGTCACCTCAAACGCAGTTCCGGTAATAACCTTTCCGGTCGCCTTGTTGACAATCTGTACCTTCAGATCCTTGTCAAGAGAGGTCGCCTTCAGCACAACCTGGATCTCCTTTGCGGATACCTTCGCCTTCTCGGTGTTATCTCCATCCAGACGGGTCAGCTCCGCCACATAGGACTTGTTCATGGAAAGTCCTATAACGCTGGCCTCTGCCACTTCTTCGCCGGAATCCTCCTGTAAATCTGTAACGGTCGGAATCATATCCTCGGTTACCTGACTTCTGGAGCTGCAGCCGCTAAGCAGCGACACAGTCAGAACTGCAGAGAGCAGTAATGCCCCCACTCGTTTCGCTTTCATAATGCCTCCTCATTCGTCTATGGCCCATTTCCCGGGCTATATTTCTGCTGCCCTCGACTGGCAGTCATTGTCTTCTATAATATAACACCTCTATCTGCGGTTTTCAACCGCCGCAGCTGAAATTTTTACAAAATTATTACAACAATTTCTGGTAATCCTCTTTCAGAAAGCGATGGTAAATGAGATGTCCCATCTCTTCCTTTACGCAGTAATAGTACTCGTCCACGGACGGATCCTCGAAATGCAAGGCTTCGTCAAAGTCCGAGCCCTCCGGCATCTCCTCGCAGATATAAGCGCCGAACTGTCCGAAGACCTTCTTCACATCCTCCACACTCTTGTCGTGGGGATTGGAAAACAGGTCGATAATGGCCTTTAAGAATGCCACATCACCCATATGCTCATGCACATAGCGGGCTCCCGCCGGCGGTACACTGACCTCGATACGTCCTGCACTTACCCGGAAGCTCATAGCCCCCAGCACGCCCGTTCCATCCGCAAATAAATCCGTAAGCTCCGCTACCATTTCCTTCGCTGTCTCACAATTTGTTCCCAGTAAAAGATTCAAGGAGGCCACGGGGTAGTAAAGCCTCATGGTCTCCTCTTCAAACCCAAGCTTCAGCTGGGCCTCTTTCATCTGGTCAATGAGATTCTGTTCCAGTCTCTCTTTTCCCATAATGATTTTATTCCTCCGTACTTCCGGTGTTCAGTGTATAAATCCGATCAAAGGTCAGCTCTGCCAGTACGTCATCCTTGATATCAAAAGAATGCTGTTCTTCCAGATCCGCGCATTTTTCCTGATACAGGGTATTCTTACGCTCGGTTACGATGGAATCTTTCTTATTGGCGGTCGCTTCCTCATCAAAGGTGCTGACCATCTGTACCGCATAATATCCGGTATCTGTCTCGATAATCGGAGCCAGTTCGCCGTCCTTCAGCGCGTCTGCCGCTGTACGAACCTCTTCTGCCGGTGTGGTACTGTCCGCGCCGTAAGTGGTCTCGCTGGCTGAAAGCTTGGAATTCTCATCGCGATTCTCATTAGCTGCGTCTACTGCTGCCTTCAGATCTCCACTCTCTGCTGCCGCGTCCAGAATGTCCTGAAGCTCCTGCTTCTTTGCGGCCTTCTCCTCATCAGTCAGGTCAACCGTATTGCCATCCTCATCCGTCTCAGTACCTGCAGTAGACATGTATACATAGACAATGCGCTTCTGAGCCGCTTCCTCATCGGAAACCTCAGTATCCACATCTTCGGTCAGCGGCGCGTACATCTTCTCCTGGATAGTCATCAGGGTCAGCACATGCTCCACATCCGCCTCAGTCACGCCCAGGGCGTTCTGCACCTTGGTGTCATTATCCTTCATAAACTGAGCTGCTGCGTCAGCAATCGCTGTCTTTTCGTCATCCGTGACTTCCACGCCGTAATTTGCCGCCTCTGCTTCCAGTACATACATCTGGTTAAACTGCTCCATCAGGCTCTGCTTCGCTGTCTCGCCGTATACGGTTCCGGTACCGGACAGATCTTGTCCATACACATTGGTCATGCCAAGCATGGCCCCGTAGTAGGATTCCATCTGCGCCTGCTGATAACGAAGCAGAAAGCTTACCTCTGCCAGCGGCACATTGGTCGTCTCATCCATCACTGCCACAGTCTGCGTACCGTCCAGTGTATTGCCTTTTCCACATCCTGTCAGTGAGCCTGCAAGCATCAGACCTGCTGCCAGAACTGCGATTCCTTTTTTCATCATTTCCGTAAATCCTTTCCTGCCCGCTTCTTCTCTGAAAAACGGAGTATTCTAAAACTACTGTCCACTTACATCATTCCGCCAGGTGTTTCCGTACAAAATGTGCGGAAATCCCGAGCTCTTCAGCGCGAAATCGCATAAGATGCGATTTCTGTACATCGCAAGCGTATTACTGTGAACGAAGGGAACCGTAACATTCTGGGTTTATTATAGACGCTTTTTCCGCTGTGGGCAAGGCTTTCTTGCGTTTCCTGCGAGATTTCACGCTCTTTTCACAGCTGCGTATCATTCGTGGCTTCCGTCTCCGCCAATCTCGGTGATCAAGCCGTCGATTTGCACCGTCTCCCAGACATTTTCATCCACTTTTAGCGGCGTTTCCTTCGCCCAGGAATCTTCCAGATTCTGTAAATGTTCCTGCTTTGCGGATTCTTTCAGTTCCTCCAGCCGATCCGACGTGGCGTCCGCATCCAGATCTGAAACATGCTGCACCACATACCAGCCCTCGTCGGTGGCAATCACACCGGACACGCCGCCCACCGGCAGCTCCCGGGCCTTCCCCGCCACATCCGGGTGGGCTCCTCCGTCAGTGTCCTCATTAAAATACACGTCGATAACCGTGTGGGGAAATTGTTCGCCTGCAGCGGAAATATCGCCCAAATCCGCCGCCAGCGCTGCGAAGTCATCCGCCTCCTGCTGAATTTTGGCTAACTCCTCCTCTGTAAATGGCGTGAAATTACCCTCCACATCATAAAGTCCCGTATTAGAAAACAGCGCGTAGGTCAATCTGCCCACCTGTGCCTCTTCTTCGCTTATCTCCGGCTCATAATCCGCCCGGATGGCTTCCGCCACCTTTCCGGCCAGTTCATTCCGGGCAAGATAACGCTCCACGCTTTCCCGATCCGCGCCTGCCGCCTCCAGCACCGCCTTTGTATTATTTTCCATAAAATTCTGTGCCCGGCGGGCGATCTCCTCCTGCTCCCCGTCGGTCAGGCTCACGCCGTATTCTCCCGCGTGGGCGCAGAGCAGATGGAGCTCCGTCAGGGTATCCAGCACGCTGCTTTTCAAAAGCTCCTCCAGGGTCTGACCACTGTCGTCCGCCTCCTGCTGCCACATAGTTTCCCCGAAGCTTTCATAGTAGACATATTCCCACTGCTCCTGCAGCATCCTGGTATAGAACAGGGCTTCCTCCAGGTAAATAGGTTCGTCGCCCAGAGTGGCCAGGGTGGTTCCGCTCTCCTGCTCAAGGACCCGGGGGACTCCCGCCTCCTTTTTACCGCACCCGGCCAGAGCCACAGCTGCCAGCATCATAAGGATTCCCAGCTTCTTTAACCTTTTTCTCATGTACGCTCCTCCAGCAAATCCTGCATTTTGTCGAGGATGCTCTCCGCCAGCTTCAGGGGATCCGCCTCCTCGCCGCGGCTGTTCTTCTGACGGCGGTAGCAGAACGCCGGTTTCTCTCCCTTGATGAATTTCATCCGTCCGTTGAAGCGGGCGAGAAATTCCGGGAAAGCCGCCGGATTCAGCTTTGCCTTTTCATACAGAGCCAGCCGTATCTCATCAGGTTTCTCAACTATCTCCTTAACATATACGTTGTGAGCCCTGATTTTCAGACAGGCTACGGCAAGAAGATTCTGTACGGCCTTCGGAAGATCGCCGAAACGGTCCAGGAGCTCATCCTGCATGTCTTCACTCTCTTCGAAGGTCTCGATACCGGCGATACGCTTGTAGATATCCAGCTTCTGGCTTTCGCTGCGAATATAGGTGGTTGGGATATAGGCGTCGATATCCATATCCACCAGAGTCTG
>OIXG01003157.1_pt1 | contig 11347 bp, 10 predicted proteins | sample 1587731 | NCBI WGS metagenome assembly OIXG01 (sample SAMEA3888908, study PRJEB22519) | human gut metagenome | biome: human gut; feature: human-associated habitat; material: faeces | place: Denmark | collected 2010
AGACGCTTGCATCGATTGCGGCGCTTGCGAGGGTGCTTGCCCCACCGGTGCTATCGCTGCTGAATAATTTCACGGCGAACACTGAAAAAACGCATCAAAAGCAGCAGACCTGTCAAAAGCGGGTCTGCTGCTTTTCTTTCATGCACAATTTTCCCCGATTTTTCCGCCCGATATTTTGGCAGTGGATTTTAGGTGCTGTATATGGAACATTCCACCGAGATTTTGTATAATAGAACAAGAGTCTATTGTTCAGCCGTGCACCGCTTTGGCTCGGACGCGCTGCTGCTGGCCCGGTTTTCGGAGCCAAAGCGGGCCTGGCGTGCCGCCGACCTGTGCTCCGGCTGCGGTATCGTGAGCCTGGAATGGCACGACCGGGGCCACCGCGGCCCCTGCCTGGGGCTGGAGCTGCAGCCCGAAGCCAGCGCGCTGCTGGCCGCTGCCTGCGCCGAACAGGGCATTGAGCACATCACGCCCGTCTGCGCCGACCTGCGCTCCTTCCGGGAAGGCGAGGGCAGCTACGACCTGTGCGCCTGCAACCCGCCCTATTTCACGGCAGGGGAGCAGGCCGCCGACAGGGCCCGGGCCACTGCCCGCCACGAGACGGACTGCACGCTGGACGCTGTCTGCAAATGCGCGTTCCGGCTGCTGAAGGATGGCGGGCGGCTCTCGCTCTGCCACCGGCCCGAGCGGCTGGCCGAGGTGCTGGCGGTCCTGCGGGCCAACCGGCTGGAGCCCAAGCGGCTGGCCTTTGTGAAGAACCGGCCGGATGCCGCCCCCTGGCTGTTTCTGGTGGAAGCACAGAAAAACCGAAAAACCGGGCTGCGGGTCGAGCCGGATGTACTCATCTCGGCAGGCGCGGCAATGTATGGACGCTGAACCTCTCAGGCGCTGCGCGCCAAGTACGGGATGACGGAGAGGTTTTGTACAAATCAAATGGGAGGATACTATGGCAGGTACTCTTTATATCGTTGCCACACCCATCGGCAACCTGGATGACATGCCGCCCCGTGTGGCAGCCACCTTTGGCGCGGCAGATTTTATTGCCGCAGAGGATACCCGCGTGACCATGAAGCTGCTCAACTTTCTGGGGCTGAAAAAGCCGATGGTGAGCTACTACGAGCACGCCCTGCAGAAGGGCGAGGGGATCCTGCGCCGCATTGAGGCAGGCGAGAACTGCGCCCTGTGCAGCGATGCCGGAATGCCCTGCGTGTCTGACCCGGGCGAGGTGATCGTGCGGGACGCGCTGGCCCGGGGCATCAAGGTGGTGCCCGTTCCGGCAGCCTCCGCCTGTGTGACGGCGCTGGCCGTCTCCGGTCAGGACACCTCCCGCTGGGTGTTTGAGGGTTTTCTGCCTGTGAACAAAAAGCAGAAGCGGGAGCGGCTGGTCGAGCTGCAGGGGGAAAAGCGGACGGTCATCTTCTACGAAGCGCCCCACAAACTGCGCACCACGCTGGACGACCTGACCACTGCCTTCGGCCCTGAGCGGAGCATCACCCTCTGCCGGGAGCTGACCAAGCTCCACGAGGAGATCTGGAAAACGACGCTGGGCGAGGCCCAGACCCATTATGCCGAGAATGACCCCCGCGGCGAGTATGTTCTGGTGATGGCCGGTGCGCCCGCCGCCGAAGCCGAGGAAGAGCTGACCCTGGAGCAGACCGCCCAGCGGGCGCTGGAACTGACCCGGAACGGCTATGCGGCCTCTGCCGCCGCCAAGGCCGCCGCGCAGGGCACGTCGTATTCCAAGAGTGAAGTGTACAAGCAGCTGCTTGCTTTGCAGGCAGATTGACCTCTCTGTCCATGCTTCGCATTGCCCCCTCTCCTGATAGGAGAGACAGGAACATAATCTTGGCTCCCCTACCAGGAGCAACAGCAACAACCGCCGCCAGTGGCGGATAAAGGGCGTTGCTGTTGGGGCCGCGGCCAGCAAGACATAAGTGTTGTTTACAACACGAAATGAATGCTGGGAGCCGCAACCCGTACCTGTCGCCGAAGGCGACTGAGAGGTTTAATACGTATAAATAAGGAGGACGTAGTCCCGTGACGAAACTTTTGATCCTGAGCGACAGCCACAACAGCGCCAGTGCAGTGGAGCGCATCCTGCACGCAGAAAGCGATGCAAATGCCGTTGTCTTTTTGGGAGATGGCCTGCGCGACCTGGAAGAGGCGCTGACCCTGCACCCCAAAATGAAGGTCTACGCCGTGGCCGGCAACTGCGATTTTGGCGCGTTGGAGCCGCTGGACGGGCTGGCCGCCTTCGATCAGGTGGTCGTTTTCTATACTCATGGTCACATGTATGGTGTAAAATACGATCTGGACACGCTGGCGGATGCCGCCGCCGCCCGCGGCGCTGAGGTGGCATTGTTCGGCCACAGCCACAAACCCATCGCCCTCCAGAAAAACGGCGTGTTCCTGTTCAACCCAGGTTCCTGCGGCCGCTGCTACACCGGCCCCAACACCTACGGCGTGATGCTGTTGGACAAGGGCAAGATCACCAGCTTTGCACACAAAGAGGTACCGCAGCAATGAGCATCAATGAGGTGCGTTATCTGCCCGAATGCGGCAGCACCAACGCGTATATGAAAGAGCATTTTGAAGAGTTCGGCCCGGTGGGCGCGGTATACACCACCAACCAGACCGCCGGGCGGGGCCGCCTTGGCCGCACCTGGGTCAACGCCGAGGGCAAGGCGCTGTACTACACAGTCGCCATCCGGGAGCCGCTGGCGCAGCCCGCCACCCTGCCCCTGCTGGCCAGCCTTGCCGTGCGCAGGCAGCTGGCTCTGCGCTACGGCGTGGACTGCCAGATCAAGTGGCCCAACGACCTGCTGCTGAACGGCAAAAAGATCGTGGGCATCCTGTGCGAAAGCGTCTGCTACGGCTACCAGCAGCAGGGCCGGGGCATCCTGTGCGGCATTGGCATCAACCTGGCCCAGCCGCAGAGTTATTTTGATGCCGCCGACCTGCCCCATGGCACCTCGCTGGCCCTGCAGGGTGCCGCGATCGATCTGGAGCAGGATCCCGGCTGGCTGGCCGAGGCCCTGACGGATTTCGGCTTTGATCGGCCCCTGTACACCTTTGCGCGGGATGGCTTTGCACCTTTCCGGGAGGAGTACAAGGCCGCCTGTGTCAACATCGGGCGGCGGGTGACCTTTGACCTGCCGGACGGCGGGCAGGGAGCAGGCGAGGCCGTGGATGTGGATGAGGAGGGCCGTCTTGTTGTCCGCACCGACAGCGGCGAGGAGCATGTGTTCACCGGCGAGGTCTCCGTGCGCGGCATCTACGGTTCCCTCTGAAACTTGATATAACACAGCGCCCCCGGCAGAGGATCGCTCCGCCGGGGGCGCTGTTTCAGACAAACAAAAGTCCCCTCCGGCGCTTGCGGTACACCGGAGGGGACTTTTGTTTTGGGGTATTGCTTTGGTGTGAGGAGGAATCATGTGCAAGGGAGACGGTTGCGGCCCCGCTCCCTTGTGCTCATAGTATACCCGATTTCGGCGCAAAAGTCATTACTTTCTTGTGAAATCTTGTGAAAATTCTGTTAAGCTTCGCACGAAATTATTTCGCTCACTCGTTTTCACCTTTTTCCTCTTTCCGCAGGGCTGCGGCGTGACGGCGGCCCTCCCTCACATAGTGGGCGGCATTGGCAAGGCTGGCAGCTGCCTGTTCGGGGCTGACCTGCTTGATGATCTTCCCCGGAACCCCCACCACAAGGGAATCGTCCGGAATGATCTTGCCTTCCGGCACCAGCGCACCGGCCCCGATGATGCAGTTTTTGCCCACAACACAGTGGTTGAGCAGGGTAGCGTGCATCCCGATCAGGGAACCGTCTCCCACGGTGCACCCGTGGACAAGGGCACAGTGGCCCACGGTCACGTTTTTGCCCAGCGTGACCGCCCCGCCCGGGTCACAGTGGAGCACCGCATTATCCTGCACATTGGTGTTCTCGCCCAGGGTCAGGGTGCCGTCGTCCCCGCGCAGAACCGCACCATACCAGACCGAGGAGCCCGGCCCCAGCACCACATCACCCAGCACCGTGGCGTTGGGTGCCACGAACACCGCCCCCTCGTCCCGGGGAACTTTTCCACCAAAAGGCAACAACATTGTGAAAAACCACCTTTCTCTTTTCCGTCATTTATGGTATTCTTTTATATAGTATTTTAGTTTTTGATTCAGGGAAGCCGGGAGCTTCCGTTGGAGGATACGCTTATGCAGAACTCTACTCTCTTCCGCCGGGCGGCGGCCTTGCTGCTGACCGCAGCGCTGGCCCTGACCCTTGTCCTGCCCGGTCTGGCCGCATACGAAATGCCCATCCAGACCGTGAACGAGGGCGAGTCGGTCTATCTGTTCAACGCGGACATTGACAAGCCCATTCTGGAACAGAACGCGGACCAGCAGCGCTACATTGCCAGCCTGACCAAGATGATGACAGCCCTGCTGTTTCTGGAAAGCGGCAAGGACATGAACGCGGAGATCACCATCCCCGCCAGCCTGACCCAGGAGTTCAAAGACATCCAGAACGCCAACGGCAGCACCATCAACCTGCGCATCGGTGAAACAGTGCGCCGCATCGACCTGCTGTACGGCCTGCTGGTGGCCAGCGCCAACGACGCAGCCAGCGTGATCGCCAGTGATGTTTCGGACGGCGACCTGACCGCCTTTGTGGCCCGGATGAACCAGCGTGCCAAAGAGCTGGGCTGCACCAGCACCAGTTTTACCTGTGTGCACGGCCTGTATGATTACGGCAACGTCTCTTCGGCCCACGATCTGGCCCTGATCGCCAAGGCCTGCGCCGAGAACGAGACCTATATGCAGGTGGCAAACACCCTGAGTTATACCCTGCCTGCCACCAACCTGCACCAGAACGAGCGCACCATCACCTCCACCAACCTGATGCTCAACCCGGAGTACCCCTACTACCGGGATTACATCCGGGGCATGAAGACCGGTTTTACCACCCTGGCGGGCCGGTGCTATGTGACCTTTGCCCAGAAGGACGGCCACACCTACGGGCTGGTGGTGCTGGGCTCCGACCTCGACAACATTTACAGGGAGGCCTCCGAGATCCTGGACTGGGCCTTTGCAAGCTTTTCTGACCGGGAGCTGGTGGACACTGAGACCCCGCTGACCACCGCCCCCCTGAAGAAGTGCCGCTCTTATGAGGAAGTGGAGCTTTACGCTGCCGCGCCGGTCAGCGGCTACGGCCATGCGGACGACAAGGTGACCTTCACCTACGACCTTCAGGAGAACATCTCCGCCACCGTCAAGGATGGGGCTGTCCTTGGCACAGCCACCGTTTATCTGGACGGCTATGAGGTGGGCACGGTAGACCTTGTGACCCATCAGGAATATGTCTCCGACTTTCGCACCGACCTTCAGTCCACGCTTCTTCTAATGGCGGCTCTCATCGTTCTTCTGGCTGTTCTCAGCTTCTTCACCCTTGTTGCCGGGGGCGGCTCACTGAATCTGGGCCGGCGCAGAAAAGCACGGAGACGCTGATTTTTAGTTCAACCCTCTCAGTCAAAGCCTGACGGCTTTGCCAGCTCCCCCGAAGGGGGAGCCTATTGCGGACCTTGGATAAAGGCAGCATAGCCTCGCCCTTCGGGAGAGGTGGCATTGCGAAGCAATGACGGAGAGGGTTGTTTCTTTTTATAGTGCTCTGAACTTTGCAGCCAGCACGCTCAAGGTGATCTTGGGGTTCACCTGTGCGCCCAGCCGCTGGATCGCCGCATCGGCGGCTGCAAGGGCCTTGCGGGCGGCATCGCTCTGCACCGGGGCACGGGGGCTGCCGCGCAGCCCTGCGGCCGCTACGGCCCGGAAATCGGCCAGTAGAGCGGCGGCCCCCACCTTATCCTTTTCGTAAGCTGACAGCAGAACGGCGGCAGCATAGCTGTCCTGCGCGGCCGCTGCTTTGGCAAGGGCAAGCGCCTTGTCCACCTGCGCCCGGCGGGCCTCATCCCGGGCCGCATCCAGCACTGTGCCGATGTGGCCATCGAACAGCTCACTGTACAGGGCGGCATCCTTACTGTCCACCCCCTGTGCGGTGCAGTAGCGGGCGCAATCGGCGGGGGAAACGGGAGCCACTGCAAAGCTGATGCAGCGGCTCCGGATGGTGGGCAGAACGCCCGCCAGAGAATCCGCCGTCAGCAGAAAAAGCACGCCCTCGGGCGGCTCCTCCATGACCTTCAGCAGGGCGTTGGCCGATTCCTCGTTCATCCGCTCCACATGGTAGAGCAGCACAGCGCGTCCCTCTGCCGAAAGGCTGGTGTTGAAGATTTCGCTGCGCATGGCCGTGACCTGACCGACCAGATACCGCCCGCCGCTGCCCATACCGGTCACGGAGATGGCTTCCCGGACGATGCCGGTCTCGATCTGGCCGCTGTCGCGCTTACCGGCCTTTGCCACGGCACGGCAGCACTCGCCCCGGAGCAGGGCTTCGGCGGGCGCGCCGCCGTTGGGGTAAAGGTAATCCGCCGCCACGCAGCGGGCCGCAAACCCGGTCCCCAGCCCCTCTTCGCCCACCAGCAGAACACTGTGGGTCATGCGGCGGCCCCCCAGCATCAGCCGGACGCTGGTCTTTAATTCCGAATTGCCTTCCAGACGATCAATCATCATCTCCGATTTTTCCTCTTCCACTGCTCCCGGCGCACCCAGGCGCGGATGTTATGCCAGGCCTGCGGCCCGAAGAACAGAAGGAAGCCCAGCATACAGAGCAGATAGTTCAGCTTGCCCAGCATCCCCATGCTCAGGAAGCTGAACACCCACAGGGCGGCGGCAAAGATGCCGAAATATTTCACCTTGAGGGGGATGACGAAGAAGAGCAGCACCTGCAGCTCCGGGTAAAGCATGGCAAAGGCCAGCAGGAGGGAGAGGGACAGGCAGTAGGTATCGGCAGAACCTGTCAGCAGGCAGGCCAGCCACGCACCTGCCATCCCCAGCAGGACATAAAGGTTGAAGCGGAAATCGCCCCACTCCCGTTCCAGCACACTGCCGACGAACCAGGTAAAATAGATGCCCAGCACCACGCTGAGCGGCCCGCCGCCCGAAAAAGGCACCAGCACAAAGGTGAACAGCCGCCAGATCTGCCCGGCGAACAGGGCACTGCGGCTCAGGGAGAGATAAAAGGAAATATACTGGTTGACGAACAGTTCAATGGCGTAGACCAGGATCTGGCCGCCGATGAGGATGTTGATGAGGTTGGGAATGCAGAACCGGCCGTATTTCCGTTCCAGCTTGGTGATCCAGTTCATAGGCAGAAGCCTCCGTTATTCGTAAAATTTGCGCCCCGTTGGCCGGGAACGCTCTCTTTTTTCATTGTACCATGATTGGCAGGGCCATTCAAGGCGAAGGGTGTGAACAAAGGGATCTGGCTGTCTGTTCATCCGAGTGCTAAAACAGCAGGTTGTATCCACTTTTGGTGTATTCAGATGGACTTATCCACTCTTTCCACTGGGTTTTCCACCGGAATTGTGAAAAAAGTCCCGGTTTTCCCACGATGTTTTCCACTTTTTCCACTGAGTTTTCCACATTTTCCTGTGAAGCGGTTTATACATGGTGTATTGTACCGCGTGGATCTTTGCGAAAATCAGGGGAATTATGGGCCTTTGCACCTTTTTTCTGAAAGAAAGTCAAACCCCAAAATTTACTTTTTACAGCGGGCAAAAAATCTGCTCATTGAATTTCTCCCCGTTGGAATGAAGGAGACGGTAGTTTTCCACACCCGTTTTCTACAAAAATCGACCTGTGGAAAACAGCGGGAAAACTTGAGTTTTCAACAAAAAGAAACAGCCCTCTCAGGCAAAGCCGTCAGGCTTTGACTGAGAGGGTTGCTCCTATAAAATTAAACGTTACATCATATTCCGGAACACGATCTGCGCGATCTGGAAGTACAGGATCAAGCTGCAGGCATCCACGATGGTGGTGATGAAGGGGGTCGCCATGATGGCCGGATCCGCACCCAGCTTCTTGGCGGCAAGGGGCAGCATACCGCCCACCAGCTTTGCCAGGATGACGCTGAAGAACAGCGACACACTGACGACGATGGCGTAACCCATCACATTGTCATACTGACCGGCAAAGATGAAGGTGTACATCAGGTAGATGCGCAGACCGTTCACCGCGCCCAGCACCGCACCCACGATCGCAGAAACGCGGAGTTCCTTGGCCAGCACCTTGAGGAAATCGGCGGGTTCCACCTCGCCCAGCGCCAGACCGCGCACCATCAGGGTGCTGATCTGGTTGCCGCAGTTGCCGGCGGTATCCATCAGCATGGGCATGAAGGAGACCAGCAGGGGCAGGCTGACAAAGGCTTCCTCGTAATGGGTGGTGACCATGCCGGTAAAGGTGGCCGACAGCATCAGGATCAGCAGCCAGGGGATGCGCTGCTTGGCGTGGGTCCAGACACTGGTGCCAAAATAAGTGGTGGCCTCATCCGCGGGCAGAATGGCGGCCATCTTCTGCATATCCTCGGTGCTCTCATCGGTCAGAACATCGATTGCATCGTCGATGGTAATAATGCCCACAAACATGCCCTCGTTGTCCACAACGGGCATTGCGGTAAAGTCGTAGCGCTGCATCTCACGGGCCACGAACTCCTGGTCATCGGTGACCTTCACGGTGACCACGTTGTCGTCCATAATATCGACCAGCGGGGTATCAGGGTCTGCCAGCAGCAGGTCACGGGCAGAGACAACACCCATCAGGCGGTTGCGCTCCACAACATAGTTGATATAGATGGTCTCGGCGTTCTCGCCCTGCCGCCGGATGGCATCCAGCGCCTGCCGGACATTCATCTCTTTTTTCAGCCGGACATATTCAGGGGTCATCAGGCTGCCGGCCGAGCTCTCGGGGTAGTTCAGCAGCTTGTTCAGGCTCTCGCGGGTCTGCTTGGAGGATTTCTCCAGCACCCGCTTGACCACGCCTGCGGGCATATCCTCCAGCAGGTCGGCGGCATCGTCCAGGCTCATCTCCTCAATGGCGCTGACCAGCTCCACGTCGGAGAAGGCGTTGACCAGGTCATCCCGGGCTTCATCGGACATATAGGCGAAGGCCTCGGTGGCCACTTCCTTTTTCAGCAGGCGGAACACCACCAGACGGTTGTTCTCGTCCAGCTCCTCCAGCAGCTCTGCCAGGTCGGCAGGCTGCTCCTCCTCGGTGACCTCACGCAGCTTGACGTACTGCTTTTTTACCAGCATCTTGAGCAGGCGGCTCTTGGTCAGCATCTCGGGGTCAGCCTTGACCTCCTCGTCCCGGGCTTCCTCTTTCTCGGCCTCCCGGATGTCCTGCTTCAAATCCTCTGTGGCTTCCTCGTTCAGATCTCTGACCAGCTTCTGGCGCACCTCGTCCGGGATATCAGCGGGCAGCTCCTGCACAGGCAGGGCGGCCTCGGTCAGTTCGTTTTTCTTTTCTTCCATTTCCATTTTGCGTACCTCCTACCGTATTCCGGCGGTTGGTACAGGGCAAAACAAAAAGCGCCGCCAACGGCCCGCATCCACCCCTTGCCAGGGCTTCCACGCGCACAAAGCCGCGCCCTTTCTCCCCGCTGAGAAGTGCCCGAACAGCACCTCTTACCGGGCAAAAAAGGCGAACGCAGCCTGCTCCATGTCCCGTCCTATCGCACCAAAACCGCATCTTCGACTATGATCCGGGTCCATTGTCCTGCGTTCACCTCCTAAGGATCTTTTCCACTTTTTATTATAGCGCCGGCCAAAAGGCCGGTCAACCCTAAATGCACCGAATCAGGCGGGAATTTCCGCCAAAACACGCAGAAAGCCCCTTCCAGTGCTTGCGGACCACTGAAAGGGGCTTTCTGTTTGGATATTGCCTTGGTGTGAGGAGGAATCATGTACAAGGAATCGGTTGCGGCCCCGGTTCCTTATGTCAGTAGTATAGCACCAAAAGCACGGGTTTGCATGAAAATCCTATGAAGAAATTGTAAAATAGCGAGAAGATATTTTTATCGCACCCTTGACAAAATAGGACATATCACATATTATAGAAATGGGATATATCCTATAGAGGAGGGCTGCCGCTTGGAATGTTACGATGTAGACTTCTACCATAAGGAGAATGGCGACTGTCCGGTAGATGATTTTCTGGAATCCCTTGACACCAAAATGCGTGCAAAAGTATTGGGCGCTGTCGCACTGCTGGAAGCCAACGGACCACAGCTGCGGGAGCCCTACTCCAAATTTATTGGGGACGGAATTTTTGAGATCCGTGCTAAGCAGAGCAGCAATATCACACGTGTTCTGTATTTCTTTTACATTGGAAAGCGTATTGTTCTGACCAACGGCTTTATCAAGAAAACGCAAAAAACACCACCAGAGGAAATTGCCCTGGCCAAAAAATATCGTGCAGACTATCTTGAACGAAAGGAGAAGATATCGTGAGTGACTTTCGGAATTTTCTCAACAAACAACTGGAAGACCCTGAATTCAAAGCGGAGTGGGAGGCACTTCAACCAGAGCTTTCGCTGGTACAGGCAATAATCGATGCCCGGAAGGTAAGCGGCCTGACCCAGAAGGAGCTCTCGGAGCGTACCGGCATTGCTCAGGCAGACATCAGCAAGCTGGAAAACGGCAACGCAAATCCTTCTCTGCGGACGCTGCAGCGCCTTGCCGCCGGTATGGGAATGCAGGTCAAAATTGAATTCGTTCCTGCTTCCGCAAAATAGTATATGGATGAGAGAACCGCTGTATGGAACATTCCGTACAGCGGTTTCTGTTTCCTTACACAAAAATACGCCCCGTTCACTATAAAGTGAGCGGGGCGCTAAAAACGGATTCGTTTTTAACTGCGGCAAGATCCCTGCAGGGCAGGTCTTATGCAGCAGGCGGAACAAGGTATCTGTTGCCAGACCTTATGCTCCTGACACACGCGGGGTGTGCTTTCAAGGACCCTCGCGGGCGCTTTGGTATTTCAAACACCCTGCCCGGCGCAGTTCGCGGGCCGCGGCGGGCGAGGGAATGAAATCAGAAGTTTGCGCAAATGCTCGTTTGCACGTTCATCATGCTCTGCTCAGGGCGGCGGGGCCGCAGTTTCGCACTGCTGCGTTGCGCAGTAATCGCCAGTGCGGAGCAGCCGCCTTGCGGACTAGGGTGCCGCTGCGGCCATTGCCAGCCATTGTTCAGAAAACAGGATTACTTGTACAGCTCGACCAGACGGGTCAGGTGCTCGTAACGATCGTTTGCAACCTGCTCGTTGCGTGCGAACAGAGCCTTTGCACGCTCGGGGAATGCACGGGTCAGGCGGCTGTAACGGGTCTCGTTTGCCAGCAGTGCCTGATACTTCTCGGCATCCACAGCCTTGGAGGTCAGGGTGAAGGGGTTCTTGCCCTGAGCCTTGTTGGCGG
>OIXG01003159.1_pt1 | contig 11344 bp, 9 predicted proteins | sample 1587731 | NCBI WGS metagenome assembly OIXG01 (sample SAMEA3888908, study PRJEB22519) | human gut metagenome | biome: human gut; feature: human-associated habitat; material: faeces | place: Denmark | collected 2010
GATATGAAAAAGAATTTTTTTGCTAATTTATGGTTGACTTTTCATAGCTGGTCTCTCCTTTATTTCCATTTTCATATTATATCTGCCAGAATACTTTTCTCCAGCATGATTATATGCTTTTATTGTATCAGAAAAAAATATAAAAACAATCCATTCTGCTTCTCTATTTTATAATAAGAATTTCCTTGAAGCAGATATACCAAAACTGCCCAAGGAAATTTCCGCACTTAAAATAGAATAATATGACAACATATTTTACCATTTTATTTTATTAACTTTTTTCCAATCTTGACTATCTCTATATGTAAAATACGAAGAAGTAATTTTGTCAATTTGCCCTTTTATTCTTCTATTTTTCATCAATATCTTTTTGTCTGTGCCATCTAAATTACTGCAAACAATATTGCAATAATAATCTATATACGATCCATCAAAATCTGCTTTATTATAATTTTTTATATACTCTGCATAATATATTTTATTTCCGTTAATATGATATGTAATTAATTGTTTAGACAAAGTTTTTACATTATTATTTTTCATATTATAAACACGAATCTTCTGCGGACTAGGATCTCCTTCATATCCTTGGCATACTAAATATTTACCATACATAGAAGCTATTGTAACATCATTCATAACTTTTTTCTTTTTTTGAGTTTTTAGATTATAGCAATAAAGATTTCCAGGATCAATTCCTATTGTGCAATATATTTTATTTCCATACACTCCAACAATATCTCCGTCCTCTTCATTATTCACACCAAATAGCTTATTTGTTTTTCCATTTTGCAAATCTGTTTTGTAAAACACACATTTACTAATGGTACTATCGTATTGTTCAACAACATAATATGCTATTTTTCCGTTTGTAAAAATACTTGGAGACACATTCTGATCAGATCCAAATTTTCCTTCTTTTTTCCCTTTCTTCCAATATACATTCCATCTTCCAGTTTCATTTGAATAATTTGCATAAAACTCAGTTGTTCCAACTTTTTGCTTTCCTTGCTGTGCCAAATTAATTGTTTTATATTTCTCTGCTGCCTGTATTTCTGTACACTGTGTTTTCAAGCAAAGAAAACATAATGCGATTAATAATATTACTCCTGCTTTATTATATTTTTTCATCTGAATTTCTCCTCTTTATTTTTTTAATAACAATTTTTTCATTTGCTTTCCCGATATAAGTTCCATTGACGATACCGACTGATACTCATATTTTCCCAAGACATTATTAACTTGTGCATAATACTCATCTTCTGTAACTGCTTCCCTTTTCAATAATGACGCTCCACTATATATATAATAAGAATTAAAAACAATTTGCCCTTTAAAAAGCTGTTTTGCTCCATTCTTATCAAATGAATATACACTTTGAAGTCCGCTATCCAAAATCCCTTTACCGCTTTTATCCGAATAATAAAATTCTATTTCCCGTGATTCCATATTAGTGCTTGTTGTTTTCGCACCAAAACAATTCACTTTCAAATCCTTATCATAAAAAATAACAACTACCGAATTTCTATAATAATATACTAATAATGGGATTTTGCTTTTAGGAATGCGAAGAAGCGTTGCTTGAGAATAGTTTTTTACATTTTCAGATAATTCTACAGAGCCTTCTTTCTCCCACTCTATTTCCTCTCTCTCCCATTCTTTCATTTTTTTCACATATAACTTTTTCCACTCTCCCTCTTTATATTGTTTTATATCAATTTTGTCTTTTGCGCTTTTTTCATCAATTGTTTCTTCATTCTGTTTAACTTTATTTTCTTGCTTTTCATTCTGTTGATTTTTGCTCTGCTTATTTTTATAAGTACACTTATCTCCTTCCGTCCTTTTTCCATCTTCATAATGCCACGTTCCGCGTAACGGATTCGCTGCATTATTATCCAGAATAACTTTTGTAAGTGTAAGCTTAGTATGATTTTTCAGCCATTTTCCAATTCCCATGTCCGTATTCACGCCAACGGAAACATAACTGTATAAGTCCAAATTTGTACACAATTTTGGCTTTTTATCATGAACAGTTGCGGTTGCTTTTAATTTTGCTCCAGCATCCGCCTGCACACCGATAATATCAATAGCTCCATATAATTTATCGTCAAACCAACATCCCAGGAAGCGTAGATTTACCTGTGGTTCCCCTAAAAGTTGTCCATTTACTTCTGCCTGTGTTCCATCCCAGCTTCCATTACAACTTGCATTCATTCTAAAATCTCCATTTATGTAAGAAGCTGTCAACGTATTAGAAAGCGTGTACTGAATTGTCGCTTTCCCATCTGCAGAAATGTTCAGGTAAAACACTACATCCGCATAAAACCCTTCTCCAAGATATGCCGATACATGACCAAGGTAGATTTTACCAGTCCCTTTTCCTTTGCTTGAAAATTTTAATTCAGCCTTAGCTACAACGTCCTCACTCAGCGAAACTGAAATCTCTCGATATATCGGATTCAGCGGATTAGAAAAATCTGCATCAACAACTGCAGTTATCTTTGGAGCTGGCAATTGCACACTTCCAGAAAAGGTTCCAGCATCCCCAAGTTTCATTTCTTTTAGTTCAAGTGTTTTTCCATTTCCTACAGAAGTAGTTACCTGTGCAGTTGCTCCTTTTAATCCATTGCTTAAATTTCCAACAGAAGCAACCACATCATCATTTGGAACAAATGCAGACATATCAACCTGCTTTTTCTTTTGAAGATCTATTTTCTGATACACTTCGGCAATGTCTGGTGTTTCTCCAGTGATCTCCACCCTTCCATTTCCAGTATCGGTAATATTCTTGATTTTTAATGCAATCTGATTTTGTGTTCCACTTTCTTTTGGAAAAATAACAACTTTTCCTGTTTGTAAATTTTGCGTATATTCATTCTTCGAAACCGAAACTACTAACTGATTTCCTTGTTCTTTGACCGTATAATTTGTTTGGGTGCTAGCGGAAATGTTATCTACATTTTTTTGATACTTAACAACATTTTTATGTTTTGAATCAACCTTTCCTGTGTTTCGAATCTTTTTGACTACACGCAAAGCATTTTTCTTCTCGGATTTAGTGATTGCTTTATTCGGAAGAAATTTCTTTTTCTTAAGAGACAAGATTTTCTGATTTAATGCCACTTTGTCTTCGCTTGGATAATTTAATGTCTTTTTATCCTTACATTTAGGCGAAGTTCCTTTATCCGCCTGAAAACCTAATGCTCTTACCGCCGTAACCGCCATAAATTCACGTGTTGCTGCTTTGTTTGGATAAAATTTCTTACTTTTCTTTTTTACCGGAAGAATTCCGCGAGCATATGCTGTCTCTATAGCCTTTCCCTTTGTATTCTTCTTTGTATCTGAGAAGTGATATTTTGAAATTTTCCCAGTTTTAATATCTGCTTGTTTTAACAAAGCAGATACCCACTCTGCACGTGTTACTGCAACCTTTGCTCCTGTTGTCTTTGCATTCACCTGTTGCATTGGTATGCAAGTAACCAACATAGCCAAAACCAACATTAATGTAATTAATTTCTTTCCAATTTTCATTATCTAATCTAACTCCTTTATCTAAAAGTACTTGGTGTCAAATTCAAATTGTTTTAAAGCTTTCTATAAATATTATTTTAATTTCTTTAGTATTTGCTGATATGTTTTCTGACCTATCATATTCTTATATTTTCCTTTTATAAGTATCTTTTTGTATTCTTTTTTTGAAATCTTCTGACCATCTTTATAATATTCAACTGGTTTACTTGAATAAGTGTCTGCTTCATCTGGATCCAGCACCCCATTATGATTTTTGTCTTTAAAATTATAGGTAGTCAATGACTGTTTTGACACCAATTCCATTTTATTTATTTTATAATAAGATTCCGTCCACGTATCTGCAATATCACATCCTTGTATACAAATAACATTTTTATGAGGCAAATATTCATAAACAATTGCACCGCCCATACCATAGCTCCAATTTTCTATCACAGTACCTAGTTTTCCTTTGCAATATGTATATAAGCTAACTGTATAATCATTTGGATTACTCACTACCAATTCCGGAATATCATCTTTATTAATATAAATCAGATTATATGTACAACCTGGATTTTCTTTATAGGATTCTTTTATAATTTTTTGATATTCTTTTTTATAATTTTTTTCTGCTGCATCAACTTTCGCAACAGGGCTATAGCAACCGATTAGCAAAATCATTGCTACAAGTACAGATAAACTTCTTATTTTCATTTTATGTTCTCCTTGACATGATGTAACACCATACTGACTACACACATATTTAAATGCATGTGACAAATAGGCACATGTTCCAACTGTAATTTTTATATTTTTCATCACTATTATTCCATTGCAGTAATTTTCATCATTGTAATTTTATATCCATATACCGATTTCGAACTTGGATTGACCTGATAAACAATCTGATAATTGGATTGACCATTATTTGATCCCCAATATCCATAATATAAATTTTTCTTTACCCGATATGTATTTCCCGACTTCTTGGTAATCTTAATGCTATGTACAACATAGTCCGTCTCTGTTTCAATGTTTGCAATACTTACAACTGCAGTTCCATTCTTTTTTCGATAAGCATCACTAAGACTATCTTTCTGGAAGGTTGTTGGCAAATTCTTACTGGAAATCGTGATTCCAAAAAGATTTTTCCCAGCCGCTTTCAATTTCTTATTTGAGATTTTATAGATGTTATCTTCACCAAATTCAGCAACCTTAATTTGATTTTTTTCATTCCGATCAATTGACAATGCTGCGGCTTTTGCCATCTCTGTTTTGGTTAATTTTACCTTATTCTTGCCATCCGATAGAAGTTTATACTCATAACTCTCCATTTTTCCCACAAGCTTCTTAATCTGTGCATTGTTTGATTTTGCTTGTATACTTTGTGGATATGTAAATAAGCTGATTATAACCAACATAATTACCATAATTTCACAGATATGTGTTCTTCGTCTTCGCATAATATTCTCCTCTTTTCTCGCTTATTTCTTAGACAAAATATACTTATCACAATTATCTTTATTGTTCAAATACATATTATTTGCCCCTTCCGAAATTGTCAGTTTCTTTCCTTTCTTTTTCAACTTACGTATTTGATTTTTAAATGTTTTCTTCGAAACATTATTTCCCTTGGAATCATAATAGCTTTCCACTGCTTTTTTCATGCTCTGATCGTAAAAGCCTTGACAAGAAAACTTTGTTTTAATTTTTTTGCCCGTGTACACCTGATAGCGTTTTTCATATCCATCCCTATATATTTCAGAATAAACAAAGCCTACTTTATTCCTGTAAAAAGTCACTTTCCATAAAGGATAAGAAGCCATATACTTCACTTTTCCATTTATATATGCATATACAGCCAATTGACCGGTAGCGTTTGAACCACACTCATCATAAATTAACAATTCCTGTTTGCCATCTTTATTTAAGTCCTCTAAACGAAACTTTATTCCCTCATCTGTCGTATATCTATTTGTCCAAAGCAAATTTTGTTCTGAAAGGAATTCACGATATGCTACTTTGACATCGTTCTTTTCCACAGCATATATTTTTTGTATGGCAAATAGCTGATTTACCATTATAATAACAAGCATAAACAACACTACTTTTCGTTTTCGAAATTTTATCCCATTCATTTCCGTTCTCCATTAGTTGGTGCACAATTTCTGCTGTGCACCAACTCGATCATACTTCACAACCTTCATTAACGAGTTCTCATTTTATAAATTTTAGCTTTTGATCCAATTCCGGCTTTCTTTAGCATTTTCTTATATGCCTTATACTTTGACGCCAGAACATACACTCTGACATTTTTATTTATCTTTTTAAATGCATTAGCTCCAATCTTTCCAGATGCCAGCTTCGTTGAATTAATCACAATACTATTAAGAGATGTACAACCATAAAAAGCTTTTGCATTAATTTTTTCCACATTAGAGCCAATTACAATATTTTTTAAAGATGTATTTTTATAAAAGGCTTTCTCTCCGATAGAAGTCACTCTATACACAATTCCATCGATCGCAACTGTGTCTGGTATATATGTTGATTTAAGATCATCATCAAACAGTTCTGAATATTCTACACAATACCCACCCTCCGTCTCTGTGATTGTATAGATTGCCTGATCCGTTTCCAGTTCATCGCCGACCATTAATGTATCATCATCTATTTCATCATCTATTTCATCATCTGCATCATAATCCAGCTCATATTTTTTATCATCAACAACCTGATTCTTATTATCATCTGTTTTCTGAATCTGTTTTGTCCAATGAGCAGTCAATATCATATCATTCGTAACTGACATTCCTGCATATGCCAATATATTATTCGGTGTATACCAACCATCAAAGACGTATCCTTCTCTTGAAATTACAGGTAATGTTGTCAATTTTGCATCATTATATTGCGCATACAACGTGCAGTTCAGTGTTAAGGACAGCGAACTTCCTGGATAATACGATGTGCTCATCGTTGTCGAGGAATTGTAAAGCCAGTACTTAAAGGTTTGTGGCAGACTAACCGGAGACGGATTCTGATCTCCACCATTCGGCTGGAAGGTAACATTTACACTCTTAGCAGGGCGTTCATTTAGCAACTGAATCGTTGATCCCTTGGTTCCAGACTGCTTTGTCTGCGACATTGCACCACCATTAGTTTTATAGGTAACATAAAGTGTCTCTTTCGGTACACTCTTTTCATTGACCTGAATCTCATAGGAAGACTCTTTTGTAATGCCACCTTCTGAATATGTGACTTTAACATTATATTTTCCAGCCTTGATAGTGCTCCCATTAATCTTCCAGCCACTCACCTCTGTCTTTGATCCATCTGTATATGTAGCAACAATCTTCATTCCAGATGTATCAATTGCATCATTGACACTATATGTTGTTTTACTCGGTTTGGTAGAAATCGTGATTGACTGCAGTTGCTTCTTTACATTGGTGTAATTATCTTTGTAACTATATCCACACGTTGAACATGTGTGAAGCGTATATCCTTTCTCTGTTATTGTTGGTGCAATCGTCTTATTTGTATATTTATGACCTGTTGCTTTAATTGTTCGTGTTTCTGTTTTTCCACAAAGATTACATTTTCTTTGCTCCGTTCCGTTTGATGTACAAGTTGCTTTCTTAGTTGTAATCCACGTTCCATATGAATGTGCAGATTCCTTTTGATAAATTCTAAATTTCAATTTTTTAGAATCTGTATAATTTTCATTCTTGTCATAAACAGATACATATACTGTGTAATCTCCTACGCCAAGGCTTTTGGCTTGGAATGTGTAGTTTGTCGGAATATCTTTTGTCACAACTCGCCCTACTCCATCCTTGTCAATTCCTACTATTAGCTTATTGTAATAAGAGGCTTTAACATTGATCGATATATTCTCATTTATTTCATAAGAAGATTTTGACAACGAAAAGCTATCACACCGAGGAGTTTTTATTGCAAACCACAAAGTATTAGTATCTACATATCCTTGCGAATTTGCTACTGTAACGTATATACTGTAATTTCCAATTCCTAAATCTCTTGATGAAAATACATAATGTGATGTTATTTCTTTTGTCACAACTCGTCCTACACCATCTTTATCAATTCCTACCGTTAAATGGTCATAATTTTGGGCTTCAACATTAACCTCAATATTATCTCCTAAAGAATATTCTATATAGGATGTATTTTTCTTGGACAACCAAAAATTGGTGTATGAGGGTTTAGTTTGTATCTTGAACCATAAAGTATTTGTGTCAACATATCCTTGTGAATTACTCGCCGTCACATATATACTATAACTTCCTGCACCAAGTTCTTTAGCTGAAAATTCATAATGTGAATTTATTTCCTTTGTTACGACTCTACCAACGCCATCTTTATCAATCCCCATCGTTAAGTGGTCATAATTAGAAGCTTCGACATTAACTTCGATCTTATCATTTAGTCCATACTCCGTATAGGATGTATTTTTTCTTGACAACCAAAAATTGGAGTACTTTGGTTTATTTGAACTACTACCACCTTGATAATTATATGCATGATACAATGTCATTGCTCGATTATCATAGTTGAATTTTGGCCATGTATATAAATAAGTTTTTATAGTATTTCTTCCATCACTGTTACAATCAAAAACTTGAACACCATCTGTACTAACACCGACAACAATCATTGAATGCGGTCCACATTTACCACCACTCTTTGCAATACTTCTTTGAACTTGTATATAGTCCCCTGGGCTTGCCTTTTGTAATAACGTTTTAGCAGTACTTTCATTCAAGCTTCCTGGTGTAATCATTCCAACCAATTGTGCATTCGCATTTGATAGTTTATAATTTGCATTTTCAGGATACGCCCCTATATATACTCCAAAAATCTTCAAAAATATCCAATTAGCAAACCCCTTGCATTGACTTCCCATATACATTTGTGCGGATGTGGCTGTATGATTTGCATATTGTCCAATTAAAGAATTTAATTGACTACTAACAGTACTTTGCGTAATCGCAAGTGCTTTTACATTTGGTATTCCTCCAAAAAACATTGTAACTATTAATAAAACTACTACCACACGCTTAAAAAAAATCTTCATCGCCTCATCCCCCTTATTATACATTTTTATCAACTTCCTAATATGAAAATAAGACATGACAACTGATTTACATTCAGCGTAATGTCTTACTTCATGTACATTAGTTGGTAACTGGCTGCCATTTTACAGACCCTATAGTATTGCGTCACAATTTTTCAACTGCTTTGCCTTTTTCAATTCAAATATATTTTATTTTCTATCAATACATTAAATTATTGTACTTCCAATTTTATGTTCACTCATTTTTATTTTACAAAAGACCTAGTTCTTTCCATTTGACTGCTTCTGTATTTCTAGCAGAAATCCAAGCATAATACTCTGTCATTCTTGTATTTTCCTCAATTTGACATGAATTATTAACCAGCATAGTTAATTCTCCACTAAGTTGGTTAACCTGTTTATTATTTTCTTGAATAGCAGAATACAACATATATTGATGTTGCTCTATTTTCTCTAAATGTTTAATTACATCATCTATTTTGTTTATAATTAAATTCATTCGAAGTTCTGATTCGAAAATATTATATGCACCTTCTGCACCTTCTAGTTTGTCACATCTCCCCGATAATAAGTATTCGTAAAATGAACTTACTGCAATAATATTTCTATATTTCGGAAATATGACATCCAACGAATACATTTGTAGTAATGTATCCTGTGTCTCTTCTAATTTTCTACTTAATTTGTTATATTCGTTCTGCAAAGCCTCTGTTTCTTCTTTTATCCAATACTTGACCTTTTCATTTTTCTCACGAATGTGTCGATTATTATTTTCTATCCGCTTATTTTCATCGTCTATTTCATGATTCTCTTTTGAAATATTAATTACGCCGAGCAAAAATGTAAATGCCATACATACAAATAAAATTTGCGGATAATATTTTATATCTTGTTTTGCGAACACCCAAATACAAAGTACAATTGCGAACAAAATTAAACCGCCCATAAAAGCAGCAAATAATATTATCCCATTACCACCTTCCGACTCTGTATGCTTTTTTTCTCTTGATATAATTTAGTATTATTTACATCATGAAACAATTGATTAACTTTTTTCATATAATTTTGTTGAGCAAGTACACTCTTTTCCAATTTAAAAATTTGTTCCAAATATTCAATCAGTACATTTTTCGCCACTTATTTCACCTTTTAGATATTTTGCAAACTGTTTTTTATATTTAATTGTAACATTCTTATCACAGCAATCAATATGTGCCCTTTATTGAGCCCTGTTATTTAGTACTAAAAGACTATTTTATATGTGAAATTCATTGTTCTTTTTCCTACATGTTTCTATTTCTATAATGACAGAATAAATATTTACATTTTTTATCCTGCATATACAATCTCTTCAAACAATTTGTTATTTATTACTGTAACTTTATTATCCGTATAAAACCATCCTTGTTTCCCACTCTTTGTTTTTATTTGATACATAACATGCTTATTTCCGATATAACATTTTAAAATTTTTGCTTTTTCAAGATTCTCCTTTGAAAAATCTGACGTGTCTGCCAGAAACCTGCGGCACAATTCTTCATAATTCGGATTCTCCTGCTTTCTTTCACGGTTCAGCGCTCTTTCCAGGCGAATCCCATCCTCCACTTCAATATAAAGCGGTACGATCACTTCTTCTCCATAATAATCCTTCAGCTGTTTACAGGATTCCAATGTTCCGATCGCCAGATAATCCTTCTCTTTCAAATCCATATTTTCATCATCCACGGTAAAATACTTCCATACTCCGCACACCGTATCGTATCTTCGAAGTTCGATGACCTTCCCTTCCGTCAAAAGCTCCTGTAGCTTTTCTTCTTTTACAAAATGATACTGCAAACCATCCGTCTCACCCGCGCGAATAGGCCTTGTCGTATAAAGCACGATTTTGTGCAGTTTTAATTCCTTCCTGCGTAAAAGAGCTTCATAAACCGTATCCTTCCCGGAAGAACTTTTTCCCATTACATAAAAAATCTTTCCCATCAGCTTTTCTTCTCCAACATGAACTACTTCATAACCTGTATCTTACGCAGAGAATATTCTTCCAGCCCCTGTATGGAATATCCCCTCTGCTGAAACTGTTTCACTTTATCCAGAACTCCTCTGCTGATTCTCTCACCCGGAACCAGAATCGGAATTCCCGGAGGATAAAGATAAAGAAATTCCCGGCTTATCCGTCCTTCTGATTTTTCCAGCAAAACACTTTCTTTTGGACTTTCCAGAGCCTCCGAAATCCTGCACACATGCTCATTTTTCGTGACCACGTTATCTGCTTCACAATATTCTTTGCCGTCTTTTTTCTCAAAAGATCCTATCGAGTGATCTATTTCCATCAAAGCCTCATAAAGTCTCTGAAAACCCTCTGCCGTATCTGAAACAGAAGTCAACGCCAGCGCATAAGTTCCGGCCGCCATCTCTAATTCCAGATGATACCTGTTTCTCAATCTGTCGTCAAGCCAATTTCCATCCATTCCTGTTCCCTTAACAGAAATTACCAGTTTTGACCTGTCAAAATCAAAAACACCGCTTTTTCCGATGAGACCAGAACCAGCCAAACGAACCTGTGAAAATTTTTCCGTTCCCTTATAAAATTTTTCAAGGTGCTCTTTTAATTTTTCAAACATTTCTTTTCCATTTTCCTGCATCGTTCTGATACATTCATCCATTCCTGCCATAAAAACATAAGACGGACTGCTGCTCTGGTATATTCCCAGATACATGCGCAGTTTTTCC
>OIXG01003163.1_pt1 | contig 11322 bp, 8 predicted proteins | sample 1587731 | NCBI WGS metagenome assembly OIXG01 (sample SAMEA3888908, study PRJEB22519) | human gut metagenome | biome: human gut; feature: human-associated habitat; material: faeces | place: Denmark | collected 2010
CAGTCAGCGATCTTGCAGATTTCGTCACCTGTCACGAATCATTCTTTCTGCAAATGATTGGAAAGCGACAATCTGCGGGGAAAGATCAGAATATCCGATCTGTCAAATCAGATATTGCTAATGAAAAGCACCGTATCGATGAAATCGACCAGTTGATCGCCAAGCTCTATGAGGATAATTTTGCGGGCAAGCTGTCTGACGAGCGTTATTCCCGTATGGCAGCAAAGTACGAAAAAGAGCAGGCAGAGCTACTACAATCCGTCAGCACGAAGGAAAAAGAGCTGGCCGAACTCGAACGGGAGAGCGTGGATATTCGACTTTTGCTGGCAGGACTCAGGGAGTACTCCAGCATGGAAGCGCTCACGCCGGAGGTGGTCAATAAGATCATCAAGCGGATCGAGGTTCACAACAGTGAAATGGTGAACGGGCATAAGCGGGTGAGCATTGACATCTACTTTACCGGTGTCGGACTTGTAGACCTTGCAACCATAAAGGAAATGCTTGCTATCGCAGAATCGTCAAGGCCGTGATCTACCGCAGAAAGAGAAAAGGCCGCAGCCTCCATAGCAGAGGTTGCGACCAATCTCTCATAAGAAAATACATCCTTATGAACGGAAACGGTTATTTCAAGCGGTTTTCGGGCATAGAAAAAGTCCACCGTAATTCTATCAAAATTACGGTGGACTTTTGGCGGAGAAGATGGGATTTGAACCCATGCGCCGGTTACCCGACCTACTCCCTTAGCAGGGGAGCCCCTTCACCACTTGGGTACTTCTCCATGGTGAAAATAAAAGAAAAATGTGGCGGAGAGGAAGAGATTCGAACTCTTGGTCCCTTACGAGATCACTAGTTTTCAAGACTAGCTCCTTAAACCACTCGGACACCTCTCCGTATTTTTATTTGCCGCAATTGTTTTTTCAAGCTACCCGAATATAATACCATATTTATAAGTATTTGTCAACCCTTTTTGCCCAAAAAAATTAAAAAATCGCAAAAAAGTTTAAATACAGTAAATATAATAAGCAAAAACGGCTCGGTTTAAATTATAAACCAAACCGTTTTATTTATTGCTTTATTTATTTTATCTTATCTTATATTTTTATACATAGGTCCGTAAGCCTTACAAGCTCTGAAATCTTGTCCCTCTTTATCCATACCGAAAGCGTTCCAGCTTGCGGGACGGTATATTTCATCTTCGGGTACATTGTGCATACATACGGGAATTCTGAGCATTGAGCAAAGAGTAATAACATCGGCGCCTATATGTCCGTAGCTTATTGCTCCGTGGTTTGCTCCCCAATTATTCATAACGTCATATGAGGTCTTAAATGCACCTTTACCAGTAATTCTCGGTGCAAACCAAGTGCAGGGCCAAGTATAATCGGTGCGTTTCCAAAGTATATCCGATACTTCATCGGGAAGATTTACCGTCCAGCCCTCGGCAATCTGCATTACGGGGCCCAAACCTTTAACAAGGTTAAGACGCATCATTGTTGCGGGCATTTCACTGCGTGTAATAAATCTCGATGAGAAACCGCCGCCTCTGAAATATCCTTTATCGGCAGCATTCCAGGTTGTTGCTTTAAGGCAAGCCTCCATATCGTTTTCGGTCATTTCCCAGAACGGTTTAATTACGCCGTTGCCGTCTTTATCTTTAACTTCGCCGCAAGCGTCTATGCAAGCCGCACCCGAGTTAATAAGGTGAATAAATCCGCCGGCATCCTTTGCAACACCCTCAAGGTCGTATCCTGTAGCTTTTTTTACCGCCTCGGGGCTCCAATATGTACGTACATCGGCAAAAATTTGAGCTGTTCCCGTTAATAATTTACCAAACAGCATACAAACACCGTTTAATGTATCGTTTTCGGTTGCAAGAATGTACGGTTCACGTGCGCCGTTCCAATCGAATGATGAGTTAAGCATTGATTCGGGGAAGTCGCAGTTGGGGTAAAAGTCTGTCCATTGGCGCTGACCCTGAAAACCGCCGGCAATGGCATTGTGACCTACCATTTCTTCTTCACATCCCTCAGGAAGGTTTTTGTTGCCGTTGTACAAATCTTTGATTATGCACATCATTTTAACAACAAATTCCCAGGATTGCTCTTTCTTTTCATCTGTTTCACGAACAAATTCGGGATTTTTATCAAATCCTTCGGGGCAGTTTTTCTTTGTCCATGCAAGGGCTTTTTCAAACTCCGCTTTATCGTAAATGCCCTCCGACATTCGTCTTATTATTTCTACCTCGTCAACCGACTCCACTCTCATACCGAGGTATTCTTCAAAAAATTCGCTGTTTATAATTGAGCCGCCTATGCCCATTGTTATGGAACCTATTTGCAGGTACGATTTACCGCGCATTGTTGCAACTGCAACAGCCGCTTTTGCAAAGCGTAAAATTTTCTTTTGTACATCTTCGGGAATTGACGTATCATCTGCATCCTGAACATCGTGTCCGTAAATTCCGAATGCGGGCAATCCTTTTTGTGCGTGTGACGCAAGTACCGAAGCCAGGTATACCGCACCTGGTCTTTCTGTGCCGTTAAATCCCCATACGCCTTTTATTGTCATTGGGTCCATATCCATTGTTTCGGAGCCGTAGCACCAGCAGGGAGTTACGGTAAGAGTAATATCAACGCCTGCTTTTTTAAATTTATCGGCACAAGCCGCAGCTTCGGGTACACGTCCGATTGTTGTATCGGCTATAATTACCTTTACTGGTTCGCCGTTTGAGTATCTTAAATTGTCCTCAATAAGTTTTGCCGCCGATTTTGCCATATTCATTGTTTGTTCTTCAAGCGATTCTCTAACCTTAAGCGGACCACGTCTGCCGTCAATGGTCGGACGTATTCCGATTACGGGATAATCGCCTATTAATCTGCTTTTTGCCATATTTGTAATCCTCCTTAAATAAATTTGTTTATAATATAATTATATACTTGCATTTGTGTATATTCTTGTGTTATAATAGATAAAAGTATAAAAATATTCAGATGAGGTGGTTGAATGAGCTACAATGAATTAAAACAGCACGGAAGTGCCGAATTTCCGATAGAACTGTACCGTATAGATAAAAATCACCCAAAATACGAAATGGCATATCATTGGCACACTGAGTTTGAGATTATACGTATTTTATCGGGAAGCCTTAAAATAATGCTCAATTACAACGAAATACTTGCAAAAAAGGGTGATATAATATTTGTTAACAGCGAAACGGTTCACGGTGCCGTGCCGCTTGACTGCGTATATGAATGCGTTGTTTTCAGCAACGAACTCCTTTACAAGCCCGACAGCGAATATAACGATTTTTTTGATAATTTGCTAAATCACAACATATATATTTATGAGCAGCTTAACAATGCTCCGATTGAATTTGTCGGTTTTGTTAATACTGTGTTTGACGCTTTGCTTAACAGGCAAAAAGGGTACAAGTATATTGTTATGGGCGCATTGTACAATATATTTGCGGTGATTGTAAATTACGGTCTGTACGGCGAGGGAAGCAAAATAGTAAACAGTCGTAATGCAAAAAATGTTTTAAAAATCAAAAAAGCGCTTGCTTATATGAGAAGCAGTTACGACAGCCAGCTTACATTAAGCGATATTTCAAAGCGGGCGGGAATATCCGATAAATATTTTTGTGCTTTTTTTAAGCAAATGACCGACCAAAGCCCTTTTGAATATCTTACAAATTACAGAATTGAGCGTGCGGCACGTAAGCTTATAAATACCGATTTATCGGTAACCGCCATTGCGTTTGAATGCGGTTTTAACGATTTGAGCTACTTTATAAAAACTTTTAAAAAGGTTAAGGGTGTTACCCCAAAATGTTTCAGAAACAATATGATGTAGCATATTAAGATAAAGCAAATCACACATTGCATGGCATTTTTTAAAAACATTTTTTTATACGTGCAATATTTCGGTACGCTTTTGACAGATAATAAAATTTAGCCAAAAAATTACCGAATTGTAATATTTTTTTAATGGAAAACTGTTTTATTTTGTCGGGAAATATGATATAATTAAGAGAAATATTTTAACATATGAAGTTAGGTGATATAATGCTTGATAATATCCGATTTGGCAATGCCGATATTACAACCGTGGGAATTGACGTAGGCTCAACAACCGTTAAAGCGGTTGTAATAAAAGACGGCAAAATAGTATTTAACTGCTATGAACGCCATATGTCGGCTGTACGTGCCAAAACAATAGAAGTAATTAAAAGAATAAAAAATTATTTGGACGGCGAATTTAAAATTGTAATTTCGGGTTCGGCGGGAATAGGTATTGCACAGGCGGCATCGCTTACATTTATACAGGAAGTGTACGCTACAAGCGAGGCGTTAAAAATAGTTGCGCCCGATACGGATGTGGCAATAGAGCTTGGTGGAGAGGACGCAAAGGTTATATTTTTTCGCGGTGTTACCGATTCGCGTATGAACGGCAGCTGTGCCGGCGGTACGGGTGCATTTATCGACCAAATGGCAACTTTGCTCAATATTGACAATACAACGCTTGATAAATTAAGCCTTGAACACACAAAAATATATCCTATCGCGTCAAGATGCGGTGTGTTTGCCAAAACCGATATTCAGCCGCTTATTAATCAGGGTGCATTAAAATCGGATATAGCTGCAAGTATATATCAGGCGGTTGTAAACCAAACAATATCCGGGCTTGTGCAGGGATACGAAATAAAAGGCAAAGTAATGTTTTTGGGCGGTCCGCTGTATCATTTGCACGGTTTGAGGGAACGTTTTGCCGAAACTTTAAAATTAAGTAAAGAAAATGCGGTGTTTCCCGAATACGGTCTTATAACGGTGGCTTTGGGCTGTGCGGCGTATGCGGCAAAAATACCCGAGACAACAACATACGAAAAACTTATTTCGGCACTTGAAAATGCAGATAATGCCGATGATACTGCCGGCAGAATGGAGCCTCTTTTTAAAGATGATAAAGAGTATGAAGAGTTTGTGCACCGTCACAGCTCATTTAATGTACCGAGTACAAATATAGAAACGTATACGGGCAACGCTTATTTGGGTATAGATTGCGGAAGTACAACCACAAAAATGGTACTGCTCGATGAAAATGACGGAATACTTTATTCTTATTACAGTTCAAATAAAGGTAATCCGCTGGACGTTATAAAAAAATGCCTTTTGCAAATTTATGATTTGTGCGGCGACAGAATTAAAATAAAATCATCGGCTGTTACGGGATACGGTGAAGAGCTTACTTGCCACGCTTTTGGTATAGATTCGGGCATTGTTGAAACAATGGCACACTTTTATGCGGCACGTCATTTTAATCCGCAAGTTGATTTTATATTGGATATAGGCGGACAAGACATTAAATGCTTTAAAATACGAAATAACGCTGTAGACAGCATTATGCTTAACGAGGCTTGTTCATCAGGCTGCGGTTCGTTTATAGAAACATTTGCCAATCTTGCGGGGTATGACGCAAAAGAGTTTGCAAAAATAGCATTAAAAGCAAAAAATCCCGTTGACCTCGGTTCAAGATGCACGGTATTTATGAACAGTTCGGTTAAACAGGCGCAAAAAGACGGTGCGGACATAGCCGATATATCGGCAGGACTTTCGATAAGTGTTGTTAAAAACGCAATATACAAAGTTATACGTGCAAACAGTGCGTCGGAACTCGGCAAAAACATTGTGGTTCAAGGCGGAACATTTTTAAATGACGCGGTACTCAGAAGTTTTGAAAAAGAGCTTGGCTCAAATGTAATACGTCCGTCAATTGCAGGGCTTATGGGTGCATACGGTGCCGCGCTTTATGCAAAAGGTCTTAAAGCAAAAAAATCGGCATTAATAGGCAAAAAAGGTCTTGAAAATTTTTCGCATACCGTTAAGGCGGTAAACTGTAACGGCTGTGAAAACCATTGCAATTTAACGGTTAATATATTCTCCGACGGCAAGCGTTTTATATCTGGTAACAAATGCGATAAGGGAGCCGGAGTTTCAAACAGCAACTCAAAACTTCCCAATTTGTACGAATATAAGCGCAAACAGCTTGAACAAATAAAAAACATCCGTGTAACGGACGGCGATAACGCAAAAATTAAAATAGGTATACCTATGGCACTTTCGGTTTACGAACTTGCACCGTTGTGGCAAGAACTTTTTACACAGCTTGGGTTTGATGTTGTATTTACGGATTTTTCAACGCACAAAACATATGTAAAGGGACAGCACACAATACCGTCCGATACGGTATGCTATCCCGCCAAACTTATGCACGGACATATTCAATTGTTGCTTGAACAAAACGTTAACGCGGTATTTTATCCGTGTCTGACATATAATTTTGATGAACAAACGGGTGATAATCATTACAACTGCCCTGTTGTTGCGTATTACTCGGAATTGCTGCGTGCAAATATAAAAGCGCTTGAAAAAACAACGTTTCTTGCACCGTATTTAAATATAAACAACCGCAAGGAGTTTTCAAAAGAAATATATAAATTAATAAAAGAAAAACTTCCCGATGCCGAAAATATAACGTACAGGCGGGTATACTCTGCTGTGGGAAAAGCCCTTGACAAATACTCGGAGTATATGAACGGCATTGTACGCGAGGGTGAAAGAGCAATAAATTATGCACGTGAAAACGGCAAAAGAATTGTGGTGCTTGCGGGACGACCGTATCATACCGACCCCGAAATATGCCATATGATAGATAAATTAACAACATCTTTGGGATTTGTGGTAATAAGTGAAGATTGTCTTACAAAACGGGGTAAAAAACCCGGTGTAGATGTACTTAACCAATGGACATACCACGCGAGATTGTATAATGCCGCAATATATGCGTCAAACCACAAAGACACCGAATTGGTTCAGCTTGTTTCGTTTGGCTGCGGAATAGACGCAATTACAACCGATGAAGTTAAAACACTGCTTGAAAGCAAAGGTAAAATATATACCGAACTTAAAATTGATGAAATTAACAATCTCGGCGCAGTTAAAATAAGACTCAGAAGTCTTATGGCGGCGCTTGAGGACAGGGGGTAATTTAATTTGAATTATACTGTATTTGATGAAAGTATGAAAAAGGACTACACAATTCTTGTACCTACAATGCTTCCGCTGCATTTTGAAATGCTTACGGCAATTTTAAATAAATACGGTTACAAAGCAAAATTACTTACTTCTACCGACGAAAAAATAAAAGAATATGGCTTAAAATATGTTCATAACGATACTTGCTATCCCGCACAGGTTGTAATAGGACAACTTTTGGACGCAATAGAAAACGGCGGATACGATAAACACAAAATTGCACTTTTAATTACGCAAACGGGCGGCGGCTGCCGTGCGTCAAATTATATTGCACTTTTAAGAAAGGCGCTCGACAAGGCAGGTTACAGTTATATTCCCGTTTTGTCGCTTAATTTTAACGGACTTGACAGCTCGGCGCTTAAACTTACTTTGCCTATGGGTGTGAGAATGTTTTATGCCGTAATGTTCGGCGACCTTTTAATGACTTTGAAAAATCAGTGTATACCGTACGAGCAAACGCCTCAAGCCGAAAAACTTGCCGAAAAATATGTTGATACAATAAGCGGTTTGCTTGTGTGCGACAGGCTTAACACATCTAAACTTAAAGCTATGTATACGTCTGTTATAAAAGATTTTGCGGCAATTAAGAGAAACAAAACAAAAAAGGTAAAAGTGGGAATTGTGGGTGAAATTTTTGTTAAATTTTCTCCGCTTGGGAATAATGAACTTGAAAAGCTTTTAAATGAACAAAATGCGGAAGTTGTAATGGGCGGCCTGCTTGACTTTTGCCTTTATTGCATTTATAATTATATTGCCGACAGAAAATTGTACGGCATAGGTAAAACAAGAGCGTTTTTTGTAAATATTATTTATAAATTTTTGCTTAAACAACAGCAAAATATAATTGACCTTATAAAACAAAATTCGGATTTTGAACCTCCAACGCCTTTTGAACATACACGTTCGCTTATAAAAGGATATATAGGTGTAGGTGTAAAAATGGGCGAAGGGTGGCTTTTGACGGCCGAAATGCTTGAACTTACCGAAAAAGGCGTTAAATATATTGTATGCACACAGCCTTTTGGGTGTTTGCCTAACCATATTGTTGGTAAAGGAATGATAAAAAGTATTAAGGAAAAAAATCCCGATGTTAATATTGTTGCAATAGACTATGACGCGAGCGCGTCAAAGGTTAATCAGGAAAACCGCATTAAACTTATGTTGTCGGGCGCGCAGGATACAGCGGCTAATGCTTGATATATGTAAGTTAAGTATACTAAAAAAGGAATGATTGAGTATGAAATTTATTGTTGATGTAGAGGGTATGCATTGCGAGCATTGCGCAAACACCGTAAAGACTGCGCTTGAGGCAATAGACGGTGTTAAAAGCGCAAAGGTTAATTTGCAAAAAAAATGCGCGGTTGTTACTTCGGAGAAAAGTCTTTCAAGCGATTTGGCAAAAAAGGCAATTGATGACGCCGGGTTTGAATTTAAAGGCTGCGAGGAGAAAAAAGGTTGGTTTTAAAGAATAAATGCAATCTTTATACAAATTGCAATATTTGTCCGCGTGAGTGCGGAGCAAAAAGAAATGACGAAAAAATAGGATACTGCGGATGTACGGGTAATATACTGCTGACTCGTGTATCTTTACATATGTGGGAAGAGCCTTGTATATCAGGCACAAACGGGTCGGGAACCGTGTTTTTTTCGGGGTGCCATCTTAAATGTGTATTTTGCCAAAACGAACCTGCCGTAATGCTTAAAAACTCAAAGCAAGTATCGCCTGAAAGGCTGAGCGATATTTTTTTTGAATTGGAACAAAAGGGTGCGCATAACATAAACCTTGTTACCCCGTCGCATTTTGCGCCGAGCGTTGCAAAGGCGATTAACATGGCAAAACAAAAAAACATTTCCATACCTTTTGTGTATAATTGCGGCGGATACGAAAAGTGCGAAACATTAAAAATGTTCGACGGCATTATTGATATTTACCTGCCGGATTTTAAGTATATGTCGCCGAGTATTGCAAAAAAGTACTCCAATGCCGCCGATTATGCTAACGTATGTAAAAATGCAGTTAATGAAATGTTAAGACAAACGGGCCGTTTTGAGTTTGATGAAAAAGAACTTATAAAGCACGGTGTTATAGTGCGCCATTTGGTGCTGCCGGGGTATGCGGGCGACTCCAAGCGAATAATAAAGTATTTGCATAATACGTACGGGGATAATATTTACATAAGCATAATGGGGCAGTATACACCAAAGTGCGATATTTACGGCGACGGCGGCGTGTTTGCCGAAAAATATCCCGAGCTTTGCCGTACGCTTACCCAAGATGAATACAACGATGTGGTTGAATTTGCGGAAAACGAAGGCGTAAAATATGCATATACGCAGTTTTTATCATCAGGTTCTAAAGATTATGTGCCTGATTTTTCGGAGCAAAACAAACAAGAAAACGGAGTGAATAAAATTGCAGTTAAGCGAAAGACTTAATATCGTTGCAAGCTTAATACCCAAATGCAAAACATTGGCGGATGTCGGAACGGATCACGGGTATTTGCCCATATACTGTTTGCAAAACGATATATGCAAACGGGCAATAGCAATGGATATAAATAAAATGCCGCTTGAAAAATCAAGGCAAAATATAGAAAAGTACGGTATGAGCGAATATGCCGAAACAAGACTGTCGGACGGATTTGAAAAGTTAAAATACTGTGAGGCGGATTGTATTGTTACGGCAGGAATGGGCGGTTTGCTTATAGCGGATATATTAAAAAAAGGCAAGCACGCATTCGGCGAAAATACCGCTTTAATTTTTCAGCCTATGATTGCGGTACGCGAATTGCGTGAATATTTATATTTAAACGGTTATACGGTTTTAAAAGAATGTGTGTGCCGTGAGGAGAACAAATATTACAATATTATATCCGCCGTGTTTAAAAAGACGGAGTATAATTTGGAGGATATTGTTTTGGGACATAATTTATCGGCAATCGGAAAATGTACTCTTAAAGATTATTATGATTACAAAATAAGAGTAAATACCAAGATATTAAACGGACTCAATAGTGCATTCGTTGCCGATTACGAGCGCATAAAAATATGCACTCAAGAGCTTGAACTATACAATTGTGCAAGGAGGGAACTTAAAAATGAGTAAAATAACTGCGTCATACATAGCAAAAACTATTGAAAAGTTTGCACCGCCTGACTTTGCAATGGACAGAGATAACATCGGTTTGCTTGTGGGCGATAAAAATAAAGAAATAAACAAAATACTTGTTTGCTGTGATGTTGACGAATATGTTGCAAAAGAAGCCGTACAGTGCGGAGCCGATATGATTGTGTCGCATCACCCGACGATGTTTTATCCGATAAATCGCTTAACCGAAGATAATCCCGAGCAAAGAGCAATCAGAATACTTGTAAAAAATGATATATGCCATTATGCGGCGCACACAAATTTAGATGTTGTGTGGGGCGGACTTAACGATTACCTTGCAAAAATATTGGAACTTAAAAACGTCGAGGTTATTGAAAAAGTATGTGAACGTGACGGGAAAATACACGGATACGGACGGCTTGCACGCTTGAATGCCCCCTGTACACTTGAACAAATGCTTAAAAAGTGCAAGCAAAAGCTTAATCTTGACGGAGCAAGATATGTGGGCGATTTGGAAGATGTTATTTCAACTGTTGCAATTAATACCGGCGGCGGAGCGTCTGTTATGGGGCAGTGCTTTGAAATGGGCGCCGATTTGCTTATTACGGGTGATATAAAATACAATCCCGCACGCGACGCGTACGAACGCGGTATGGATTTAATAGATATAATGCATTATGATACCGAAAAAATTGTAATGGATTTCTTTGTTGAATTTTTTGCCGAAAGAATACCCGGGCTTAAAGTAATAAAGTCAAAGAGCAATATAAGAATATATAAGGTGTATTGCTGAATGTATAAATCAACAAAAATAACAAAAAATACAAAAAGGTCTTGACAAAAGCATTGCTTTATGGTACAATCTTAATGCTGATGAAAAGGTCTTTTTTTTTTGTGCGCAATTTTACATATTTTATATATGTTAATTAAGTCAAAATAAAAAGCGAACGGGTCTTAAATTATGACCCAATTTAAATAAAGCACTGTTTTATTAAAGGAGGTGCGTACCGTGAGAACAAAAATTACATTGGCATGCAGTAATTGCAAGCAGAGAAACTACAACACAATGAAAAACAAGAAAAACGATCCCGACAGACTTGAAATGAAAAAATATTGCCGTTT
>OIXG01003165.1_pt1 | contig 11318 bp, 8 predicted proteins | sample 1587731 | NCBI WGS metagenome assembly OIXG01 (sample SAMEA3888908, study PRJEB22519) | human gut metagenome | biome: human gut; feature: human-associated habitat; material: faeces | place: Denmark | collected 2010
TCGTCATATCATCACCATAAATCGTATTGTTTCATAGTCTCTGCATTTCGATATTCATGTTTCTCATATGTACCATTACAATCAGGACAAGAAGCAAAATGATCAGCACGGCAATTACAGCCAGTTTTCCAGAACATCATTCAGCTTATTCATATCCAGCGGTTTCGCGATATGTCCATTCATGCCTGTATTTTTGGCCAGCTGTACATCTTCTGCAAAAGCATTGGCAGTCATGGCAACAATAGGCAGTTTTCCCTTTTCACCCGGAAGGCTCCTGATTGCTGCAGTTGCCTCATAACCATTCATGACAGGCATTTGGATATCCATAAAAATAAGATCATACGAACCTTTCGGAGAAGCTTCCACTTTTTCAACTGCGATTTTTCCATTTTCTGCTGTTTCCACTTCTGCCCCTGTCATCTGCAAAATTTCAACAGCAATTTCTCTGTTCAACTCATTATCATCAACCAGCAGAATCCTTTTTCCTGTATAATCTGCTTCTGACAGTTTCTCCAGATAATTTCTCGCTGTATTTTCTTTTCTGCCTGAAGTAAACTGCCGCAGTGTAGCCGTCAGCCGGGAACGGAACAGCGGTTTTGCAATAAAAGCATCTACACCTGCAGCCTTTGCCTCTTCTTCAATTTCGCTGAATTCATAGGATGTCAGTACAATGATGGTAATCTCTTTCCCAATCCGTTTCCGAATCTGTCTGGCAGTTTCTATACCATCCATCTCCGGCATCTTCCAGTCCAGGATAACAGCAAAATAATCATTTTTTAGCTCATGACGTGCATAACAACGTTCAACGGCTTCCTTGCCAGAAAGAACCCATTCACCTGTAATACCGATTTCTTTCAGTGTGGCAATTGTACTTTCACAGCATGTCTTATCATCATCCACAACCAGAACCGGCAGATTCATCAGATTTTTGTCCTGTTCTTTTTCTTTTTCCTGAAGCTCCAGATAAATTGTTACTGTGATTTTAGTTCCCTTGTGCAAGGTACTGTCCACTTTAATAGTGCCATTCATCAGGTTCACAATATTTCTGCTGATTGCCATTCCAAGACCGGTTCCCTGAACTCTGGTTGTCCGGTGGTCATCTGCACGGCTGAAAGGATCAAACATGATTTTCTGGAATTCCGGTGACATACCGATTCCATTATCCTCAATCGTAAATTCATAGCATCCAAGTTCTGAAAATCCATTGGGTTTTTCCTCTATCGAAAAAGTAATATTTCCACCATCCGGTGTATACTTGATCGCATTACTCATCAGATTCACAAATACCTGCTGAATCCTCAAGCTGTCACCACAGACAGCCTCATGTTCAATATGATTGATGTGTATATCAAAATTATGTTTATGTTCATCAAGCACCGGTTTCGTAAGTGTAATAAGATTATCTACCAGCTCTGACAGATTGAAATCTTCCTGTGCCAGTGTCATTTTTCCACTTTCAATACGTGCCATATCCAATACTTCATTGATCAGCCCCAGCAGATGGCGGCTTGATTCTGTGATCTTGCCGAGGCATTCAATGACTCTGTCCGGGCTCTCAACATTTGCTCCTGCGATTGCCGTCAGACCCACAATCGCATTCATTGGTGTCCGGATATCATGGGACATATTGGAAAGGAATTCTGTTTTCGCACGATTTGCATTTTCTGCGGACCGGTAAGCCTCTTTCAGTGCCTGACGGGATTCAATCTCTGCTTTCTTCTCCTGTGTCACATCCATGGATGCCAGCAATACCTTTTCCAGCTTTCCATTCTTCCATTCCAAGGGAATATAAGAAGCGATTTTATAAGTCTTTTCATCCAGGCTGCAATACTCAAACTTATAAATATCATTTTCACTTTTCAGTTTTTTCCGAATATTATCCGGGGCTATCAGGATATCTATAGCTTCCAATGGTTCCAGTGTCTTATATTTTTCAAGAACCTGCATCTGAAAATCATGATAAAATCCCAGAGGTTTATATATCATCTGTCCATTCAGATTGTAGAATTCATATCTGTCATTTTCCAGATCACAGACAACAAAGCGGTCAACCAGACGCACAATACTCTGAATCAGCTGCTCCATGGAAGCATTATCCGCTGCCATCTGCAGATGCCGTGCGCTCTCTACCTTTGCCTCTGTGATATCACGCAGAAAGATCATGGCATATTCTGAATCCTCTATTTCGCCACGTATGACCACATTGCGGACCCATCGTTCTTCTCCATTCAGAGTGATACGGCACTCTAAAGCCAATTCGGTTTCCAGACCCTTCAGCCTTTCTGCAATATAACCACGGTCGTAAAAAGAGGATACCGCCTTCTTATCTGTCTCCACAACATAGGAATCCACAAAATGCCGGATCAATTCATCCCACGTATGACTCTGTTCAAAGACGGTCATCAGGGACGGTTCAACCTTAAAGGTATCAAAAGTATTCGCTTCCAGATTCACATAATACTCGCACAAATCTGCTTTCGTAAAAGCCCGGTGGAAAGCAGCAGATTTTTGTGCCTGCATGATTTCTTTTTTCTCCCCATCAATGTTAATAAAAATCCCGGCAATCCTGCTGGCAGAACCATCCAGACGGCGTATTACTTCTGCCGATGCCCGAAACCACTGGTATTGATTATCCTTCATTCTCATACGATACTCTACCTGGTATTTTATCTGGTTCGTCTTATCCTTAATTGCCGCCTGAAGCTGCACCATTACTCTTTCTTTATCCTGTGGATGCAGAAGATCTGACCAGGATTCCAGTTTATTCGGAAAGTCCAGAGTGTCATGATAGCCAAGCATTTTTCGGAATTCATGACTCCAGTTTGCATTCACAATCTCACTGTTTTCGTCACAGTCAAAATACCAGAAGCCGGAATAGATAGCCTCATTGAGCAGTGCCAAATTTACATGATCCCAGTTGACCTGTACGGACATAACCCAGATCTGTCTGCCCGCCTCATCTGTCGCATCCTCTTTACAAAGCCGTACATTATTCACTGTACCGTCTGCTGCAAGGATCTGTGCTTCCCCTGTTCCGTGAAGCTGCAAAAAACGGTCTCGCTCCAGTATATCTTCCTCGTCATAAAAGAAGTTTCTCAATGAGCCTTTTGTCTGTTCCATGAAAGTATCGAATGTATATCCTGTACTATGCAACAGCAGATTATTCACAGACAAAATAGACAGGTTTTGGTCATAAGATCCTGTCATTATACCTACCCCGCCATTATTTTCCAGTGTTTTCTGTACGGCCTGTGACATGGCCTGTGTCTGCCCCGTTACAGTCTCACCTAAGGAATATATTTTGTCTTCATAATTTTTCATTTTATAAAAGTCCTCTCTCCGTCTTATGCCTTCTTCATCCTGCTTTTATCTGTATACAGAAAACCTGTCCCTGCTAGTTTTGTTACCCATTTTTGCATACAAAAAGGACACTTGCCAAAATCTGCCAGTGTCCCTACTATATTTTTTTAAAATCACACATCTATATAGTATAAAAGGTATCGGAATCTCTTCTGTTCAAACATCTTTTCCATATATTATGATGATATGGAAACAGTGGCAACCGGCTGACATGGTCAAGCTTTCTGACTTTAGTCCCTTCTGGCTTTGCGACCCTGCCTTTCAACAGGTTTGCCTTTAAAATAATCTCTATCTTTAAAAAACCATACCATGCGGTTTTCCGCACGTCAATAATTTTTTTTGAAAAATCTATACATTTTTTACTTCTATTTTTGAACTTCTCTTTATAAAAAATCTAAATCGATGAATCCTAAAAACCTAACATTTTTTTCATATGAAGCTCATTCATCATTTATAGTGCTATTCTCTCCATTGACTAAACATAACCTATGGCGAAGAAAGCCCCTTTCCCGCGTCAGCCGGAAGCAAAGGTATAACACACTAGACTTTCCTGCAGAAAATCGTGTGCCAAGGTGGACGCCGCCCCTTTGGATACCTCTGCCAAGGGCAACGCTGTTTCCCTTTGGATACCCTATGCCAACAGGGATGCTACTCGCCCATATTGGATAACCTAGAGCCAAAAGCGAGCGCCGCCCTCCTTTGGAAACCTCCCGCATTTTCTGCGTCTGTGAGTACCCAAACTGTAAAATCACAGTGTGGATACCACGCATCCAAAAAACAAAACCGCTGCAACTTCCATCCTATACGGGGACGAAAATTGCAGCGGTTTAACTGTCTTGAACCAGTTGATTGAGCGAAAGGGCAGCATCATCGCACAGTTCAATGTGGGAATGCTCACGGTACTCAGCACATCGGCTGTGGGAATGAACTTGCTTTATTAAATCTACCGGGAGATCATTGACCGCAGCATGACATTCCAGAACTCTCAAAAACCTCCGATGGATAGATGAGAGGCTCATAAGCATCCACTTCCTCTCGGACAGTGGATTCATCCACAACGGACAGATCATCTACCACTTTGACATAGCAGTAAAAACGGTTGTCGCCGGTCGATATATCAAAGCTTTCTGATGGATACAAACTGAGTAGATTATCTCCGGCACCTAAAGTTAGCTGCGTGGAATAGTAAGGAGCCAACAAATTTGTTCCGTTTTCTGCATCTGTGAGGTTGTTTTCAATATTCCAGTATACTGGCAAATCACGCTGTACCACAATGACTGCCGGGGAGAATCCATCGTCCGTCAGTTCGATGCCGACCTCTTGAATCTCGTTTCCTGATTCATCCGTAGTGAGTAATGCAATTGCTAATGTTTCTGTGGGAATCATATATCCGGCAGGGGTCGGGACACTGACTTCACCACTGGAAGCCGCAACATCACCCTCTGTTCCATCCGTAACAAAAATGTTGCCGCGAATCATACCCATCCAGCAGCTATAACGAACTGTGCCGGTATTGTCAGGCGTAAATTCAATGATATTTTCGCCCGTATGGAACGTGTACTCGATTCCGTAATCCTGAATCAAAATCCTGTTATTGCATCCATTTATACTTCCGTCCGGTGCATCAATTACCCATTTTACCGGGACGCCAGCCTGTACTGTAATGTTGGGATAGCGGCCAGACTGTAAAGTGCTGTTGACCACCTGCACACCGTCAACGACTTCTACATTGTTTTCTGTAGCTGAACTATTGTGTAATAATGTTCCTTGAAAACTCCACAAAGCATAGGCACTGACCACAATCACCAAAGAGGCGACTTTCACCAAACTTTTGACTGAGCTCTTCTCAATGGGAATACTTAACAGTACCCCGGTAACGCAAAAGGCTATCACCAGAACAAACAGCAGATCGGGAGGGAGCCAACCGCTTAGAGAGCCGCCTTGTGAGAGCATCGCCAGACCAAGGACAACGACCAGCACAGCGCCGATCGTCATGACCCTATCTGCGAATCTCCTGCCAAGGGCTGAAACGATGGAGCCAAGACCCAGCATGAACGGCACAGTACCCAAGCTGAACAGAAACATGGAGAGCGCACCGGCAAACGGGTTGCCGGCTGCAAGAGCTACAATCCACATGGATTGCAGCGGACCACAGGGCATAAAACCGTTCAATATGCCAACAAGGAAGGGACGCGTGACTTTCTCTTTTTGATTGCCTGCCTTCCGGGTGAGAAACTTCGGCATACGGATGGTAAATTTGCGGAGCCACGGAAAAAGCCCCAGCATGTTGATTCCCATAATCACCATGAGTAGGCCCGCGATGATTTTCAATATCCCTTGCAGGAGTATTGACAGCCCGATCTTAGTACCGCCACCGATCAGAAAGCCGACTAGGCCAAGAACAAAGCCGACTGCCGTATAGGACAGAACACGTCCCATATTGTAAGCCAGCGCCGGACGAAATGCAGCCAGCTTGCTGGTATTGTCTGCTTCACCATGCGTTATCTGCGGGATGCACTGCGAAAGATTGATGCCACCGCACATAGCGATACAGTGAACGGAGGTAATCAGGCCGATCACAAAGAGCATCCCGTATCCCATCTTTGTATCCGCAAGCTGGCTCGGCACCAACAGGTTTAGAATCCCCATTGACTGCAGCATGACATACAGCGAAACGATGATCACCAGCATACAGACGATATTCGCAATGTTCGGTCCGGAAACCTTTTTTCTTAGATCCACCTCATAGTCAAGCCTCTCTATAGCAGTGATGATCTCTTTTAGAGAAATCTTTTCCTCGTTGTAAACAATGTCAGCCGTGGCATTGTTATAGCTCACACTGGTGCTGATAACACCCGCTGTATGATTTAATGTTTTCTCAATTTTATTCTGGCAGTTCACACAGGTCATACCACCAATATGCAATCGGATTGTTTTATCCATCAAATTGCCCCTCCTTGCTTGTTATACTGTAGTGTACCAAGCAGATTTGTGGTTTTTATGTGGATTCTGATTTTTTGAAAAGGCGGCAGCATCGAAAGCGAAAGATGCCGCCGCCTTTTATTTCATATTCCTATTGCACTGGGTTTGGGTAAGACAACCGTAAAGCGGCTTCCTTTTCCTTCCTCGCTCTCGGCACTTATTTTTCCTTTATGAGCCTGCACGATGGTTTTTGCAATGGTCAGACCGATCCCTGCACCACCGGTCTTTCGGTTCCGGGACTGATCTGTCCGATAAAACCGTTCAAAAATTCGTTTCAAATCTGCCTGCGGTATTCCTATTCCACTATCTTCAACATGAATCATACCGCTGTCCTCCGTGTCTTTAATGACCACACGAACCGTACCGCCGTCATTCGAATACTTGATCGCATTGGACACCAGATTTGTGATAACCTGCTGCATCCGGTCTCTGTCTATGGGGACAATAACGGCATCACCTGTGACCTGCCCGGTCAAATGCTTTTCCCGAAATTTCAGTTCAAAGTTTTCCATGACTGTCTGCGCCAACTCCAGAAGATCCACATCGGATTTGTCAAGCACCAGATTTTCATTCTCAATTTGGCGCAGCCGCTCCAAATCATCAATCAGGCCGGAAAGTCTCTGCAATTCGTCATAGCATTTTTGCAGTCGTTCCAGTGTTGGCTCTACAATCCCATCGGTCATCATTTCCATATAGGACGATACATTCGCAACCGGTGTTCGCAGTTCATGGGCCACATCCGAAGTCAACCGTTTCCGCATGGTCTCCTGCTCTTCTAAGGATTCCGCCAGCTGATTGACAGCATGGGCCAGCTCATGCAATTCTTTTGCGCAGATGTCTTCCTGAAATCTTGTATCATAGTCTCCCTCTGAAATCCTCTGCGTAATTTTCACCACTTTAGAGACAGGCTTTACAATGCTGTTTGCCAGTAGTATTCCCATAATTACAGCGCCGATCAGTGAAACGCTGCCGACTGCCACCAGGATACGGTTCAAGGCCGTGATAAACTGAAAGGCATTTTCGTTCATGTAATAAGGGCTGTAATAGCTGATGTCAAGATATCCAACCATCGTGCCGGATTGCTTGAGATCGTATCTGCGTGTTACAAAATCGCCGTCAAAACCAGGCCGTTCTTTCTGCATAAGAACAGTAATGGATTGCATGATCTCATGGCAGAGGGCCATATCGTGGTGTTCCGCATCCCAAAGGATATTCTCGTCCTTATCATATAACTTGATGATAAAGCCATCTTCCAGAGCGTACATCCCCATACCGTGAATGTAGTCGATGTTCCAGTCGCCATTTGCAACGCTGTACTGACCGGAAATATTCTGTGCAATTTCAGTTGCCTCTAATTCCTGCTGCGCTTTTACATATTCCTCAAATTCACGGCTGATCATGATATTAGAAACAATGCTGATTAAAGAAACAGCAGCCAGCACTAACAGAGCGAAGCGAATGGCAAGGGCAGAGCGAAGACTATGCTGTCTCAAATTTCCTCACCTCCGAATTTATATCCTAAGCCGTGAACGGTTTTTACATAAACCGGGCTTTTAGGATCTGTTTCCACTTTTTTTCGAAGATTTTTGATATGCGTGTCGATCACGCGGTCATATCCATCAAAATCCGGGCCAAACACAAGGTCGATCAAGTCATCCCGTGTAAAAACCTTTTTCGGATATTTGACCATAGCGGAGAGGATTTTCCACTCACTGGGGGTCAGGCTTAAAAGCGCGCCCTGTTTCCTTACTTCGTTATGTTCGAAGTCGATTTGCAAGTCGTGGTCATTCCATGAAAATTTCTCCGCCAGCGGCTTTAGATCACGGACTGTCCGGCGCAGAACAGCCTCCATACGGGCGTATAGCTGTTTGATGCTAAAGGGCTTTGTTACATAATCATCCGCGCCAATGTTCAGACCATTCAGCACGTCATTTTCCTGCGTCTTGGCCGTCAGCATAATGATTGGCACTCTTGACTGTCTGCGGATCGCCTGGCAGACTTCTTCGCCCGACATTCCCGGCAGCATCAAATCTAAAATCACAAACATGATTGGGTGCTTTCGGAAGACCTCCAGCGCCTCTTTGCCATCCCCGGCGGCAAAAACATGGTAGCCTTGTTTCGTTATATATGCGGAAACCGATTCGCGGATCATCGCTTCATCATCAACAACCAAGACATTTTTCTCTGCTGCCATAAAAATACCTCTTTCTATCAAAACGCAAAATGCGTCAATTCTCTAAAAATATTATACACAAATCCGCCTTTTTTTCAATTCCACCGAAGCCCTGCGCAGGATGCGAAAACCCGCACCGCATGAATTCACAGGCGGTGCGGATTATGTAAATATGCAGTTAAAATGTATCTTCTTTACGCAATACCCAGCACCAGATAATCCTCACTCTCAACGGACTGCTTCAAAATCTCGTTGGGGACATCCTTATCCAGTGTCACGACAGCAGTTTTGCGCTCATGGCTTATAACAGCCTCGCAGACGCCATCTACATTTTCCAGTGCTTTCCTGACGCGGGTCTCACAGTGGCCGCAGGACATTCCTTCGATATTCAACGTTTTTATCCGCATAGCAGTACGCTCTTTTTTTACTTCTTTTTGCTTTCGTTTGGGTTGCACTTTCATAATTACATCAATATTTACCTTTCCAGTTTGCGAAGATGCCTTGGGCCTCTGCTAGGAAATCATAAGAAATGGAAATCTCATCGGCAGTCACAGTCTTGTTTTCAGCGAAAATAGGCCACGGGTTACAACCACCAGATTCAATCTCAACCTGATCCATCGAAAAGCGGTTGCCGCAGTTCTGGCAGGCCAGATAATCTCCAGATTGTACATAGTATCCCCGACCGGAATCATAGCAGACTTGACAGGTATTAAACGCCGTGCGGATATTTCCTTCACTGTCCTTAACCGCAATTACCTCCATTCGTGTGCCATTGACCTCAACGGGAAAAAAAGAAGCATCTGTTGTAATATCTGCAGTGTGAATCACGAGCGATTCTCCGGAAGAGATGGTTACTGCTCCGTTGGCCTCTCGACCAATAGCACCGTTCCCGTTTGCGTTACCGTTTCGATTTACCAAGAATACGACAACAATACAGATTACAACTGCCGCAACCGCGAAAATCGGAAGGAAATTTGTTTCCTCCTGTGGTGCTTTCGCCGTCTGCTCCTTATCTGGTTTTCGATTATTTGACATTTTTACCTCCAAATGCACTTTGCTTTTGATATCCCTACTATATCTGACAAATATGTGTTTTTTATGTGGACTAACAATTTCGTGTTGTCAAAACGCTTTATCAGCGATTTAACTTGCAGCAGTCAGGCCGTCCATCGCCAAAAAGCTCTTTGTTTGATTTTGCCATCCGCTCCAGATAGCGATTGGCAGCGGCTTTGATTCGTTTCCAGATCGACATATCTCTGCTCCTTTATCAGTTATTATTCATGGGTATCTTTGTTTTCTCCATTTTGATTCTTATCGCTATCCTTGCTGCGTAGAAAAAACATTGCCAGCAGCATTACAACAGCAGGAATGATACAGTGCCAATGGTTAATCGATAACGTATAATTAGTTTCGCAAATTCAATTTCATAAAAATAGACATGGTCTATAGCCGTTTGGTAGAATAAAGTTACCACACAAAATTCACCATAGGAGGTATAGAACCATGTCTGATAACATTATACAACTCAATGAAGATTTAATAAAGCACGATTTAAAGGATCTTGTCCGCAGCAGCGTCGAAGAAACTCTGAATGCTCTGCTTGATAAAGAGGCCGACGAACTCGTGAATGCTCAGAAATATGAGCGTTCCACTGACCGTCAAGGTTATCGTTCCGGCCATTACAAGCGAAATTTCCAGACCACTGCTGGCGATGTGGAACTAAAAGTTCCAAAGCTGAAAGGGGTCCCCTTTGAAACTGCCATTATTGAACGCTACCGCCGCCGGGAATCTTCTGTTGAAGAAGCTCTGATTGAAATGTATCTGGCAGGCGTTTCTGTACGGCGTGTCGAGGATATCACCGAAGCCTTATGGGGAACAAAAGTATCCCCAGGCACTATCAGCAACCTCAATAAAAAGGCATATGAGCATATCGAAACCTGGCGTACACGCCCATTGGTCGGCAGCTATCCGTATGTCTATGTGGATGGCGTCTATCTGAAACGCAGTTGGGGTGGTGAAATCCAAAACGTTTCTATCCTTGTTGCCATTGGAGTCAGCAACGATGGCTGCCGTGAAATCATCGGTGCAGCTGAAGGTATGAAAGAAGACAAGGAGAGCTGGCGTTCCTTCTTTGTATGGCTGAAAGAACGAGGCTTAACTGGAGTCCGCCTAATCATCGGAGATAAAAATCTCGGAATGCTTGAAACCATACCAGAAGTATTTCCAGATGCCCGTTATCAACGCTGTACCGTCCATTTTTACCGGAACATTTTCTCTGTTACTCCACGTAACAAGATGAAGGCTGTAGCCATGATGTTAAAGGCCATTCATGCCCAGGAGAGCAAGGAAGCAGCACGTGAGAAGGCACGACAGGTTGCTGAAAAGCTGAAGGAAATGAAGCTTAGTTCTGCTGCCAAAAAGCTACAGGATGGCATTGAAGAAACTCTAACCTACATGGACTTTCCAACACAGCACTGGACCAGAATCCGGACCAATAATACCATTGAACGGTTAAACCGTGAGATTAAACGCCGCACTAAAGCAATCGGCGCTTTTCCTGACGGTCAAAGTGCCCTGATGCTCGTATGTGCCAGACTGCGTCATGTAGCCGGAACCCAATGGGGAACCAGGCGCTACATGAATATGGAACATCTTTCCAAACTAGAGGATGACCTGCTGTCTGATATCATAGCTGGTTAACTGACAGCTACTGAACGGCAGAAATTAAATTTGCGAAAAACTATTGACACTATCCTGGATTAACATCATTCGACAGTGCCAGGACAGACCGACAGGCACTACG